>FTCT01000459.1_pt1 | contig 24691 bp, 22 predicted proteins | sample 1658881 | NCBI WGS metagenome assembly FTCT01 (sample SAMEA3914864, study PRJEB12502) | metagenome | biome: forest; material: soil | place: USA | collected 2012-03-12 | depth 0.3 m | reverse complement strand
CTTCCGAGGGCGCTCTTCCGAGGGCGCTCTTCCGAGGGCGCTCTTCCGAGGGCGCTCTTCCGAGGGCGCTCTTCCGAGGGCGCTCTTCCGGGGGCGGAGGATCGCCAGGCGCCAGTAACAAACTCCGTCATCCCGCGCCTTGTGCGCGGGACCCATTTGTCCGCCGCAGGTGCGGAGAAAGCTCACGCTCTCACGTGGAAGCTGAACCATGGGTCCCGCGCATGAAGCGCGGGATGACGGGGAGGTATGTTGGAGTCCTTGGACGCTCTAGGCGCTATTACGGCGGCCGTGGGTTTGCTGGTGAAGGCGTAACCACTCACCCTCCCATGCTGCGCATGGGCCCCTCCCTCTCTCTCAGAGAGAGGGATTCAGTGTGACCCCGCCGTCTCCACCAGCCGCTGGTAGAACCGCACCATCCGCCCGACATTGTCCAGGCTGATGTGCTCGTTGGTGCCGTGGATGATCTTGGTCTCGTCGACCTTCAGGAACAGCGGCTGGAAGCGATAGACGTCGGTCGAGACCGGGGCCAGGTAGCGGCTGTCGGTGCCGGCGGTGACCAGGCCGGGGACGACGGGGGCCTTGCTCTCGTCGCCGGCCAGGGCGGCCAGGGTCTTCCAGGCGTCCGAGGTGGTCGAGGACACGGCCGAGGGCTCGTCCGGCGTCTTGGTCCAGGCCAGTTGCACCGGCAGCTTGCCGACCGCGGCCTTGGCCTGCGCCATGACCTTGGCCGAGGTGTCGCCGGGCGCGATGCGGTAGTTGATCCAGGCCGTCGCGTCCTGGGGCAGCACGTTCTCCTTCGGCGAGCCCTTCAGCATGGTCGGCGCGATCGTGGTGTGCAGCATCGAGGCCCCGGCCGGGGTCTTGGCGGTGACCTTCACCAGGAGCGGCGAGAACAGCCAGGTGTTGGCGGCGAACACCTTGACCACCGGGCTGGCGTGCGGGGCGATGGCCTTCAGCATGTCGGCGCCGGGGCCCTGGAACTTCATCTTGAACGGATGGTCGTTGATCGCCGCCACCGCGCGCGACAGGGTGACGACGCCGCCGCCGTCGGCCGGCGGGGCCGAGGAGTGGCCGCCGGCGGCCGGGGCCAGGATCTTCATCGTCGCATAGCCCTTCTCGGCCGTGCCGATGATGGCCGTGGGCTTGCCGGTCACCGGGTGGTCCTGAACCACCACCATGCCCTCGTCGAGCGTGAACTGGGCCTTGATGTTGCGCGACTTCAGGAGCGCCGCGGCGGCGCGCGCCCCGACGCCGCGCACTTCTTCGTCCTGGCCGCTGACCACGATGATGGTGCGGACCGGCTTGAAGCCGCTGGCGGCGACGGTGTCGATCGCCTCGAACAGGGTGATCAGCGAGCCCTTGTCGTCGATCGAGCCGCGGCCCCAGACCGCGCCGTCGGCGATCACGCCGTCGAACGGCGGATGGGTCCATTGGCCTTCGGTGCCGGGCGTCACCGGCACCACGTCCTGGTGGGCCATCAGGATGATGGGCGCCAACGCCGGGTTCGAGCCGGGCCACGTATAGACCAGCGACTTGTCGGCGACGATCTCGCGGGTCATCACCTTGTGGGCGTTGGGATAGGTGGTCTGCAGCCAGGCGTGCAGCTTGTCCCACTCGGCCGGCTGGTCGTCGGCGCGGTCCTGGTGGCTGACGGTCTGGAAGCGCACGGCTTCGGCCAGGTGCTGCGCGGCCTTGTTGACGTCGACCGGGCGGGCCGAGGCCAGCTTGACCGAGGCCGGATCGACCTGAGCGGGCGCCTTGAACGTCGCCGTCCGCACCGCGACCACGGCCGTCACGGCCAGAACCAGACCCACGGCCGTCAGCGCGACCTTACCCCCGACACCCATCGATACCTCCCCAGATTTGACGCCTGTTCAGATGACTGTGCTTCGAATTTCGATACACGGCAATCTAGTTATTGTTGGCGAGAAGTTATCCACAGGGTGGCGGGGCGTAGGAAGTCTGCTCCCCCGCTGGGGGAGCTGTCGGCGAAGCCGACTGAGGGGGCCAATGCGGCCTAGGCCGAGCTGCCCCCTCCGGCCCTCCGGGCCACCTCCCCCAGCGGGGGAGGAGATTCAAATCCCGTGCTTTTCGGATCTGTATCCAACAAATTCAAAGCCCTACGCGAAAATGCACGTTTCTTATCCCCGCTCTCACGGGTGGTCCCATCGTTCTCCCATGACCCAAGTCCAAACCTGGTGTGAAGGCCTGCAGGCCAAGCTGATGGCCGCCATCGACGCGGCCTGGGCCGTGATCGAGTCCGGCGACGATCCCGCCGCGACCCAGCGGGCGCGTGAGAAGGTCCGCGTCTGCGGGCAGATGGCGGCCGCCGTGCGCAAGGTGGCGGCGATGAGCGGGCCGCGAAAGCCGGCCGCGGTTCCCGAGGTCGAGCCGGTGCGCGGCCTCGACCGTCTCAGGGGCGGCGGACGCGGGCGGCTCTGACGTTCATCCTGAATCCGGCTTGCCCCTCACAAGGCGGATTTTTGGAACTTCCGGGATGATCGATCCGCTCTAGGTGGCAGACGCGTGACAGCCGCCGCTCGTCGGCGTCTACTGTCACAATTGGCGCGCTGACCCTGGGGAGGGCCATGTACCAGAAGATCATCCTGGCGTTCGACGGCAGCCTCGAGGCGCGGGCCGCGCTGCGGGAAGGCGCGATCCTGGCGCGGCGCTATGACTCGACGGTCTGGCTGCTGTGCGTTCTGCCCGACAGCGCCGGGGTGACCATGGCCGAGAGCCTGCACGCCGGCGCGGCCGAGCAGATGTTCACCGCCAGCACGCGCCTGGTCGAGGAGAGCGTCGCCAAGTTGAAGGGCTTCGGCCTCAAGACGTCCGGCCATGTGCTGAAGGGCGATCCGGCGCCGGCCATCAGCGCCTTCGCCCGCAAGGTCGACGCCGACCTTGTGGTGGTCGGGCACCGCCGCCGCAGCTTCCTGGAGCGCTGGTGGAGCGGCCCGTCGGGCGCCTACATCGTCGACGACATCGACTGCAGCCTGTTGGTCGCCCGCCGCCCGATCAGCGACGCCGAGTTCGCCGAGCAGATGACGCGGTACGCGGAAGCGGATTGAGCGCGCGCGTCCTTCGGAGCCTGCGCCCACATCCGTGTCATCCCGGAAGCCTCGAAGAGGCTATCCGGGACCCAGGGGCCAAGCCCCGCGCGGTGGCCCCTGGGTCCCGGCTCTACGGCTCGCTGCGCGAGCCTTCGGCCGGGATGACACGCTGATGGTACTGTGAGGCCTGTCGAAGGACGCACGGCCTCAGCCTTCGTACTCGAACTCGACCAGATAGACCTTGTCGCCCGATCCATGCTTGGCCGTCTTCAGCAGATCGACCACGCCCAAGAACCCCGACGCCCGCGCCAGCGCCGGCGTCACCTGGTCGAGCGAGATCTCGCGCAGGTCGGTCACCACGATCGCCCCTGGCCCCAGCGGATAGCGCCCGCCGACCTTGACGCGCGGCTTCTGCCAGATGCGGATGCTGCAGGTGATGTCGCCGGCCATCACGCCGGGCCGCAGCTGTTTGGCGAACACCATGGCGGCCCCTGTTTCCTCGCTGCACAAGTTAACCAAGTCCTGCCGACATTAATCATTTTCGGAAATGATTAACCGCAAAGCTCAGCCGTTCCTTAGGACCTTCCTGCGAAAACAGTCACATCAAATCTGTTCACCAGAAGGGTGGGGCTTATGAAATTCTCGATCGCGATCGCCGCGGGTATCGCCGGCAGCTTCTTCGTCGCTCAGGCCGCTTCGGCCGCCGGCGGTTTCGAAGACCAAATGGGCCGCTGCCTGCAGCAGTTCGCCAACACGCGCGACGCCGCTCAGGTCATGCTCGAGTGCAACGCCGCTGACGGCAAGCTCTCGGACTGCAAGGTCGTCGACAACAGCGCCGCCGGCAAGGGCTTCGACAAGGCCGCCATGTGCATCGCTGAAAAGCTGCCGATGGGCGCCAAGACCGGTTCGGTGAAGGTTCCCTTCCGCTTCCCGGGCGGCGCGTAAGTTTCTTACGCGTCTTCTCGAGACGACAAAGAGCCCCCGTCGGTCCTGCCGGCGGGGGTTCTTCGTGTCTGGACCATATCGAGCTCTTTATCCGTGTCATCCCGGACGGCCGTAGGCCGATCCGGGACCCAGGGGCCAAGCGCGGTGAGGTCGCCCCTGGGTCCCGGCTCTACGCTGCGCTACGGCCGGGATGACACGATGAATGGGATTTTCGCGGCTAAAGCAGCGTGCGCTGGCCGGATTCATCCGTCATCGGATCATCCAGCTCGCCGCGCCGCCGCAACTCGGTCTCGGCGCTGAAGCGCACGTCGACGTCGCGGCCCTGGGCGAAGGCCTGCAGGGCGTCCAGGCTGACGCGGTCCCACGGCCGGCCGCGGTCGGGACCGGCGGGCACGCGGGGCAAGAGGCCGGGCTCACGACTCCAGGCCAGCAGCTGCTCCAGCGAGGCTTCGTTCAACTGGTCGCGCAGATGGTGGGCCGTGACATAGGCGTCGGGCAGGGCGCGATGCGCCGGCAGGCCGAGTTCCCGCACCAGCCCTTCGGGGTTTCGCTGATAGCGCAGCATCTGGTTGGAGAACCCCTGCAGCCCCGGCCACAGACGCAGGGCGCACTTCCAGGTGCAGATCCACGGCGCGCCGCCGGAGAGTTTCGGCGTGCAGAACCGCTGCTCGAACGCGGCCCGGTGCGCGGCCAGGGCCAGGACGCCGCCCTCGGGCTTCAGGATCGTCGGCGCGATCGCCTTCCAGAACGGCGCGCCCGCCACGTCGGCGTCGATGATGTGGTGGATCGCCATGGTTTCCGGCGTGATCGGCCGACCGGGATTGACCAGCGCCGCGCCGCGCTCTTCGTCGATCCGCCAGCGGCCGTCGGCGTCCTGCACCACGTCCTGCCAGCCGATCTCGCACACATCGCCGGGGCCGGACCCGGCGGTCTCCAGATCGATGACGCGGACGCGGGGTGAGGCCATCAAGGGAATATGGGCGGGAGGGGCGGTGGTTCCAAATAGGGCCTCCGTCAGCTCTTCCCGAAGTTGCGTCGTCGTGGTGTGCTCGGGTCACAACCTTCCGAGGATGCATCATGATGAAGGCCGCCGTGTTCGCCGTCCTGCTGTCGCTGGCCGCCGCCTCGGGCGCGCGGGCCAGCGAGGCGACCTGGCATTGGATCTGGGTGCGGCCCGACGAGCAGAAGGGCTGGATCACGGTTCAGGGCGACGCGCCGGTCCGCTTTGAAGGCCAACGGCTGGACGCTACGATCGAGGCGCGCTCATCGGAAGCCTCGCCGACGGTGCATGTCGTGGGCCGCGTGACGGGCAAGACGGTGAACGCCACCCTGACCCAGTTGAACACCGACGCCGCGCCGGAACACTATGCCGGCCGCTACCAGCGCGACCGCTCCAGGCGCACCGACGCCGCCAACGGCTGGGGCGCGGACAGGATCACCGTGTTCGACGGGGCGTCGTATTTCAGCCTGTACAGGACGGTGCGGTCGGGGCGTTGAGTCGCCGCCACCCCCAAAACCCTCTCTCTCAGAGAGAGGGTTTTTCTAAAGCCCCCCGCTCAGCTCCTGCACCTCTTCAAACGTCCGCAGGCCCGGACGCTGCGCGCAGACCAGCACCCCCATGTTCCCCGGCAGGTGTTGGTTGGCCAGCATCTTCTCGTGCGCCGCCGGGATGTCCTTCCACGGGAAGACTTCCGACAGGCACGGGTCGACGCGGCGGTCGATGACCAGCTGGTTGGCGGCCGACGCCTGCATCAGGTTGGCGAAGTGCGATCCCTGCACGCGCTTCTGGCGCATCCACAGGAAGCGGGCGTCCATGGTCAGGTTGAAGCCGCTGGTGCCGGCGCAGATGGCGACCATGCCGCCGCGTTTGACCAGGAACACCGAGACCGGGAAGGTCGACTCGCCGGGGTGTTCGAACACCAGGTCGACGTCGCGGTTGCCGGTGATCTGCCAGATCGCCTTCCCGAACTTGCGCGTCTCCTTCATGTAGTCGCCGAACTCGGGGCCGTTGACCTTGGGCAGCTGGCCCCAGCAGTTGAATTCCTTGCGGTTCAGCACCGCCTTGGCGCCCATCGACAGCACGAACTCGCGCTTGTCGTCGTCGCTGACCACGCCGATGGCGTTGGCCCCGGCCACGGCGGCCAGTTGCACGGCGAAGACGCCCAGGCCCCCCGAGGCGCCCCAGACCAGCACGTTCTGGCCGGGCTTCAGCTCATGCGGCTTGTGGCCGAACAGCATGCGGTAGGCGGTGGCCAGGGTCAGGGTGTAGCAGGCGGCCTCTTCCCAGGTCAGGTGCTTGGGACGCGGCAGCAGCTGACGCGACTGCACCCGGCAGAACTGGGCGAAGCTGCCGTCCGGCGTCTCGTAGCCCCAGATGCGCTGGCTGGACGAGTACATCGGGTCGCCGCCGTTGCACTCCTCGTCGTCGCCGTCGTCCTGGTTGCAGTGGATGACGACCTCGTCGCCCAGCTTCCAGCGCTTCACCTTGGACCCGACCGCCCAGACGATGCCCGAGGCGTCGGACCCGGCGATATGGAAGGGCTGCTTGTGGCCGTCCAGCGGGCTGATCGGTTCGCCCAGCGCGGCCCAGACGCCGTTGTAGTTGACGCCGGCGGCCATCACGAGGACCAGCACCTCGTCCTCGCCGATCTCCCAGGTCGGGACCACCTCGACCTGCATGGCCGTGGCGGGCGAGCCGTGGCGCTCCTTGCGGATGCTCCAGGCGTACATGGTTTTCGGCACGTGGTAGGGCGGCGGGATCTCGCCGATCTCGTAGAGGTCCTTCAGGACGGGCGTTTCGAGCGTGGCGGTGGTCATCTTCACTCCCCATCCTTCTGCGCTGCAACAACGCCCGAAGGTCAAACTTGGCTACGCCCGCTCCACGGCAGAGGGGCGAAAACGCCTCCCATCGGGCTGTTCTTGGTCGTTGGAAGGGGAGGCTGAGACAACTGTTTGAACCTGGCAAGTGGAATCTTGTGCGTCGCAGCATTCGGTGGGGCGCCGACGCGGCGGAAGGTTGCGGGCGGCGGCGGCGCGGGCCAGTTTGCCGGCCATGATCCATGTCTCGCATCCCGACCCTTCGATCGCCCTCGTCGAGCTGGACGTCGCGCCGGCCAATGTCCTGGCCATGGCCCAGCGGGCGCGGCTGCTGGAGGCGTTCGCGGGCGTAGAGTCCGACAAGGCCGTGCGGGTGGTGGTGCTGATCGGCCGCCACGGCGCGTTCTGCACGGGCGATGACTTGGCCGAGTCCATGACCCGCGACGTGCCGACCCAGACGGCGGCGATCCTGCACTTCCTGGACATGTGCCAGACGATCGCCGACTGCCGCGTCCCGGTGATCGCGGCGGTCGACGGCTGGTGCATCGGCGGCGGACTGGAGCTGGCTTTGGCCTGTGACATCCGCCTGGCCAGCGACCGCGCCAACTTGGCCTGCTCGGCGGTGCGGATGGGCCTGACCGCTTCGGCTGATCGCCTGACCCGGCTGGTCGGCGAGAGCCGCGCCAAGCCGCACCTGCTGACCGGCGCGCCGTTCGATGCGGCGCGAGCGCTGGCGGACGGGATCGTGGCCGAGGTGCATCCGGCGGCGGGCCTGCTGGACGCGGCGCTGACCATGGCGAAGGTGATCGCCTCCCGCGCGCCGCTAGCCGTCGCGGCGACCAAGCGCGTGGCGTCGGGGAGCTCGACGACGGAAGCCGAGATCCCGGCCCTGGCGGCGTCGGGGGATCACGCGGAGGCGCGGGCGGCGTTCATGGGGAAACGAGCGGCGGTGTTCGAGGGGCGGTAGTCGAGCGCCCCCTCCGTCTCGCCGCGTATCCGCGGCGATCCACCTCCCCCGCTTCGCAAGGGAGGAGAACGCCCCCTCCTCCTCACCCGTGCAACGGGGGAGGTGGCGCGCTGCCGATAGGCGGCGTGACGGAGGGGGCGCTTACGCCGGCTAGCCCCGCGCGCCCACCCACCGCCGATACCGCTTCGTCCGCTTGGCCGCCGCCATCCGTTGCCCCAGCAGCGTGAAGAACGGCGACAGCCGCGCCGCCGGGCGCTTGCCGACCGCCATGCGGTTCAGCTGGGCCTTGGTCAGCGCCATGTCGGCCATCGCCGCCATCATGCGGTTCTTCCAGGTCACCTTCGGCAGCACTACATCGCGACCCTGCGGCGTCTTCCAGGCCTTGGCCAGGTCGGGCTCGAAGGCGAAGGCGCGGGCCACGCCCAGGATGTCGACGCCGGGCAGGCCGTTGTCGGCGGCCAGCGCCGCCAGGGCCACGTCGCGGCGGCGCACCCCGCCGGTGACCATGATCGGCATCTTGGCGACCTTGGCGATGTCGCGGGCGAAGTCGACGAAATAGGCCTCGCGGGCCACGGTGCTGGCGGCCTTGTCGGTCTGGTCGCCGTCGCCGCCCTGCATGGCCGGGCTCTCGTAGCTGCCGCCCGACAGCTCCACGACATCGACCGCCATGCCGTTCAGCTGCTCGACTACCCAGCGCGCGTCGTCGGCGTCGAAGCCGCCTTTCTGGAAGTCGGCCGAGTTCAGCTTGATCGCCACGGTGAAGCGCGGCGAGACACGCATGCGCACGGCCCGCACGGTCTCCAGCAGCATCCGGGCGCGGTTCTCGCGCGAGCCGCCCCAGCGATCCTCGCGCCGGTTGGCCAGGGGCGAGAGGAACTGGCTGATCAGATAGCCGTGGGCGGCGTGGATCTGCACGCCGTCGAAGCCGGCCTCCTCGGCGCGGGCGGACGTGGTGGCGAAGCGCTCGATGATCGCCAGGATCTCGGCCTCGGTCAGGGCGCGCGGCGTAGGGAAGTATTTCGACATCGCCCCCAGGTCGACGCCGACGGCCGAGGGCGCGACGGCGCCTTGGCCCAGGTCGGCATAGGTCTGGCGGCCGGGGTGGTTGATCTGCATCCACACCTGGCCGCCGCCGGACTTGGCCTCGCGCGCCCAATCGCGGAACGGCGCCAGCGGCTGGCGGGCGTCCAGCACCACCCCGCCGGGACCAGTCATGGCGGTGGGGTCGACCATGACGTTGCCGGTGATCTGCAGGCCCACGCCCCCTTGCGCCCAGCGGCGGTAGAGGGTGCGCAGCGCCTGGCCGGGCAGCTGGTTGTCGTCGGCCAGGTTCTCCTCCATCGCCGCCTTGGCGATGCGGTTGGGCAGCACCGCGCCCGACGGCAGGGTGAGGGGCGAAAACAGCGCTTGGGACGGGGCGGTGAGCATGAAGTCTTGACCTCGGCGGAGACGGGTCACACCTTCTACACCTTCAAGCTAGGTTTAAGGTCAAGGGGCCTCGGAGACGACGATGAAGATCGGTGAGATCGCCAAGCGCGCGGGCGTCACCACCTCGCGCATCCGCTTCTACGAGGCCGAGGGCATCCTGCCGCCCGCCGAGCGCGGAGCCAACGGCTATCGCGACTATCCCGAAAGCCTGGTCACCACCCTGCGCTTCGTCGAACAGGCCCAGCGCCTGGGCTTCTCCCTGAAGGAGATCGCCGGCCACGCGGCCATGGAAGGCAAGGTCTGCGCCGACCTCCCCCAGAAGCTGCGCGACAAACTGGCCGAAATCGACGCCCACATCGCGGCCGCCCAGGCGCGGCGGACGGAGTTGGCGGGCCTGATCGCGGCGCTGGAGGCTGGGACGCTGGAACGGGCGGCGTGAGGGAGATTGTCGTCGCGCCGTCCTCTCCGGCCTTTCGGTCCACATCCTGGGGAGCATTTGCCTCTTAGACGGCGTTGGCGTCGTCCGCTTTCAGGTCTGCTACTTTGGTTCGAACTGCTCACGGCGATACCTGCAGCTTTGGTAGCTTCAGCTAACCGCTTCAGACTTTCGGTGTCCGCATTCGCTCCAGATTCTCGAACCCCGTCTTGGCGTGATCGGCCTCGGCGCGGGCATCAGCCGCTTCTTCTTCCAGTCCGGCCGCATCTCGCTACAGGAAGACGCCGCCCAAAGACCTGATCAGATGTTGAGGAGGTTTCACCTCTCCAATTGATCCACGTGGCGTTTGGCCGGACGATGCGTCCTGACAGCAACGAGGGTATTCATGGCCAGTCGCAACAGGAACGTCGCCGCGTTCACCTCGGGAGGCATTGCCCCGTATTTCGGCGTCTTGGACGAGGGCTTTCTGCTTCCCGTCTTCACCCCGGATGGAGATTGGGCAACCGTGACGCCGTCCCAGGTGGGCGCGACCGGCACGCTGCAGGCCATCGACACGCTTTTGATTGCCGAGCTCACCAGCATCCCCGAGGCCATCACCGCCGTCCAGACGGCCGGCTACTACACGGTGGGGGATGGCGGTGCGGCCTTTTACACACGGGTGGATTCGCAGCCCAGCCACGCAGGGAAGTTCCAGTCAGCCGACGGTCAATGGTGGGAAATTGACGAGCTGATCACCACTCCGCTGCAGTTCGGCGCCAAAGGAGACGGTCTCTTTGACGACACTGTCGTGATCCAGAATTGGATCAATTACCTAGCACTGTTCCATGTAAACGGGCGTGCGCCTCAGCGTACCTATAAACTCACGGCAACGATCAACTTCCCCGCCACGCATGGATACGGAATTCTCGGTGACGGTATCGACAAAGCCGTCTTCATGCAGGCCGCTGACAACATCCCGATCTTCAACTTCGGGGCTACGATCGTCGACGAGTTCTATTCGATCACTCTGCGCGACATCACGCTTACGTACGCCAACACGCAGCCAGCAACGAACACCAACGCCTTTTGCTGGTACTTCAACATCGACGCCTATCAGTGGGACTGCCAAAACATCAAGTTTCTGAATGGCTTCTACGCGATCAAGGTCAAGGCTGGTATTGGCGCGCCTTGGGGGCATAACTGGGACAATTTCATTTTTGGCCGCAACATCACCGGCGGCTGCATGGATATGACCGGCACGGTTTTTGCGACCCCCAATAACACTTGGGGACGCCTATATATCGACGCCACCAACATGACTGGCGCCGTCTTCAAGGAGATCAAGGGCTATAACTGGACCATTCAGGCCATCGAAATCCTGAATGCCACCAACATTCCTCTGGTGGTGTTCCAGGCAGGTTCGGAGGTGTGGATCGGGGCTCTGAAGCTGGAGATCGGCACCTACAACACGAACTTATCTGGATTCAGTTCCTTCAATTCCATGGTGTCGGTCCCGTCCTCGTATGTGACGATTGACCAATTCTCGTTGGCGGGAACCACCTGCCTGCTGACCAGCACCACGAGCACCTATGTGTTTGGGGGGGCTCCGTCTGGCTTGGATGTCAACCACATCACGGTGACGCCCACGAGCGCCCCGGTGAACTTCTATTTGAGCGCCACTACCTCTTTCACTCGTTTTGGCCGCATCATCACGAGAAGCGCCTTTTCGTTGCCGTACGCCAACCAGGGATCAAGCACTTCCGCTAACTTTCTGACGGTGGGGTTCATTCAAAACAACAACCTCAGCGAAAATAAAGGCGATGCCAATTATCAGGTAGTTGCAGGAGATCCATGTAACATCATTTTCGAAACAGCTTTGACAGATTCTCGGTTTGTCGATTTACCAGTGGATACTGGAAATTGGTTTAACGGCCAGACCTACAAGGTAATGTCGAAAGGGGCCGTCAACGGGGCCAATACGATCGCAATTCGCGCTAGCGGCAACACGAAGGCTACGCTCTCGTCCGATAATACTTCAGTCACACTGACCTACCGTCGCAACGCCAATCCGCATGTCGGTTGGATCGTGACCGATCGGGGCGCCCTATAGTCGCTGATTGCGAAAAATAGCCTTTGCAAGGGTGCCCCTTCCCAAGCTTCCGGCGCCGCACCGTCCGGAGCGTCAGGTTGGTCCGCGCGAGTCCGCCACCCATCGACCGAAAGATGCACTGAAGGGGCGTCCACAGATGGCTTGCGGACGTCGAAGTCGGGGAAGGTCGGCGGGCGGCGGCTTGCGGGCTGCAGTAGTTCCAGCGTGGCATGCGCGGAGGCTGCGATGTCTTCCTGTCGTGATCATAGGCCGGAGACCGGCGTTCCGCCATTCGGCTGGGCAATCCCGCACCCGCGAACGCCCATATTGCATCGCAGCAAAACCCGGCTCATGATCGGCGGTAAGCAAGACCAATAAAGCCGCCCCGGGAGCCCGCCATGTCCTCGACGCCGTACCAGCATGCGCCCGATCCGCCGTGGATCTTCCGCACCTATGCCGGCCACTCGACGGCGGAGAAGTCCAACGCGCTGTATCGGTCGAACCTGGCGCGGGGCCAGACGGGGCTGTCGGTGGCCTTCGACCTGCCGACCCAGACCGGCTACGACCCCGACCACATCCTGGCGCGCGGCGAGGTCGGCAAGGTGGGCGTGCCGATCAGCCATCTGGGCGACATGCGCGCGCTCTTCAGCGAGATCCCGCTGGAGAAGATGAACACCTCCATGACCATCAACGCCCCGGCCGCGTGGCTGCTGGCGATGTACGTGGCGCTGGCCGACGAGCAGGGGGCGGACCGGGCCCTGCTGCAGGGCACGACCCAGAACGATCTGATCAAGGAGTATCTGTCGCGGGGGACCTACATCTTCCCGCCGGGCCCGAGCATGCGGTTGATCGGCGACATGATCGCCTGGTGCTATCGCGAGGTTCCGAAGTGGAACCCGATGAACGTCTGCAGCTACCACCTGCAGGAGGCGGGCGCGACGCCGGAGCAGGAACTGGCCTTCGCCCTGGCCACGGCCATCTCGGTACTCGACACGGTCAAGGCCGGCGGCCAGGTTCCCGACGAGGACTTCGAGATCGTCGCCTCGCGGATCAGCTTCTTCGTCAACGCCGGCGTGCGGTTCGTCACCGAGCTGTGCAAGATGCGGTCGTTCACCAAGCTGTGGGACCAGATCCTGCTAGAGCGCTACGGCGTGCAGGACAAGAAGGCGCGGCGCTTCCGCTATGGCGTGCAGGTCAACAGCCTCGGTTTGACCGAGCCGCAGCCCGAGAACAACGTCTACCGCATACTGATCGAGGCCCTGGCCGTCACGCTCAGCAAGGACGCCCGCTGCCGGGCCCTGCAACTGCCGGCCTGGAACGAGGCGCTGGGCCTGCCGCGTCCGTGGGACCAGCAGTGGTCGCTGCGGCTGCAGCAGGTGCTGGCCTACGAGACGGACCTCTTGGAATACGAGGACTTGTTCGACGGCTCCCACGTGGTGGAGGCCAAGGTCGCCGAGCTGTCGAAGGGGGCTCTGGAGCAGCTGGCCTTGATCGACGAGATGGGCGGGGCGTCGAACGCCATCGACTACATGAAGGCCGAACTCGTCTCGTCCAACGCCAGGCGGGTGCGCTCGGTCGAGACCGGCGAGATGACCGTGGTCGGCGTCAACCGCTGGACCGACAGCGAGGCCTCGCCCCTGTCGGCCGGCGAGGGCTCGATCGAGACCGTCGACCCGCGCCTGGAGGCCGACGTCGTGGCCCGCATCAAGGCCTGGCGCGAGGCGCGAGACCCCTCCGCCGTCACGGCCGCCCTGGCTGACCTGCAGGCCGCCGCCCGCGATGGCCGCAACGTCATGGAACCCTCGATCGCCGCCGCCAAGGCCGGCGTCACCACCGGCGAATGGGCCGGCGCGCTGCGCGAGGTGTTCGGCGAATATCGCGGTCCGACCGGCGTGGCGGTGGTCGTCTCGACGGGCGAAGCCGAGGATGTCGAGGCGGTGAAGCGCGAGGTCGAGCGGGTCTCGGAGGGGCTGGGCCGCACGCTCACCTACCTGGTCGGCAAGCCGGGCCTGGATGGCCACTCCAACGGCGCCGAACAGATCGCCACCCGCGCCCGCGCCTGCGGCATGGCGGTGGTCTATGACGGCATCCGCTCGACGCCGGAAGAGATCGTCCGCCGCGCCAAGGAAAGCCGCGCCCACGTGGTCGGCCTGTCGATCCTGTCGGGCTCGCACCTGGATCTGGTGCAGGAAGTCATCCGCGTGATGCGCGCCGAGGGCCTGGGCGACATCCCCGTCGTCGCCGGGGGCATCATCCCCGAAGCCGACGCCTTGATCCTCAAGCAGATGGGCGTGGCGCGGATCTACACGCCCAAGGACTTCAAGATCACGCAGATCATGGGGGATGTGGTGAAGCTGGTGGAAGCGACGGCGCTGGCGGAGGCGTGAGCACAATTTGTGCTATGATCGCGCCATGACCCTCGACGAGGCCCTCTCGAAGCTGCGCGCGGCCAAGCCGCTGCTCGACCGCTACGGCGTCGCGCGCGTGGGCGTGTTCGGTTCGACGGCGAGGGGCGAGGCGGGGCCGGACAGCGACGTGGACGTGCTGGTGGAATACCAGCCGCAGGTGCTGCCGGGGTTTGGTTTTTTCCGGCTGGAGCGGGATCTCGTCGAGTTGCTCGGGCGACCGGTCGACCTGGTGACCGAGGACGGCCTGCATAGACTGATCAAGGAGCCGGTGCTGCGCGAGGTCGTCTTTGCCTGACGCGTTGGCGCGCACCTATGCAACGGAGTTGCTGGAGGCCATCGAGAAGATCGAGGCCTTTGTCGATGGCGTCGATCAGGCTGGCTTTCTGGCGGATATCATGCGGCGCGACGCGGTCGCCATGAACCTCCTGGTGATCGGCGAAAGCGCGGCGCGGCTGCCCAGATCGGTCCGCGATCTTGAGCCTGAGATCGATTGGCGCGCGGCCATAGACCTGCGCAATCGCATCGCCCACGGCTACTCCAGCATCAGCTTTACGATTGTCTGGTCGATTGTGGTCGTCGAACTGCCGACGCTGCGCGCGGCGATCGAACGGGTTATCGCCCAGCTCTAGTCAGCTCCGCCCCAGCCGCCAAGCCGCCGCGAAGCCCACCACGGCCAGCGGTGCAAACGCTCCGAACAACAGCAACCCGTGGCTCTGCGCCAACGCCGGATCCACCCCGTGGCTGAAGCCCAGGATGTTGGCCAGGGCGCCCGCGCCGGCCGAGCCGGCGGCGCCGCCGATCAGTTGGGCGGTGGGGACGGCCGAGGAGGCCATGGCCTGTTCGTCGGCGGGGGCGCCGGCGATGGCGCGGCGGGCGACGAAGGCGTGGCAGAGGCCAAAACCCGCGCCCAGCACCACGAAGGCGCATGCGGTCTCGATCATCGTGCCGCGCGAGGTGGCCCAGGCGCTGAGCAGGGCGCCCAGCAGGATCACGCCCGCGCCGAGCCGCACGAAGCGGCCGTCCTTCTCGGCCGGGGTGTGGCCGACGGCCATGGCGCAGAGGGTCCAGCCGGCCGCGATGGCGCCGGTGACATAGCCGGCCGTCAGGGGCGAGGCGTGGTGGCGGGCCTGGATGAAGGCGGGGCCATAGACGGTGAAGCCGATCACGGCGGCCTCACAGGCGAAGATCATCAGCAAACCGAGGCCCGTGGCGGTGCGCAGGTCGGCGGCGGTGCGGGGCAGCAGGCGGTCGTGGGTGCGGGCGTTGGCGGCCAGCATGGCGGCCATGCCGATCACGCCGCCGACGGCCAGGATCGCGGCGGCCCGGGGCGAGGGGACGATGCCCGCCGCGCCGATCAGGCTGACGCCGATGACCAGCAGGATCAGCTGCAGGGTCGGGATGCGGCTTCTGCCTTCATTGGGCTTGTCGGCCGGCAGCATGACCAGCACCGCGCCGACGAAGATCACGGCCTGGACGACGAACAGCCAGAAGGCTCCACGCCAGAAGCCGGCGGCGGCGAAGAGGCCGCCCAGCAAGGGTCCCAGCAGGGTCGCCGCGCCCCACACGCCAGCCACCGCGCCATAGACGCGCGGCCATAGCTTCTCGGGAAAGAGGGCGGTGATGGCGACGTAGCACAGAGCGACGACCGCCCCCGCGCCCAGGCCCTGGATCAGGCGTCCCAGGATGAAGACCACGAAGGCCGGGGCCGCGGCGCTCATCGCGCAGCCGATGGCGTAGACCAGGCCCGTCAGGGCGGTGGCGGTGCGCAGGCCCAGCGCCACCGACAGCTTGCCCGAGCACGCCCCGGCGACGATCGAGCCGGTCAGATAGGCCGCCACCGACCAGCCGAAATACTGGTAGCCGCCGATCTCGCGCGCCACGCTGGGCATGATCGTCGCCGTCACCAGGGTGTCGGCGGCGTTCAGCCAGATGCCCAGGCACAGCAGGGCGAAGCGCGGGGCCAGGGCCTTGTCGACCAGGCGCGTGGGGGCGTCGGAAGTGCTCATGCCGGCCGACATGGCGGTTTTTGCTGGGGGAGGGAAGAGCGTCGTCCTTCTCCCCTTGCGGGAGAAGGTGGCGGCGTAGCCGACGGATGAGGGGTTGAAAGACCTTTCGGACAGGCCCGTGCGACCCCTCACCCGGCCCGTTGGGCCACCCTCTCCCGCAAGGGGAGAGGGATGAGCTCCCTACAGCGTCGCCGCCAGCGCGGTTAGCTGGTCGGCCACGATGCCCCAGCCTTCGTGGAAGCCCATCTGCTCGTGGGCGGCCTTGTCCTCGGCGCTCCAGTGGCGGGCCACGGCGCGGTAGCGGGTCTTGCCGTCGCCCAGGTCCTCGAAGGTGACGATGGCGACCATGAACGGCTTTTCGGAGGGCCGCCAGGTCTCGGTGAAGGCGTCGGTGAAGACGATCTTCTGGTTGGGGATCACCTCCAGATAGACGCCCGGCTGCGGCATGACCTCGCCGTTCGGGCCGTTCATTTCCAGATAGGTGTTGCCGCCGGTGCGCACGTCCATGCGGACGTTCGAGACCGTCCAGGGCTTGGGGCAGAACCACTGCGGCATCAGCTCCGGCGTGGTCCAGCACTTGTACAGCTTCTCGGCGGGGACATCGATCAGGCGCTCCAGCACCAGTTCGCGATCGGCGGGGAAGTCGGCGGTGTCGAGCATCGGGGCGTCTCCTTGAGAAAGCTGTTGTCGCCTCTAGGACGGCCGACTTCCACCATGGCCGACACCGTCGTCGAACTTTTTTCGACGGGGTCCGTTGGCCTTGCACGCAGATCTCAAGGAGGCTCGCCATGCCCGAACGCGAAGACGCCTACACCCCCGACAGCGTCGAGGTGGAACGCAACATCCAGCAGGGCGGCGGCGTCGGCGCCCGCGACCTGGCCCGCCAGGCCGAGCCGTCAGTGATCGTCCCGGAAGAGGCCGACGAGGACGATGCGCCGGAGGAGGCCATCGGCCGGGCGCATCCGCACGAATAGCCCAAATCCTCCCCCAGTGGGGGAGGTGGCGCGAAGCGCCGGAGGGGGAAGTTCTGCTAAGCTTGTTTCTTCCCCCTCCGTCGTCTCTTCGAGCCGACACCTCCCCCGCTAGGGGGAGGATTTTCCTGGCCTTGACCGCGCCCGCTCCCCGCCCCACTGTGCCCATAATTCAAACAAGCGTTTTAGGGAGCGCGGCATGGGCCTCTTCGACCTCACCGGCAAGGTGGCGATCATCACCGGATCCTCGCGCGGGATCGGCAAGGCGATCGCCGAGCGGATGGCCGAGCACGGGGCCAAGGTGGTGATCTCTTCCCGCAAGGCCGGACCCTGCGACGAGGTCGCGGCCGCGCTGAACGCCAAGCACGGCGCGGGGGCGGCCATCGCGGTCCCGGCCAACATCGCGTCGAAAGAGGATCTCCAGAACCTGGTCGACGAGACGAAGAAGGCGTTCGGCCAAGTCGACATCTGCGTCTGCAACGCCGCCAGCAATCCCTATTACGGCCCGCTGGCCGGCATCGCCGACGAGCAGTTCCGCAAGATCCTGGACAACAACATCATCAGCAATCACTGGCTGATCGGCATGGTCGCGCCCGAGATGCGCGAGCGCAAGGACGGCGCGATCATCATCATCTCGTCGATCGGCGGCCTGCGCGGCAACGCCATCATCGGCGCCTACAACATCTCGAAAGCCGCCGACTTCCAGCTGGCCCGCAACCTGGCGCACGAGTTCGGGCCCGACAACGTGCGGGTCAACTGCATCGCGCCGGGCCTGATCAAGACCGACTTCGCCAAGGCCCTGTGGGACGATCCGGCCACCCTGGAGCGCTCGACCAAGGGCGTGCCCCTGCGCCGCATCGGCGAGCCGGACGAGCTGGCCGGCGCGGCGGTGTACCTGGCCTCGCAGGCGGGCAGCTTCATGACGGGGCAGGCGCTGGTCGTGGACGGCGGGGCGACGATTTAGGCTGGAGAGCCGGGGAGCGCCCCCTCCGTCTCGTCGCCTATCGGCGCCGATCCACCTCCCCCGCTTCGCAGGGGAGGAGAAACGTCCTCCTCACCCGTGCAACGGGGGAGGTGGCGCGCTGCGGATACGCAGCGTGACGGAGGGGGCGCTCAACCGCTTCACCCACGCCCTCCATCCCGCCGCGCGCCCACATCCCACGCAACCTTCCCGACGCGTGACCATCTACCGCACGGTCCTGCCGCTTAACTCGGCTTACACGCCTAGGCCTGAAGCTGACCATTTGGGGTTTGGGGGAAGTTCTCGTCTTGCGGCGTCTGCTGGCTCTCTTGGCGCTGACCGGTGTTCTGGTCACGGGGCTCGCCCATGCCCAGGGCGTGCAGCCCCCGTCTACGCCTACGCCGCTGGCTGCGCGCCTGGACCAGCTGAGCCGCGAGATCGGCGCGCACGAGGCGCGCGAGCCGCCGCGCGACAACGAAGACATCGAGCGGGCCGGCCGCCGGGCCCTGCGCGAACGCGGCGCGATGCGGCTCTATGGCCTGTGGCGCGTGCTCTACGCCTACAAGAGCAACCAGATCGAAGGGCGCTTCCAGGCCTGGGAGGCCCAGACCCGCGAGGCCGCGCGGCGCGACAAGGATCCGTCGCTGGCGATCCTGGCCGACCTGGAGGCCACGGCCTATCGCCACGAGACCCACGGCTATCGCGCCTTCACCGACGCCGACTGGGATCGCTATCTGACCGCATCCGGGCCCGACATCCGGGTGATGGCCGGGATTGAGCGCGTCCGGCATCTGGGCCAGGTGGGGCGCTGGGCCGAGGCCGCGCGCCTGGCCGCCGAGCTGACGGTCGAGCTGGAAAAGCGCGGACGCATCGCCCAGCCGGTGCTGGCCGAGCTGCATCAGGTGCACAGCTACACGCTGTCGGACATCGGCGACAAGGAAGGCGCGCTGGACCACATGGCCCAGGCCGCCCGCCTGGACGAGCGCGACGCCTTCTACATCCGCAAGATCGAGCGGATCTACGACATCGCCTACACCGCCGCCGAGCTGGGCGAGCTGAGCGCGGCCGAGCGCTTCGCCGCCGTGCACCACCAGATGAGCACGGCCGCCGGCGATCCGGACCTGCAGACCTGGGACCGCTTCCTGTGCGCGCGGATCGCCGACCGGCGCGCCTCGCCGCAACGCGTGCTGGACTGCCTGGCCCCGGCCGCCGAGCAGCTCGCCCATCCCGATCGCCGCCTGCAGGTGCTGATGCTGGGGCAACGCGCCTTGGCCGAGGCTCAGCTAGGCCGGGCCGCCGCCGCGCGCGAGGACCTGAACCGCCTGCGCAACGCTTCCACGGTGCTGACTCCGCGCGACCCGCACGTCGAAGCGTTGATCGACGCCTATATTGACCAGGCCGAGGGACGCGGGGCCGAGGCGTTCCGCAAGCTGGACGCCTGGCGGCGCGTCGACCGCCAGCTCATCGACAAGGCCCACACCCGCAGCGTCACCGAGATGTCGGCGGCGCTGGACAGCGAGCTGCGCGCCAAGCGCGACGAGAGCCGCCGCCTGACCGAGGAGGTGCGGCTGTCGCGCAGCCTGGCCCGCGCTTCGGTCGTCATCGCCCTGCTGCTGGGCGTGCTGGTGGCCGGCGGCGTGGCCTGGGCCGCGCACCAGCGCCGCGCCTCCCGCCGCCTGAAGGCCGCCCAGGAAAACGCCGAGGCCGCCAGCAGCGCCAAGTCGGCCTTCCTGGCGGTGATGAGCCACGAGCTGCGCACGCCCTTGAACGGCATGCTGGGCCTGGGCCAGGCCCTGCGCGCCGGCCAGCTCAGCCCCGAGCAGGCCGAGCAAGTCGACCTGATCCTCGACAGCGGCGACACGCTGCTGGTGCTGCTCAACGACATTCTCGACCTTTCCAAGATCGAGGCCGGCAAGCTGGAGATCGCGCCGACGGCCGGCGACATCGTGCAGACCTGCGCCCGCCTGGTCGGCGGCTATCAGCCCACGGCGCGCGAGAAGGGCGTGCAGCTGGCCTTCACCCTAGAAAGCGCCGCGCCCGGCCCGCTGATGTTCGACGGGGTGCGGGTGCGCCAGTGCCTGACCAACCTGGTGTCCAACGCCCTGAAGTTCACGACCAGCGGCAAGGTCGAGGTGGCCCTGGCCTGCTATCCCGAGGAGGACGGCCGCCAACGCGTGCGCCTGCGGGTCTCCGACAGCGGCATCGGCATGAGCGAGGCCACGGTCGGCAAGCTGTTTCGCCCCTTCACCCAGGCCGACGCCTCGACCACCCGCAACTTCGGCGGCACGGGCCTGGGCCTGAACATCACCCGCCGCCTGGTCGAGATGATGCGCGGCGAGATCATGGTCGAGAGCGAGGAAGGCCGCGGCTCGGTCTTCACGATCGAGATGGTGGTCGACGCCGCCGAGCCCTCGGAACTGCCGGCCCGCGAGGACGAGGCGGGCGAGGACGACGCCGGCTTCGCCGCCCTGCACGGCGCCCGCGTGCTGGTGGTCGACGACCACCCAGTCAACCGCCGGGTCATCCGCCTGTTCCTCGATCCGTTCGAGTGCCAGCTGGTCGAGGCCGAGAACGGCCAGCAGGCCCTGGACGCCCTGGAGACCGAGGCGATCGACCTTGTGCTGATGGACGTCAACATGCCGGTCATGGACGGCCTGGAGGCGACGCGGCGCCTGCGGGCCGATCCGCGCTTCGGCCGCCTGCCGGTGATCGCGCTGACGGCGGACGTGATGTCCAGCCAGATCAAGACGTGCCTGGAAGCGGGCTGCGACGCGCACGTGGCCAAGCCGATCGACCTGCGGAATTTGCTGTCGGTGATGGACAGGTGCCTGGCGCGGGTGGGTGCGCGGGAAGTGGTGGCGGGGTAGAGCTGCAGAGCGCCCCCTCCGTCACGAGGCTTCGCCTCGCGCCACCTCCCCCGTTTCACGGGTGAGGAGGACGTTTCTCCTCCCCTGCGAAGCGGGGGAGGTGGATCGCTGCGGATACGCAGCGAGACGGAGGGGGCGCTAAGCCACCCGCGCCGCCGCCAACCTTCTCACCGCCTCATCCAGCGTTTCATCCGCCTTCGCAAAGCACAGCCGCATCACCGTCCGCACCGGATCCTGCGCATAGAACGCCGACACCGGGATGGCCGCGACGCCGTGCTCGACGACGTTCCGTTCACAGAAGGTCACGTCGTCGACCGTGACGCCGGAGGCCAGGAGGTCGACGTTCAGGAAGTAGGTCCCCTGGCTCTCCAGCACCACATAGCCCGCCTCCCGTAGTCCCGCGGTCAGCCGGTCGCGCGAGCGCTGCAGGCTGGCCGGCATGTCGTCGAACCAGGCGCGGTGGTTCTCCAGCCCCCAGGCCACGCCGGCCTGCAGGTTGGGCGGCGTCGTGAAGGTCAGGAACTGGTGGGCGGCCGCCAGGGCCTTGGTCAGAGCCGGGGCGGCCATGAGAAAGCCGACCTTCCAGCCGGTCATGCCGAACAGCTTGCCGGCCGAGCCGATCTTCACCGTCCGCTCGCGCATGCCGGGGAAGCTGATCAGCGGTCGGTGCTGGCGGCCGTCGAAGACCACGGCCTCCCAGACCTCGTCGCAGACGGCGATGGCGTCGTGCTTGACGCAGAACTCGGCCAGTAGCGCCAGGTCTTCTTCCGGCGTGACGATGGCGGCCGGGTTCAGGGGGCTGTTGAGGACGACCATGCGGGTCTTGTCGCTGAACGCCGCCTCCAGCATCGCGCGGTCGAACCGCCAGTGCGGCGGCTTCAGGCTGACCAGCTTCGGGACCCCGCCCGCCCGGCGCACCAGCGGCAGGTAGGCGTCGTACAGGGGCTGGAACAGCACCACCTCGTCGCCGGGCGAGATCAGCGACAGGAACGCCGCGGCCAGGGCCTCGGTGGCGCCGGAGGTGACAGTGATCTCCGTGTCCGGATCAAGCTCCATGCCCTGCCGGCGGGCGTAGTGGCCGGCGACGGCGGCGCGCAGCTCGGGCAAGCCGCGCATCGGCGGATACTGGTTCGAGCCCTCGATCAGCGCCCTTGCCGCGGCCTCGCGCACCGGCAGCGGACCCTGGTCGTCGGGAAACCCCTGGCCCAGATTGATCGCCCCGTGCTGACGGGCCAAGCCGCTCATCCGCTCGAAGATCGTGGTGGGCAGGTTGTCGAAGACGGGATGGACCATGCGGTTTGGGTAGCATTGAACTTCGAACGCCGCTCGCGCATTTCTACGCTTCAGCTTTGCCTTGGGAGACGAGTCGCATGCACGGCGTCGGGTTCATCGGAGCCATCATCATCGGCGTTTTCGCCGGCTGGATCGCCGAGAAGGTCATGAATCGCGATCACGGGTTCTGGACCAACCTCGTGGTCGGCCTGGTCGGCTCGCTGCTGGGCGCGTTCCTGGCCGGGATGGTGCACATCCACTTCTGGGGCTGGATCGGCAGCCTGGTGATCTCGACCCTGGGGGCGATCCTGTTGCTGTGGCTGCTGGGGCTGGTGAAGCGGGCTTAGGCGAGCAATCTGCTCCCCTGCTGGGGGAGCTGTCGCGGAGCGACTGAGGGGGCATCGCCGGCATAGGCCGAGCTGCCCCCTCCGACCCTCCGGGCCACCTCCCCCAGCGGGGGAGGAGAGGTTCTAGACCGCCGCCGCTTCCGCCTCGCCCGCCCCATCCTCCCGCCGCATCTGGCGCGACAGGTTCGACAGCAGGAAGCTCGGAATATCCCCCACCGGCATGGGCCGCCCGTACAGGAAGCCCTGGAAGGTGTCGCAGCGCATGTCGGCCAGCAGGCGGGCCTGGGCGGTGGTTTCCACGCCCTCGGCGGTGACCTGCAGGTTCAGGGTCTGGCCCAAGAGCGCGATAGTGCGCAGGATGTCGGCGATGGCCGTGTTGTCCTGCATCTCGGCCACGAACGAGCGGTCGATCTTGATCTTGTCGAACGGGAACCGCCACAGATAGGCGAGGCTGGAATAGCCGGTGCCGAAGTCGTCCATGGCGATGCGCACGCCCAGCGCCTTCAGGGCGGCCAGCTGGTCCAGCACCTTGGCGCTGTCCTGCAGCAGCAGGTTCTCGGTGATCTCCAGCTCCAGGCGCGCGGGGGCGAGACCCGAGCTTTCCAGGGCGTGACGGACCTGGTCGACCAGATCGCCCGAGGCGAACTGGTTGGGTGACAGGTTGACGGCGACGGTCAGGTGCGAGGGCCAGGCGGCGGCCGTGCGGCAGGCCTCCATCAGCACCCACTCGCCGATCTTGCCGATCAGGCCCCATTGCTCGGCGCATTCGATGAAGTCGGCCGGCGGCACCAGGCCCCGGCGCGGATGCTGCCAGCGCAGCAGGGCCTCGAAGCCGGTGGTCTCGTGCTGGTCGGCGCCGATCAGCGGCTGGAAGAACAGCTTCAGCTCGTCCTTGGCCAGGGCGTCGCGCAGGTCCAGCTCCAGGGCGCGGCGCTCCTGGGCCCAGACGTCCATGGCGGTCTCGAAGAAGCGATAGGCCCCGCGGCCGTCACCCTTGGCGCGGTAGAGGGCCAGGTCGGCGTTCTTGAGCAGGCCGTCGGGATCGTCGGCGTCGAACGGGGCTACGGCGATGCCGACGCTGGCGCCGATCTGCACGTTGTGGCCGCGCACGTCATAGGGCTTGGACAGGGTGTCGACGATGGCCATGGCCAGGGCGCCCAGGGCCTCGGCGCCGGGCGAGGGGGCCACGACCACGGCGAACTCGTCGCCGCCCAGGCGGGCCACGAGGCCCCCATGGCCAAGCGGGCCCGCTACGCAGTCGCGCAGGCGGGCCGAGGTCTGGACCAGCAGATCATCGCCGATCGGATGGCCCAGGCTGTCGTTGACGCCCTTGAAGTGATCCAGGTCCAGGCACAGCACCGCGCAGCCGGTCCCGCCCTTGCGACCATGCTCGGTCCAGGCCTTTGAGAGCGCCTGCAGGAACGACAGCCGGTTGGGCAGCTGGGTCAGCACGTCGTAGTGGGCCAGGCGCGAGATGCGGGCCTGGTCCTCGCGGGCCTGGGTGATGTCGGCGCCAACGCCACGGAAGCCGGTGAAGGCGCCGTTCAGGTCGTGGACGGGCTTGGCCGATAGCGACCACCAGTGGACGGTGTCGCCCACCTTGACCGAGACCACGACGTCGCGGACGGCCTTCTGCTCGGCGAACAGGGCGGCCAATGAGGCGACAGAGCCGGTCGGGCTTTCGGCCGCGCCGCACAGGTCCGACAGGGGGCGACCGATCAGGTCGATCTTGTCCGCGCCCGAGGCGGCGGCCATGCGGTCGGAGACGTAGGTCAGGCGGCCTTGGGCGTCGACCTCCCACAGCCAGTCGCTGGCGCCTTCCTCGAAGTCGGAGAGCAGCAGGCTGACGACCTGCGTCTGCTTCTCCAGCTCCTCGGCGGCGACCAGGCGGGCCACGAAGATGCGCGCGTGCGACAGGCACGAGACGCTGACCACCATGTGGCAGAAGATCAAGAGGCCCCCGAGGGCGAACAGGATGGGGTCGTGGCTGGTGGCCAGCACCCACAGCGAGCCCAGCACCATCGGCGTCGAATAGGCCAGGGCGGCCGGCGGCAGGGTCAGCATGGCGAAGCCGCCGCAGCCGATCATGCCGGCGATCACCGAGGCGACCAGCATCGGCATGGCGCCGGCGAAGCCCTGCTCCTTGGG
>FTCT01003963.1_pt1 | contig 24954 bp, 17 predicted proteins | sample 1658881 | NCBI WGS metagenome assembly FTCT01 (sample SAMEA3914864, study PRJEB12502) | metagenome | biome: forest; material: soil | place: USA | collected 2012-03-12 | depth 0.3 m | reverse complement strand
CTGGCCGTAGGTGTCGCTGCGGTGCAGGCCCGCGAACAGGGCGTTGCGGTCGTATTGCCGGCTGCGGCCGGCGGCTTCGAGGTAGACAAAGGTCGAGAACGGCCCCTGGAACAGCCGCCCGGCCTTGATCTGCTGTTCCTGGAAGGTCAGGGTGTCGAAGGTCGCGCCGCGGCGCTGGGCGATGGCGTCGAAGATCCACAGCTGCGACGCGTCGAGATAGCGGATGCGCTTGATCTCGGCCCGCGTGTTCCAGCCGACGCCGATGGACTTGTAACGCACGTTCAACCGGTCTTCGCTGATGTCGGCGGCCCACAGCTGGTTATGGCCATAGGTGTCGCCATGCAGCGCAAAGCCGCCGCCGGTCTGGGCAAGGCTGGTGCCCAGCCACTGGGCGATGGCGCGGCCCGTGAACGAGACGTGCGAGAACCGGCCGAGCTGCCATTCCGGACCCGTCTGGATCGAGACGCTGTGGCTGTCGTAGAGGCGGTTGGGATCGTGCGCGCCGGTCACCAGGATATTGGTGCGGATGCCGACGCCGGGTTCAAGCAAGGTCAGCCGGCCGGCGCCGACATAGCCGCTGAAGGCCAGGCCCTTCTTGTCGCCGCCGCCGGGCGCCGATTCATTGAACGGCAGGCCGTAGACGGCCAGGCGCGTGACGTCGGTCGTGTCGGTATTGTTGCTGTTGTTGCCGGTCAGGGAGCCGGCCGCCCAGACGTGCCACGACTTGCGCTGGATGATGCCTTCCATGCGCTTGTAAGCCGCTTCGCTGCGCGCGTCGTCGAGCCCGCCGGCCAGGGCCAGGCGATAGCCGAGCGTCGCTTGCTTTTCGCGGCGGTGGCGGAAATGGATCTCGGCGACTTCGAAACGCGCCAGCCCGTCGTTCGGGTCTTTCGACAGGCGGTGTTCGAGCACAAGCGCCGCCTTGTCGTCCTGATAGGTCAGTTCCAGCAGGTGGACGCGCAGCAAAAAGCCCTTCTCGTCCTTCAGCACTTCGGGATGCTGGCCCAGCACCTGGAGCGCGCCCTTATAGTCCTTGGCCTCGAGACGCTGGTTGAGCTCGGGCGGAAAGGACGGGTCCGTGGCGACGATGTCGGCCGACGGCCGCGGCGTCGCCATCGCGGGCGCCGCCAGGCCGGCGCACGCCACGCACGTCGCTGCGACGGACGCCGTTACCCACCGCGCACGGCGTGTCTTTGCCATTTTGAAATTGGCCCCCATACGCTTAAAACCGCCCTGAACTCTTTATATTTTTTCAGTCCGAAGGGTACAGGACAGGCGCGGACTGTCAAGCGGTGCGGGGCTGCCGCACAAGGCGCCGCCGCGCCGGCGCGGAAGGGGGACGGCATCAAGATGTCAGGCGCTTTTTGCGGCCGGCGCTGTGGCCCGGGACGCCTGGCCGAGCTGTTCGGGGGGCTGTCCGGCCGCACTCGACCGTACTGCGTCTGTTGCAATTTTTGCGGGTAGGTGATATCCGGAGGCCGCCTTTTAGCCTTGGGGGGAATAATGAAAAAAGCGATGGCGTGGGTGGGATCGGCGCTGCTTCTGTTGGGGTGCGCGCCTTCATTCGCCGGTACCGTGGCCCCGGCGTCCAATCCTGAGATGAAGCGGATCTACGACGCGGATCAGGCCGACCGCCAAGGGAACCCGGGCGCGTTCGATCAATCGAAGGTGGGACCGCGCGATCTTGAGCGCCGCCGCCGGACCCGTCAGCTGCTGGCCGACGGCCGGCTGCATACCGGTGCGGACTTCGTCGAGGCCGCCTACGTGTTTCAGCACGGCGATGCCGCGGATGACTTTCTGGTGGCGCACACCCTGGCGGTGGTTGCCGTCAAAAAAGGCGACAAACGTGGCCCCTATATCGCGGCGGCGTCGCTGGACCGCTATCTGCAATGGACGGGCCAAAAGCAGATATACGGCACCCAGACCACGACGCACGACGGCGGGCAGTGGACAAAGGATCCTTACAACCGCGACCTGATCAGCGATGCGTTGCGCGGCGAGCTGACCGTGCCGAACCTTGCGGCTCAGGACGCGCAACTCAAAAAGATGGAGACGCAGGCCGTTCCCGCCGTGCAGCCCGCATCGCCGCCCGCCAATAATGCCCCGCTGGCCTGCGAGGCCGGCCCGGTCGAAAAGGTGTTCCTGCACGCGACCTGGCACATCTTCGCGTGCAATACCGGCGCCCTGATGGCGATCGGCGAGGGCGCGCCGCCCGCCACGATCCTGGTTACGACCTATGCAAACAAGACCACCGCCGTCGTCACCGAGGCCGGGAGCGACGTCGCCGAGGTCAATGCGGCGAAGGCGGCTTTCGAGACGATGACGCCGTCGCAGATCGGGGATCTGGCGATTCAGGCGCGCGCCGTAAAGGGGCCGGCGGCAAGGTAGCCGATATGTTGCGCGGACAGCTGGAACGCCCGCGTCCGCGGCCGCTTATGCGCGTCAAAGGGCTTATGAAAAGTCAGGACGGAAGGGCGTCATGAAATCCATCGGGGAGACGTCGCCGGCGGATCGGCCGTCGTTACAGCCGTACGCGCCCGGGCTGAATTCTTTCAGCGGACGGTGGGCGGTCAAGGCGGACGGACAAAACCTGATGGTGCTGGCGCTCGATCTTCCGTCCGGCTCCGGCGTCTTGAGCGGCGTCCTTTTTAAACCGGAACGGATGAACGTATCGGGGCGGGCCGTGACGTCCGTATCCCTGCCGGTTGTCGAAGACGCGATCGTCAAGGCCGAGATGGCCGGGGACGGCCTCCGTCTTCAAATCGAGGGTGAGGGCGATTCACGTCTCGACTTTGAGATGGTCCTGAAGGCCAGGCATATGGCGGAGTTGCGTAATTTGAGCGCGCCGCTTCCGGCCTTGCCGCTGATCCGTGTCGGCGCGGACGCCGTGGTGGCCCCTCTGTGGGACGTTCAGCGATGTTATGCCCTGAGCGATATCGTCGCCGACAATCCGGAGATCGAGGCCCTTTTCGACGCGGACCAGGCGGACCGGAAATGCGTGCCGCCGCTCGCGCAGGACCAGCTTTTCGCAAGGGATGCCGAACGGCGCCATGCCGTCGACGGGCTGCTGCGCCGTGACGAGCTCCACACCGGATCGGATTTTCTGCACGCGGCTGTCATTTTCCAGCACGGGGGCCGGGCGGCGGATTTCCTCCTGGCGCATGCCCTCGCGCTCGCTGCGCTGGGCATGGGGCGCGCCGACGCGGGCTGGCTCGCCGCGGCCACGCTCGACCGGTATCTTCTGGCCGATGGCAAGCCTCAAATCTACGGCACCCAGTTTATTCCCGGGCAAGGGCAGGGGCTGCTGGACCGCGATCTGATCCCCGACAGCCTGCGGCTCTGGATAGGCGTACCGGCGCTGACCGATCGGCATCCGCCGGCAGTCGCGCAATAATCGCGACTTCATAAGCGCCGGCAAAAAATTCCGCCGCGGGCGCCGTGCCTCAAAAATTTTAACGACCGTTATGCGGGAAATTGTGAGTTGACACCCCAGACGACGTGTGCGTTTATACACGGGCTGCATAACATCATCGGGGAAGGATGGGGGAAATGCAGTTCATCAAAAAGAAAATGTACGAGTCATCACGTCTTCGTGTGTGATGCTAAGCTGTTGTCGATGAAACTTTTTCGTCGATTGACGTTGGCTTTTAGCAGTCTCTACGGACTCAATTGTCAATCCATCCACGCTTCATCTGAGGCGGGCAGAGATGTGATTTGCTTCATCGCGTAAGTGAAACCTTAGAAAGTTTCTCTTGCGATGGTAAGGATATCTGTATCCTGGTTATAAGTAATAATGCGCAGATACATTGCGCGAAATTCATGAAACAGCGTCTCGTATACTTGAAGCCATATTTTCAAGTCCGATAATTTTCGGGTTTGAAAATATTTTCAGGAAAATCCGAAAACTGTATTGACGACGGCAAAATGTCGATACTACTTTAACGTGAATTTGGAGGGGGTATGAAAACGTTTCAAAGTGCCGTGGCGCAAATTCGGGCGCTCGAATTTGAGGAAATCGAACTCGTCGGCGGTGGGGCTTGCATGTATTCCGAGGCGACTCAAGGTTACACCATGCAGGTTGTGACCTATGTCGGCCCTGATGGTCATAGTTACACCGTGACTGTGCCTGGCGACGTTTATCCGGATCAGTCCATGGTTATTGATTAGTCCGGGCGTTCGGATGTGGGCTCGCCGATACAGGGCCGTTGTCCAGCTTTCTTATGAACAGCAGCTATGTCCGCGGTTCGCTGAAGGGCGGTCGCGCGGAGGCGCTCGTTCGTCGCACTCCGGAGGGGCGTAAGGCTTCCGGGAATTCAGTGGGAGAATGTAATGCAAACTTTGCAAAAGGCTGTAGCCCAGGTTCGCGCACTCGAAGTCGAGGAAATCGATCTCGTCGGTGGAGGTTATTCCATCGGCTCGGAAACGATTCCGGATCCCTCGATTAGCACCTTCGCCTACACGACGGCCGATGGTCATTCCGGGACTGTAACCGCAGTCGACGACATGGAATTCATTCCGGTCGTTTCCTACGATTGAGCGCGTGAGGCCCCGGTAACGCCTGCCGGCGCCGCCGTCGGCGTGACGGGGGTCTTGTGCGGTCACCGGACGGAAACAAAAAACAGGTTGCGTAGCCGTGCCGGCTTGTCTCCGGGGCGAAGGATGGGTTTCGGCCGCCGCTGCGTGCCATGCGGTCGGCAACGTGTCGAGTATTCAATTATAACAAGGAGTTGGGAATGCAAACGCTTCAAAAAACAGTGGCGGCCATCCGGACGCTTGAATGCGAGGAAATCGATGTGGTCGGCGGCGGGGTCAGTATTGGCACCGAATCGACCCTGGATGCCACCAAGAGTACGTTTAGCTACGTAGCGGCCGACGGCCATAGTGGCATCGTAAGCGTGATCGACGATATGATCGATGACGGGGTGACATTCGCCTACGATTGACGCGGCGCAGCGCTTCCGCCCGCGGCACAACACAACGACCGAGCGTCTCTTCAAGACACTGTCTGCAAATTCCACGCGCCCGCGCGATGGAGGCGATCCGATCGGCGCGGCTGGTCGGGCGGCGCATGGTATTGCCTGTCGCGGACAATGATGCGTTCTGCTAAAATGCGATTTAGTGCAAAAAAAATCAGTATTTTCGCATTTTTTTGAACTTAAATCGAAATAGCTAAATTTTATAATGCTGATGATTACTCAAGATACGTGCGTTTTATGTTTTTGTATTCTTGGGAAATCTGCATTTTATGAAAAAACATCATTGACACATCTTTTTGTTGATGTTGTTTTGTCTGCGGTGTGATTGACACCGACTTAAATGAGGAAACAAGAGAAATGCAAACTCTTCAAAAAGCAGTTGCCGAAATCCGTACTCTTGAATGCGAGGAAATCGACCTGGTTGCGGGCGGTCTCAGCATCACCGGTGAAACGACGCAGGGCGTCACCAGCAGCACTTTTTCGTACAGCCACGACGGCCATTCCGGCACCGTGACGGCGCCGGATGACACGCAAGAAGATGCCGGCCTGGCCTTCGACTAAGACCTAAGAGGAGCCGCGGGACTTCCCACCCGCGGCTCCGTTCGTGCGTACGTAAAGTTTTGAAAAGCCATTCCAAGATGGCCAGGAGGTAACGTGGGCGTTCTAATCATAACCAAACCCAACGACTATCATGCGCATGCTGTGAAATGGGCGATCGAAAGACTTGGGGGGCGCTGCGAATTCTTTTACGCCCTTGATCTTTGCGATGGCGCCGCGTGGTCGTTCGATCCGGCCGACGACGTCTTGCGCATAGACTACAAGGGCAAGCGACAGACGCTGGCCTTCGACGACTTCCAGTCGGTTTGGATGCGCCGCCCCGCCGGAATTTACGCGCAGGAGTCGATCGATGACGCCAAGGAGCGCGCCGTGGCCGAGGCGGAATGCCTGGTCTTCGGCAGCAGCATGATGGCGAGGATCGAAGCCGGACGCTTCACCGTCAATCCGCAGGACAGCGGACGGCAGGCATCGCAGAAGCCTTTTCAGATGGCTGTCGCGACCCGCGTCGGAATGCCGATGCCGAAAAGCCTTGTCAGCAATTCCAAGGACGAAGTCGTCAGCTTCTTCGAGGCCTGCGGCCGCAACATCGTCTACAAGGCGATGAAGCCCGCGGTATGGCCGATCCAGAATGGAGGCGGCTTCACGATGACGCCGACGACGCTGCTAACCGACGCGACCCTGTTCGCCGAGGCCGATCTTTCGCGTTCGCCGAGCATTTTCCAGGAGGTCATCAACAAGAAGGTGGAGGTTCGCGCCACCATCATGGGCAGATCCGTATTCGCCTGGGAAAAGACCTTCTCTTCCCGCGACGATATGGACATCGACTGGCGCTATATGTTCCGCGGCGCGGAACATAGGGTCCATACGCTTCCGGAAGACATCGAGAAGAAATGCTTCGAGATGATGGAGGCCCTCAATCTCGTCTTCGGCTGCTTCGATTTCATTATCGACGAGGACGGCAAATACTGGTTCCTGGAAGTCAATCCGCAGGGCCAGTGGCTGTGGGGAGACGGCCTCGATATCGGCCTCTACCAACTGGAAGCGATGGCGGAATTCCTGCTTTCCGGCAACCCTGATTTCAAATACTCGGGGAACCAGAGCTTCAAGATATCGGACTATAATGATTACTCCGACTCTGTTGAGGAAGAGAAGAAGAACCACTATGGCGACCTGACGACCTCCATGTACGAACGGGTGTCCATCCGGATGCTTCCTGAACGCATTGTGACGACGTCCGAAGCCAATGTCCCGGCCTGACGCGGAATACAAGGCAGGGCCCGCCGAGGCGGCGCCCCCCGCGAAGTCCGCCGAGGAGCAGGAGCGGCGTACGCCGCGACCCGGCCACCTTTCCGTGGTTGCCCCGGACGCCACGTCGGGGGCCGGGTCGCTGTTCCGCCGGGAAATGATCGACCATCAGCGTCGCCGCCTTCAGGGCGAGGTGCTCATCGGCGTCGGACCGACCTGGGTAATGCTGGGCTACGCCATGGTCGCCGTTCTTGCGGCAGGACTTCTGTTCATTTCCCTGCTGACCTATGCGCGCACCGAAACGGTCAGCGGCTGGCTGGTGCCGCGGGGCGGAATTGTCCGTCTTACCGCCGACCAGGGGGGCGCCGTCGACCACGTCTATGTTACCGAAGGCAGCAGGCTTGCGGCAGGGGCGCCGATCGCCCGCTTTCGCTTGTCGCGTCAGGCGATCGGAGGCGATACGGGCAAGCTCCTGGAAAGCGCGGGCCTGGCCCAGCTGGATGCGGCGCGCGCCAACTCGACGGCCGCCGCCGCCAGGATCGCCGCCGACCAGGATGCGTTGAAGCGCCAGGAGGCGGTGCTGACGGCGCAGGAGCAGCAGGCGCGCGCCCTGCTGGCGATACTGGAGGAGAAGCAGCGGCTTGCCGAGGCCAAGGTCAAGAGGTCGCAGGATCTGAACGTCCGTGGCTTCCTGTCCGCCCAGGCACTCGATGACGCAACGTCGGCCTATCTGGATACGTCGCAAGCCGTCGCAACGCAGCGCAACGCTCTGCTCCTGCTCAGCCAGAGCAAGGCCGATCTCGAGTCGAAACTGGCTCAGATTCCGATCGCATTCGCGGAGACCCGGGCAAACGCCAACGCCGCCGAGGCCGACCTGGTCCAGCGGCTGGAACAAACGAAAGCCGGGGATGCCTACACGGTAAACGCGCCTTCCGACGGCGTCGTCATGGCGCTGCCGGTCATCGAAGGGCAGAACTTGATGCAGGGCTCGACCGTCGCGCTGCTTCAGCCGGCCAACACGCAGCTGGAGGCTGAAATCTTCGTGCCGTCGCGGGCCGCCGGGTTCATCAAGGTCGGCCAGGAGGTGTCCCTCCAGTATCAGCCCTTCCCCTATAAGAAATTCGGCTCGGCAAAAGCGCGCATCATTTCCGTGTCGCGCGCACCGCTTACGCCCTCGGAAGTGGCGTCTTCGGGCTTCAGCGTCGGCGAGCCCGTTTTCCGCGTCCGTGCGGCGCTCGATAAGTCATACATCATGGCGTACGGCGCCAGGACCTCGCTTCAGGCCGGCACCGCCTTGACCGCCATGATCGTCGTCGATCGGCGCACCCTCGTGGAGTGGCTGTTCGATCCGTTGTTCGCAGTCGCGAGGCGTTGATGAAAATTCCAGGTGAGCTTTTGTTCCGTACCCAGCGCAAGACCCCGGTCTTTCTGGCGAATGAAGTTTCCGAATGCGGCCTTGCCTGTCTTGCGATGGTGGGGGCTTACCACGGCCACGATATCGACCTAAACGGTCTGCGCCAGAAGGCATCCATCTCGGTGGCGGGGGCAAACCTGAGAGGGCTCATGCAGCTGGCCGACCAGCTGGGGCTCTCCGCGCGCGCGCTCAGGGTGGAGATCGGCGCTCTCCGCGAATTGCCGTTGCCGGCCGTCGTGCACTGGGACATGACCCATTTCGTCGTCCTGGAAGCTGTCGGCCGCCGGGAAATCGTCGTCCACGACCCCAGTTCGGGGCGGCGCAAGCTGTCGGTCGAAGAGTTCTCCAACCACTTTACAGGTGTTGTCCTCGAGCTGCGTCCTTCGGAGGCGTTTGAGCCGATCGAGTCGCGGATAAGGGTCGATTTCGGAAACCTGTGGTCCAGCCTGAAAGGCCTGACGCAGAGCCTGGCCTTTGTCCTTATCCTGTCCATCGCCCTGCAACTGGTGGCCTTCATAACGCCGTTCCAAATGCAGGTCGTTGTCGACGAGGCCATCGGCCATCAGGACGTCAGCCTGCTGTTCGTCGTCGTTTTCGGGTTCGGCATTGTCGGGGTTCTCGGATCCGTCATCACGGCCACCCGCGACTGGACTCTCCAGCTCTTCGGGGCCCAGTTTGTTTTCCAGGTCTCGGGAAACGTATTCCGGCACCTGATCCGTCTGCCGTCGGACTATTTCGAAAAGCGCCACCTCGGCGACATCCTCTCACGGTTCGGCTCGCTGAGAACCATCCAGGACTCCCTGACCCAGGGCATCCTGTCGGCGCTGATCGACGGCAGCATGGCACTCTGCGCCGCCCTTATCCTGTTCTTCTACTCGCCGCCGATCGCGCTGGTGGTGATCGCGTCCGTCGCCTTGATCTGTGCGCTGAACATCGCCACGCTTCCGTACCTCCGGCGCCAGACGGAACAATGGATCATCGCGTCGTCGCGGGAACAGTCCATCTTCATGGAGACGATCCGCGGCGCCCTGACGATCAAACTCATGGGGGCGGAGTCCGAGCGTCATTCGATCTGGCGCAACGTGTTCAGCAAAAGCTTCAACGGCAGCGTGGCCATGCAACGGACGCAGGTCGCCATCAGCTTTGCCCAGTCCGCCCTTTTGACCTTGCAGGGCGCGCTGGTCATCTATCTCGGCGCCCGGAGCGTCCTGTCGAGCGGCGGCATGTCGGTGGGCATGCTGTATGCCTTTCTGTCGTTCAGCGGCCTTTTTACCAGCCGCGCGATCGCCCTGATCAACCAGGCGCAAAAGGTCGGAATGCTGCGCCTGTATTTCGAGCGCCTCGCCGACATCACCGGGACCGCGCCGGAACTGGCGCCCGGGGCTTCCATTGTGCCGCTGCCACAGAGCTTGAACCTCTCGCTTTGCGAGGTGGGTTTCCGCTACGGGGCGACCGACCCGCTGATATTGAAGAACGTATCCTTTGAAATCGAGGACCAGGATTTCATCGCCATCGTCGGGCCGACCGGCGGCGGCAAGTCGACGCTGCTGAAATTGCTTCTCGGCCTGCAGACGCCGACGGACGGAAAGATACTGATCGGCGGGGAGCAGGCGTCGCCGGGGCTGTGGCAGCAGTGGCGGACAAAGGCCGGCGTCGTGCGCCAGGACGATCAGTTGCTGTCCGGCAGCCTGGCCGACAATATTTCGTTCTTCGACCCCGACCTGGACATGATCGAGGTCCGCAAGGCGGCGGCGCTGGCTGCCGTGAACGAAGACATCGTCAAGATGCCGATGAATTACCTGACCCAGGTCGGCGACATGGGGAGCAATCTGTCCGGCGGTCAGCGGCAGCGCGTTCTGCTGGCGCGGGCGCTTTACCGCAAGCCGCAGATTCTCGTCCTCGATGAAGGGACCGCCAATCTCGACGCGGACACGGAAGACGCCATTGCCGACATGATCGATGAGATGCCGGTTATCCGCATCGTTGTCGCCCACCGTCCGGCGCTGGTCGCCCGCGCCAAGAAGGTCTTCCGGGTTGATCAGGGGCTTGTGGAGCGCATTCGATGACAATGGAAAATGCCAATGCGCAGGGCACATTCGGGCTTCTCGGCAGGGCCATGGACGATGGCGAAAAGGCGTTCGATCCGCGCCGGCTGTCGCCCTGCGCCGCGGTCCGGTTCCCCGTGCGCCGGCTGGCGCAGGCGCGCGTGCTCTGGCTGAACCAGAGGTGGTTTCTTGAGCACGGCCTGAATACCCGGCTGCCCGATATTCGCAAGGCGGTCGAGTGTGAGCTTCTCGACCAGTACGCCGTGCTGGCGATCCCGCGCGGCGACCCGCATTCCGATGACGACCCCTGGCTCGAGGCGGACCGCTACGGGGGCACCGGTGGCGCCTTTCACGGCGGCAGCGGGCGCTGCGGCATGCGCGGCGCCTATAACGCCAAGGGGATAGGGAAGACGCCGCTGGTTTCGGAAAAGGTTGATGCCGGCCATCGCAGCGGCTTCCTGTCCCTCAAGGAAGCGGTCCGGGAAGCCGTCGCCGCCGAGATCTGCCACGCGGAATTGCCGTGGGGCGCAGTCCCCATCGTCGCGATTATCGACACCGGTTTTACGCATCGCCCGGACGTCGCTGCGCCGGAAGAACGTTGCGCGATCGTTGTCCGGCCGAACTTCATCAGGCCGGCGCATCTGGAGCGCAGTATCTTTTTTGGTGATGCGGGTACGCCGGCGTCGCAGCAGTTCATGGATGCCTGCCGTGTCCGCGACACGGTCCGGGCCATCGGCCGGCAACCCGACGTCTATCCGTCGGTGCGCGAAACCTTCACCCGCCTTGCCCGCCAACTCGGGACGGCCAGGGCCTGGCGGCTCTGGCAGGGACGCTTTCTCAGCTCGAATTTGAGCATGGACGGCGCGCTCATCGACTTCGGCGCTTTCCGGGCGGTTCCAAGCTGGCGAAAATGCATAGGCCTGGCAGGCGAATGCTTCGGGACCGAGGTGAAGCAACTGCGCATCGCCTTCACCTCGGTACTGTACTATTTCGCCAAATACTCCGAGGCGGGCGACCTCGATTTCGACTTCAACCTTGTCTACAAGGAGCTTGCGGCCATCGAGGACGCCGCCTTCATGACGGCTTGCCTTGAGGGGCTGGGTGTCCCGCCGGACCGTTTCGGGCCGCAGCCCGAGCTTCAGGCCCTTCTTTCGGCCTATTACCAGCGGCAGCAAGCCATCGCCGAAGGCGACGGCGCCGACGGCGCGCCGTCCTCCATCTACACGCGACTGTCGCAGGGGCGGTGGAGCGGGGCGGGCGCCGGAAGCGAGCAGCGGCTGGCGGAGCGGCTGCTGTGCGAGCTGGAGCGTCTTCAGTCAGCCGGCCTTCCGGTTTCCCCGACACGGACGCGCGCCTTTTTCGAGCCACGCCGTCAATTGAACTATGCGACCTCGATGGCGGCCGCCACCGAACTCGAGCAGCAGCTTACCGAGGCCGCGGATCACGCTGCCCTGGTGGACCGCTTTATCGAAGAGCAATATTCGGCCTCCATTCGGAAGTGGCCTTCGCTTCCCGTCGAGTTCGAGGTCCTGGAGCAGGCGACCGACATCGCGTCGGCGGCCCTGGTCTGCCGCAACCTCATGACGGGCGAGCTGGTCCTGCACGTCGAAGGGCCTGTGCTGGACGATGCCTTGTGGGCCCTGGGCCGAAGGCTGGAAACGGAAGCCCTCGAAATTATCCGAAGCGGGAAGGGCGGCCGACGCGGATGCTTCCGCGCGGTGGTGCGTGACCGCGATGCGGCCCTGGCCATGCTCGCGGCGGCCGGCGTGGATGTGGAAAGGCGCATGCGCCGGTTTGCGCAGGGCGAAGACATGACGATGGAGGCCGCGGCGTGATCGAAGAACCACCCCATCGGGCGATCGCCTACCCCGAGAGCCCCCACGAAACGCGGACCTCGGCCCTCTATGGCCATGCCTTGAGGCTGTTGTGGTCGACCAGCGGCAAGCACGCCGCGCTCGGCGATATTTCGCGCAGGCTTTGGCCCGCCGTGCTCCATAAGCAAATCGACTTCCTGTTCAATTCGAAAGGCATACCGGTCGGTTTCGTGACCTGGGCTTACCTTACGGAGGCGTGCGCCCAGGAACTGATGCGCGATCCCGACTATGTCCTTCATCTCAGCGAATGGAACGAAGGCGACCAGTTATGGATCATGGACATAGTCTCCGTTCCGGGACACGTCCGGAACGTGGCGCGTAAGCTGAGGGAGACGCGGCTGCGTCACGCGAGCCGGGTCCATGGCCGGCGGCCGCGACGGGGCGAGCGCGGCTTCAGGCGGGTTTGCCTGGGTATCCCGGGAAGCCGCTCAATTGTCTTCACGCCGGTCGCTTCTCCGGACTCGCGCGTGGCGCTTTCAGAAGGCGTGCTTGAGGGGAGTCTTCCCCCATAATCGAGAATTATCTATATATTTTATGTATAAACTTCATGAACTCAATTCTTCTGCAATTGTTATCGCAGAGGAAAATATTTCTGTAAGCTTACGCTTACCGAATATGAGGTTTTCTGTATCGGAAAAGAAATCAATGATATCATCATTGTCTATTATTTCTTGAAAATTTGTCGTAATAAAATTTTCCTTTTGCATTTTCGTCCTCGTTTGCTCATAATTTTCTTGGAAAGATTAAATAGAAAAATTCGAATTGATCAAGGGGAAAAGAGCCAGGTTTACAACCATGGGAAATTTTTGGCCCGCGAGACGGCATTTTTGCCGGCTTAGTTTTGCGGGAGCAGGCCAGGAGCCAGGAGGGGAAATATGCGCGACACCCATGTGGTATTATGCACGCTCGGCACGCGAGGCGACATTCTCCCGTTTGTGATGATGGGGCAGGAATTGTCGCGCAGGGGCTTCGTCACGACGATTCTCAGCAACGAAAACTGGAAGGATATGGTCGAGGCGGCCGGACTGGCCTTCTGTCCGATCGCCGCCCAGGATCCGCCGCAGTGCGGCCGTGACGACTACGGGTTTTTTCTGGAAAACACCCTGCCGTCGTTCACCGCGTCCTATGACTACGTTCTCGATATGTGTGGCAGCGGGATCAGGCCTCTTCTGATCTATCGCTGCAATATGCTGGGCATGGAAAGCGCGGCGGAAAAGCTGGGCCTTGCGCACGTCAAGGTGGCGTTGCAGCCGTCGGCGATACGCTCCTATGAGCGGCCGCCGTGGCCCATGACGCCGCTGGCCCAGGGGCGCTTCAAGCCCCTGTTCAAATCTTTGGTCGTGCCGGCGCTTTACGTGCTCGCCGAACTGAGCCGCCGGTATCGCAAACATACAAACGCGTTTCGGAAGGCGCGCGGCCTGGCACCGCACAGGTTCGCCGCGCGCGCTCAACGGTCGGAAAACGCCACCCTTGTCATGGCCCCGACCTGGTTCGCCCTGCCGCAGTCCGACTGGCCGAAAAACGCCCACTGCATTGGCTTTCCCTTCGCCGCGGAAGCAGAGGCCGACGCTGAGATCGAAGCGTTTATTGCGCAACACGGCAAGCCGATCGTCTTCACGCCGGGTACCGGTGTCCAGGACACGCGGGCTTTTTTCAATAGTGCGCAGCAAGCCTGCCGGGACCTGGACCTGCCGGGTATCTTCCTCAGCGCGACCGCGGCTTCCGATACGGCGGAGGCGGGAACGCGCATTCTGAGGAAGCCGTTTGCCGACCTGAACTGGCTGACGCCCAGGGCGCGCCTTCTCGTCCACCACGGGGGCATCGGCACGACGGCCCAGGCGCTTCGCGCCGGCGTCCCCCAACTGGTCCTGCCGGGGCGGTTCGATCAGCCGGACAATGCCGTCCGCGTGGCCTCGATGGGCCTGGGCGCGGCGCTCATGAAGGACCCCGGCACCCCGGGTTTATGGCCCTCGATCATGCGGCAACTGCTTGAATCGAGCCGGATGGAGCAAAGGCTCGCCAGGGCCTCGGCCTCGATCAATCGCGAAAATGCGGCGCAGAAGGCCGCCGCTGTCATAGAAAGTGTGTTGGACTGCCATGCCGTTGGCTGAAACATCCGGGGAGGTTTTGCCTTCCTTCGTCGACCGTCACGGCTGGCTCCGTGTACACGGAGGGCACCTTGTCGACGAGAGCGGCGAGATTGTCGTGCTGCGAGGAGTGTCCCTGTTCTGGAGCCAGTGGATGCCGCAGTTTTACAACCCGCAACTCATAAAATGGTTGCGAGACGATTGGAAGGTCAACGTCGTCAGGGCGTCCATGGCGGTCCATCAGGGTGGATTTCTGGAAAATCCTGTCGACGAAGTCAAAAAAATCGAGACGGTGATCGCGGCGGCACTGCGGTACGGGCTTTACGTTATCGTCGACTGGCATGCCCATCTTTGCGAACTGCCGGCGGCACGCGACTTCTTTGTCGATATCGCAAGGCGATACGCGCGGTTTCCGAACCTGATTTTTGAGCCTTGGAACGAGCCGGACGCAAAATACGACTGGTCCGCGGATATAAAGCCATATCATGAAGCCGTCATCCACGCCGTGCGCCGGCACGATCCCCGGCGGCTGTTTATCCTGGGGACGGAAAATTTCAGCCAGCGCGTCGACAAGGCCGCCCTGGACCCGGTAGGCGACACCAACGCCGCCTATACGCTTCATTTCTACGCGGCCAATCACAAGGCGAAGCTAAGGCAAAGACTGAGCGACGCCCTGGCGCACGGCGCCGGCGTTGTGGTAACGGAGTACGGGACGTGCGAGGCGTCGGGCGACGGCTATTTCGACGTTGCCGAAACGCGGCGGTGGTGGGATTTCCTGCAGGCGCGGCACGTCAGCTATATCAACTGGTCCATCTCGGACAAGACCGAAACGGCGGCGGTGCTCAACGCAAATGCGGCGTCGACGGGCGGGTGGACGGACTCTGATCTCACGCCCTCGGGAAGACTGATCCGCGAGCACCTGAGACGCGCCTGACGATTGCGCCGGTGCCTGTCGCTTTTTGAGCGATCCGGCCGGCGGCCAAAAAATCGCTCGGCGGACCCGGCCGGCCATGAGGGATATTGCGCATGGCGCGTTTTCCTTTTCGGGTCCGGCTATCGGGCCTTGCACCGATGTACTCGCACCCATGCCCGATACCAACGCGACGTCTCTCGACCGGAGAGAAGATGAAATCACCGCGCTCGTCCATCGCCGGGCGGCGCTGCGCAGCGAAATTACCCGCGGCCGCCGGGACCTGCAGAGACTGACCTTCGAATTCCAGCGCATCGACACGGCCATACGCCAGTTGAAAGGGCGCAGCGTCGCGAGCGGAGGACCGCCGCAGGCGGGTGTCACCAGCGATATTACGCGCATTCTCTTCGAGGCCCTGAATGCCAGTGCAGAGCCTATGACGTCTCACGCCCTGGCGATGCGCGTCATGGAAGAGCTGGGGATGGACACGACGGACAAGACTGCGGCGAAACATATCGTCAAGCGCGTCTGCGTCTGTCTCTGGGAACAGGTCCAGAAGGGACGTTTCCGGCAGGCGCAGCCGAACGTGCGGCCGCTGACATGGGAACGGGTACCGATCACACAATAGGACGTCTGCGCCGTCCGTTCGCGGCGCCAACCATACTTAAAAAAAGGGAAGACTTTCATGCGTAACCTGACGCCCTCGAAAACCTTGGGGGCTATTGCCGTGGCTGCGGCCGTCCTGATGACCGGCGCGGCGTCGGCCGCCGATACGCCCGTGCAGATGACGCTCGATGCCGGCAAGGGCGGCGCGACGATCGACCGCCATATCTTCGGGCAGTTCGCCGAACATCTGGGCACGGGCGTGTACGGCGGCATCTGGGTCGGCAAGGATTCGCCCATCCCCAACACGCGCGGTATCCGCAACGACGTCGTTGCGGCGCTGAAGGCGATCAAGGTGCCCGATGTGCGCTGGCCGGGCGGCTGCTATGCCGACCAGTACCACTGGCGCGACGGCGTCGGCCCCAAACGCAATGCCCGCGTCAACACCAGCTGGGGCGGCGTCATCGACAGCAACGAATTCGGCACCGACGAATTCATGGACTTCGCCGACCAGGTCGGCACCGAAGCCTACATCTCCCTCAATGTCGGCTCGGGAACCGTGCAGGAAGCCGCCGACTGGATGGAATACATGACGGCCGACCAGCCGACGGCCCTGCAGAAGGAGAGGTCGGCCAACGGCCATCCGGCGCCCTACAAGGTCGCCATCATGGGCATCGGTAACGAAAGCTGGGACTGCGGCGGCCTGATGACGCCCGCCGAATATGCCGGCGAACTGAAGCGCTTCGGCCGCTTTGTCAGCAACTACAACGCCTCGGCGCCGACGCTCAAGGTCGCCGTCGGCCCCGGTACGGACGACACGGCCTATACCGAAGCCGTCATGAAGACGTGGAAGGAGCGCCGGGGCTGGTCGTTCGACTTCCAGGGCATGTCGCTGCATTCCTATACGGTCTACGACGGCTGGCCGCCCCATATGCCGGCGACCGGCTTCGACGAGCAGGCCTATGCCAACGTGCTGTCCGAAACGCTCAAGATGGAACCGCTGATCCGCAAACAGAGCGCGGTCATGGATCAGTACGATCCCGAGAAAAAGGTCGCCCTGGTGGTCGACGAATGGGGCGCGTGGCTGGCGCCGACGCCCGGTTCGCACGAGGGCTTCCTGCAGCAGCAGAACAGCCAGCGCGACGCCGTCCTGGCCGCGCTCAACATCAACATCTTCGCGCGCCACGCCGACCGCGTGCGCCTGGCCAATATCGCCCAGATGGTCAACGTCCTGCAGGCGATGATCCTGACGAACGGTCCGAAGATGGTCCTGACGCCGACCTATCACGTCTTCCACATGTATGTGCCCTTCCAGGACGCGACCTTTATCCCGGTGACCTATGACGCCGGAACCTACGCCATGGGCAAGGCCACCTTGCCGCGCGTCGACGCCATCGCGGCGCGCGACAAGGCCGGCAAGGTGTGGATCGCCATCACCAATATCGACGCGAAACAGCCCGCGACCTTCAGCATCGCCCTTGCCGGCGTAAAGGCGTCGAAGGCGTCCGGCCAGACCCTGACGGCGCCCAGGCTCGACAGCGTCAACAGCTTCGACGCCCCGGAGACGGTGACACCCAAGGCGATGTCGGCAAAGGTGTCGGGCGGCAGGCTCAGCGTCACCGTGGCGCCGGCTTCGGTCACGGTATTGGGACTGGAACCCTGATTGAAAACGGCGGGGCCGCTTCTACAATGCCCCGATAAATAGCCGCCAAGGCAGAAACGAAAAAGGGAGATATCATGTTGCGCAAAAAAGCCGCCTGGCTGGCCATGGCCAGCCATCTGATCCTGGGCCTGTGCGCCACCGGCGCAATGGCGCAAACGGCGCGCGACGCCGCCGACGCCAAGGCGGCGGCCGTCGTCAAGCAGATGACGCTCGACGAAAAGGTCGGACAGCTGGTGAATGTGGCGCCGGCCATCCCGCGCCTCGACATCCCGGCCTACAACTGGTGGACGGAATCGCTGCACGGCGCCATCGGCGCAGTGCCGACGACCAACTTCCCGGAGCCCGTCGGCCTGGCCGCCACCTTCGACGCCCCCCTGGTCCACGACGTCGCCTCGACCATCAGCGTCGAGGTCCGCGCCCTGCACACCCTGGGACGGCAGACGGGCCATCTCGGCCATATCGGCACCGGCCTCGACACGTGGTCGCCCAATATCAACATCTTTCGCGATCCGCGCTGGGGGCGGGGACAGGAGACCTACGGCGAGGACCCGTATCTGACGGCGCGCATTGGCGTGGCCTTCGTCACGGGCATGCAGGGGCCGAACCCCGACCTGCCCGACGTCATTTCGACGCCCAAGCACTTCGCCGTCCATTCGGGGCCCGAGCCGACGCGGCACGTCGCCAACGTCTATGTTTCGCCGCACGACCTGGAAGACACCTATCTGCCGGCCTTCCGCGCCGCCATCGTCGAAGGCAAGGCGGGCTCGGTCATGTGCGCCTATAACCGCATCGACGGTCAGCCGGCCTGCGCCAGCGACCTGCTGCTGAAAGACCACCTGCGCGGCGCCTGGAACTTCCAGGGCTACGTCGTGTCGGACTGCGACGCTGTCGTCGACATCGACCAGCACCACAAGTACGCGCCCGATCCCGCCGCCGGCGTCGCCGCCGCGCTCAAGGCCGGGGTCGACAACGAATGCAACGGCGCGACCCTGGGCGACGCCAAAAATCTCGGCGACCGCTACAAGGAAGCCCTGGCGCGCGGCCTGATCAGCGAAGGTGACCTTGACAAGGCTCTGGTCCGCCTGTTCTCGGCGCGCTACCGCAACGGCGACCTGGCCGGGATTGCCGGCAAGACGCCCGTCCCGGTGACGGCGATCGGTACGCCTGAGCACCAGGCCCTGGCGTTGAAGACCGCCGTCGAAAGCCTGGTCCTGCTCAAGAACGACGGCGTGCTGCCGTTGAAGCCAACCGTCCGCATCGCCGTCATCGGGCCGCTCGGCGACGCGACGCGCGTGCTGCGCGGCAACTATTCGTCGTCGCAAAGCGCGCCGCCGGTCTCGGTCGTCGACGGTTTGCGCAAGGCCATGCCCAACGCCCAGATCACGGTGGTACCGTTTTCGCCGTCGGTCACCGACGGCGACCTGGTGCCCGACAGCGCCTTCGTCAGCCCGGACGGCAAGCCGGGCCTGAAGACCGAATATTTCAACGCGACGGCGTCCGGATACGACGCCAAGCCCGTCGCCACGCACGTCGAGCGCAACGTCGTGTCGCAGGCCGACCAGATGCCGCAGGTCGCCGACCGCCACAAGATCGTGTGGACGGGCTTCCTGGTGGCCCCGGAAAGCGGCACCTATCGCATGGCGGTGACCGGCGTGAAGGGCGACATCAAGACCGGTGGCGCAGGCGTCGCCTCGACGGCCTATTCGCACTGGGGCCAGCCCCTGACCCTGGTCGACGTCGTGCTGAAAAAGGGTCAGCGCTATCCTGTCCAGCTCCAGACCGAGCCCGGCGTCTCGGCTACCCCCGGCGTCTTCTGGAAGCGCGTCTCGACCGATCTCGATGGCGACGTGAAGGCGGCCGTCGCAAAGGCCGATGTCGTCATCGCGGCGGTCGGACTGACCTCCGACCTCGAAGGCGAGGAAATGCCGGTCAAGGTCGAAGGCTTCTCGGGCGGCGACAAGACGTCGCTCGACCTGCCGGCCGACCAGCGAAAGCTTCTGGAAAACGCGAAATCTTTCGGCAAGCCTCTGGTGGTGGTCGTGATGAACGGCAGCCCGATCGATCTCAGCTGGGAAAAGGATAATGTTTCGGCAATTCTGGAAGCCTGGTATCCGGGCCAGTCGGGCGGGCAGGCCATAGGCGACGTCCTGGCGGGCCACGCCGATCCGGGGGGGCGTCTGCCGCTGACCTTCTACAAGAGCCTGGCCGATCTGCCGCCGTTCGATGACTATGCGATGAAGGGGCGGACCTACCGCTACTTTACCGGCACGCCGGTCTATCCGTTCGGCTATGGCCTCAGCTACACGCATTTCGAATATGGCCCGGTGACGGTGACCGGCACGCCCGAAAAGGGGCTGCACGTCACCACGACCGTCCGCAATTCCGGCGGGCGTGAGGGCGACGAGGTCGCGCAGATCTACATCGTGCCGCCGGCCTTTGCGGGGGCGCCGAAACTGGCCCTGCGCGGCTTTACCCGCGTGTCGCTGAAAGCCGGCCAATCGCAGCCGGTGACCTTCGACCTGTCGCCGCGCGACCTGAGCTTCGTCGACTCGGCCGGGCAGCGCCGGCTTGTTCCGGGCGACTACAAGCTGTCGGTCGGATCGGGACAGCCCGGCACCGGCGTGGCGGCAACCGAAGCCAGCTACGCCGTCACGACGGACGTGCAGCTTCCGCAGTAAGGCTACAGGGCCGGGCGGACACTGACCGCCCGGCCGTCATAGGTCAGCGTCTTGGCGATCGGGGCGTCGAATACGGCGCCGCCCGGACGCGCGATGCGGATATGGAAGCGGCGCGCGGACGGCATACCGTCGAAGGCGCCTTTGCGGGCGGCGAGGCTCAGTTTGCCGCGGGCGTCGTCCCACCGCATCCGGATCAGACTGTAGCGGCCCTTTTCGTAATCGTAGTTCAGCCCGGCATCCTCATAGAGGGTAAAGTCGCCGTCGCGGCCCGGGAAGACGATAATATCGAGGTCCTGGCCCGTTGCCTCGGCTGTCGATTGCAGACGCGGTCCCACCGGCACGATCGAACCCGCGCGGACGTGCAGGGGCAGCCGGTCAATCGGCGCTGGTACGTCGTGGCGGTGTCCGCCGTCGCGGCGCGCACCCGTCCAGGCATCGTACCACCCGCCCTCGCTTTGCGGCAGGTAGACCGGCCAGGTCTCGACGCCTTCCGCCACGACCGGCGCCACGTGGAAGGCGCGGCCGTACATATAGGCGTGCGTTTCGTCCAAGGCGTGTCCGTCCCTGGGGAAGTCGAAGACGAGGGGGCGCATGATGGGCCCGCCCTTCAGCCAGACCTCGCCCGCCAGGCTGTAGCTGTAGGGCAGGAGGCGGTAACGCAGGTCGAGATAGGTGCGCGCCACGCTTTCGACTATCTCGCCGTAGTTCCAGAACTCGGTCTTCGTCTGGTAGCCGTGGACGCGCTGCAAGGGCAGGAAGGTGGCGTACTGGAACCAGCGCAGGAAGCGCTCGTGATAGGCCGGGTCGGTATATTGGCTGTCGCCCGGCCGGAAGAAGCCGCCGGCATCGACCGTCCAGTAGGGATAGCCGGCGGCGGCCATGTTGAGGCCCGCCGGAATCTGGCGCTTCAGCGTTTCCCAGCCGTTGCCGATGTCGCCCGACCAGGTCGCGGCCGCATAAGCCTGTTGCCCGATGAAGGCGCAGCGCGTCAGGATCATGACGCGGCGGTCCGGCGCGAAGCGGCGCTGGCTCTCGTACACCGCGCGGCTGACCTCCAGCGGATAGGCCAGGCGCATCCGCTCGCCCGGTCCCGCCGCCGTCACGCGCCCGACCAGGTCGTCGTTTTCCGGTTCGGTGGCGTCCTGCCACCAGGCATCGATGCCGAGCGCGGCCAGCCGCTGGTTCTGGTTCTCGCAATAGAAGTCGGCGGCCTTCTTATTGAAAAAGTCGATCCAGTCCGTTCCCGGAATGTAATAGCCCTTTGCCGCCACCGCCTTGCCGAGCTCGGTGTCGCGCGAGACCTTCGACCAGACGGACAGCATGAAGCGCGCGTCGAGCGCGTGCAGGTCTTCGATCATCTTGCGTGGATCGGGATAGAATTGTTCGTCGAACCGCATGGCGTTCCAGCCGTATCGGCCCCAGTACTGCCAGTCCTGCACCATGACGTCGACCGGCAGCTTGCGGCGGCGGAATTCCCTGGCCGTGTCGAGGATTTCGGCCTGCGAGGTGAAACGCTCGCGGCAGTGGATGTAGCCGTAGGCCCAAAGCGGCAGGATCGGCGTCGCGCCGACAAGGTCGCGATAGCCAGCCATGATCGTATCGGCGTCGGGCCCGGCGATGACGATGTAGTCGATGCCGTCGGCCACGGGCGAGCGCCAGGTCGTGCGGTCGGGCGCCGGATCGAAATGGAGGACGGGCTTGTCGCGGGCCGTGGCCTCGACCCTGACCGTATGCTCACCGGCGGCGAGGTCCGCCAGGAAGCTGGTCGTCGGCGGCAGCCACAGATTGCTGAAATCGGCATGGGGCTTGCCGTCGATTTCGACATAGTGGCGCGACGCCATGGGCTGGCCGACATCCAGCAGAAAGGCGACGGGGCCTGCGGCCGCCGTGGTGAAGCGGCCCTCGAAGACGGCGGACTGTCGCGTCGTCCTTGCATTGCCCGCGCCGGTCGTCACGTTGACGGTTTCGGACCGGCCGTCGGTGTCGACCTTGCGGAGCGCGACCGTCTGAGTGGGGGCGTTCAGCTCGCTCAGGCCGTAATTGCACCACAGAAGGCCGTAACCCCGGCTCGACAGCAGGAAGGGCAGGCTGATCTGCGTATTGACCTGGGTGAGACGGCGCGGCAGGCGGCGGATATCGAGCGCGCCGTCCTGGAAACATCCCGTGCCGTAGAGGCGTTCGTCGGACGGCGAGTCGAAGCTTTGCCCGACGCTGAATGTCGGGTTGCCGGCAAGCTGCGAGGCGGCCATCGTCCGGCCGCCGGCGGTCTCCTGAAGAATGAGCTGGCCATCGCCATCGTAAAAACGGATGGCGCCGCCGCGCGCGTCCACCTCGCAGGCGATACCGGGAAGGTGCAGGCGTGTCACGCCGCCGGCGTTTGTACGCCCTGGTTGCGGCCGCCTGGCCGGTGACTGCAACATGTCGGGAAGGGGCGATGCAAACAGCGCTCCCCGGGGGATGAACCGGACGCGCAACGCATTGCCGGTCAGGGCGGAAATGGCGAGATATCCATCCGCCAAAGGTACGATCAGGTCGGCCTCGGGCGCGCGGCGCGCGGCGATCGCCGGCGTTCCGGACGACAGTGTGGCGGCGGCCCCTGACAGCAGCAGGCCCCGTCGGGACACTATGGGATGCGACCGTGACTGCGACATGAAGAGCGTCCCTTCCGGCGGCATTTCTGCGGCAGGTCCCGTGATTCAGAACCGCCAGCTGCCGCTCATAAAAATTATTTCTAACTGTGGAAGCGGATTGGCGTCGACTCTGTCAACTGAAATGCCCATATACTCTGACAATTCCGCACCTCCGGGCCGGTGGAAACGGGTGGCAATGCCGCCGGTCGTCATCGGTTTCACGGCGGGCTATAAACGATTGGGGAACAGGAAATGCAGAAGCGTATTGGCGTGGTGCCGGCTTGCTTATTGTTGTGGATGTTTGCGTCCACGGGACACGCGGCGGACGTAACCCGCGACGACCACGGCATCCATGTCGCCGCCGGCAACGGCGTCGTGTCGGTCGAGATGATGACCGACCGCATCGCCCATATTCGCATTGGGGCTCAAGGTTATTCCGGCAACTATAATCCGGCCGTCATCGCCAGCCCGCAGCCGGTGACGTTCACCGTGTCCGAGGCGGACGGAGCCGTGACGCTGAAGACAGGCGCCTTGCAGGTCAAGGTCTCGGAGTGGGGCGGGGTCAGCTTTCTGACCCCTGACGGCAAGTCGTTGATAGTGGACGGTGGGCACGACCTGAAGCGCGGCGTGACCCAGAAATTCAGCACGGCGTTCGGAGAGGCGAACGCCTTCTACGGCCTCGGTCAGCACCAGAACGGTCTTTTGGATTACGACGGAACAACCGTGCATCTCCAGCAGGCCAATCGCGACGTCGCGGTGCCAATGCTGGTCTCTGCCGGAGGCTTCGGCATCCTGTGGAATAACGCCGCGGTGACCGACGTCGATATCGGCCTGCCGTCCCAGCCCACCGTCGTCCTGCGGTCGGAGGCCGGCGAGGGCGTCGACTACGATTTCATCTACGGGCCCGACCTCGACGACGTCATTGGCGGCTATCGCGCGCTCACCGGCGACGCACCGATGATGGCGCGCTGGACCTGGGGTCTGTGGCAATCGAAGGAACGGTATTCGTCGCAGGAGGAACTGCTGTCGGTGGCGGCGAAGTATCGCGCCATGAAGGCGCCGTTCGATGCCGTCGTCCAGGACTGGCAGTACTGGCAGCCGGGGCAATGGGGCAGCCATCGTTTTGATCCGGCGCGCTATCCCGATCCGGCCGCCATGGTGAAGACCCTGCACGACGAACACGTGCACACCGTCATCTCGGTCTGGGCGCGGCTCGATCCCGGCACCGCCAACGCCGCCGAACTGGACGCGGCCGGCGGCCTGTATCCGAAGACCTATCACAACGTCTATCCGGCAGGGCAGGGACGCTGGTACGACGCCTGGAACCCGAAGGCGCGCGATATCTACTGGCGCCAGGTCATGCAGAACCTCGGAACCCTGGGGTTCGACGGCTGGTGGCTCGACGCGTCGGAAGCGGAGCTCGGCGGCAACTGGGGCGAAATGCGCGAGGTGACGACCGCCGCCGGTCCGGGCGCGGCCGTCTTCAACGCCTATCCGCTGATGCATACGACCGCTGTGCACGACGGCATGGTGCGCGACCAGCCGGACAAACGGGCCTTCGTCCTGACGCGATCGGCCTATGCCGGCCAGCAGCGCAACGCCGCCGTCACCTGGTCCGGCGACACGATGGGGACCTGGGACGTGCTGCGCCGGCAGGTCCCGGCGGCGCTCAATTTCAGCCTCAGCGGCATACCCTACTGGTCGGCCGATATAGGCGGCTTCTTCGGGGGCGACCCCAAGGACCCGGCCTATGCCGAGCTGTTCACCCGCTGGTACCAGTTCGGCGTCTTCAACCCGATGTTCCGCGTCCACGGCACGGGCGCCGGCAAGGAGCTGTGGGCGTTCGACGCGCCGACGCAGAAGATCCTTCTCGACTACGACAAGCTGCGCTACCGGCTTCTGCCCTATATCTATTCGGCGTCGTGGGACGTCACCACCCGGCACGGCACGATGATGCGGGCCCTGGCGTTCGATTTCCGCGGCGACACCAATGCGCTCAACATTGCCGACGAATACATGTTCGGCAAGGCGCTGCTGGTGGCGCCGGTTCTACAGCCGCACGCCCGGCAGCGTTCCGTCTATCTGCCCGGCCGCGAGGTCTGGTACGATTTCTGGACGGGCCAGGCTCAGACCGGAGGCCAGGTGGTGACCGCCCGCGCGGATATCGCCACAGTGCCGGTATACGTCCGGGCCGGCAGCATTCTGCCGCTCGGTCCCGTCAAGCTCTACGCCGACGCGCCGTCGGACGCGCCGATCGAGGTGCGCGTCTAT
>FTCT01001642.1_pt1 | contig 24981 bp, 16 predicted proteins | sample 1658881 | NCBI WGS metagenome assembly FTCT01 (sample SAMEA3914864, study PRJEB12502) | metagenome | biome: forest; material: soil | place: USA | collected 2012-03-12 | depth 0.3 m | reverse complement strand
GCCTCGTCATCGGCGTACTCGCCGCGCACCGAGAAGGACGAGGTGTCTTCCGACGAGGTGAGCGGAAAGGTCGGATTGGCCTTGTGGAAGGCGTCGTACTTGTCCTGCTGGTAGTTGAAGCCCGTAACGTCGAGCGGCTGCGAGACATTGACCGGGTTGAACAGGCCGTTGTTCATGGCCCCCGTCACCGGGCGCGTGGTGTCGAGCTGGCGCACCGTATCGCGCATGCGGCGGACCATCTCAAAGCCGGCCTCGGACCCCTGCATCGGCTCTTCGTTGAACACCGACCACAGGATAACACTCGGGTGGTTGCGGTCGCGGCGCACCATCCATTCCAGTTCGGCCATATGTTCGGGCGCCGGGTTGAAGACGCGGTTTTCGTCCATGACCAGGAAGCCCAGGCGGTCGCAGGCGTCCAGGCATTCCTTGGCCGGGGCATTGTGCGCGAAGCGGATGGCGTTGCAGCCCAGGTCCTTGAGGCGGCGCAGGCGGAAGTCCCACAGGGCGTCGGGCACGGCGACGCCGACGGCGGCGTGGTCCTGGTGCAGGCAGACGCCCTTGAGCTTGACCGGTTTGTCGTTGAGGAAAAAGCCGTGATCGGCGTCGAAACGCTCGGTCCTGAAGCCGCAGGTCGTGGTTACCGCGTCGAGCACGGTATCGCCCTGCGTCACGCGCGTCGCCACGCGGTAGAGCTCGGGCGTCTCGTCGCTCCACAGGCGCGGGCTCGGATGGCTGAGCTTGAGCGTGGCAACGGCGCGGCGCAGCGGAGCGACCGTGGCCGTCGTCTCGGCTGAGGCAATCCGCTTATCGCCGTCCCACAGCTCGCTTGTCACCTTGACCGTCTGGTCGGTTTTAGCGATCGAATTCAGCGTGACCTCTACGGGCAAATCCCAGCCCGCCGCCGACTTGACCGGATGGGCGAAGACGCCGTCGCTGATGATGTGTGTGGGGCTGCGCTTGACCACATAGGCGTTGCGATAGATGCCGCCGCCTTCGTACCACCAGCCCTGCATGGTGTCGGCGTCGACGCGCACGACCAGCGAATTTGTGTGCTTGCCGAACTGCACGAACGGCGTGACGTCGAGATAGATCGAGTTGTAGCCGCTCCAGTTATGCGCGATCAGCGTGCCGTTGAACCAGATGGTGGCCAGCGTGCCGATGCCGTCGAACTGGATCTCGATATGTTTGCCGCGATCGGCCTCGTCGAAGACCAGCGTGTTGCGGTACCAGGCGATGCCGCGCGGCCGGTAGCCCTGTGAGATGTCGGCGGTTTTCACGATCGGCTGTTCCAGCGCGAAGTCGTGCGGCAGGCGGACGCTCGCCCACTTCGAGTCATCGTATTCCGGTGCCGCCGCGCCCCAGGTCTTGCCCGCCTTGGCGTACATATAGCTGTCTTCGTGCGTCATCGGCTTGGGCATGGCGATGTCGCCGTCGTGGAAGCGCCAGCCCTTGTTGAGCGACAGGACTTCCCGCCCGGTCCCGGCGGCGAATGCGGCACGAATATCGAGGGCCGAGGCGGCGCCCAGCGCGGCCACGCCCATCATCAGCTGACGGCGGTTCATGTCTCACTCCCATGGTTTCCGGCTTGGCGCCGGTTGGCTTATTTTACTGGTTTCACACCGGTTTGGGTCGGCAAGACTTCTTGGATCGTGCCGTCCTTATTGTAGATCAGGCTGTCGATGGCGATCGAGCGCTTGTAGTCGCCGCCGCCCGGCAGCAGCTTGTCGTGATAGAAGAGGTACGACCTGCCCTTATAGTCAAGGATGGCCTGGTGGTTGGTCGAGATCGGGCGGTAGTCGAGGATTACGCCGCGATAGGCGTAGGGCCCCATGGGCGACTTCGAGGTGGCGTAGACGATCTGGCCGGGCCAGCCGGTCGAGAAGCTGAAATAGTAGAGGCCTTTGTGCTTCGACAGGAAAGGCGCCTCGCCGTATTTCTTCTTGGGGTCGTCCTTCGGGAAGCCGGTGATGACGAGGTCTTCGATCGGACCGTCGGTATGAATCATGTCGGCCTTCAGCTTGACGATCTTGGGCACCCGCGTGCCGAAGACCAGATAGGCCTGGCCGCCAGTGTCGATCAGCACCGCCGGATCGATCGGCTCGGCGCCGGCATTGGCGTCGCGCGCCTTGTCGATCAGGGCGTCGCCGATGGCGTCGACAAAGGGGCCATCGGGGCGGTCGCTCACGGCTACGCCGATCTTGTCGCCGCCGACCGGGGCATAGAAGTAGTACTTGCCGTTGCGCGTGGCGGCTTCCGGCGCCCACGCCTTGGCGTCCGGCCGCGCCCATTTGAACACCGTCACCGACAGGAAGGAACCGGCGTCGCTCCAGTGCGCCAGGTCGTCAGAGGTAAACAAACGCCAGTCGGTCGAATCCCAGTACTTGCCGGAATTGTCCTGGTCGTTGGTGGCGTAAAGATAAAACTTGCCGGCGAAGGCATGCGGCGACGGATCGGCGTTGAAACGCGTCGAGATCGGGTTGCCGGCCAGCGCCGCCGACGACCACGCCGCGGCCGCCAAAATAATGCTCAAACCCCAGTTGGTTTTCTTCGCGGGCATGGCTATCGTTTCCTCGTTCAGGCGTTTTTGCAGGCGAATTTTTCATATTTGAAGACACCTTATCAGGCTTCAAATGTATGACAATAGGACCAATCGTGTAAATTAAGTTGTCAGACAATTGACAGGCCTGAATGACCGGGTTACGGCATCGGGCAAGACCTCAGGGAGACTTTTGCAATGACGCTGCGCCTTATCCAGATCACGTCCCGCGACGGACAACGCCACGTGCTGGCGGCCGAGGACGACGGCAATGCGCGTATCGTCGAAGGCGTCTCCTCGACCTACGACCTGGCTCAGGTCGCCATCAAGGCGGGCATTTCGATTGCCGATGCCGTCGGCCGCCAGGGCCTGGGTGATCCGGTCGACGTGGCCGAAGCGCTGGCCGAAGGGCGCGTCCTGGCGCCGATCGACCACCCCGATCCCGCCCACCTGCACCTGACCGGCACCGGCCTGACGCACCTCGGTTCCGCCGAAGGCCGCGACAAGATGCACAAGGCCGCGGCGCAAGCCGAGGTCCAGACCGACTCGATGCGCATGTTCCTGATGGGCGTAAAGGGCGGCAAGCCCGAGGCCGGCGAGGTCGGCGCCCAGCCCGAGTGGTTCTACAAGGGCAACGGCAATGTCCTGGTCGGCCCGGGCCAGGACCTGCAATCGCCGGCGTTTGCCGAAGACGGCGGCGAAGAACCCGAAATGGCCGGCATCTACGTCATCGGTCCCGACGGCACGCCCTTCCGCCTGGGCTTCGCCATCGCCAACGAGTTCTCCGACCACGTCGTCGAAAAGCAGAACTATCTGTGGCTGGCCCACTCCAAGCTGCGCCCGGCCTCGCTGGGCGTCGAGATCCTGACGGGCCCCCTGCCCGCCGACGTGCGCGGCACCTCGCGCATCTGGCGCGGCAACGAAGTCCTGTGGGAAAAGCCGTTCATCTCGGGTGAGGACAACATGTCCCACACCTTCGCCAACCTGGAACACCACCACTTCAAGTACGGCCTGTTCCGCCAGCCGGGCGACGTCCACGTCCACTGCTTCGGCACGGCTACGGCCTCGTTCGCGGATGGGGTCAAGACAAAGGACGGCGACGTCTTTGAAATCATCGCCGCGCCGTTCAGCTACGGCCTGCGCAACGTGCTGAAGACCCAGTCCGAGGAAAAGGTCGTCGTTCAGGCGCTTTAAGGATGACAGGCCGGGGATGATGTCTTCGGCCGCCCCCCTTCCGTCTGGATCGGCTTGACGCCGACCCAGCCACCTTCCCCTTAAAAGGGGAAGGAATTAGACGATCAAACTCCCTTCCTTCCCTGAGGAGCGGGGAAGGTGGCGCGAGCGAAGCGAGTGACGGAAGGGGCAAGCGCCTGGCTCAGCCTACTTTATCCGGTCCGCCCAGCCCCGCCGAAATGCGGGCGGCGGCGCGGGCCAGATAGTCGCGCGCCTCGTCGCGGTCGACCGTCTGCGTGCCGTCGATCAGCTTGAGGAAAGGCACGGTCAACGCCGCCGCCACATGGCCGTCGAAGCCGAAGACCGGGTAGCTGATATCGGTGACCCCCAGCGTCCGGGCGCTGTCCATCATCTCGTAGCCCTGGGCGCGCACGGCCAGAAGGCGCGCCTCGGCTTCGGCCGTGGCCGGGTTGCCGGTGGCGGCGAAGGCCAAAAGCACGTGGCCCGAACTGCTCTTTTCCAGCGACAAACTGGCGCCGATCCGCACCGACAGACCCGTCGGCCCCGGGCTTTCCTGGCGCAGGATGACCAGGCCCTGGTCGTCGTTGCGCACGACCAGATGGCACGACTGGCCGATGCGTTGCGCCAGGTCGTGCATGACGGGCGCCGCCACGACCGACAGCTCTTCCGCCGGTGTGGCGCGAAAGGCCAGGTCGAGCACCTTGGGCGTGACGCGGAAGCGGTCGCCCGGACCCTTGCGCAGCCAGGCGCGGCGTTCCATGACCATGATGACGCGGAAGATCTCGCTGATCGACAGGCCCAGACGCTGCGCGATCTCGCTGATCGTCAGGCCGTGCGGCGTCTCGGCCAGCAGTTCGATAACGTTGAAGCCTTTTTCGAGCGCCGGCGCCGCGTACATGCGCCGGGGTTCGGACGTGTCTTCGGTATCGGTGTCCTGAGCCATGCCTTTCGGTATGCGCTCGGACCAGCCTTGGCAAGGTCAGAAATGTCCTATGGCTTTCAGCACGCGCCCCGGATCGGCCATCAGTTCGGGGACGACGCGCGGCAAGTCCTCCAGGGCAAAGGCGTGGGTCTGCAGCGCCGCAGTCGGAATGGCGCCGTCGCGGATCAGGTCGATGACCAGCTGGAAGTCGTGGCGCGTGGCGTTGCGGCTGCCGATCAACGTCATTTCACGCTTGTGGAACTCAGGGTCGGCAAAGCTGATCGTGTCCTTCACCACGCTGACCAGGACGTAACGGCCGCCGTGCGCGACGTGCGCAAAGCCGCTTTCGATGGCGCGCGCATTGCCCGTGGCGTCGAAAACGGCGTCGAAACCCTCCGCGTTTGTCCGGGTCTTCAGCCAGTCTTCCAGGCCGTCGCCGACCAGGGCCGTGTGGTCGAGTCCGAGGGCTTCGCGCGCATAGTCGAGACGGCCGGCATTGGTGTCGACCAGGCTCACCTCGGCGCCGGCGAGCGCGGCGAACAGGGCCGTGGCGACCCCGATGGGCCCGGCGCCCACGACCAGGATACGCTCGCCCTCGACCACGCCCCCCCGACGCACCGCGTGGGCGCCGATGGCCAGAAATTCGACCATGGCCGCCTGGTCGGGCGTCAGGCCGGGAACCGGAACCACGGCTTTTTCGGGCACCGACACGAACTCGGTCATGCCGCCGTCGATATGGACGCCCATGACGCGGATGTTGACGCAGGCATTGGGCTTCGACTTGCGGCACGCAACACAGTGGCCGCAAGGCAGGTAAGGATTGATCGTCACCAGTTCACCGGGTGTCAGGCGCGAGCCCGGATCGGTCTCGGCGACCTCGCCCGCCAGTTCGTGGCCCATGACGCGCGGATAGGACAAAAACGGCTGGTTGCCGGAAAAGATATGGAAGTCGGTGCCGCACAGACCGACACGCCGGATACGGATCAACGCCTCGCCGGCCCTGCGTTGGGTGCGCGGCCGTTCGCCGAGCTGAAGCGAAAACGGCTTTTCGCAAACGAGGGTCTTCACGCGCGCATCTCCATGGCCATAACTTTTCTATATAAAAGTTATTGCCATATGAGAAAGATTGCAAGGATAAAAGTCGTTACCGCGCAGGTGCCATACGGTAGTGGCCGATGCCCCATTCGTTGCCGCCGGCGTGGCCCCACAGACCGGCGGTTGCCATGAAAAACAAACGCCAGCGCTTGCGCCACAGCTCTGCGTCCTTGCCGTAGACCGCGCGCAGGATCGGCATGATGCGGTCGTACTGGTCGTCGAAGTTGTCGAGCCAATCCAGGGCCGTGCGGCGGTAATTCGTCCCCGACCAGCGCCACTCGGCTTCGACGGCGAACAGATCGGGGAAGCGGTGCACAAGATCGTGCGCCGGCATGATGCCGCCGGTGAAGAAGTACTTGCCGATCCAGTCGTCGGCATCGTGCTGGAAGCGATACGACCGCGACTTGTGCGTAAACACGTGGAGAAACAAACGGCCGTCGGGCTTCAACCAACCGCGCACGCGCTCCAGGAGTCCCCGCCAATTCGACATGTGCTCGAACATCTCGACCGAGACGACGCGGTCGAACCCTTCCTCGGCCATGAAGTCGTTCATGTCGGCAGTTACGACGGTCAGGTTGTTCAGGCCGCGCCGTTCCGCCTGGGCGACGATATGGGCGCGCTGCGAATGCGAATTCGACACCGAGACGATACGGGCGTGGCGATAGCGTTCGGCCATGTAGAGCGACAGCGACCCCCAGCCGCAGCCGAGCTCGAGGATGGTTTGCCCGTCGGCCAGCCCGGCGTGAATGCAGGTTTCGTCGAGGGCATAGATCTCGGCCTGGTCGAGCGTCGTATCTTCGCCTGGATAGAGGCAACACGAATATTTGCGCCGCGGCCCCAGGATCAGGGCGAAGAATTCCGGCGGAAGCTCGTAATGCTGGGCATTCGCGGCGTCCGTATGGACGGCGATCGGATAGTCCGCCATGCCCGCGGCAAAGGCGGCCTCATCCGAGGGTTCGAGCCGGTCGAGCTGGCGCCGCGTCTGCCCGCACAACAGGTCGATGGCAAAGAGCGTCAGCCCGTCGGGCAGGGGCGCGCGTTCGGCGAGCGTCGTCGCAAGGTTCATCGGGACATTTCCTTGTGTGGGGGACCAGGGAAGAAGGCGTTGACGCGGGCGCGATAGGCTTCGAAGGCGGCGCCGCGGCTTTGGCGCATGTGCGCTTCGAGCGGCGGTATGCCCGAGACGTGGACCAGAAGAACGTACATAAGGAGGGGCGCAGCCAAGGCTGCCCAACCCCAGGACGGCCCGACGCCGACACTCGCCACGACCGCCCAGGCGCACCAGCCCAGCCATTCGAAGAAATAGTTGGGGTGGCGCGACCACGCCCAAAGACCGATATCGCATACGGCCTTTTTGCCGGCATTCGCCCGGGCGAAGCGCGCCAGTTGCGCGTCGGCCGTGGCTTCACCGAGGACGGCTATGAACAGCAGGGCCAGGCCGGCAAAATCGCCGAACGCCGGAAACGGTCCCGAGCGAATGGCGGCCAGCCGGACCGCCAGCACCAGGACCAGGGCAGCCGCCGCCTGGATTTGCAGGAAGGCGAAAAGATAGAGCGGAAACAGACGGCCCCATTGCCGGGCAAGGTCCGCGTAACGAGGATCGTCCTCGCCGCCTTTCGTGCGCGCCGCTATGTGGCCGGCCAGTCTCAACGACCACAGGGCGATGAGGATGCCGACGGCGATACGCCGTCCCGAGACGGCGTGAGCGTCGGGCCAAGCGGCTGCCAGGACACCGCCGATACCGACCGCCAGCGACCAGACGGTGTCGACCCAGCCGCTCTTGCCGGTCAGGCGCTGGACGACCCAGGCGAACGCCATAAGCGCGCTCAGGACGATGGCGGCCGTGATGACGAAGGCGGGTTGCATGCCGGTCTCCCCGAAAGTGTGTTCCGGAAGTGTCTACGGCGCATGGGGTCGAATGGTTCACCACCAATCCAACTTTGCGACGCCTACGTAGACGGTCGGGGCCTGTCGGAGACGAACCATGATCATATATCTCGCTGCCGCGGCGATGCTGACCGCCGACACCTCGGCCCTGCAAGGCGAATGGGCGCGCGGCGACGGCAAGGCGAAGGTCCGCATGGAACCGTGCGGCGCGGATCTTTGCGCCGTCAACACCTGGATCAAGCCCGGCGTGCGCGACGAGAAGGTCGACGACCGGCTGGTCATGACCCTGGCCGGCAACGGCACGATGCGCTGGAGCGGCAAGGCCTACGATCCGCAGCGCAAACTGACCTATCGGCTGACCATCACGGCCGACGCGCGGACCATGACGACGACGGGCTGCGTTCTGGGCGGCCTGATCTGCAAGGGCATGCACTGGACGCGAATATCTTGAAACGCAAATCGGGCCTTGCCGCGTCTGCGGCAAGGCCCGACCCACCCCCGGCGTTTTTGCTAAAACGCCTATTGTTTCGGTGTCGGCTTGAGCAAGGCCTCCGCCCTGGCCTTTTCCTCCGGCGTCAGCTTGCCTTCCAGCTCCTTGACCGCGGCTGCGCCCTTCTCCAGGCCCATCTCGTCCGCCAGCTTGAACCAGACATAGGCCAGGACAAGGTCCTTGTCGCCGCCCTCGCCATTGACCAGCATGACACCGAGATTGAACATGGCGTCGGCGCTGCCGCCCTTGGCCGCCTGCAGGAACCATTTGCGCGCGATGGCCGGGTCCTTGCCCACGATCTCGCCGGTATAGAAAAGCAGGCCGAGCGCATTCTGGGCGTCGGGCTGGCCCTTCAGCGCCGCTTCCTTGTAATAGACGACGGCCTTCTGCGGGTCGGCCGGCAGGGTGTCGCCCAGATCGTACATGCGGCCGACGGCGTAGAGCGCATTGGCGTTGCCGCGCTTGGCGGCCTGGTACAGCCACTCGGCCGCCAGCTTCTTGTCCTGGGCCACGCCGTCGCCGCCATTGTAATAGATCACGCCCAGCTCGTATTCCGACGGCGCGTAGCCGACGATGCCGGCCTTCTTGAAGAAGGTGACGGCCTTCTGCAGGTTCTTTTCGCCGGCATAACCGTTTTCATAGATCTGGCCGACGATATGGCTGGCCGGGACGAAGCCGAACTCGTCGGCCTTGAGGTACCAGTGTTTGGCCTCGGGCGGGTTGCGCGGGACGTGGAAGCCCGTGATGTAGATCTTGGCCAGCGTCATGGCCGCGTCGATGCGCGAATTCATATAGTCGGGATCGTCGGGATTGAAGACGATCGCCTGGCGCGTCGGATCGAACGGCGCCTGGGTCGCCTTCTTCAGCCAGGCGATGCCCTTCTCCATGTCGCGCGGCGTGCCGAGACCCGCGACGTACATCTTGCCTTCCATCAGGGCGGCGACGTCGTAGCCCATCTTGTCGTAGGACTTCTTGAACAGGTCCAGCGCCTTGGGATAGTCGCGCGCGTCGAAGGCGGCGTAGGCGTCGGTCAGCGAATGGTCGTGCTGCGCGATATAGGAACGGCCGGCGGCGAAGGCCTGGTCCGACGGTCCGCAGGTCGCCGAATCCGGGGTCAGGCTGCCGGCCGCACCGTTCGGCATGGCGCCGTTGATATCGCCGTCGCGCGACGCGTCGCCGTAGGGCGCGTTGTTGCGGAAGGTCCTTTGCGCCGGCGATTGCGACGTGCTGTTGCCGCTGCCGTCGTCGGCCGTGCCGGGATCGGTGGGCGCGGACTGCTCCTGCATCTGGTTTGCGTCGTCGCCGTAGAAGTCGGTGAGATAGTCCTGGATCGCCTGATCGTCGGCCGAGTTCTTGGTATCCATGAAGCCGCACGACGAACCCGACTGGGTACCGATGACGGTCCGGTTGGGTGCCTTCCGCGTCGTGCGTTTGCTGAAAATGGTTATGGTCTGGTTGGACGTCGCCGAAGATGCACTGTCGCCCGACTGTGCCGGTGCGGCGCTCGATGACGAACCCGAAGACTGCGCGGCGCCACCGGTTTGCCCCCCTGCCGTTTGGGCTACGGCGACCGAGGCGGCCAGCCCCAAAACGGCGCCCAGCACGGCGATGCTGACGCCAAGATGTTTGAACTGGAACATCGGTTCCCCCTGATTGCGTTTTTCTAGCCCGACGCGGTCAGTGTTCACGAAACGCAAAAACCGTCAATTGACTTTGTTCGCAGACGATTGTTTGTAATCAATTTCATGCACGCCGCGGTGCTCAGATGCCACATGAGCAACGGCATTTTTGATTGAAAATGATTGAATACGCCCTCGATGCGACAGATTTGAAATAATCGGGCGTGTAAGGCGGCAAGACCATAAGAGGAGCTGGAGCATGAGGGTTTTTGCGGTAGCCGCCATTGCGGCGCTGGCTGCGGGCGCGGCGCAAGCCGACACGCGCAATTTCGACGCCGGCTGGCTGTTCACGAAAGGCGACGTCGCCGGGGCCGAAACGCCGGCCTTTGCCGATTCGACCTGGCAAAAGGTCGACCTGCCGTACGACTGGGCGATCTCCGGTCCCTTCGACAAGGCGGCGCCGGCCACCGGTTCGGGCGGATGGCTACCGACCGGCGTGGCATGGTACCGCAAGCATTTCACCCTGTCCCCGGCCGACGCCGGCAGGCGCGTCTATATCGAGTTCGACGGCGTCATGGAACGTTCGGGCGTCTGGGTCAACGGCATGCATCTGGGGTATCGACCCAGCGGCTATGCCAGCTTCCGCTACGACCTGACGCCGTTTCTGAAACCCGGCGACAATGTCGTTTCGGTGCGCGCCGACACAGCATCGCAGCCCGCATCGCGCTGGTACGCCGGCGGAGGCATCTACCGCCACGTCCGGCTGATCACGACGGGCGATATTCACGCCGACGCTTACGGCACCGTCGTCACAACGCCCAGAATCGCCACCGACAACGCCGACGTGGCGATTTCAAGCACGATCGTCAACGACGGCAAGGCCGACCGGGCCGTCCACCTCGAAGCCGTTCTTACCGGCCCGGACGGCAAGACGGTCGCGACGGCGAAAGGCCCGGCCGTTACGATCGCCGCGGGTCGGACGGCCATGCTTGACGCCACGACCCGGGTCGCCCGGCCGCAACTGTGGGACCTCGACAGCCCCAAACTCTACACGGCCTCTGTGCGCGCGGTCGCCGACGACGGCGCCGTACTCGATGAAAATCCGGTGACCTTCGGTATCCGCGACATGCAGTTCAAGGCCGACAGCGGCTTCTGGCTCAACGGCAAAAACATCAAGCTGAAAGGCGTCGCGATCCACGCCGACGGCGGCGCCTTCGGCATGGCCGTGCCGCTCGACGAATACGAGCGCCGCCTGGCGACCCTGAAAAGCCTCGGCGTCAACGCCATCCGCACGGCCCACCACCCCTTCAGCCCGGAATTTCTCGACCTGTGCGACCGCATGGGGTTCGTCGTGATGGGCGAAGCCTTCGATATGTGGACGGTCGCCAAGAACCCGCAGGACTACCACCTCTTCTTCACCGACTGGTCGTCGATGGACGCGCGCGATTTCGTGAAACGCGACCGCAACCATCCGTCGATCGCCATCTGGTCGATGGGGAACGAGATCCACGACACCCCCTACCCGCTGGTCGCCAAGTCGATCGTCGCGCGGCTGAAGGACGTCTTCCATGCGGAGGACGCGACAAGGCCGGTGACCATGGCCTTGTTCCGGCCCAATACCACGCACGACTACGACAACGGCCTGGCCGACATGCTCGACGTCGTCGGCCAGAACTACCGCGAAAACGAACTGGCCAAGGCCCACGCCGACAAGCCCGAGCGCAAGATCATCGGCACCGAGAATTCCAAGAACCGCGAATCGTGGCTGGTCGTGCGCGACAATCCCGCCTATGCTGGCATGTTCCTGTGGACCGGCGCCGACTATCTCGGCGAGGCCGACCGCGCCGGCTGGCCCTTCATCTCCAATCCTTCCGGCCTGATCGACCGCACCGACATCGTAAAGCCCATCGGGCGCGAGCGCGCCTCATGGTGGTCGGAAACCCCGGTCATCGCCGTCGCGCGCCGCGTCACCGCGGTGATCGACACGTCCGAACTGCCGACCATGACGGGAGTCGCCATGCCGCAACCCAAGGGCCCGGGCGTGCTGGCCGACTGGACGCCGGACACTCTCGCGCCGCACAGCGAAAAGGTCGAAATCTATTCCAACGCCCCGCAAGCCGAGCTGTTCCTGAACGGCAAGAGCCTGGGCAGGAAGCCGCGCAATGCCGACGACAGCGCACGCACCTGGGACGTCGCGTTCGAGCCTGGCACGGTCAGGGCGGTCGGCTACGACGCCTCCGGCAAGGCCGTCACCGAGACCACGCTGCAGACCGCCGGCGCACCGGCCGCTGTCCGTCTGACCGCGGAGGGCAAGACGCTGCAGCCCGGCTTCGACCACATCGGCTTCGTCCGCGCCGAGGTCGTCGACGCCCGTGGCGTGGTCGTACCGAACGCCGCCGTGCCCCTGTCGATCACCGTCTCGGGCGCGGGCCAACTCGCCGCCGCCGACAACGGCTCGCCGACCGATCATACGGCGTTTGCCTCGCCCGAGCGCAGCACCTGGCAGGGCCACGCCCTGATCATGGTCCGCGCCACGGGGACGTCGGGTGCCATCACCGTCGATGCTTCGGCACCGGGCCTCAAGGCCGGCGCCGCCACCTTTACCGCTAAACCGTGAGCCTGATCATGTCCCGTCCTTTTCTCGCCGCCGCGCTTTCGCTGGCCTGTCTCGTTTCGGTCCCGGCTTTCGCCCAGGTCGGCAAGGTTTATCCGTCGGAAAAGCGCGTCATGACCGACGCCGTAACCGGCCGCCAGTTGATCCTCCTGACCAACGGCACGGTCAGCGACGCCAAGATGTACCCGACCGACCAGCAATGGGCCTTCGACGGCAAGCACATCGTCTTCCGCTCGGGCTCGCGCTCGGGCGACGGCAAGGGCCAGATTTTCTCGATCGACGAGGCCACGGGCACGATCGTGCAACTGACCGACGGTCCGGGTGTGTATCTCACCTCGATCATGGTATCGCGCCTGGCCAACGAGGTCTTTTACCTGCGCAAAGGCGCCGACGGCGCCTTAAGCCTCTACCGCATCGCGCTGACGCCGCTTCTGGCCGACGCAGAGGCCGGCAAGCTATCGCCCAAGGGTTATGAGACTCGGGTCGCCACCCTGCCCAAGGGCTTTATCCTGGCCGGCGGCTTCACGCTCGATTCCGACGGCACGACGGCCTATGTCGGCTTCGACCAGGTCGAGGCGCCGCCGCGCCCGCAAGGCCAGCCCGTGCCGCAGGTGCCGGGCGGGCTTCTCGCGGTCGACCTGAAAACCGGTGCCACCCGCGTCGTCGTCAAGACCGACTTCCGAGTCGGCCACGTCCAGGCCAATCCGTTCAAGCCCGGCGAAATCCTCTACTGCAACGAAACCGGCGGCGACGCCCCGCAGCGCATGTGGATCGTCAACGCCGATGGCTCGAACAACCGCCCGGTCTTCGTCGAAGCAGCCACCGACTGGGTGACGCACGAACAGTTCGCCGACGCCGACCACGTCATCTTCGACCTGATGGGCCATACGGCGAAGCTGCGTGAGCGTCCGACTGGCATCATGGTCGTGAGCTTACGCGACGGCTCGGTCGAAAATCTCGGCCAGGTGCCGATCAGGAGCGTGGTGGGCAGCGACCGCACCGGCCCCAACAGCTTCTGGCACAATGGCGTCACCTATGACGGCCGCTTCGCCGCCGGTGACGATTTCGACGGCGACGTCTGGCTGATCGACCGCAAGACCGGTGCGCATACCTTGCTGACCACGGGCCACGTCATGAAGCCCGACCACGCCCATCCCAGCTTCAGCCCGGACGGCAGCCGCCTGTTGATCCAGTCGGGCCTCTTGACCCAGGGCAAGAAACTGTCCCTGATCATCGTACCTTTGAACTAGCGCGTTGCGAGATTTGATAGATGCATTGACACGTCTGTGTTCGATGCGTCTGGTGTCCCCCCTTCCGTCTCGCCCTCCGCTGCGCTTTAGGCGTGCCACCTTCCCCGTTTACGGGGAAGGTGGCACGAGCAGAGCGAGTGACGGAAGGCGGGAGCCGACAGCACGACAAGCGCCCTATTTCACTCAAAAGTTATAACTCTCAGACTCCAGGACCATCATGCTCGACCATCTCAGCGGCAAGGCCGTTCTCGTTACCGGCGCCAGCTCCGGCATCGGCGCGGCCATCGCCCGTGCCTTCGCCGCCTTGGGCGCCCACGTCGCCATCCACTACAATTCGAACGCGGACGGGGCGCGCGCCGTCGCCGACGAAATTTCAGCCGCGGGCGGTGAAGCCGTACTGGTCCGCGCCGACCTGACCGACCCGGCGACCGCCAAGGGCATGGTCGAGGAGGCGGTGAAAAAGCTCGGCAAGCTCGATATTCTTGTGAACAATGCCGGATCCCTGTGCGGCCGCAAGCCGTTCATGGAGATCGACGACGACCTCTACGACGCGGTCATGAACCTCAATGTGCGCTCGGTGATCACGGCGTCCCAGGCCGCCGTGCCGCACATCGAGCAACAGGGCGGCGGCTCGATCATCAACCTCGGTTCGATCGCCGGCAATGACGGCGGCGGGCCGGGCTCGGGCCATTATGCCTGCGCCAAGGCCTATATCCATAACCTGACGCGCCACATGGCGCGCGACCTGGCCAAGCGCAATATTCGCGTCAACGCCATTGCCCCGGGCGTCATCGGCACGCCTTTCCACGCCCAGACCCCGGCCGACCGCATGGAGGCCATGAAGAATTCCGTCCACCTGGGGCGCATCGGCACGCCCGAGGACTGCGCGGGGCCGGTCGTCTTCCTGGCGTCAGACATGGCGCGCTACGTCACCGGTCAGGTCCTGCACGTCAATGGCGGCCAGCTGATGCCGGCATAAATGCATCCCGAAACGGGGTCGAGCGGCTTTCCGAACAGGACGCGCGACGTAAGGGAAGCATGATCGAATTAGATCATTTTTGATCGTTTTTGTTTGACAATTGGCGTCGTTGCTGTAGTAATCGGTTTCAAGGGCCGTCTGACATCGACCCTTCCCTTTCCTGCCGGGCCCATCGCGTTACCGTCCTGCGAGGGTCCTGACAATTGGTTCCCCTTCCTCCCTGTGGGAACATATTCGGCCGTTTCGCTCCGCGCGGAACGGCCGCTTTTTTGTCCGCACGGCCAATTGCTGCACTGCAATATTGGATATTGGACACTTTCGGACGTTTTAGCGGATTAAGGGAATAACCATAAATAACATTTAAAAATCAATGTTTTATTCAAAAACAACCCACCCGCATCGCGAATCTAAATAAATTTTTTGTAAATGCCGCCCTCAACATAAGGCAGCACCTTACCACCAATTTAAGTATCAAAAGCAACATATTGAAAAATATGCGCAACATCTTACCGAAGAAATACTATTATACCTCATAACGGTGTTATGGGCCCGTATTTTTCGTGTCATTTTTGTGACATATTCGCGGCAACCCGTTTCAACTGATATTGCCTTTCTCGCGATGGCGATATTCACAATGGGGTTCGCCTGCCCGTCCCGCCTAGGACGGAGACAGCGTGGCAAAAGCCATACCGGAGAGATGTACTGTGAAAAAGACGAGTAAGACCGCCACCCTCATGGCGACGACGACGCTTTATGGCGCAATGGTTGCCGCCATGGCGTTCACCGGCGCCGCCCAGGCGCAGACGACCGATACGCCGACCGCCAAGGAGTCCACCCCCAAGCCCGCGGCCAAGAAGGCCGAGGCCGAAACCACGGAAGTTACCGTCGTCGGATCTCGCATCCGCAAAAACACATTCAACTCCGCATCGCCCATCCAGGTCATCACGCGAGAAGAGACGACGCTGGCCGGCATGACCTCGACGGCTCAGGTGCTGCAAAGCACGGCCACGACGGGCGGCGCGTCGCAGATCAACAACGCCTACGGCGGCTACGTCGTCAACGGCGGCGGCGGCGTCAACACCCTGTCGCTGCGCGGCCTGGGCGCCGGCCGCACCCTGGTTCTGATCAACGGCCGCCGCGTCAGCCCCGCCGGCACGCGCGGCTCGATCGGCTCGGCCGACCTGAACGTCCTGCCGAACGCCCTGATCGGCCGCATCGACGTCCTGCGCGACGGCGCCTCGGCCATCTACGGCTCTGACGCCATCGGCGGCGTCGTCAACATCATCACGCGCAATGTCGACGGCGTGCAGATGGAAGTCATGGGCTCCAACCCGGTGCACGGCGGCGGCAACCAGCTGCGCGCCTCGGTCGCCGCGGGCCACACGTGGAACAAGCTTCGCGTCCAGGGCTCGCTCGAATATTACGAGCAGCAGCCCCTTTCGCTGGCCGACCGCGACTGGACCCAGTGCAATACCGACTACCAGTTCAACAAGACCACGGGCGTCACGACCGACTATATCGACCCGCTGACCGGCCAGCCGAAGTGCTATCCGATCACCGGCACCGGCTCGAACGGCGTCACGATCAATACGCTGGGGACCGCCACGGCCTCCGGCGTCGGCGCGGCCGGCTCGGTCGGCACGTCCTTCAACCGCTGGCGTCCGAATTCGGCGATCACGACCGGCCTCGCCGGCTTCGAAGGCGTCGGCGGCGGCAGCAACAATCTGAACGTCCGCGATACCTTCGACAAGCGCACGCTGAACCAGTCGCTGATCTCGCCGTCGAAGGTCTCGACCGCCTTCACGCAGTTCAACTACCGCTTCGAAGATGCGACCGATTCCGAACTGTACGGGGAAGTCCTGGTCAACCACCGTTCGTCCGACCAGGTCGGCTATCGCCAGCTGTCGCTCGACTACGCGCCGGGCAGCACGCTGATCCCATCGAACATCGCCGCGATCGCCGGCAATGCCGGCACCGGCTCGACCATCTCGGCGGCTTCGGGCGGCGCCTACAAGGCCCGCGCCTTCATCGGATTCGGCAACTACGTCACCAGCGAATCGGATGACTACGCCAAGGCCGTGCTCGGCATCCGCGGCAACGTGCCCTTCCTCAACGACTGGAAATACGACGTCTACCTGATGTCGGGCTCGTCGGAGTCGCACTATTCGTTCGACACGTGGCTGACCGACCGCATGTACAATTCGCTGAACGTCACGACGACGATCTCGTCGGCGGTGCCGGCGAACCTGATCAAGAAGGACGCCTTCGGCAACAACGTCACCTGCGTCATCAACAACACGACCAACGGCCAGGCGGGCTGTATCCCGGCGCCGGTGCTCAACGCCGCGACCATCGGCGGCACCCTGCCGCAGGACTGGATCAACTACACCTGGACCAACGTCACCGGGCTGACCAAGTTCAACGAGACGACCTTCTCGGCCAACGTCAACGGTCCGCTGTTCAACCTTCCGGCCGGTGCGGTCCAGGGCGCCTTCGGCGTCGAAATGCGCCACGACTCGATCGACGACACGCCGTCGGCCGATTCGGTCGCGGGCAACCTGTACAACCTCACCAGCTCGGGCGTCACCGCCGGCTCGGACGCGGTCAACGAAGCCTATGCCGAACTGGAAGTCCCGGTATTCAAGGACGTCTTCCTGGCCAAGACGCTCGACCTGCAGCTTGCCTACCGCTACACCGACTACCGCTCCTACGGTTCGGACAGCACCTGGAAGGCTGGCTTCGTCTGGGCGCCGGCCGACTTCCTGATGTTCCGCGCGTCGAAGGGCACGTCGTTCCGCGCACCCGCGCTGTTCGAACAGTATCTCGGCTCGACCACGGGCTTCCAGTCGTCGTCGACCGACGTCTGTAACAACTGGAACGCGCCGGGCGTTTCGTCGATCCGCGCCGCCAACTGCCAGTCGGAAGGCCTGCCTACGGGCTTCACCGCCACCAGCAGCGTCACCGTCATCACCCAGGGCGGCGCCGCGAACCACCTGTCGGCCGAAACCTCGGACAACACGACGATCGGCATGGTGTTCACCCCGACCTTCCTCAAGAAGGATTTCTGGGGCGATATCGCCTTCGCGGTCGATTACTTCGACATCGACATCCGCAACGGCGTGTCCAACCTCAGCGCCGGCAACATCCTGTCGCTGTGCTACGACGACCCGCGCTTCCGCAGCGGCAGCCCGTACTGCTCGTTCGTCACGCGTAATTCGAGCACGAAGAACCTGACCGTCACCGCCGGCTATACCAACGTGTCGCGCCAGACCGCCAAGGGCTTCGACTACGATTTCCGCTGGAACCGCAAGTTCGGCAAGCTGGGCGTCCTGGTCGACCTGTCGGTCACCAAGAACACCGAGCAGGCCTCGCAACCGCTGCCATCGAGCGCGCTTCAGGACTTCAACGGCTCGCTGCGCTTCCCGAAATATTCGGGCACGCTCGACACGACCTTCTCGTACGACAAGTGGAAGGTCCACTACGGCCTCGAACTGATCGGCAAGCAGCAGTCCTATGACCTGCTGGGCCTGAACAAGGCCACCACCCCGATGATCCTGGACGTGCCGGACTACTACCTGCAAAACGCCTCGGTCGAATACAAGGCCAAGAGCTGGGTCGCTACGGTCGGTATCCGCAACCTGGCCGACAAGAAGCCGCCGGTGATCTCGTCGGGCCAATACAACCGGGTCGGCAACGCCCTGCTGTACTCGGGCTACGACTATGTCGGGCGTCAGGTCTTCGTGAACGTTTCGAAGAAGTTCTGATTTCCTCTCCGGGAAACTTAGGCAACGGCGGCAGGTCATCCTGCCGCCGTTTTTTGCTGTGCGCGACGTTCGTTGCACGCTGTGCCCGGGTATGCGAAATTCCGATTCGCCTGAGCGCATCCCGAAACGCGTGACGCGGTTTTTGGCTCCGCCGAATTTTGTTTCGGCCGAGATGCGCGACAAAACAAATAATTAGGGCGGGCAACGCTCTAAATGGGAGGAACGATATGCGTGCCCTGGTTTTCCTTGCGGTTGCGGCGGGTGCCGCCATCTGTCTCCCGGCCGCGGCCTGTACGGTCGACAAGGCGTCCTACGGCCAGCTGTCGTCGGGCCAGACGGTCGATGCCTGGACGATCCACGGCAATCATATGAACGTCACCGTCCTCAGCCTCGGCGGCATTCTCAAGGACATCGAGGTACCCGACCGCAAGGGCGTGATGGGCAATGTCGTGCGCAACCTTAATAATCTGGCCGCCTATGAGGGCCGCGCCAACTTTTCGAGCCTGATCGGACGCTATGCCAACCGCATTTCGGGCGGCGGCTTTACGCTCGACGGCCAGCGCATCGATCTCGACAAGCCGGACGTGGTGGTCAGCCATGGCGGCGCGAAAAGCTTCGGCACGCGCATCTGGAGCGTCACCCCCGCCAAATGCGGCCTCGATCTTTCGCTCGTCAGCCCCGATGGCGACAACGGCTTCCCGGGTGAGGTCAAGGTGACCGTGCGCTATCGCGTGTCGGTCGGCAAGCTGACGCTCGACTATTCGGCCACCACGACCAAGCCGACCGTCGTCGCCCTCACCCACCACGCCTACTTCAACCTGTCCGGTCAGGATAACGTCTATGACCAGACCTTGCAGATCAACGCCGACAGGTATCTGGTGACCGACAGCAAGCGCGTGCCGACCGGTGAGATCCTGCCGCTCGACGGCACGCCGATGGATGTGCGCAAGGGCAAGGTCATTCGCGACGTGGTGACATCGGCGCACCCGTCGGTCATCGCGGCCAAGGGGCTGGACCACACCTTCGTCTTGACCGGAAAAGGCATGAAGACGGCGGCGGTGTTGAGCGATCCCTCGAGCGGCCGCAAGCTGACCGTCAGCACGACCGAGCCCGGCCTGGTCGTCTATACGGCCGGCGGTTTCAATGGCTCGCTGACCGGCGCCGACGGCCGGCCGCTGGGTGCCGGAGCGGGCGTGGCGCTGGAGGCCCAGCACTTCCCCGACAGTCCGAACCACGCCGACTTCCCGTCGACCGAGCTCAAGCCCGGCCAGACGCTGCGCGCGACGACGGTGTTCGCGTTTTCAGCCAAATAGCTTTTCGGTCAGCCACGCCTCGGCCAGCGCCGGCCAATCGCGATGCGTTCCCGACGAGTCGCGCAGGGCAAAACCGTGCGGCGCCCGCCCGAAAATATGCGCGTCGAGATCGAGCTTCAGGTCACGCGCTGTCCTGATAAAGGTCAAGGCATGCTCGATCGGCACCGCCGTGTCGTGCAGCGCATAGGCGAGAAACACCGGGCACGCCGGCACGCCGTGCGGCTCGCCTGCGATACCGATCGGCCAGTCGTTATAGAAGGCCTGCTTTTCCGGCGGCGGAAAGTCGGGCTTGCCGGCCGGCGCCTTGTAATCCCTGTGATTGGCGTTGACCGGGGCATAGGCGATGATCGCCGCGCCGATATTGGCTTCGCGCTGGCAGGCGATCACCCCTGCAAGGTGGCCGCCCGACGACAGGCCGACGGCGATGCGCGGCAGGGTATCGGGCACGTGTCCGAGCGCCGCCATGGCGTCGCTAAGCGCGATGTCCTTCGGATTGCCGTTGCCCGGCAGGCGATGGACCAGGACATAGGCGTCAAAGGCCAGGCCGTTCAGCCACTGCGCCACCTCGACACCTTCGCGGTCGTGGACCAGCTGCACATAGCCGCCGCCGCCGCAGACGATCGCCGCACCTTTCGGCGCGGCGATTTCATAGGCGTGGAGTTCGGCGCGGTTTACCGCCGTGAACACCCGGTCCGGCCACTCGCCGGACAGCGCGTTGTCCGCGCCGTCCGACAAGTGAATGACCCGGGTGGGCTGAGGCCTAGTCAAGCGTCACCACGACGACCGACTTGGCCGGCAGGGCGATGCTGAGCTTGCCACCCGCAAGCCTGGCGCCCTTGAAGGCCGCGGGCGCCACGGCGGCCGGCTTGCCGATGTCGTTATAGGCGTCCATCTTGTCGGCGGTCAGGATCTGGCCCGACACCGACTTGGCCTTGAGCGCCCCTAAGTCGACCGACAGGGTGACGTCGTCGTTCGGATCCATATTGGCCAGGCCGATATAGATCTTGCCGTCCTTGCCCTTCGCGGCCGAAGCGTTGAACGCCGGCAGTGTCTTGTCGCCCATGGTGAAGGTGGGCGCCGTGATGTCGAGCGGCAGATAGGTCGAATCCTGGAACGGCACGTACATCTTGTAGGCGTAATAGGTCGGCGTCAGGGCGATTTTGTCGTCCTTCGTCAGGATCATGGCCTGCAGGACGTTGATCGTCTGGGCGATCGCCGTCAGGCGGACGCGGTCGGCGTGGTGGTGGAAGATGTTGAAGTTGACCGCTGCCAGTACACCGTCGCGCAGGGTGTTGTTCTGGTAGAGGTGGCCCGGAATCGTGCCCGGCTCGACATCGTACCAGGTGCCCCATTCGTCGACGAACAGGCCGACGCGCTTCTTGGGATCGTACTGGTCCATAGCCGCCGAATGCTTGGTGATCAGGTCTTCCATCTTCAGCGTGTTGGCAAAGGTGTCGGTCCAGGCCTGCGCCGTGAAGCCGGTTGCGGCGCCCTTCTTGTCCCAATTGCCCGTCGGCAGGGTGTAGTAGTGTAAGGATAGCGCGTCGATATTGCGCGCGGCATTCTTCATGACCACGTCGGTCCAGTTGGTGTCGCCGGCATTGGCGCCCGAGGCGATGCGCACCGTCGGGTTCTCCGCGCTGCGGTGATAGAAGCCGGTATAGCGGCGCAATTCGTTGGAATAGAATTCCGGCGTCATATTGCCGCCACAGCCCCAGGCCTCGTTGCCGAAGCCGATAAAGGGCGTCTTCCACGGCTTGTCGCGGCCGTTCTTGCGGCGCTCATTGGCCAGGGTGTCCTGATCGGCCGACGTCATGTATTCGACCCATTCGCGCATCTCGGTCGGGTTCGACGAGCCGACATTGATCGACAGATAGGGATCGGCGCCGACCTGTTCGGCGAAATCCATGAATTCGTGCGTGCCGAACGCGTTGGTTTCGGGCGAGCCGGCCCACCAGTTGTTCTTGCGCTGCGGACGCTGGTCGCGCGGGCCGATTCCGTCGCGCCAGTGGTATTCGTCGGCGAAGCAGCCGCCCGGCCAGCGGATGACCGGCACATGGATGTCCTTCAGCGCCGTCACCACGTCGGTGCGGATGCCGCGGACATTGGGGATTTTCGAGTCCGGACCGACCCAGACGCCGTCGTAAATGCCGCGGCCGAGGTGTTCGGAAAACTGACCGTAGATATAGCGGCTGATCTGGGGGCCCGGCTGGTCGGCCTTGAGCGATCCTTGAGCGGTCAAGGTGCCGGCGTGAGCAGAGGCGGCCAGCAGCAGCGCGCTTGCGGCAACGGCAAGAGTTTTAAGCATCGGTTTTATCCCTATAGGCTTTTTGTCAGACTATTGGAATTGGCCTTAACGTATTTTGTGCCGTATGTCTCCACCGTATCGCCGATCAATTGCAGATTTTCGATCGCCGCCAGCCCCCATTGCGCCGCGCCGTTCGTCGAGATCTGCGGATCTTCGTCCGTGGCGTGAAGGACCAGCGGCCCCACGATGCGCTTCGTCGCGGGTTTGAGCGGCGTGCCCCGGCCCTCGCCCTGCAGGAATTCCGCCCAGGCGCGTTCGGCCAGCTTGGGGTCCTTGAGCTCGCGCGCCGCATAGGCCGTCAGGCGGGAATGCGCGTCGCGCAAACTACGGTCCTTGGGGTTGACGCCCAGGAAGGCGGTGATCTCGTCGGCTGGGGCGCTGTAATATTTGCAGTAGTCGAGCCAGACCTTTTTATACGCGGGGACATCGACCAGCGTCAGAAGTTCCTGGTGCATTTCGACGACGCCGAAGACGGCATTGAGGTGCGACACGTCGATCTTGTCGCCCGGGCCGACGAACTTTCCGGTCTTCAGGTCATAGGGCGCGCCGGCGCAGAACCAGCCGTGCTTCAGCGCGGCGATCGAGGTCATTCCATTGACGATGCGGTCGCGCCAGTAGGTATTGCCCGTGCGCTCCCATTCGGTCAGCCAGGCGGCGATGAACGAACCCCAGCTGGTGCCGAAGCTGCAATCGACCGTGCCGGGGATCTTTTCGCGGACGCCGATGCCGCTGCCGCCTTCCGACGCCACCTTGCGCTCGATGAAGACATTGGCCAGGGTTTCGTCGGAGCGGTTGAGCTCGCGCATCAGGTCGCCGGTGCGGTCATCGGCCGTCAGGTAGTAGTAGAAACGGCGGAAGGCGGCATTCGACACGCGCGGCTGCTTCGACGAATCGAGCCAGGCCTGGACGCCGTGACGCGTGCCGAAACCCTTGAACTTGCCGAGGTGGTAGACCTCGACCTCGCCGGTCTGACGCGTCATGGCCTCGGCCATGCGGAAGACGTCGGCGCGGCCCGAGCGCAGATAGCCGTACCAGAACATCATGTCCGACTGGAGCTCGGAATTGTCCCAGGCGAAGCCGCCGACGTCGTAGCGCCAGACGTGGCGGTCGGCGTCGTAGGTGTGCATGACGTTGCCGTAGTTCCAGAAGCCGTACCAGCGGTGCGTCTCGATCTGCTGGAGATAGTAGTCGAGCTGGTAGGTGATGCGGTTCTCGATCAGGGCGCGCGTCGGCGTCGAGCTGTCCGGCAAGCTCCAGTCGCCGAAGACGCCGGCCATGTGCAGGCGTTCCGGCGAGACGGTGAGCAGCGGCGGGCGGGCCGTATTGCGCGCCATGGCGGCGAAGCGCGCGCGCTCGGGCGTGGCGTCGAGCGCCCACAGGGTCAGTTCGGTCGTGCGCGCGATGCCGTAGGGCGTATTCCAGCCGGGCTCGAAATCCTCATAGGTGATGTCGAGGCCCTGGTTCTGCTTTTCGTAGGTGTCCATGCCCCAGTCTGGACGGTACGAGCGCATGTCCATGGCCGGCGCGTCCGGCGACCACAGCCAGGCCGTGACCTTCGCCTGATCGGAGGCCGCGCCGCGCACGTCGAGGCGCGACGGTGAGCGTTGCCAGAAGTCCTTCATGCCGAGCGCGACGCCGCCGCTCGCGCCGCCGGCATAGACCAGGCCCGAGGCGCGATGTTCGGCGGCCGACTGGATCCAGCCCTGGCCGGGGAGCGTGCGCTTGGTGATGGTGTAGCCGTCTGGATTGGTCTGCGACAGGGTGAAGTCGCTCCACGCCGGAATCCACTGGATCTCCGAGGCGAAGGGGCCTTTCAGCAACGCGGGATCGACGGCCTTGCCGGCGATCTGCGCGTCCTTGGCCGGCTTGCCGGGATCGCGGCGCAGGCCGGTCAGCGTGCGCACCGCTTCTCCCCAGACGCCGTCGTCCTGGCCCGAAAAGCGGATATGGCGGTTATGGAGTTCGTCGCGCATCGGCACGGCGGCATTGACCGACAGGCCGCGGATAAAGTCCTTCTGCGCATCGCCGTCAAAGATGAAGGTGTGGACGATGCGCACCGACGGGGCGCCGGCGTAGAAATAGAGGCGCACCGAAAACGGCAGCCATTGGCGCCCTTGGCCCGCGTGCGTGCCGTCGAGCTTGATGACGGCGCGGACCGGCCCCGCCTGTTCGACGGTGACGCTGGCGACGACGCCTTCATAAGCGGCCTGGGTGATGGTCGCGGCTTCCTCGAGCGTCGCGGAGTCCTGGGCCAGCGCACCCAGGGTCACCGCCCCCACGACAGCCTTGCCACCATTGGTCGCTTGGGCGATGAGCGCCTTGCCGGATTTGGGGATGGTCCATACGACCGCGCCGTTGCTGACGACGATGTCCGCGCCCGATTGATCGACCTTGATGGGGACCTGAGGCGACGTATCCTTGCCGGGCTGGAGCGCGAACGACGTCGCCGTGGCGTTGGCGGCGCCCACGGCGTGCGCCGACCATTTCAGCGATCCGTCGGGCCAATAGGCCAGCGGCCACGACTGCACCGGCAGATCACCGACCGTAAACCCCGTCTTCGGCGATACCGCGCCGCGCGGCCACGGCACGCCGAAGGTCGCGCCTTCGAACAGCGCGGGCGCGGTGCGGTCGAGCCAAAGGGCGTCCGTGCCCGGCGTTGCCGTTACGGGCTTGGCCAGTGCCGGCGCGGCGGCCGCCATGCCGGCGACGGCGGCGGCGCCAAGCAGAGCTTCGCGGCGCGTGACGATGGCGGTTTCGGATTGGCGCATGACGCTCCCCTGATTTCTGATATCGGGACTTGAACGGACCGCGCCAGACGATCCGGCGGGACTTTGATCGATTTCGGTCATTTTTGCGCAAAATCGCGTCAATCGCAACCGGCGACGGACTTTCTCTTCTGCCGCGTTGAAGACTGGACGGTGGCACCCAGCGCTACCTGAATTCGCGAAGCAGCTTCCTCCATTCGCGAAGCCTTTTGCCCGGCGCAGCCCCGTTGCGCCGGGCTTTTTTT
>FTCT01000281.1_pt1 | contig 25031 bp, 21 predicted proteins | sample 1658881 | NCBI WGS metagenome assembly FTCT01 (sample SAMEA3914864, study PRJEB12502) | metagenome | biome: forest; material: soil | place: USA | collected 2012-03-12 | depth 0.3 m | reverse complement strand
GTGCCTGGCCATGAACCCCGACAAGCTGGCCCCGCAGGAGCGCTGCGCCTCGACCAGCAACCGCAACTTCGAAGGCCGCCAGGGCCGCGCCGGCCGCACGCACCTCGTCTCGCCCGCCATGGCGGCGGCGGCGGCGATCGCCGGCCACCTGACCGACGTGCGCACCTTCCTGGAGGAGACCGTCTGATGAAGGCCTTCACCCGCCTCGACGGCCGCGCGGCTCCGCTGGAGCTGGCCAATATCGACACCGACCAGATCATCCCCAAGCAGTTCCTCAAGACCGTGGAGCGTGAGGGCCTGGCCAAGGGCCTGTTCTACGACTTCCGCTTCGATGGCGACGGCAACGAGATCAGCGACTTCGTGCTCAACAAGCCGGAGTACAAGAACGCCAGCGTGCTGATCGCCGGCGACAACTTCGGCTGCGGCAGCTCGCGCGAGCACGCCCCTTGGGCCCTGATGGACTTCGGGATCATGTGCGTGATCTCGACCAGCTTCGCCGACATCTTCAACAACAACTGCTTCAACAACGGCCTTCTGCCGGTGGTGGTCAGCCCCGAGGAGCTCTCGGTCCTGATGGACGAGGCCAAGGGCGGCAACCACATGGTCAGCGTCGACCTGGAGGCCCAGACCGTGGTCTCGCCGTCGGGCCAGGTGATCCGCTTCGACATCGATCCCGTGCGCAAGGAGAAGATGCTCAAGGGCCTCGACGCCATCGGCGAGACCCTGCAGCACGGCGGCGACATCGACGTGTTCGAGAGCAAGCGCGCGATCAGCCAGCCCTGGCTGGAAGTTTGATTCAACAATAAGCGTGTCATCCCGGCCGTAGCGAAGCGAAGAGCCGGGACCCAGGGGCAACTGCACCGCGCTTGGCCCCTGGGTCCCGGATCGGCCTTCGGCCGTCCGGGATGACACGGAATTTTGGCCAGGGGCGACCAGCATGACCCTCATCCTCGCCGGCACGATCCGCATCGCCCCCGAGCGCCTGGCCGACCTGCGCCCGCACCTCCGCGCCCAGGTCGAAGGCACCCGCGCCGAGCCCGGCTGCCTGGACTACGCCCTGACCGAGGACACGCTGGATCCCGGCCTGATCCGGGTCTACGAGCATTTCGAGAGCGAGGCGGCGCTGGAGCACCACCGCGCCACGCCGCACATGGCCACGTGGCGCGCCGCCTGCGCCGAGCTGGGCGTGTTCGGCCGCGACCTGTCGTCGTTCGACGTTTCCGACTACCGCAAAATCTGAGCGAGAAGCCCCATGTCCACCCTGCTCCTCCTGCCCGGCGACGGCATCGGCCCGGAAGTCTGCGCGCAGGTGCGCCGCGTGGCGGCCGCCCTCACCCCGGACCTCAAGGTCGAGGAGGCCTCCTACGGCGGCGCCAGCTATGACGCGCACGGCACGCCGCTGCTGGACGACGTCCGCGACCAGGCCATCGCCAGCGACGCGGTGCTGATGGGCGCCGTCGGCGGCCCGCAATGGGCCAGCGCCCCGCGCCACCTGCGTCCGGAAGCGGGTCTCCTGAACCTGCGCAAGGCGATGGACGTGTTCGCCAACCTGCGCCCCGCCTACTGCTTCGAGGCCCTGGCCGGCGCGTCCAGCCTGAAGCCGGAGCTGGTCTCGGGCCTGGACATCATGTTCGTGCGCGAGCTGGTCGGCGGCGTCTATTTCGGCCAGCCGCGCGGCATCGAGGATCTGCCCGACGGCCAGAAGAAGGGCTTCGACACCCAGGTCTACACGACCAGCGAGATCGAGCGCGTCGGCCGTGTGGCCTTCGAACTGGCGCGCGGCCGGACCAACAAGGTCCACTCGGCCGAGAAGTCGAACGTCATGGAGTCGGGCCTGCTGTGGAAGCAGGTGATCACCGACCTGCACGCCCGCGAATATGCCGACGTGCAACTGGAGCACATCCTGGCCGACAACTGCGCCATGCAGCTGGTCCGCGCGCCCAAGCAGTTCGACGTCATCGTCACCGACAACCTGTTCGGCGACATCCTGTCGGACGCCGCGGCCATGCTGACCGGCTCGCTGGGCATGCTGCCCTCGGCCGCCCTGGGCGCGCCGGGCAAGCCGGGCCTCTACGAGCCCATCCATGGCTCGGCCCCCGACATCGCTGGCAAGGGCCTGGCCAATCCCTTGGCCGCCATCCTGTCGTTCGAGATGGCCCTGCGCTGGTCGCTGGGTCAGGCCGAAGCCGCCGACGCGCTGCTGGCGGCCGTGAAGAAGGCGCTCGACACCGGCGCGCGCACCAAGGACCTCGGCGGTTCGCTGACCACCGCCCAGATGGGCGACGCGGTGCTGGCGGGGCTGTAGGCGGAAGCCGAGCGCCCCCTCCGTCTCGTCGCGTATCCGCGCCGATCCACCTCCCCCGTTTCACGGGGGAGGAGAATGACCGCTTCCTCCTCCCCTGCGCAGCGGGGGAGGAGGCGCGATGCGAATACGCATCGTGACGGAGGGCGCTCACCAGCCCCTTCCCCAACGCCCGTTTCACGCCCTACCTTCCTCCCAACGACAAGACTTGGGAGGCGGCCGTGATCCAGGGCCTGATGCAGACGACGCCGCTGTTGATCAGCGGCATCCTGACCTATGCGGCCCAGGCCCACGGGACGCGCGAGATCGTCTCACGCCAGATCGACGCGCCGCTGTGGCGCTATGACTATGCCGGTTTGGCCCGGCGCTCGGCCCAGCTCGCCCACGCCCTCAAGCGCCTTGGTGTGACCTCCGGCGACCGCGTCACGTCGCTGGCCTGGAACAGTCACCGGCACCTGGAGCTGTTCTACGCGGTCCCTGGGATCGGCGCGGTGCTGCACACGGCCAATCCCCGGCTGTTCGACGAGCAGATCGTCTACACGATCAATCACGCCGAAAGCGGCGTCCTGGTCTACGAGCGCAACTTCGCGGCCCTGGTCGAACGGATCGCCCCGCAGCTGACCACGGTGAAGACCTTCGTCATGCTGTCGGACGCCGAGCGCACCGACCCCGGCAGCGTCGGCGCCCTCTCCTACGAAACCCTGATCGCCGGCGAGCCCGAGAGCTTCGACTGGCCCGTCCTCGACGAGAACGGCGGGGCGTTCCTCTGCTACACCTCGGGCACGACGGGCGATCCCAAGGGGGTGCTCTATTCGCACCGGGCCGTGGTGCTGCACGCCATGGCTGGCGGCTTGAACAGCGCGTTCGGTTTCACCGCCTTCGACGTCGTCATGCCCTGTTCCAGCCTCTACCACGCCACCGCCTGGGGGCTGCCGTTCAGCGCGCCGATCTGCGGCTCCAAGCTCGTGTTGCCCGCCGACAAGATGGACGGCGCCAGCCTGCACGAACTGATCGAAGGCGAAGGCGTCACCTTCACCGGCGGCGTGCCGACCATCTGGACCCTCTATCTCGACTGGCTCGATAAGGCCGGCCAGCGGCCGGACAGCCTGAAGAAAGTGGTCATCGGCGGCAGCGCCGTGCCGCGCGCCATGGCCGAGACCTTCAAGCGTCGTTACGGCGTCCAGACCCTGCAGATCTGGGGCATGACCGAGACCTGCCCGATCGGCGTCGTCTCGACGCCCACCCCCGCCCTCGCGGCCCTGGGCGAAGAGGCGATGGACGAGGCGATCTGGACCCGCCAGGGCCGGCTGCAGTTCGGCATCGAGCTGCGTGTCGAGACCGAAGACGGCGCCGAAGCGCCCTGGGACGGCGAGACCTCCGGCGCCCTGCTGGTCCGCGGCCCCTGGGTGGTGAAGCGCTATTTCCGCAAGGACGCCGACGCCGCCCGCCCCGACGGCTGGTTCGACACCGGCGACATCGCCACGCTCGACGCGCATGGCTTCATGCGCATCACCGACCGCCAGAAGGACGTCATCAAGTCGGGCGGCGAGTGGATCAGCTCGATCGACCTTGAGAACGTCGCCGCCGGCTGTCCGGGCGTGAAGATCGCCGCCGTCGTCGGCGTGCCGCATCCCAAGTGGGAGGAGCGGCCGCTGCTGGTCATCGAGGCCCACGACGGCGCGGCGGTCTGCAAGGCGGCCGTGCTCGACTACCTGGCGCCGCGCATCGTCAAGTGGTGGACGCCCGACGACGTGGTCTTCGCCCCGGTGCCGCTGACCGCCACCGGCAAGATCGACAAGAAGGTGCTACGCGAGGCCTGGAAGGCGCACCTGACGGGCTGAACTCAAGGCGACACGGAGTCTAAATTCAAGAAACTTGACTCCTGAATTAAATTTCTTAAGTTCGAGATCAAGAAACTGGATCTCGACCGATGACCCGCGCGCCCACCGACTGGCAGGACCTGACCCGATTGACGGCCGGCGAGCCGTTCGTCGTCGAACGCGTGCGGCTGACTGGGAAGGACATCGCCGTCGAAGGCGTCTTCGCCCTGCCGCAGCTGGCCGTCCTGACCGCCGAGGATCAGATTTTCGTCGCCGCCTTCCTGCGCAGCCACGGCTCGATCAAGGAGATGGAGCAGCTGTTCGGGGTCAGCTACCCGACCGTGAAGGCGCGCCTGAACCGCATCGCCGCCAGCCTGGACTTCATCGACGAAGCGCCGCCGCCCCCGGCGTCCGACCGGGCCATGGTTCTGGAACGGCTCGAGCGCGGCGAGATCTCGGCCGACGAGGCGATCGCCGCCCTGGAACGGGGGGAACGCTGATGGCCGCCCTGATCGGAACCGTCATGCCGCCCGCGCCCGCCCGCCAGCGCGTCGTGGTGCGCCTATGGCTGCCGCTAACCCTGCTTTGGATCCTGCTGGCCCCATTCGCCGTGCTCTTCGCCCCACTGATCCTGCTGGTCCCGACCTGCCGCTATCTCAACCCCTTTGGCGCGGCCTTCCGGGTCGGCGCCCTGCTGCTGGGCTGCTCGGGGACGATCGTCGAGGTCGACGCGCCCGGCGTCCTGGTCCGCATCCGCATTCTCTGAAGGAAGACGCTCATGAACCCCGATCGCCTGCGCATCCTGAAGATGCTGTCCGACGGCAAGATCTCGGCCGACGAGGCCGAGCGCCTGATGGACGCCCTCGACGCCAAGCCGGCTCAGACCGACGCCACGCCGCCCGCACTCTCGGGCCCGGCGCGCTATCTGCGCGTGCTGGTCGACACCGCCGATCACAGCGGTCCGACCAAGGTCAATGTCCGCGTGCCGATGCAGCTCTTGCGAGCTGGCGTGCGGCTCAGCGCCCTGATCCCGCCGACGGCCCGCGACGAGGTCAACGCCGCCATGACCCGTCAGGGCCTGCCGTTCGACCTCACCCAGCTGAAGCCCGAGAACCTGGACGAGCTGGTCGCCAGCCTGGGCGAGCTGACCGTCGACGTCGACAGCGACGCCGCCCGCGTGCGGGTGTTCTGCGAGTAGGCCTCAGAGCTTCAGGCGCCAGCTTTCCGAGATCAGGCCGTCGGCGAAGCCATCGTAGGGCCAGCTCTTCTCCAGTTCGAAACCGAACCGCGCATAGAGGCGGCGGGCGGGCAGGAGGATGCTCTGGGTCCAGAGGACGACCTCGGCGTAGCCGGCTTCGCGAGCGCGATCCAGGCAGGCGCGGACCAGGGCCTCGGCGACGCCCAGGCCGCGCGCGGAGGGCTCGACGAGTAGAAGGCGCAAGCGGCCGACCGTGTCGTCCTCGCGCGCCAGCATGATCGAGCCGACCTTGCGGCCCCCTTGGTCGTCAGCTTGCTCGGCGATCCAGCAGGCCTCGCGCGTCGGGTCATAGGTCTTGACGTAGTCGGCGACGACGCCGGCCACCACGCCTTCGAAGCGGTGATCCCAGCCGAACTCGGCGGCGTAGAGCGCCCCGTGCCGTTCGACGATCCAGCCCAGGTCTCCGGGCCCTGGCGGGCGCAGCGTGATCATGCCTCCAGCAACGCCTTCAGCCTGGCCAGGTCCCGCGCCACCGCCGCCGCGTCGCGGTCGAAGGCGGCGTCGTCATACAGGGTGGGCGGGCGATAGAGGGTGAGGATCACCTCGGCGCCCTTGCCGTTGGCGATCACCCGCAGCGGGATGTAGAGCGCGGTCCCGTCCGGCAGGGTCACCCAGTGGTCGAGCACGCCGTGGGGGTTTTCCGGCGAGAAGCGTACGTGGACGTCCCCGCCCGGCCCATGGGCGATCCACTGGTCCCCGTCGCGCGTCAGTCCCGAGGCCAGACCCGCCGCCCATCTGGGAAAGCTCTCCGGGTCCTTGGTGAAGGCGTAGACCTCGGCGGCCGGCTTGTGGATGCGGATGCTGATGTGCCGGGATTCGAACATGGCTACTCCACCGTCATCTGGGTCTGGGTGACCACCGCCACGAGTCTGCTGTCCTCGCCCTCGATCCGCGTGGTCCAGACACTGGAACGCTTGCCGATATGAAGCGGTGTCGCCACCGCCGTCACGGTGGTCCCGACCTTGGCCGAGCCGATGAAGTTGGTCTTGCTTTCCAGCGTCGTGGTGCGCTTGCCGTCGGGCGTCGACAGGAAGGCGCCGATGGCCCCCAGCGTGTCGGCCAGGGCCATGGCCGCGCCGCCGTGCAGGATGCCGCCGGCGGTGCAGAGGTCGGGCCGCACGATCAGCCGCCCCTCGACGCGGTCGGGGGCGGCGCTGGTGATCGTCACCCCCATCAGGGCGGCGAACGGCAGGAGATCGAGGTCGAAGGCGGGGCTGCTCATGGCGACCATCCAACCCCCGACTTCGATCGCCGGCAAGCGTCAGCGCGCGCGCGTCAGCAGCTTGCCCGCCAGCCAGCGCCGGGTCGGCTCGTCATAGAGCTTGAGGCAGGCATAGGCGACCGTGACGGCCAGCACCAGGACGCCCGCGCCCACCACCGCGCCCTGGGCGGGGGCGATCTTCTTGTCCACGACCCAGCCGGTGTAGATGTAGATCAGCGGATAGTGGGTGATGTAGAGCGGGTACGACAGGTCGCCGAAGAACCGCGCGATCCGCACCGACGGGCCGTCGACGCTCTTCTCGCCCGCGCCGATGGCCACGATCAGCGGGAACAGCAGCAGGATGCAGGCGGCCTCGTACAGGCCATTCAGCCACAGTCGATCCGTCCCGCCGAAACGCGGCAGGGCCAGGGCCACGATCAGCAGCAGGCTGGCGACGGCGAAGGCGTTCGGGACCTTGATACGCTTGCCCGTCCGCATCAGCAGCACCCCGGCGAAGAACGGGAACATCACCCGTGTCAGGCCGATGTGGACGCCGTTGGCGTCCAGCGCCCAGCCGCCGATGATGTCGCCGCGCGGGCCGAAGACCAGCAGGTGGATCACCGCCACGCCCGCCAGCGCCACCAGGACGCCCAGCGCACGGTTCGACAGCTTCCGCAGGCCCACGGCGTAGAGGATGTTGGCGATGTACTCGTAGAACAGCGACCATTGCGGCCCGTTCAGCGGATAGATCTCGCTCCAGCCCCGGATCTCGACCGACGGCGTCAGCGGGATCATCACGAAGCTCAGCAGCATGACGCCGACGATCTGCCAGGTCGGGACGGTCGCCAGCTTGGGGAAGAGCGAGAAGTGCTGGAAGCCCAGCAGGGCCGCGCCGATCAGCCCGCCGACGATGATCATCGGCTGCAGTCGCACCAGGCGGCGCTTGTAGAAATCCCACTGGCTCATGCCCGCCCAACGGTCGTCATAGGCGTAGGCGACCACGAAGCCCGACAGCAGGAAGAAGAAGTCCACCGCCATGTAGCCGTGGTTGACGATCTGGTTCTGCGGGATCCCGCCGGCCCAGGCCTCGAACAGGTGGAAGACCACCACCATCAGGGCGGCGACGCCCCGCAGGCCGTCGAGAATGACGTAGTGGCTCTTGGCGGGCTGGGTCGCGTCGGTCGAGGTCGCGGCGGCGGAAGCGGTCATACGGATCCTGAAACGTCGAAGAAGGTCGCGGCGAAGCGTTGCTGGGTTTATCGTTAAACCACAAGAGGCCTATAAGCTTACTTTCGGCCGCCTTCGGAGGACCCGATCATGCAGCGCGCCCGAGGCCACCGGGTCACGATCAAGGCCGTGGCGGCGCGGGCCGGCGTCTCGGCCATGACGGTGTCGAACGTCTTCAACAACACCGGCAAGTTCAGCCGAGACACGCGCGAGCGCGTTTTAGCCGCCATCGACGCCCTGGGCTACGTGCCCAACTCGGCCGCGCGAAGGCTGGTCGGTGCGACACCGGCTCGGGTCGGCCTGCTCTATGCCGGGGTCGACAGCCTGTTCATCGACGGCGTGCTGGCCGCCGCGGCCGTGGCCAGCGCCGAGCGCGGCCTGCAGCTGATGGCCCGCAAGGCCCACTCGCCCGAAGAAGCTCTGGAAGTCGTCCGTTCGCTGCAGAAGGCCGGCGCCGACGCGCTGTTGCTGCTGCCGCCGTTCGACACGGTGCTGAGCGGCTCACCGGCGTTCCAGGCCCTGGGCATGACCACCGCCGCGATCGCCACCGCGACGGCGCTGCCCGACATGTTCACCGTTCGCATCGACAACCGCGCCGCCTCGCGCGCCATCACTGAACGGCTGATCGCCAAGGGCCGGCGGCGCATCGCGGTCATCGCCGGTCCGCAGGATCACTCCGACAGCGTCGAGCGCCTGGCCGGCTGCCGCGAGGCGATGACGGCGCACGACCTGCCGCTGGCCGACGATCATGTCATCGAGGGCCGCTTCAGCTTTCAGTCGGGCCTGGAGGCGGCCGAGCGGTTCCTGGCCCTGCCCACGCCGCCCGACGCGATCGTCGCGGCCAATGACGACATGGCCGCCGCGGCGCTGTGGGTCGCGCACCGGCGCGGCCTGGCCCTGCCGCGCGACCTGGCCGTGGCGGGCTTCGACGACACCCTGCTGGCCACGCGCGTCTGGCCGCCGCTGACGACGGTGCGCCAACCGATCGACCGGATGACCGGCCGGGCGCTGGACCTGCTGCTGGACGCCCTGAAGCGACCGGGCGAGACCCCGCCGGTCGATGTGCTGGAAGCCTATGCCCTGGTGGAGCGCGCCAGCGCCTAGACCGGCAGCGGCCTCGGCTTGCGGTGCTCGTCGATGGCCACGAAGGTGAAGACGCCTTCGGTGACCTTGTGGGCCTGCTCGCCGTCGCGACGACGACGCCAGGCCTCGACGCCCACCTTCAGCGAGGTGCGGCCGGTGTGGACGACCTTGGCGAACAGGCTGACCTCGTCGCCGACGAACACCGGGCTGATGAAGGTCATGCCGTCGATGGCGATGGTGGCGCAGCGGCCGGCCGCGCGGTGAAAGGCGATCGAGGCCGCCGCCAGGTCCATCTGCGACAGCAGCCAGCCGCCGAAGATATCGCCTTCGGGATTGGTGTCGGACGGCATGGCGATGGCGCGCAGCACCGGCGCCTCGTGCGGCCACTCGGCCTGCTCCCAGGCCTTGGCCAGGGTCTCGGCGCGCTTCGAGTTAGCGATGTCGTCCGTCATGGACTTAGTGACCGCCCGAGCCTTCGTAGACGCCCGGGGCCAGGGCTTCGTCCTCGTCGCCCACGGCCGTGGCGGCCACGAAGCGGCGGTCGCAATAGGGGCAGTCGACGAAACCGGCCGCGCCCATTTCCAGCCAGACGCGCGGATGGCCCAAGGCGCCGCCGACGCCGTCGCAGGCGATGCGGTGCGAGCGGACCGAGATCGTCTCGGGCGCCGGGCCGGCGATCGTGGTCGGATCCATGTCGGTCGGGGCGGTGGCGGGGGTCTTGGCCATGTCGGCGAGTCCTTATTCCGAACGCGGCCTTGGCGCGGGCGCGAACGAGGCATACCTATGCGACGCCGAAAGGCGCCGTCAATCGACGCGCGCCGCGTTTGGCGTTTCCTGGCCGAATTGGCCGATCGGCCGCACATCTGGACGCTCCATGGACCTGCCCGCCTACGCCATCGAAGCCGAAGGCCTCTACAAGACCTACGCCGCCACCAAGACCGGGCCGGAAAAGCGCGCCCTGAACGGCGTCGACCTGAAGATCCCGCGCGGTTCGATCTTCGGCCTGCTGGGCCCGAACGGCGCGGGCAAGTCGACCTTCATCAACATCCTGGCCGGCCTGGTCCGCAAAAGCTCGGGTACGGTGAAGATCTGGGGCCGCGACATCGACCAGCGGCCGCGCGACGCCCGCGCCGCCATCGGCGTGGTGCCGCAGGAACTGGCCGCCGACGTCTTCTTCACCCCGCGCGAGTCGCTGGAGGTGCAGGCCGGCTTCTACGGCGTGCCCAAGAACGAGCGCCGCACCGACGAGCTTCTCAACGCCCTGGGCCTGGGCGACAAGGCCAACGCCTATGTCCGCCAGCTGTCGGGCGGCATGAAGCGCCGCCTCATGGTGGCCAAGGCCATGGTCCACCAGCCGCCGGTGCTGATCCTGGACGAGCCCACCGCCGGCGTCGACGTCGAGCTGCGCCGCCAGCTCTGGCACTACGTCACCGGCCTCAACGACCTGGGCGTCACCATCGTGCTGACCACCCACTATCTGGAAGAGGCCCAGGAGCTTTGCGACCAGATCGCCATCGTCAACCGCGGCGAGGTCGTGGCCTGCGAACCGACCGGCACGCTGCTGAGCCGCATGGACAGCCGCAACGTCGTCGTCACCCCCGACGAGCCGGTGCTGGCCGCCCCCGCCCTGGCCGGCTTCGACACCAAGCTGCGCAACGGCGGGGCCTTCCAGGTCAGCTATCGCACCGGCCAGTCCAGCGTCGAGCAGGTGCTGGCGGCGGTGCGCGCCAGCGGCGTCAAGATCAAGGACATCGCCACCGAGGATCCGGACCTGGAAGACGTCTTCCTCGCCCTCACCTATGGCGACCCGAACGCGGCCGATCCGACCAAGGACTGATCACCCGCTAGACCATCGCTGTCCTGAAGCGATGGTCGCTTGCCAGCCCTGCTCCGCCGCGCCAGCTTCGCCGCTCTTGCGACGGAGGGGCGTGGCGATGCGGTTTCTCGGACTAGTTCTGGCCTTGTGCCTGGGCCTTGCGCCGCTGGCGCGCGCCGAGACGACCAAGCCGATCCCGGTCAAGGTCGTCGTCCTGACCACCTTCGAGATCGGCGCCGACACCGGCGACCGGCCCGGCGAGTTCCAGCTGTGGGTCGAAGGCCTGCCGCTCTCCGAAACGCTCGACATCCCCGGCCTGCACCATCCGGCCCGCTGGTCGGCCAAGGACGGCGTGCTGGGCGTCGTCACCGACATGCGCGCCCGCCCCCGCGAGAGCCTGGCCGCCCTGATCCTGTCCGGCCGCTTCGACTTCTCCCACACCTACTGGATCGTTGCAGGCATCGCCGGCGCCGATCCCAAGACCGCCTCGGTCGGCAGCGCCGCCTGGGCCAACTATGTCGTCGACGCCGATGCGCTGTACGAGGTCGACGATCGCGAGATCCCGGCCGACTGGCCCTACGGCCTCTATTCGCTGGGGACCGACCGCCCGAACGTGAAGGGCTCGGCCGAGGGCTCCTCGGGCATGGTCTGGACGCTGAACCCGGCGCTCGTCGACTGGGCCTACGCCCTGACCGCCAGGACCGCCCTGCCCGACACCCCGCGGCTGGCCGAGCTGCGCGCGCCCTACGCCGCCGATCCCGCCGCCGTGAAACCGCCCTTCGTGCTGAAGGGCGATGTCGTGGGCACGACCCGCTTCTGGCATGGCGACAAGCGCACCCGGTGGGCCGAGGACTGGGTCAAGCTGTGGACCGACGGCGCGGGAACCTTCACCATGACGGACTGCGAGGACCAGGGCATTCTCGACGTGCTCGACCTCTACGCCAAGGCGGGCAAGGTCGACTTCGGACGAGTCCTGGTGCTGCGCACGGCCAGCAACTATTCGCGGCCGCCGCTGGGCGCTCCGGCCTTCCCGAGGGCCTTCCATGGCGAGGGCGCGATGGCCGCCTTCGACTCGGCCTATCGTGTGGGCTCGGTCGTGGTCCGCGAGCTGGCCGGGCATTGGGATCGATACGGGCCGACGACGCCCAGAGGGGAAGCGGCGAAATGATCGAGAAGACGTTCAAGCTCTCGGCCCAGGGGACCTCGGTGCGCACCGAGGTGCTGGCCGGCTTCACCACCTTCCTGACCATGGCCTATATCGTCATCGTCAACCCGACGATCCTGGGCGAGGCCGGCATGCCGGTCGCGGCCGTGGCGGCGGCCACCTGCCTGGCGGCGGGCTTCGGCAGCATCCTGATGGGGCTGATCGCCAACTATCCGATCGCCCTCGCCCCCGGCATGGGCCTCAACGCCTATTTCACCTTCACCGTCGTCAAGGGCATGGGCGTGCCGTGGGAGACCGCCCTGGGCTGCGTCTTCCTGTCGGGCGTGGCGTTCCTGATCCTCACCGTGGCGGGCATCCGGCAGTTGATCGTCGGGGCGATCCCGCGTCCGCTGTTCTCGGCCGTCGCCGCCGGGGTGGGCCTGTTCATCGCCTTCATCGGCCTGAAGGAAGCCGGCATCATCGTCGCCGATCCGGCCACCACCGTGGCCCTGGGCGACCTGACCAAGCCGACGGCCGTGCTGGCCATCCTGGGCCTGCTCGTCATGGGCGGCCTGATGGTCTGGCGGGGGAAGGGCGCGATCCTGATCGGCATCCTGGTCGCCGCCGCCCTGGGCTGGGCGCTGGGCCTGGCCAAGATCGTCCCCGGCGACTACGGCCTCTCGGCCCTGACCGCCACCGCCTTCAAACTGGACGTCCCGGCCGCGCTGAACCTCGGCGGCGGCAAGGGAGGAATGGCAATGGCCATGACCCTGGCCGAGATCGTCTTCGTCTTCCTGTTCGTCGACCTGTTCGACAATGTCGGCACCCTGGTCGCGGTGACCAAGAAGGCCGGCCTCGTCCAGCCCGACGGGACGATCCCGCGCCTCAACCGCATTCTGACGGCCGACAGCATCGCCACGATCGCCGGCTCGCTGGCCGGCACCTCGACGGTGGTCAGCTATATCGAGAGCGCCTCGGGCGTCGCGGCCGGCGGCCGCACGGGTCTGACCTCGGTCGTGGTCGGTGTCCTCTTCCTGGCCACGCTGTTCTTTGCGCCTTGGGTGCAGGCCATCCCGGCCGCCGCGACGGCGCCGGCCCTGATCATCGTCGGCTCGATGATGATCGGCGCCCTGGCCGACATCGACTGGGAGGACCCGGGCGTCGCCATCCCCGCCTTCCTGACGGTGATCGCCATCCCCCTGACCTTCTCGATCGCCAACGGCCTGGCCTTCGGCATCACCGCCTATGCGGGCCTGACCCTGCTGCGCGGCAAGGCCAAGCCCAAGGACTGGCTGCTGTTCGCCCTGGCCGCCCTGTTCGTCGCGCGCTTCATCTATATGGGCAAAGCCTAGGCGGGCTTGCGAAGCCGTTTGCCCTACGCCCGCCTTTCGGCTAAGACCCGCTTCCGCCCGATCTACCAGGGCGACAGGCACCCGTAGCTCAGCTGGATAGAGCGTTGCCCTCCGAAGGCAAAGGTCACACGTTCGAATCGTGTCGGGTGCGCCAGTTTCGGCTTAAGATTGCGAACTTCGACCAAGGCCGAACGGTCGCCTGTCGCGTCGGCGATGGTTCGCAGAAGCTCAGTTTTTCCGCTCATGATCTTGCCTCTTCGGTCGATGGCGCCCGTACACGCTGAGCACCCGAGCACGACCAGACACGGTTCAAGTACGATATCCGCGACAACGTCATCGAGCTGCGCCAGGCGGCCAAGCCCTCCAAGCCGGAGGCCGATCTCGTGACCACGGCCGAGCAGGACCTCACCTTGAACAAGCCCGCCGGGATCCAGGGCGCTCGCCAGAAGCGCACGACCTTCAGCTACGTCCCCGACGGAAACGGCAAGGGCGAAATCCTGCAGGCGATCCAGCCGGCCGCCACAGGCGGCGCCCTGACCTGGACCTACGAATACACCGCCGGCGGCCAGGTCTTGGCCGCCACCGACCCGCGCAACGTGCGCACGGAGCACCACAGTACGACGCGCACGACTACCCCGCGCAGACCACCGTCGACACGGCGGGCCTGAAGCTTCGGACTTGCTTCAAATATAGTGCGAAGGGGGATTTGATTGGGCAGACGGATCCGCGGGCGGGGAGCTGTTTGCCGTGATGAGGTGAGCGCCACCCGACGCCTCTCTGAGGCCGATGAGCGCTTAACCCACTCATCAAAGACCCGAGGCTAAACGTCCCTTGTGATCGCGTGACCGGCATGGTCGGCGTGTCGGAAGATGTTTGAATTGGGCGTTACCGAAAAGGTGGATCAGCCAACCCAAACTTCACCTTTTCGCGCCGAAGTTCATGCCCCTTGGGCAGAGTCCATCGCTTGAAAAGGCAAATATTGGCTCGATTCAATTTGCAGCAGTTAACTTGGCGACACCCTTGCATGTCATCTTCAACCGAACAACACCAAGCTGAAGCTTTCAGTTTGTTAGAATCGGCGTACAGGATAACTCAGAAAATAGGGAGCGCCCTATAGGATAGTACACCCTCTCGCCTCTCTCTTTTCCCGTGGAAAAATTGATCCATTCAACACCACATCGCGGGCTGTAGCCGTACGAATAGCTTTCCTTACCGGCTCGAGAGACGACTACAACGTGACCTTTTCGATCCGATAAGCCCGCATCAACATGGAAGTCGTAGCCGCGAAAAATCCAGTCACCCCCACCCGGCGGGGCCATGAAATAAATTGAATCCGCGACTTCTACACATTTTGAGATGCCTTCGCCGCACTGCTTCAGACGGCCTCCCAGATCGGACGGTCCGCCAACCTCCGAAACATCCCCATAGAACCCGAGGGACCCCTCATCCGGGTACAGAGCCATTACATGACGGTCCACATTGGACCTGAAGATGATTGCTTTCCCGCGAGATCTTTCCGGCACTCGTCGAGTGTCGGCGCTTTCTTCCTGCTTGCAGGCAGCCAGGACAAGAACGGTCAACGCAAATATACTGGCCCTTATCATTTGCCGAACAACTTTTCTATCCATGATGTCGGCCTCAGAAGTTCGTCTGCCGCCGCCATATATGACCATTTATGCGCATCTCCGCCAATATTTCTTGGTTCATTCCTGGTCAGATGTATAGCCTCGTGCACAAACTGGTTTTGCAGGTCGTAACCTATATTCGAAACCCCACCCCGCTCGTCCTCTGTGATCGACAGCCCGCCTATGGTGATCATTCGCTTAACACTTGGACCGCCGAAAGAATTACCGCCCTGAGATTCTGCTCTATTCCAAAGATTACTCTCTCCCCTAACATAGACGGTGCGAAGAATACCCAAGACTTCCCTGCCCGAAACATATCGTCCTTGTCCGGCGACAAAAGTGGTTCGATCACTCTTACGCGTGTTGTTCATGAGTTTATTGGCCGCCGCCGTGTAGGCTCTGTTTGCAGTTTGCTCTTGGCCTGGGGTTAGATCACCCCGATCATCCAATCTGCAGGACAGTCTAGAATCCTGCCCCGACCCAACCAGCTTGCACGTTCGCCCCGTCGGGTCGCTTTTATTCAGCGGATCACCGCCGACATAGGCGTAGAGGTTGAGATCGTCCTTGTATCCAATGGGGTCGGTTTGCAGGAAGCGACCGTTGCGAGAGTCGTAGACCCGGGCCTTGTAAAAGTAGAGTTCGGCCTCGGGCAGGGCGATCTGGCCAGTGTAGCGGAATCGGCTGCCGGCCCAGGTCTGGGCCTCTCCATAGGGACCATAGGCATAGGTCGTCAGGCTCTTGTCGCTGAGCGAGTAACCTTCCACCGAGCCTTGGCGGTCGACGTGCAGCCAGTGCGGGCTGGAACTGTCAGCGCCTTCGAACCAGACCAGCGGATTGTCGGTCCCGACGCCGTGGACGTAGCGCCGCAGGCGGTTGCCCAGGCCATCATACTCGCCCACCAGACGATCACCGTCATAGAGGAAGCGCGTCACCGTGCTGCCGGCCGTCGTGGTCAGAAGCCGGCCGCTAGGGTCATAGGCTAGGGCCAGGCTGGTGGTCTGGCCACCAGCAGTCTTGGTCACCTGGGTCAGCCGGTTTTCGGCGTCGTAGTTGAACGTGCGCGTGGCGCTTGTGGCCGCGTCGACATCGACCTTGACGTTGCCGTTGCAATCATAGCCCGCCGCCGGATCCGAGCAGCCCCCGCCGGCAAGGGCCGCTACCGCGCTGTTCTGGTTGAGACCATTGTAGGCGAACGAGGTCGTCTTGCTGGGCTGGCCCGTCCAAATGAGGTTGGGATTGCTCTGGGCCCGGGTGAAGATCTGCCCGGTCGGATTGTAGGTGAAGTCCTCGTGGATAGACGCGTTGCTGGCGAAGCCATCGTGATAGAGCCCGCTCAGCAGGCCGCCGGCCGCTTGGAATTGATAGCTGCTGGTCACGCCGTTACCGGCCGAGGCGGTCTTGGGGCGGGCCACGTCGTCATAGGCGAGGCTGTCCAGCACCGCCCCCGTCGCGTCGCTCACCGTCCTGAGCGTGTTGTCATACCAATAGTCATAGGCCGCATAGACCGGCCCGCCATCAGCGCCCCAGGTCACCCGCGTGCGATTGCCGGCGGCATCATAGCGCGAGCTGATCTGCAGCGCCCCGCCCGGCCCGTTGGTCGTCTCACTGATCCGCCGCCCTGCCCCGTCATAGTCGGAGGTCACACTCGATCCCGTCCAGCTGACCGAGGTGACCTTGCCCATCAGGTCATAGCTTGTCGTCACGTCACCGGCCGTTCCGAGGGCGTCCTTGAGGATCTCCCGGTTGAGCTTGTCATAGGTGAAGACGAACACCTGGCCATCGCGTTTGGTCAGCTTGGTGCGGTTGTCGTTCTCGTCGTATTCATAGAGTTCCCTGTCCCCGGGGTTCGAGGCCAGGCTTTCCCGCGTCGGCAAGGGCAGGCGCAGCTCCACCATCCGGTCGAAGCCGTCATAGACATAGGTCGAGACGTTATGGTTGGCGTCCTTGCGCGTCTCGACCTTGCCGTCCAGCGTGTAGGTCGTCTCCTCCACGAACGGCTGGTCCAGCGGCGCCCCCACGCCCTGCTCGACCTTGGTCAGTTGCCCCGCCGCGTCGTAGGTGTTCCTGCTTATCCGGTCGTAGACGTTGGTATCGTCCCCGCCTTGAGCACACGCGTCCAGCGGATTGACGCTCGCCGTCGCCTTGGCCATCGACGCCGCCGACATTCGCGCCGTCGTACACGTCAGGCGGTTGTCGGCGTCATACGAGTACTGCGTCAGCCCCACCCCGGTCGTCTCCAGGGTCTTGTTGCCCGCCGCGTCATATTGGTAGGTGACCATCAAAGCCGGATCGGGCGTGAAGTCCGAGCCGTCGAGCGCTGTTCCCGTGCCGATCTTCTTGGCCGTCAACTGACCATCGGCGTCGTACTCGTTTTTCTCAACACGCCGCGGACGGCCGCCCGCCCCGTCCGGGTCCGGGCCAGTCACGAACACCAGGCGCCCCGCCGCGTCGTACGTATAGTAGGTCGTCAGGTCTGATGCCGTCTGCGCCATCGCGCCGGAGACCAGCGCGCAACAAATCGTCAGCCCCGACAGCAGCCGCCCCACCCAAGACATCAGAAAACGCCCCACGACAACCTTCGATCGCACAATCTTAGATCGCAATAAGCTTGGCAATAGGTCGCCAGATCGCCCACCGTCTGGGCCAAGGCAGACGCCCTGCGCCGGGCGCCGAGCTCGCCCAGCAGCGCCAAGGCCACGCAAGACTCGCGTCCTCGCGTTTAGGCATTTCGATCGCGCGCTCATGGGCAGACCGTTGCGCGCGGATTTGTGACCGCCGTCAGCCGGCCGATCGCGTCGAACTGGAAACAGGTCCGCACATTTGCGCCGCCGGAGTCCACCGTCGCGGTTTTCAGCACATAGTGGTTGGTGCTGTCATAGGTGTAGCTGGTCGTCGTGCTCTTGCTCGGGCTGGCCGAAATCTTCTCGGTTTTGCCACCCAGCAACGTGAAGTTGGCCCCGTCAGAACCGGTGAAGCTCAGATAGCTCAGGTCCGTTTGCGGTCGTGCACCGGCGCTATCGGCTGGCGCCAGGACCTGGGCTAAGGACCCGTTCGCGTTCCAGGTGTAGTTGGTCACCGCGTTGCGCGCGTCAGTCTCCGTGAGCGGCTGGTTGCAGGTCGCCAGATTGGCGCAGGCCCAAGGCAGGATTGTCGCACCGTCCACATAGGTGGCGCTCGAGACCAAGACCGGCAGCGTCGATCCAGGTTTGGGCGTTTTGGTGGTCGCGGTGATATTGCCCCGGACGTCGTGGACATAAGCCACCACACCCAATTCCGGCGTTGTTTCGGAGGCCTTGCGGCCCAGGTCGTCGTACGCGGCCAGGCTGGTGCGCCCGAGCGGATCGATAGCCTTGACCACATTGTTGCGCTCGTCGTGGATCTGGACCGACCGCGCATTGCTCGGCGATAACGCTTCGCCCCGCGCCCAGCGCTCGGTTCCCCCGATCGAGCCGGCATAATAGGAAGTGGTGTGGGAGAGATTGTCGCTGATCCAGGCCAGTCGGCCGACATCGTCATAGCCAACCGACAGCAGAGGCGTGACCTGGTCGCCGGGGGTGTAGACTTTCCATAGCCGATAGGTCGGCCGCACCGTACCGGCGGACGCCGCCCCCGTGGTGGCTGGATAATAGTCGTACTTGAGCACCAGGTCGCCGGGCAGCACCACCTTCAAGGTCAAGCAGGTTAGGAAGGTCGTGGTCGCAAAACCGCCGCCGTTGTTGGAGGCGCTGGCCGGACAGTTTTCCGAGACGAATTGGACGCGCTGACCAGCCCCGTCGTTGACGGCGATCAGACGGCTAAACGCGGTGTGGCTGTCACCGTGCGCGGGCAGGACCTCGCGCTCGAAATTGAGCACTCGTCCCAGCGAATTGGACACTCGGGTCAGCTCAAAATGGCTGCCACTCTGATCATTGCTCAAGCTGTCGGTCTTGGGATACTCATACACTTCGACGTAGTCGAAATGGACATTGACTCCATTGGCGAATTTCCAGTCGATGGCCTTGAAAGTCGGCATGCCGGGCCGCTCACAGGAAAACTGGGTCTGATTGGGATAGTTATCGCAGATCTGGGGATATGATGTCCGCTCGCCTTTGCGCGCGCTGTCGAAGGTGATGGCGCTGCCATCCTCCAGCTTGAGAATGAAATTTACAGGTGTGTAGTCGTCTGGGCCGCCGCCGGTTGGTTTGGGCGCGCCGGTCTGCACCAGGACGTTGGGCGCGCTCAGACCATTGCTGAACATCCCGCTGGGCAGACGTAGGAAGGTCTCCGAGGACGGCGGGCGCGAGATCGAGACGGTGTTGTTGTAGAACTGCCCCATCAGCCAGGCGGCCGCCCAACTTGCCCCTACATGGCTGTTGAAGGTCGCCTGCCGGCTTAAATCCAGGGTCGTGTAGAGCCCTGCCACAAAAGCGGTGGCCTCCAGCGCCGAGCGCTCGCCCATGACATTGCTGACATCAGAACTCAGATTGGCCGAGATTTGATAGTTATGAGACCAGCCGCCGCCGATCCGGCTGAAGACATTGGTGTCGGGACCATAATAGGTCAGCGTGCCGTCATGTCCGTCATTGCCGGTGTAGTAAGACACCTGCGTGTAGAGGTCAGTGGCTTGATAAGCAAGCTCCGACAGGGGCGTGGATTCGTTACGCTCGGCAATATTGCCGCCGGATTCATAGAACCTCTGGAAGGGCAGCGACGTCGGAAAGTTACCAGATCCCGCTACAAGGTCTGGGCGGGGCGTGACGCTGAACGCGCCGCGTCCCAAATCGACCTGCGGCCGACCCGACTTGAGCGACCATTTGGACAGATCCTGCACGGACTTCAGGACGTCTTGGGTAAGGGACTCCGAAGCCGTGCCCGTAGCGCCCTTGTAGTATCCATTGACGAGCGGACTGGCGCTGTTGGCCTTGTAAGCGAAGGTAGCTGTGAGATCTTCCAGCACCATAAGCGAATAACCATCACTGGCGGCTTGCTGGAGATTGGCGCAATCCACCAGGCCGGTGTTACAGGGCAGAGCCGCGACTTGGGCGGCCGTCGTCGCCAAAAAATATTTCTGCAAACGAATGGCGCTAAAATCGGTGGAGTTGGCGTCCCAGAGACCCGGGCCGCCCCATTGCTGCAGCGCCGCTTTCTCCATGTCGGTGTGGATCAGGGCGGAAGTCTCAAGAATGGCGCTGCGATCACTCGTCGACCCGGAGTTGCTGTCGATCGACAACATCGCGCCCAACGTCATGAATGTGGAATATTCCCCCGCAGTATAGTTGTCCGGCGGCGTGGCGGGGTAAAAGACCAAGCCCAGGAAGTGGTGCGGCGTCACGCGCGCCTTGGCTACAGCGCCGAGCAAGCGATTACTGCGATTGATCTTGGCCAGGGCTCGCGCGGCGCTCGAGGCAAAGGTGTCGCTGCGGCAGGCGGCGATGACCAAGACGCCGGTGCAACTGTCCAAGCCGCTATAGTTGCCAGTGATGCCGTATCCGGGCCGGCTGCCCGCGGCGCCAACGAACGGCGATGGATTCAGGGTCTCCAGCGCCGAATAGTGGCTCACCGTCGAGGCGCCTTGCTCGCCGACCGCGACGATCAGGGTGACGGGCGGGCCGCCGTTGACCAGATCGACCTTGATCTTGGTGACCACGGCCGTCTCGTTGGCGAAGGTGCTGACATAGGGATGCGTCAGCGTCATTGTCACCGCCGGACTGCAGGGCGAGCAAGTCGCCGACGCTAGCAACTGGCTTTCGCCGAACAGACGAAGCATGCCGCCCGCGCCATATGATTGTAGACGCTTGCCAGCGATCTCATCGACGAACAGGTCCTGGCTGACAATGGTCGCGCCGGCGTTGGAAAATTCCAGATGCAGCCGTGTACGCCACTGATCAGGAATCTCACCGGCAAGGCTCCATTGCGCGCTGGCCGGATAGTCCAGGCCACCGCTGACGGCCGGGGCGTAGTTCACATCGACCTGGGCCAGACCCACAAGCCGCTCGACCTTCGCCGTGGCCAGATTGGCGGTGCTATAGGCCTCCAAGGTCGCCGCGCGAGCGTTCAGGTAACCCTTCAATCCGCCAACATCGAAATTCGTCGCATAGCCGACCCCATACTGGGTTCCAGTCGTAACGCCGTTGGAAACCGCAGCCAGGGCGCCCGATCCGCAGGTTGAAACACCTTGCGTGGCGCAGCCCAGCGCGGCGGGAAGATTCGCGCCAGGATAGAGAGTCAGGCGTTTGAAGCTTGGGTCATAGAGTTTCTGATTCACCGCGATCCAGGCGTGGCCGAACGTAACGCTGGTCAGGTTTCCCGACAGTGAGGCGCAGCTGGTCACGGTCGCCCCGTTGATCAAGGCGGGAATGGCGCCATCCGCCAAAAACTGACAGGCAGCCTGGGCGCCGACCGTGAAGGTTTGGCCCGACCCGTCCAACCCGGCCACCAGGCCCGACCAGAGGCCAAACTGCGCAGCCGTCAGGGTAATTGTCCCGATCTGCACGGTGGGGGCCAGGCTGCCTTCCCGCAACAGCTTGGCCATCAACTCGGCCTGGTCAAAGGGCGTGCCCGACTGATCGATCAGCGCGCCCCGTGCGCCCTTTCCCAAGCCAAAGCGGTATTCGACATCAATATTGTTGCGCACATAGTCGAAGGTGTTCTTGGTGAACTGTTCGGCATCCAAGCGCCCCGCCCCCAAGCTGCGGGCTAGGGCCTTGATCTCCGGCGGCGACGTCGACCAAGCCGCAAGGCCTGCCGTACGGGTCGTGGCCGCACCATAGTGATTCCAGGCGTCGCTAGGCGAGACCAGGGCTGGCGCGGTCGCCAGCCTAACGGCCGGGATTTCGCCATGGGCGGCGTTGACCGCCAGGCCCGCCAAGACCCATGGGCCCAATATCAATCCCCATGCCGCCGTCGAGACCCGAATGCTCACGGCTGCGATGGCGTCACGCGACCAACCGCGCGCCCACGCTTTCACCGTCCGAACGGTACGGCCAAACTCACGATGCATGCACCCACCCTCGACCCGCGGCGAAACATCTACCGAAGGTAGATCATCCAACAATTGCAGTGCGCCAATTGTCAAGCTTACATAGAGGGGCGTGACACGTAGGTTTTAGAGGCGCGCGAGCAGGCGTCTTCAGCGCACCTCATTTCGCCGGATCACCAAAGGTGATCTTTCCCGAACTCGTGGACAGAGCGGGCCGCTCTGCGCTCAGCTTCGGTTGGGCTGATATAGTCCGCGCTGCTGAAGGCGACGGGGATTTTAGGAGCCCTCGATGTTGCCGAGCACGTCAGCTCCCGGGTGGGCGCACGGTGACAAACACTGACGCAATAGAACTCCCACCGCCGCCATCGGCAATGATGTAGCCAAACTGATCCGTACCGGAGTAGCCGGCAGCAGGCGTGTAGACCACCTTGCCCGCGACAAGCGCTATGGAGCCATGTTGCGGCTTAGACGACTCAAGCCAGATCGTGAGGGGATCACCATCCGGATCGCTGTCATTGGCCAGGACATCAATGGCGGTCGCCGTTCCGTAGGCGACGGAAACGGTGTCGGAGACGGCGTGCGGCAGTTGATTCGGCGTCAATTGAGACCCGACAGTGACCCACACCTTGGCGCTAGCGGTTCCTCCCCGGCCATCGGAGACCGTGTAGCTGAAGCTGTCAGCGCCCGTGTAGCCGGTGGTCGGCGTATAGGTGATTTGGCCGTTGGCGATCACCGCGCCGCCATGCGCGGGCGTCGTCACCGAAACCAGGGTCAGAAGACTGCGATCGGGCGCAGTGTCGTTGGCCAGGACGGCGATAGTCTTGGCGGTGTTGATCAGGGTGACCAACTTGTCGTCGTTGGCGGCGAGCGGTTGGTTCGCCGGCTGAACGTAGAGATAGACGGCGGCGGTGCTATAGGGCGAGACTACGCCGTGGTTATCGGTGATCGCATAGTAGATGACCTCTTGGCCGACGTAACCGGGCTGGGGCTGGTAGACGATACTGGAGCCGTTGACGATTGCGGCTTGGCCGTGTTGAGGCAGTTTCGTGATCGAGGAAATGCGCAAGGTGCCGCCATCTGGACTTCCGTCGTTGGCGAGCACATCCAGAGTCACCTGCGTGTTGGCCGGCACCACATAAGGGCCGTCGTTCTGCGCCAGGGGCCGGTGCGCCGGATCGGTGACGATGATCTCCCCCGTAGCGACGCCACTCGTTCCGCCTCGACCATCCGACGCGGTATAGCTGTAGCTATCGGCGCCAACATAGTCCTTCGCAGGCGTATAGTAATAATAGGGAGGCGAAACAACGATAGTTCCGTGCGCCGGCTGAGAGAAAGTGAACGTTAGCGGATCATAATCTGGATCCGAAGCGCTAGGGCCTAGATATCCTTGAGTGTTCATATCGAAATAGGCCGGTGAATAAGCGGGCGCGCGCACAATCGGCGCATTATTGGCGACTGTGCTTTTTACAATGAACGAAAGCGTAGACGTTGCTGTCCCGCCTCTCCCGTCCGAAATCGTATAGTTGACAACATCGGTGCCGCTAAAGCCGCTCGCCGGCGTGTAGAGCAACTGCTGATAGGCGTTCTGGCTTATCGTGCCGTGGGCGGGTGTACTGAACCCCGTGAGCGTCAAGGTATCGAGATCCGGATCGGTATCGTTGGCAACTGGCCCCGCGGCCGTCGTCACGCCGGGCGGCGCGAGATAAGTGTCAGGGACCGCCACAGGAGGCCTATTGGCCGTGGCGACAATCACCCAGACGGTCGCGCTCGCCTGCGCGCCATAGTCGTCCGAGGCTGTGTAGGTGAAGCTGTCAGGACCAGAATAACCGTTGACCGGCGTATAGGTGATCGAGCTTCCAACCGTGACGGCTGAACCATGGGCCGGCGCACCGACCGCGGCGATGGTCAGGGTGTCACCATCGGCGTCGGTATCGTTGGCCAGCACATTGAAGATCGTGGCGGTGTTGTACTCGACACCGCCGGTGTCGTTGACCGCCACGGGCGCCGTGTTCTGCCGGACCGTGATGTTCACGCTGGCTGAAGCGGTTCCGCCAAAGCCGTCAGAGATCGTGTAGCTGAAGCTGTCTGCGCCGGAATAGCCGTTGGCGGGCGTGTACGTCACCTTGCCGGCGGCGATCGCAGCGGTCCCGTGAGCGGGCGCGGTTACCGAGACGATGCTCAGGCTATCGCCGTCGGGATCGCTGTCGTTGGCCAGGACCGCGATGGTCTTGGCGGTGTTGCGCGTGACGCTGGCGTTGTCGTTGACCGCCGTCGGCGCTCGATTGGCTTGAACGGTCAAACTCACGATGGCTGACGCCGTCGCGCCATGGCCATCGCTGATCGTGTAGCTGAAGCTGTCGGCGCCGGAATAGCCGCTGGTGGGCGTGTACGTCACCTTGCCGGCGGCGATCACGGCCGTCCCGTGAGCGGGCGTCGTCACCGAGACGATGCTCAGGCTGTCGCCGTCGGGATCGCTGTCATTGGCCAGGACGTCGATGGTTTTGGCGATGTTGAAGGATACGCCGACATTGTTGTCGCTGACGGCGACAGGGTTCTGATTGAGCTTGGCCTGAACGGTGACGTTCACCGTTGCTGAAACGGTTCCGCCGCGCCCATCTGAAACCGTATAGCTGAAACTGTCGACGCCGCTGTAGCCGGCGGCGGGGGTGTAGATCACCTGGCCGCTTGTGATGGCGGCGGTACCATGGGCGGGCGCGGTCACCGATGCGATGGTCAGGATGTCGCCGTCAGGGTCGCTGTCGTTGGCCAGGACGTTGACCGTAGCGGCGGTGTTGTAGGCCGTCGTGACGCTGTCATTGATGGCGACCGGCGCCTGGTTGGCCCTGGGCTGCACCGTGACGGTGACAACGCCCTCTCCCATCGCGTTGGTGTCCGCCACATAGTAGCTGAACTGATCCGTACCCGAGAAACCAACGTTGGGAACGTAGAGCACCTTGCCGTTGCTGATCGTCGCCATGCCGCCCGTCGGGATGGTCAGCGCCGTCAAGGTAAGCGCGTCGCCGTCCGCATCGCTGTCGTTGGCCAGCACGTCAATCGTGACGGGCGTCCCGTAGGCCGTCGTTGCCGTATCGCTCCTGACGACGGGCGAACGATTGCCGGAGATCGCAATCCGGACCGACACCGTCGCCGAAGCCGTCCCGCCATGGCCGTCCGACACGATGTAGGTGAAGGTGTCCGTTCCGTCGGTGATATTGGACGTGTAGACGATCTTGCCGTTGGAGATC
>FTCT01005208.1_pt1 | contig 25312 bp, 20 predicted proteins | sample 1658881 | NCBI WGS metagenome assembly FTCT01 (sample SAMEA3914864, study PRJEB12502) | metagenome | biome: forest; material: soil | place: USA | collected 2012-03-12 | depth 0.3 m | reverse complement strand
GAAGCGCTGGGGCGTGACCCGCGACCAGATCACCGCCGCCCATCGCAAGGTCGGCCGGATGACCAAGGACATCGCCGCCGAGCTGGGCAAGAAGCGCTAAGCCCGTAGCGCCTGTCATGGTTGCCGTGGTCTGCTGCATGAGTCGAAGGCGACAATCGGCGGAGCGACCGGCATGGCGGGCGGGGACGTTGGCGGCGTAGAGCTCGAATTTCCCTGCCCGCGCTGCGGTGCGCCCGCGCGCGCCAGCATCGACGCGGTGCGCGTGCTGCCGGTGATCGACTGCCCGGCCTGTGGCGAGCGGTTCGGGGTGGACCTGGAAGCGTTCAGCGAGCGGGTGACGGCGGCCGAGGCGGCGGCGAAAGCGGCGCGGCGGAGGCGGGGCGCGTAGTCTCAAGATCCTCCCCCTAGCGGGGGAGGTGGCCCGAAGGGCCGGAGGGGGAAGTCCTGCTGCCCCTGCCTCTTCCCCCTCCGTCGGCTGCGCCGACACCTCCCCCGCTAGGGGGAGGATTTGATGAAGGGAGCATGCTCCCCAAACGTCAACTTGCCGCGCGCGGGGTTTCCGCTACCGTCAAGAGAACAATGATAACCTTGAGGGAGTGAGACCATGACGCCGTCCGACGGCGGCTCGCCCGTGCGCGAGCCTCAGACCAGCGCGACCGCTGTTCCCTTCAAGCCCCTGCCGATGAAGGGCCCCGACGTCAGCGTCGAGCGGCGGGCGGACGGGACGATCGTCATCACCTCCAACCACGCGCCCGGCGACGGCCCGCGCTCGATCGCCCACCTGATCGCGCAAAAGGCCGCCGAGCATCCGGACCGGCCCTACATCAAGCAGCGCGAGCCGAACCACGGCCCCTGGCGCGAGGTGACTTACGGCCAGGCGCTGCGGTCGATCGAGGGCATCGCCCAGTGGCTGCTGAACCGGGGCTTGACCCACGCCGACAGCGTCATGATCCTGTCGGGCAACTCGATCGAGCACGCCCTGATGACCCTGGGCGCCTATACCGCCGGCGTGCCGGCCGCGCCGATCAGCCCCGCCTACAGCCTGATCTCGACCGACCACGCCAAGCTGAAGCATTGCTTCGACAAGGTCGCCCCGCGCGTAGTCTTCGCCCAGAGCGGCGCGCTGTTCGCCAAGGCGCTGGAGACGCTGAAGGCCATCGACCCGACCATCGCGGTGGTCACGGTCGACGGAACCGGCGACGGCGCGATCGCCTTCGCCGAGGTTGCGGGCACGACGCCGACCCCTGCCGTGGCGGCGGCGCTGGAGACCGTCGGCCCGGCCACCGTGGCCAAGTACCTGTTCACCTCCGGCTCGACGGGCCTGCCCAAGGCCGTGCCCCAGACCCACGGCATGATGGCGGGCGTCATCGCCGGCCAGGAGGGCATCCGGCTGGAGGAGCCCGACACGGGCGCCGTCCCCCAGAGCCTGGAGTGGATGCCGTGGAGCCACATCTCGGCCGGCAATATCGGCTTCAACGGCGTCTTGTGGGCCGGCGGCACGCTGCACATCGACGAGGGCAAGCCCCTGCCGGGCATGTTCGAGACCACGATCAAGAACCTCTACGAGGTGTCGCCGATCGTGTTCGGCTCGGCCCCGATCGCCTTTTCGATGCTGGCCGAGGCGATGGAGAACGATCCTGCGCTGCGGGCCTCGTTCTTCAAGAACCTGCGCTACATGGGCTATGGCGGCGCGACCCTCAGCAACGACGTCTACGAGCGCATCCAGGCGCTGGCGATCGCCGAGACGGGCCAGCGCATCCCGCTGACCACCATGTACGGGGCGACCGAGACGCAAGGCATCACCGTCACCCACTGGATCACCGAGCGGGTCGGGCTGGTGGGCCTGCCGCTGCCGGGCATCGCCCTGAAGCTGGCGCCCAGCGGCTCCAAGTACGAGGTGCGGGTCAAGGGGCCGACGGTGGCCAGCGGCTATCACAAGGATCCGGAAAAGACGGCGGCGGCCTTCGACGAGGAGGGCTTCTACAAGCTGGGCGACGCGGCGCGGTTCGTCGATCCGGAGGATCCGGCCAAGGGCCTGGTGTTCGACGGCCGGGTGACCGAGGACTTCAAGCTGGACAGCGGCACCTGGGTCAGCGTCGGCGTGCTGCGCCCCGACATCGTCGCCGCCTGCAGCCCCTACATCCACGACGCGGTGATCACCGGCCAGGACAAGCCGTTCATCGGCGCGATGTTGTGGCCCTCGCCGGCGGGCCTGGCGGCGCTGGTCGCCGATCCGGAGCCGGGCACGCCGCTGGAGAAGCTGGTGGCGATCGTCCGTGAACGGCTGGGCGCCTTCAACGCGGCGGCCGGCGGGTCTTCGCGGCGCGTGGGCCGCTTCACGATCCTGACCGAGCCGCCCTCGATCGACGCCGGCGAGATCACCGACAAGGGCTACGTCAACCAGCGCGCGACGCTGGAGCGGCGGGCTGAGCGGGTGGAGGGGCTGTACGCGAAGGTGGCGGGGGAGGGTGTGTTCGAGGTTTGACTCCCACCACGCCATCGCCCTTCCGCCTTCCTAGGCCTTGTGCCTAGGACCCATGGCTCGACTGGGCTTGGCGTGCGTGAGCGGAGCGCCGTCAGGACTGGCGTGCGCCCTGCGCCTCAATGCGGGCTGACCGCTGGGTCCTAGGCACAAGGCCTAGGAAGGCAGGGTTATGTGCGGTCGGACTTCAAGACCCTCACCAGCTCATCCCGGCCCGCACCAGCACCGCCGTCTTGTCCGACTGGCCGATCGGCATCAGTTCGGGCGGTTTGGCGGGCGGGGCCTTGGCCAGGGCGGGCCAGCCGTCATGGTACTCCAGCGCGGCGACCTCGACCTTGCCGGGGCCCGAGGTCGTGAAGCTCAAGGTCACGCCGTTCGGGTCGGGGGCGTAGTAGGTCAGGGTCGACCACTGGCCGGCCTCGGTCCCCAGGGTGATCGGCCGACCATTCAGGCGCGGCTGGCTGAGCGGGCCGGTGGGGCGCAGGCGGACGCTGATCATCTCGGCGCCGGCCGTCGGGATCAGGCGCACCAGCAGGCGGTCCTCGGCCCGGTCGACGGTTAGTTGCGGCGGCGCGACGGGGGCCGGACGCGTCTCCGACATCCAGACCGGATGCGACCAGAACGGCGCCAAGGTCTGCTTCTTCGGGTCCGAGCCGCCGTCGTCGGGCAGAGTCGCCTTGGTCCAGGCGTCCAGCTTGGGCGCTTCGCTCAGACGCCAGGCCTTGCCGGTCGAGAGGTCGGCGACCTGCAGGGCGTGGGTCACGGCCGGCCGGCCGGCGTCGCCGCCCAGGCGGGCGGCGTTGGCGATCAGGGCGATCCCGACCACGGCCAGGATCCCGGCGGCGCGCCAGGCCCAGCGGGTCTCGGCGAAGTCGTGGGCCAGGGGCGACAGGGTCGGCGCGGCCAGCATGGCGAATAGAGCGAGGATCGCGGGCTCCATCAGGCCGACGCCGGCGAACGTCCACGAGCCCCAGGCGGTCAGCTGGGCGGTCGACAGGATCGCCAGCAGGCCGACGGCGAAGGTGAGCGCCAGCGCCACGCGCTTGTCCCGCGTGCCGCCGATGCCGATGACCAGCGCCGCGCCCAGGGCGGCGACCAGCAGCGGCCACACCAGCATCACCGTCGCGCCGGGCGCCAGCACCTGGGCGGCGATCGAGAGCAGCAGCAGCACGATCATCCCGCCGATCCAGGCGCCCAGCACGCCGGTGCGCAGGCCCAGGCCCGCCAGGCCGAACAAGCAGGTCGCGACGCCCAGGCCCAGGCCGACGGGATCGAAGCCGCCGGCCAGGCTGCACGCGCCGCCCAGGGCCAGGGCGACGACGCACGGAATGATCCGGCCCGCGCCGCGCGCCTGGGCCGTGGCGACGGCCAGACCGGCGGCCACCGCGATGGTCCCCGCGCCCCACAGCAGCTGGTCGAAGCGGGTCAGCAGACGATAGAGGCTCTGGATGTCTTCGATGGCCAGGATGCGCCCGGCCAGGTGCAGCACCAGGGCGGCGCTGGCGGCGATCAGCAGCAGGCCCGCCGCGCCCCGGGCGATCTCCCAGCCGCTGGCGGCGCCGGCGGCCAGGGTGCGCGAGGCGGTGAAGCCGATCAGGAAGGCGATCACGCCCAGCAGCACCCAGCCGACGACCGGCGAATAGCTGATCAGGAAGAGGCCCAGCACGTCGGAATAGATGGCGTTCGGCGCCTTGGCCGGCAGCGCGGGCGCGTCGGCCAGTTGGCGGATCGTCGGCAGGGCCTGGTCGCCGATGTGCTGCAGGCTGCCCTTCTCCAGGTGCGCGGGCGTGGCCAGCGGCGTGTGATAGGCCAGTTGGTCGTCGATGAAGGCCAGGTTCAGCCCCGGCAGGCCGCGCCGCACCGCATGGGTGAAGTCGGTGTCGTTGGGCATCTTCGAATAGACGGTCGAGGCCAGCGAATTGGCCGACGGCGCCTTGGCCGCGCCGACGAAGACGCGCATCAGCCCGCCGTTGTCCGGCCCGGTCTGGAACATGGCCGCGCGCCCGGCGTCGCCGCGCGCCTCCATGTTGACCACCATGCCCACGCGGGCCAGCAGCGGGTCGCGGCCGAAGAAGGCGTCGGCGCCCAGGAGGCCCGGCTCCTCGGCGTCGGTGAACAGGAAGATGACGTCGCGGGCGGGCTGGGCGCCGGCCTTCAGCGCGCGGGCCATCTCCAGCGCCGCCGCCACGCCGGTGGTGTCGTCGGCCGCGCCGGGCGAGTTGGGGACGGAGTCGTAGTGGCTCATCACCAGGATGGCCGGCAGCTCGCGGTCCTTGCCGGGCAGGATGCCGACCAGGTTCTGCACCGCCGCCACGGTCAGGGCCCGGCCCGGTTTGCCGTCGGGCGTCTTGCGGGTCAGGAAGCCTTCGCCCGTGTGGACCGAGACCTCCAGCCCCAGGCCGTTGATCCGGGCCAGCAGGTGATCGCGGACCTTGGCGATCTCGGCCGAGCCGGTCGGGTGGGGCTTCTGAGCGATGGCGGTGACGTCGACCATGGCGCGCTCGGCCGAGAAGTCCGTGGCCGGCGCATTGGCGGCGACCGGCGCGGGCGGCCGCTGGCTCCAGGTCCCCAGCGCCAGGCCCAGGACGAGGCAGATCCAGAATCCCAGAAAGCGGATCGTCTTCATGGGCGTTGGCTCCGACGCGTAAACGAATCCCCTTCCGCATGCTGAGGTGATGCGCCGCGAACCGAAACCCCTTCAGAATGAGAAAAGGGCGACCCGGTCGCCCGGATCGCCCTTTCCCCCTCCGAAAGACGGCGGGCGCGGCCCGCCGCTCCCCCTCCCGGCGAAACTAGAACTTCGAGCGCAGGGTCACGCCGTAGGTGCGCGGCGCGCCCAGGAACGCGTCGTAGGTGATCGTGTCCAGCGCCGGGTTGTAGGTGTTCTGCGTGGCGGACAGACCCGAGGAGCCTTGCAGCGTGCCGTTGAAGGCGACCTGCATGTACTTCTCGTTGAACAGGTTCTGGGCCCACAGTTCGGCGGTCCAGCGGTCGTCGGCCGAGCCCAGGGCCACGCGGCCGTTGACTACGGTGAAGGCCTTCTGGACCTTCGGCGGGAAGAGGTCCGAACCCGTGTTGTACGAGGACGAGTACTTCGCGCCGATGTTGAAGCGGGCCTTCAGGCCGTCGCCGACCGGGGTTTCGTAGGTCAGGTTGCCCGAAGCCGAGTACTTCGGGGCCAGCGACATGCGGCTGCCCGGCAGAAGGGCCAGGGCGTTGCCCGGGTCGTTCGGGATCGCCTGGTTGCCGTACTTGGTCAGGGCGTAGGTGAAGCCGCTCTGCACCGTCAGGCCGTGGATCGGGGTGAACCACAGGAAGTCGGCGTCGACGCCCTTGGACTTCACTTCCGGGATCGAGCGCACCACGAACGAGGTGCCCAGGAAGGTGTTCAGCTGGAAGTCCGTGAACTTCTGGTAGAAGCCGCTGACGTTGAACAGCACCGTGCGATGGAACAGCGTGTTCTTGATGCCGATTTCGTAGCTGTCGACGAACTCGCCCGGGAAGGAGGTGTCATAGATCGGCGTCACGCCGGCCGCGCCCGAGGGCAGGCCGTTCGACGACTGGGTGCGGTCCAGGTTGTAGCCGCCGCCCTTGTAGCCGCGGGCGTACGAAGCGTAGGTGAAGACCTCCGGCGAGATGCGGTACGAGGCCTTGATCGTGCCGCTCCACTCCTTCTCCGTCCGGGACTGGGTCGTCCCGCGGCCGTTGAACAGCGGGTTGGCCCAGGGCAGGCAGAGGTTGCCGATGACGGTGCCGGCGTTGGCCGCGCCGACGATGCCGGCGATGCGGGCCTGCCCGGCGGCCGACAGGGCCGTGCCGCAGGCGATGCCGCCGTCGCTGTTGGTCTGATAGGTGTCGAGCTTCTTGTCTTCCGCCGTGTAGCGCAGGCCGCCGGTGATCTCGAACGCATCGGTCACGTGGAAGGTGTCGTTGGTGAACAGCGCGATCGACTTGGCGCGCTGGTTGTAGCGGTCATAGAGACCCTGGCCGCCGACGAACGAGGTGTTCGGGGCGCGGTTCAGCAGCAGCGCGATGAAGTTCGCCACGCCCGCCGGGTTGGCGGCCGAGCGCGACAGCAGGCGGCCCAGATACTGCTCGTAGTCGTTGCCGTACAGGAAATTGGCGTGGGTCTCCAGGCGCTCGTCGGCCAGGAACGTACCGACCATCCAGTCGAACTTGTCGGTCTTGCCGGCCAGGCGCAGTTCCTGGGTGTAGGTCGTGAACTCCGAGTAGTTGGAGCCATCCTTGTTGCGGTAGGCGAGATCGGCGAGGCTGAAGTCGGCGTCCTGGCCGTTGTCGGTGCGCCACTGGCGGATGGCCGAGATGGTGGTCAGGGTGCCGATCGGCAGGTCGATGTCGCCTTGCAGCGAAACGCCCTTGTCCTCGATCGTCGCTGGAGCGCCGCGGTTCGAATAGGCGACGCGCTTGTACGGATCGGCGGTCGTGGCGACCGGGGTCGCCTGGCCCGAGACCAGGGCCAGGATGCCGGCGGTCGGGCCGGTGCGGATCTGCACGGCGCCGCAGCAGTTTTCGTTGCGCTTGGTGTAGTCGGCGATGACGCGGAACGTGGCCTTGTCGTCCGGGATGAACAGCAACTGGCCGCGCACGGTGTAGAAGTTCGAATCGGCGTCCTCGTCGCGGGTCGACGGACCCTGGCCGGTGATGACGTCATTGTAGCCGTCGCGCTTGCGACCGGCGACGTAGAGGCGGCCGGCCAGCTTGTCGCCGGCCAGCGGACCGGTGACCGACACGCCGAAGCCCTTGGCGTTGTAGTTGCCGAAGGTCAGCTCGCCATTGCCCCCGAAGTTGAACTCCGGCGCCTTGGAGACGACGTTGATGACGCCGGCCGAGGTGTTCTTGCCGAACAGAGTGCCTTGCGGGCCCTTCAGCACTTCGACGCGCTCCATCTCGCCCAGGTCGCCGAAGCCGACGCCGTTACGCGGGCGATAGACGCCGTCGATGACCACGCCGACCGAGCTTTCCAGGCCGGGGTTGTCGCCGACCGTGCCGATGCCGCGCACGCGGGCGGTGGTCGAGGCTTCCGACGACGTCGAGGTGACGGTCAGGCCGGGGGTCAGGATCGTCAGGTCCTTGATGTCCCGGACGCCGGTGTCCTGCAGAAGTTTGGCGCCGACGGCGGTCACCACGACCGGCACGTCCTGGAGGTTCTGTTCCCGCTTCTGGGCGGTGACGATAATGCTGTCGACGGTTTGGACGTCGCTCGCGGCCTGTTGAGCCTGCGCGGCGCTGGAAGCGCCAAGACCAGCGAGGACGACAGCGGACGCAGTGCCGCAAAGCACCTGGGTGAAGCGCATTTCCTACCTCGGTTGTTTGGCCGAGAACGCTTGCCCGCTCCCGGCTCGTTTTTCGTTGCTCCGTCGAACGATTGTTCGAATGGATAGCCAAGGGTTAGGCGCCGACCCTGGGGTCGGCAAGCGAAATCCCTTTCTATCCAAAGGTTCTGTGACGTTCTGTTGCCGGGAAGCGACAGCGTTCGTTCAGCGTCATCGAAATTCGAAAGTCACTTGCGCCCTGGCCGGGCCAGCCTCATCTGGCGCTCATGAGTCCCGCGCCCGCCTATCGCCCCGACCCGCGTTTCCAGCAGCTGGGGCGCGACTTCGCCGATCCCGTGGACGCGGCCGACTTTCCCGAGACGATCCTGCGGTTCCGCAACGATCGGGCGGTCGCCAGCGTCGGCCTGGAGACGCTGAGCGACGCCGAGTGGGTCGCCCACTTCGGCCGCTTCGCGCCGCTGCCGGACAGCCAGTCGGTCCCGCTGGCCATGCGCTATCACGGCCATCAGTTCCGCGTTTACAATCCCGACCTGGGCGACGGGCGCGGCTTTCTGTTCGCGCAACTGCGGGAGCAGGGGACGGGGCGATTGCTCGACCTGGCCACCAAGGGCTCGGGCCAGACGCCGTGGTCGCGGGCCGGCGATGGCCGCCTGACCCTGAAGGGCGGCATGCGCGAGATCCTGGCCGCCGGTTTCCTGGAGGCCCTGGGCGTTCCGACCTCGCGGGCCTTTTCGCTGATCGAGACCGGCGAGGCTCTGACGCGCGGTGACGAACCCAGCCCGACCCGCTCGGCCGTGCTGACGCGGCTGTCGCACAGCCACATCCGTTTCGGCACGTTCCAGCGCCTGGCCTATTTCGACCAGCGGGACCTGATCGTTCAGATGGTCGACCATGTGGTCGAGACCTACTACCCGCACCTGATCGACGCGTCGGACAAGCCGGCGGCGCTGATGGAGGCGGTGGTCGCCGCCAGCGCCCGGCTGCTGGCCCGCTGGATGGCGGCCGGCTTCGTGCATGGCGTGCTCAACACCGACAACATGGTCGTGACCGGCGAGAGCTTCGACTACGGCCCCTGGCGGTTCCTGCCGCGCAATGATCCGAACTTCGTGGCCGCCTATTTCGATCACCAGGGGCTCTACAGCTTCGGCCGCCAGCCCGAGGCGGTGTTCTGGAACCTGCAGCAACTGGCCGCCTGCCTGACCCTGGTCGGCGACCAGGCCGGACTGCTGGCGGCGCTGAACGGCTTCTCCGACGCCTACCGGATCGCCCTGCGCGGCGCGATGCTGGACCGGCTGGGCGTAAGGAGCCGAGGCCCCGACGCCGATGTCGAGCTGGTCAACGCCGCCTTCCGCGCCCTGGCCGAGGGCGGTGAAGGGCTGCGCTGGGAGCCTTTCTTCTTCGACTGGTTCGGCGGCGAGGCCTCGACCGGGCGGGCGATGGACGGACCGCGCGCGCAGCTCTATCGCACCGAGACGTTCGAGACCTTCCGCACCCGTCTTTCCGACTTCGAGCCGGATCGGCCCGAGCGGCTTGCGGATCCGGTCTTCCAGCAGTCCGAGCCCGAGGAGCTGCTGATCGACGAGGTCGAATCGCTGTGGGCGCCGATCGCGGACGAAGACGATTGGAGCCCACTCTACGCCAAGCTGGCGCGGATCGAGGCGACGCGGGCGGCCTACGGGCTGGGGTTGGATATCGACAAAAAAGCCGCAGGCTGAATTTTTCCGTACGCGTCCGGAACAATCGTCAAGGTTCCGTCTTAGAACTCCGGCACAGTGCCTACGACGAACGCTGCTGGAGAGACCCGATGCGCTTCTTCCAACCGATCATGCTGGTGTGCGCCGTGGCCATGTCGTTCGTCGGCGCCCTGGGTATTCCAGGCTGCGCGCGTGCGATCGGCGAGTGCCTGCGCGATCGTCCCGAGCCCGCCTAAGCCCGACTAGGCGCGCAGCGCGACCGGTTCGGCCGCCGTCTCGCCCATCAGGTCGCGACGCGCGGCGACGGGGAACGTCGCCAGGAAGCGATCCAGGAACAGCCACGCGGCGCGGTCGTGATCCAGGTGATGGGTCAGGATGCCGATCGGCTCGTCCCAACGATCGGCCAGGCGGCGCTGGACCATCAGCTTGCGCATCCGCGTCAGGAACTTCCACGCGCCGCGGAAGCGCGCGCCATCCTTCCAGCGCAGCAGGTCCAGGTGCGTGTCCAGCCGGGCGACGCCGTCGGCCTCGCTGCTGAACTGATCGAAGCCTGAGACCGCGCGGATCGGCGTCTCGGCCAGGGCCGCGGTCAGTTGCGGCTGCAGATTGTTCCACGGCGGCACGAACAGGGTCGGGACCGCGCCGGCGCGGTGGAACTGCATGATCGTGGCGCGTAGCTGGGCGCGCACCCACTCGACCTGATCATCCTCGACGATCTCGCCGAAGCCCCGGCCTTCCGGCTGGCGGTTGACGTGCTTGAAGCCGTGGACGGCGATCTCGACGCCGGCCTGCCGCTCGCAGCGACGAACCAGGACCGGCAGGTTCGAACCGGCGATCGCCGCGATCGTCAGCGGCGCCTGGTGGTCGCGGGACAGGTGGAGCAGCTGCTCCAGCGCCTCGGTCGGGCCGCGCGCGTCGTCGTCGCGCCACCACAGCACCGGCGCGTGGCCGGCCTTGGCCCAGAGCCTCAGCTCCGAGCCCAGAGCCAGGCGGAAGAGGAGGGACGAGCGGGCCGACATCGCGGAGCCTATTGGCCGGCGGCCTCGACGCGGCGCAGCGGCAGTCGGGTCGGCGCCGGAACGGGGCGGACCTCGGCCTGGCTGGCGCGCGCGCGGTTGCGCAGGATCTCGCGAGCCCGCAGGTTCGACAGGATCGGATAGAGGCCGGCCATCAGCGAGATCAGGAAGCCCAGCTCGCCTTCCTTGTAGCCCTTGCGCGAGACGTAGCACTTGAAGAACCGGCGCACGCCACGGAAGGCGTCGTCGCCGACGCCCTTGATCTTGCCGCTATCGGCCAGGTCCTGGGCCTTCAGCGCGGTGTAGCGGCCCAGGCGGGCGAACATGTCGGCGATGTCCTCGTCGACCATGTGCATCAGCGGCTGGGTCAGGCGGCCGCCCGAGGTTCCGTCCAGCTTGGCGCCGGGATGGACGCGCTCGGCCTTCCACGACTTCATGCCGCGACGGAACAGGCGCGCGGCCGACGAGGTGCCGAACGAGCCGCCCCAGCCGTGGCGGACCAGCTGGTCGCCGACATAGTTGTCGATCGGGATCTGGTACCAGTCGGCGGCGTCGGCGCGCTCGACGGTCTCACGAACTTCCTGGGCGAAGGCGGGGGTGACGCCTTCGTCGGCGTCCAGTTCCAGGATCCAGTCGCCGGTGCAGCGGGCGATGCCGGCATGCTTGCGCGGGCCTTCGATCGGGAAGATGCCCGACACGACCACGGCGCCGTACTGGCGGGCGATGGCTTCGGTGCCGTCGCTGCAGCGGTCGGCGACCACGACGATCTCGTCGCAGAACGACAGGGCCGCCAGGCAGGCGGAGAGACGTTGCTCTTCGTTGTGCGCACAGATCAGCGCCGAAAGCTTGGCCATCACTTTTCCTCGGTTGAGCGACCACGCCCCCGCGATCACCCTCGATGTGATGACGCCGCCGGTTCGCGCCGCCCCCCGGTCGGATCCTAAGAAATGTGTAAGCTTTGCAACGAGCTTGCGGCCGGCGGCCGTCGGGCGACGCCTAGAAGTTGGCCGACAGCGACAGGCTCCACGTGCGCGGGCGTTGCGGGGTCACCTGGCGCACCTGACCGAAGCTGAAGGGATTGCCGTAGGCGAACGTGTCGCTGGAGCTGTTCCAGGGGTTGGTCACGAACAGCGCCGCGCGATAGCGGTCGGTCATCAGCTGGGCCGACAGCTTGCCGGTGTAGTAGCCGCCCATCGACGGCGAGTAGCGCGGGTCGAAGGTCAGGCGCGACTGGCCGATATAGCCAGTCTCGGCGGTCAGCAGCATGGTCGTCCGCGCCGTGATCGGTCGCTGATAGGTGACCAGGCTGCCGAACGACACGTCCGGCACGCCGGGCAGGCTGGCGGTGTCGGCGATGCCGTAGCCAGGCGCGATATTACTGAGCTTGGGCCGGTTGAAGAGGGCGTTGCCCGAGAGCGTCAGGCGCGGGGTCGCGCGCCAGGCCGCCTCGATTTCCAGGCCCTTGTTGCGGCCGTTGCCGATATTGGCCGTGTAGGACAGGCCCGAGCTGAAGTACTGGTCGGTCTGGATGTTGCGCCAGTCGTCGTAGAACACCGCCGCGCGCAGGTTCACCCGGCCGTTCCACGGATTCAGCGTCGCGCCGATCTCATAGTTGCGCAGGTGGTCGGGTTGGAAGACCTTGCGGGTCTCGCTGGGCGTGACCAGGCCCCCGGAATTGAAGCCGCCGGCGCGATAGCCTTCGGAGGTCAGGGCGTAGATCAGCCCGCCGCCCGACAGGTCGCGCTGGATCGAGACCTTCGGCGAGAAGCCGTTGAACGTGGCCTTGCGGTCCATGTCGCGCGACTGGCCCGGCGGCGGGGCCAGGACGTACGAGCGGGTGTGGACCGTGGTCTGGAACTGGCGACCCCCGACGGCGATCTTCCAGCCGCCGCCCAGGTCGTAGGTCGCCTCGCCGTAGAGGGCGTACTCGTTCAGCCGGTCCTTGCGGTTCTCGTCATAGGCGCTGCGGGTCAGGCCGCCGATGCGGGCCTGCAGGTCGGCGTCGCCCTGCTCGATGCTGGTGGCGGTGAAGGCGCCGATCATGAAGCGCAGGCGGCCGATTTCCGGGCCGGTGTAGAGGGCATCCTCGACGGCCATGCGCACGTGGGCCGCCTCGTCATAGAGCCCCAGCTCCACGGCCTGGCCGTCGAACTCGGTCAGGGCCAGGGTGGCGTCGTAGCGGCTGGCGTACTTGTGGTCGACATAGCCGGTCACCGACTGGAAGCTGCCCCAGTCGCCCGAACCGCTGATCTTCACCGAGGTCTCGCCCAGGCGATTGCGATGGGTCTCGCGCACCTGATTGGCGCGCCGGGGGCCGCCGGGAGCCAGGGTGACGTACTGGGTGTCGTTGGACGAGACGTCCTGACCGGCCGCGCTGAGCTTGACCTCCCATTGGCCCAGATCCACACGCCAGGCGGCGCGGCCGCCCCGGCGCGTGGTCTTGTCGACGTTGGACAGGCGCAGGTTGACGTCGTCCAGATAACCGCCGTCGACATCGTAGTAATAGGCGATCCGGGCCGCCGATTTCTGGCCGATCGGGGCGTTGACCATCCCCTCGGCGCGATAGCTGGGCGAGCCGGACTCGGTGTCGGCATAGGTCACGGTGGCCGCGCCGGAGAAGATCCCCAGTTCGGGGGCGTGGCTGACGATCCGGTAGATGCCGCTCAGCGAGCCGCCGCCGTACAGCGCCCCCTGCGGGCCGCGCAGCACCTCGACGCGATCGACGTCGATCAGGCGCAGGTCCGGGTCCGGGGCGTTGTAGTTGACCGGCACGTCGTCGAGATAGGTGCCCACCGTCGACTGCGTGCGGCCCGTGAAGGTGCCGTCCGACAGGCCGCGCAGCAGGATCTTGTTACGCGCCGCGCCCAGGTTGGTGGTGATGAAGCCGGCCGTCTGGCGGGCCACCGAGCCGGTCTCGTCGACCCCGGTGTCCTGCAGTTGCGGCGAGCTGATGACGCTGACGCCGCCGGGCAGGTTGCCCAGGCGCGCAGGACGCTTGCCGGCGCTGACGATCAGCGGAGCCAGGGGCGCGACCGGCTCGTCCGTCGACGGCGCCTTGATGGCGACCACGGGGCGGGGCGGAACCGGCGCGCGGACGGGCGAAAAGCGAATCGTGCGGCTGTCGACGAAGGCGTAGGCGCAGCCCTTGCCCTGGACGGCGCGGTCCAGCGCCTGGCGCAGGGTGAAGTCCCCGGTCAGCGGCGCGGCCGGGCCCTTGCAGGCCTCGATGCCGCCCATCGAGACGCCCATCTTCGCGCCCAGCTCGATCAGGGTCTCGCCGACGGTGCTCTTGTGAATATCCAGGCGCGAGCGGGCGTCGGCGGCGAAAGCATTATGGCCGCTGACGCCGAGACCCAGAATGCTGGCGGCGAAAAGGAAAGAGACCCGCCTCAGGGTCGGGCCCGCTCAAGAACGTCAATTCGGAGCGGACGGCCTTCCGCGCAGGACAATCGCATCATCGCTCGGCGTCGCCGCAATCGGCATCAGGCTGGTCAGGCGGCGAACCATCGCATCCTGGCTATCCACGATCAATACGCCGGAGAAGTGGAGGTTGGCGGTGTTTTCACCTTCGAGGCGAAGAGGCCGGTCGAAATAGTGATTCATGTCGGCCGCGATCCGGCCCAGCGGCTGGTCGCGATAGATCAGCCGGCCCGAGCGCCAGCCGACCTGATCCTCGGCCGAGACGTTGCTGACCGTGACGCCGGACGCGCCTTCCAGGTGCTCAAGCATCTGGCCGGGGCGCAGGCGGATGGGCGCGTCTTCGCCGTCGGTCGAGACCTCGACCAGGCCGCGCAGCACGGTGACGGTCAGTTGGCCGTCGCGGCGGCGGACGTCGAACTTGGTGCCGACCACGCGCACGGTTTCGTCGCCGGCGGTGATCAGGAACGGCCGCGCGGTGTCGTGCGCCACGTCGAACAGGGCCTGGCCGTCGTGCACGGTGACGCGACGGGCGTCCTTTTCCAGCCGCACCGACAGGTGCGAGTCGGTGTTCAGGTCGATATGGCTGCCGTCGGCCAGCTGGATGGCGCGGCTTTCGCCCTTGGCGGTGGAATAGAGCGTGTCGGGCTGGGGCAGCAGTTCGCCCCACGGCGCGATGGCCAGGGCGACGGCCGCCGCGGCGGCGGTCGCGCCCAGACCGCCCAGCCAACGCCAGTCGATCGTGAACGTCCGCTTCGCCGCGGCGCGCTTCGGTTCGGCCAATTCCCCCCGGACGGCCGGACCACGCTGGAAGATTTCCTCGTCGACGGCCTGGATGGCGTCATACGCCTCCGACGCGCCAGGCTCGCTGAGCCAGGCGTCGAACGCCAGCCAGTCGGTCTCTTCGACCTCCGGCCGCTGCAGTCGGGTCAGCCAATCGGCCGCCTCTTGCAGGTGTTGCGCTGACCGGTTCATCCGGCGTTGCTCCGACGAGGATCCATCATCCCCAAGTACGTAGACGTCGCGAAGATCGAGCGTCCCCCATGTGCATCTGCATAAATCACCGCAGCCGCCTCGTCAGTGTCTTTAAGGCGGAGCTTATGTGCTTTTCGACCGTGCTGACGCTGATGCCCATGCGACGGGCTGTCTCAACGTGGCTGTGGCCCTCCAGCTTGTGAAGCTGGAACGCCTGGCGGGTCTTTTCCGGAAGGTCCTGCACGGCCTCGACCAGGGCCTTCAGCCGCTGGCGGCTGGCGACCACTTCATCCGCCGCGGGCTCGTCGGTGATCTCCTGGCCGGCCACGGAGGTGGTGTTGACCGCGCGCCAGTCGTTCTCGCGCACGCCCGAGCGCTTCTGGCTGCGCATGCGGTCCAGCATCAGGTTCGAGCCGATGCGGTGCAGCAGGGCGGAGGGATTGTCGACCGGACCGACATTCTCCATGCCGCTGATGCGGATATAGAGATCCTGCACCAGGTCCTCGGCCTCGGCGCGGTTGCCCAGGCGCGCGGCGAAGAAGCGCACCAGATTGGCGCGCTTTTCCTCGTACAGGCCCAGCAGCACGGCCTTGTCCGAGTCCGTCACGCCCAAAAGTTCACCACCCGCGTCAGCCAATCGCGCCGCCCCTCTACGGCGCAGCACTATCCATCTTTTTGGCGGAAAGACGATCGCTTAGTTGCGAACGCCTCTCCACGATCCCGACCGGGAAATAAGCCGATCAGCGCGGCGGCAAAAGGGCCTTGGTCACGCTTGCGGCTCGACTTCCCTCGATTCTTTTCACTGAGCGGCGCCGAATGCGGTTCGGCGACCTGTGTTCATGTGGCGAAATGTCGCGGCGGCCGTGCGGTTCCGGTGACGTCTGGCGCGCGACCTTTTCCAGGGCGTGGGAAGCCGCTCTCCCCGGGGGCGGGGGCAGGTCGGGGAGAGCGGCTGTTGAGGCCCTGGCCTTTTGGGGAGGAGAGAAGGGCCCCTGTCTGTGCGAGACCCTGTGACCCTGCGCCCGAAACCCGCGGAAGACTTGCACGTAATCGCCGTTTTTTGCCTGGAGCGATGGTGAAATCGTCCGGAGATCCGGGGCGACGACAATGTAATCCATTGTAAAAACGAGGCGTTTGTCCCTTGGCGGCGTCGCTCGTCGTGCTCTTTAACCCTTTTGGAAACGCGAGGGGGAGCGCGTGGCGGAGATGAATCCTTCCGGCATGACCCAACCGATCGCCGCTCGTCGGCGGCCGAAATCGACACGGCGGCGCGCGCACGGCGGGCGCTGGATGCTGGTGGTGTTGGTCATCCTGATGGCCGCTCTGGCCTGGGCCGTCATCTTCCTGGCGGGGGCCGCGATCCACGCCTGGCTGGCGTGACCGGCCGGCTCAACGGCGCTATCGTCACAACTATCGAGACGTCTTGGGGCCAATGACCATGCGCGGACGAGCTGTTGTGGCGGCCGGGGCATGCCTCCTTATGCTGAGCGCCTGCGCTTCGCCGCGTGCGGTAGGGCAGGGCGATGTGTCGGTCCTGCATGGCGCGCTGGCGCCCTATGCCAGCCAGGCCGACGGCGCGGACGGCGCCTTCGCCAAGGCCATCCAGGCCCGGGCCGTCGATCGCTTGAGCGCGGCGGCGGGCAAGGGTCAGGGCAAACCCGCCTACCTGGTCCAGGTCGGGGTCGCGACCTCGCCGTCCAACGTCGGCGTCTCCAGCGCGGCCGGAACGCTCGACGCCAAGGCCTGGCGCAGCCAGCCGCCGAAGTCGCGTCCGTGGAGCCGCAAGGGACCGGTCCGCACCGTCACCCTGGCGGTGGTGGACGCCGCCACCGGCAAGACCGTGGCCTGGTCGTCGATTCGGCTGCGCAAGGGCGAGCCGACGGCGGTGGCCGATCAACTCGTCCAGGCCTTGCGGACGCCGGCCAGGAGCTGAGGCGGCTAGCTAGTTCACCGCGTTCGCGCGGTGGCGCGGCAGGCGGACGGTGAATTCCGCGCCGACGCCCGGCGCGCTGCGGCACGAGACCTCGCCGCCATGGCGCGCGACGGCGGCCTGCACGAAGGCCAGGCCCAGGCCCACGCCGTTGGCGCCCAGAACGTGCCCTGGCCGTTCGAAGCGCTGGAACGGCCGGAAGGCGGTCGCCGCCTCCTCTCGCGAGAAGCCGGGGCCCTGGTCGGCGATGGCGACATTGGCGGTCGGGCCGTTCAGCGAGGGCTGCTCCGACAGGGTGACGGTGATCCGCGAGCCCTCGGGGCTGTACTTCACCGCATTGCCCAGCAGGTTGACCAGGGTGCGGGCCAGCACGCCGCGATCGCCCAGCACCATCAGCGGCGCCTCGCCCCCGACCTGCTCGATATGGATCTTGCGCTGGGCCGACTGGGGCCACAGCTCGTCGATGGCCTCGATGGCGATGTCCGACAGGTCCACCGGCTCCAGCGACACCGGCGTCACCTCGGCCCGGGCCAGCTGCACGAAGCCGTCGGCCAGGGCCAGGGTGCGGCGGGCATAGGCGGCGATGCGGTCGGCGGTCTCGGCCGGCACGCCCGGCGTCGTGGCCAGCAGGGCCAGGATCGAGGTCTGCGGCGATCGCATGTCGTGGGTCAGGAGCTGCAGCGCCTGCTCGCGCTGGCGCATGGCGGCCGTCAGGATCGAGATGTCGGCCAGGCGCACGATCCAGCCGGCCGGCGCGCCGGCCTCGTCGCGGCGAAACACGGTCTGAAGCTGATAGACGCGGCCGTCGGCCAGGTGCAGGTCGATCGGCTCGTGATGGTCGGTGGCCTGGGGCCAGTCCAGCTCGAAGCGGCGACCCAGGGGCTCCAGGGCGTTGACCAGATCGGCCAGCGAACCGCCCAGCAGCGTCATCTGGGTGGGCCTGAACAGAGCATTGGCGGCGGCGTTGGCGGCGATGGCCCGGCCACGGGCGTCGGCCACCAGGGTGGCGTCGGGCAGGCTGAACAGGGCGTCGGCCGAGAAGCGGCGCAGGTCGTCCATCCGCGTGATCGCCTCGCCCAGGCTGGAGGCCTGGCGGGCGACGACGTCGTTCTCGAAGTCCGTCGGCCTGGCGCCGCGGCCGCGCACGATCGAGCGCATGCGGGCCAGCTCGCGGCTGAGCAGGTCGTTGACCCGCCCCAGCTGCCCCCAGCCCCAGACCAGGGCCACGATCTTCAGGCCCAGCACGGTGGCGATCGGCGACAGCCACACATGGGCCAGCCAGAACATGGCCGCCGAATAGGCCAGGCCCAGCATGCAAAGGCCGATCAGCAGAACCAGGTTGGCGCGCGGCGGCAGGACGAACAGGCCGGCCAGCAGCAGCCACAGCAGGGTCAGGGTGAAGACCACGCGGCCTGCCGGCCCGGCCGGCTTGATCATCAGGCCGCTGCGCAGGCCGTCCAGCACGCTGGCTTGTAGCTGCACGCCGGTCATGCTGGCCGCGTCGGGGGTGACGGGCGTGGGGAAGGCGGGGCCCAGGCCCGGGGCGGTCAGGCCCACGAACACCGTGCGGCCGGCGATCAGCGAGGCGGGCGCCTCGCCGTTCAGCACGCTGGCGAAGCTGATGTGGCGATAGATCGACGGCGGGCCGGCGAACGGGATCAAGAGGGTCTGGTCGAAGCCCCGCGTCGTGTCGCGCGCGCCCACAGGATGGGTGGCGCGATGGACCAGGGTGATCAGGTCGGGGCTGAGATTGGCGCCATTGATCTCGAACGGGGCCATGCGGCGCACCACGCCGTCGGCGTCGAAGCGGACGTGGGCCAGGCCGACGCCCGCCGCGCCTTGGGCGATGGCCGGGATCGAGCCGACCACGCGGGGCGGGGTGTCCGCGCCGGTATTGGCCAGGAACTGCGGCAGCCACACCTTGCCGGACTTGGCGATGGCCTCGCCCAGCGCCTGGTCCTGAGCCGGATCGCCGGCCTCGCTGAACAGCACGTCGTAGACAATGGTCTTGGCGCCGGCCTGGCTCAGCCGGTCGACCATCTGGGCGTGGGTGGCGCGCGACCAGGGCCAGGCGCCCAGCTCGGCCAGGCTGCGGTCGTCGATGTCGACGACCAGGATGTTGGAATCGGCCGGCCGGGCGCTGGCCCGCGCCAGGACGTCATAGAGCACGTTGTCGACCCGCGTCGGCGGGAACACCGCGAACAGGGCGAACAGCACGCTGGCCAGGACCGCCAGCAGCAGCCAGGACAGCAACCGGCCCGCGGGCTTCTGCGGCCGGGGCGGGACCGCGGTCATTTCCCGATCTGCAGGGTTTGCAGCAGGCCCAGTTTCTCCGTCACCGCGCCGTCCTTGAAACGCACGGCGGCCACGCGCCAGGCATAGGTTCCCGGCGGCAGGTCGGTCAGGGTCAATTGCGGTTCGGAAAGGCCCGGCTGGTCGACGACCGGGGTGTTGGTGTCCGAGGCGGCGAAGAGCTGGAAGCGATAGTTGCGCACGCCGTCGCCCGCCGAACTCCAGCGGAACAGGAACTTGCGGTGCTTGCCCTCGCGGCTGTCGGCCGGCGCGCCGGCGTCCAGCGTGTCGAGGTCGCGGTCGAAGCTGTAGTCGGACGGGAAGCCTTCCAGGCCGTGGCTGTCCAGGCCCGTCAGGCGAACGAAATAGGTGCCGTTGGCCACAGAGCCGAAGTCGGCGGTGGTGGGCGGCTGGGTCGTCACCTGGGTCACGGTCTCGGCGAAGATGTCGACGAAGCCGGCGTCGCGGGCCAGCTGCAGGCGATAGGCGACCGCGCCGGCCAGGGGCTCGACGGTGAAGCGGACGATCTTGTCGCTTTGGGTCTGGCCGCCCTTGCCCAGCTTGGGGGCAGGCAAGAGCTTGATCTGGTCGCCAACGCCGCCGGGCGAGACCCCGACGCCGAAGCCGGCCGGCACCGGCGCGCTGCCGGTCGCCACCGCGCCGGCGTCGACGCCGACCGCGCCGTGCAGCACCTCGGTCTGGGCCTTGTCGCCGCCATCGGCGCCGACCCGGAACTCGGTGCCGCGCACGGCCGAGACCGAGACAGGGGTGCGCACCTCAAAGCGCGCGCCCGGCGTCTGGGTCGGGGTGGCCGAGATCGTGCCGCGGCCCTGGTCCAGCTGGAACACCCGCTGGGGCGCGTTGTTGATCAGCACCTGGCGCAGCTTGGCGATGCGCACCCGGGTGTTCGAGGGCAGGGTGACGCGCGAGCCGTCCTCCAGCTCGAAGGTGGCGAAGGCGCCGGGGCCGGTGATGACGCTCTGGCCCTCGGCCAGGGGCATGCCGACGCGGGCCGGGGTGCGCTGGCCGTTCGTCTCGATCAGCACCGGGCCGGAGAAAGCCGACAGCACGGCGGCGATCGGCGTCGCCCGCAGCAGGTTCGGGTCGATGTTCAATTGCGAGCCGGTGCGCAGCCGGTTGGGCTGGGCCACGCGGTTGGCCTTCTGCACCGCCCGGTAGTCGCCCGGACGGTTCATGTAGCGGCTGGCCAGCCCGATCAGAGTGTCGCCCGGCTTGACCACATAGGCCACCGGCGGCTCCATCGCCGCGGGACCCTGCGCGTGCGCCAAGCCCGTTCCGAGCAGCGCCGCCGAAAGGATGAGGCCCGCCCCCGCAGCCCGTTTCATGTCTACTCTCCCCCGCTCGCCGTATCGGGATCGCACGCTTCAAGACGATAGCCGAAACCGTAGACCGTGCTCAGCCGGAAACCGTTGCTGGGTCTCAAGTGCAGCTTGGCCCGCAGCCGCGAGACGTGGGCGTCCAGCGTGCGGGTCTCCAGGTCGGGCCGTTGGCCCCAGATCCGGCGCAGCAGGTATTCGCGCGACAGCGGACGGGACAGGTTGTTGAAGAGCAAGGACGCCAGCTGGAATTCCTTGGGCGTCAGGGTCTCGACGTGACCGGCCCAGCTTGCGGTCTGGGCGCCGGGGTCCAGGCGGTAGGGGCCATGGTTCTCGACCTGCGGCGCGGCCGGCGGGCGATGGATGCGGCGCACCACGGCGTTGACGCGGGCCAGCAGCACCTGCGGCTGCAACGGCTTGACGATGTAGTCGTCGGCGCCGGCGTTCAGGCCCTCGACCAGGTCGGCCTCGACCGAGCGGCTGGTCAGCAGCAGCACCGGCGGCGCCGTGGTCGGATCCTCGCGCAGCAGCCGCAGGGTCTCGACGCCCGACAGCTCGGGCATGTTCCAGTCGAGGATGATCAGGTCGAAGGTCTGCTTGCGCAGCTCGGCCAGCAGCCGCGAGGGCTGGGTGAAGCTGGTGCAGACAAAACCGTTCGGATCCAGCACCGAAGCGACGAGCGCGTTGTGGCTGTGGTCGTCGTCGAGCAGGGCGACTTTCATGCAATCACTTAAGCTGGGAAGTGGCGCGCCTCGCGGGGGAGCGAGGCGCGCCTCGGTCATCTCGCTGTCGGTGGGGCGACGAGCAGGAGACCAGCCAGTCATGTGTACCTCGCCACGCCCGCGCTTGCTCGCGTCTGAGCAGTATTTTTACAATGCTTTACAGTCGGGTCGAGCCCGCAATCACGGCGCGGCGCGGACGAAGTGACCCAAATTCGAAGACAAGTCGCCCGTGGGGCGAACCTCGACGCCGGAAAGTCCCAACCAGGACGCCATTTGCTTCAAGGCGTCGGCCAGTCTGGTAGCGGTATCCTCATCTGCATCCGGTTCTGCATGGGCGGCCAGCACCAGCAGGCGGCCGGCCTTGCGGTCGGCCTTCAGGTCGACGCGGGCGGTGATCGCCTCGTCCTGCAGGAACGGCAGCACGTAATAGCCGTGGGTGCGTTTGTGGGCGGGCGTGTAGATCTCCAGCCGCACGCGCACGCCGAACAGACGCTCAGTGCGCTCGCGAAACCAGATCAGGTTGTCGAACGGCGACAGCAGGGCGTCGGCCTTGATCGACCTGGGGCGACGGGCGTCGGGCCAGAGATAGGCCGGCTGGTCCCAGCCCTCGACGGCGACCGGCGTGATCGTCCCGGCCTCGACCAGTTCGGCCACGCCCTTGCGCGCGTCGGCCACGCCCAGGCGGAAATAGTCCCGCAGGTCCCGCTCGGTCGCCACGCCCATGGCGCGGGCCGAGATGGTCAGGAGCTGGCGGTGGGCCTCGGCGCGGCTGGGCGTCGGGGTCTCGATGATCGCCTTGGGCAGCACCTTTTCCGGCAGGCCATAGACGCGCTCGAAGCTGTTGCGGCGCGTGGCGGTGGTCAGGCGACCGGTCCAGAACAGGCACTCCATGGCCCGCTTGCCCTCGCTCCAGCCCCACCAGCCGCCTTCGCCCTTGGCGCCGAGCTCCAGTTCGGAGGCCGCCAGCGGGCCGCGCTCGGCCACGGCGGCCAGGGCCTGGTCAATGAAGTCGGCGTGGCTGCGCAAGAAGGCGGCGACGTTCTTCCAGACCCCGACCCCGTCGAGTGCGTCCTGCATGCGCCAGCGCAGCAGGGGATGGGTGGAGAGCGGCGTCAGCGAAGCCTCGTGCGCCCAGTATTCGGCCAGCGCCGGCTTCCGGCCCCAGGCCAGGTCCTCCAGCAGCGTCCGGTCATAGGCGCCCAGTCGCGAGAACAGCGGCAGGTAGTGCGAGCGCGACACGACATTGACCGAGTCGATCTGCACGACCCCCAGGGCCTCGATCGTGGACAGCAGGTGACGTCTGCCGGGCGCGGCGGGGCGAGGGCGCCCGAAGCCCTGCGCCGCCAGCGCGATGCGCCGCGCCGTCTTCGCGGAGAGGGTTTCGACCATCCGGGCAGTTGAGCGGACGTCGAGACGCCTTGCAAGGCTTGGCCTCGCGGTCAAACGGTCCTACCGATGCGCCGCCTTCGTCGCTTGGGAGTTCTTCGCATGACCGTCCTCGAAAAGGGCTCGGCCCGCCTGGTCCTGGCGCCCGAAGCGGGCGGCGCGGTCGCCGCCTTCACTCACGACGGTCGCGACGTGATGCGGGCCGCGCCGGCGGGGGCGACCGACGCGCTCGATACGGCCTGTTTCCCGCTGGTCCCGTTCTGCAACCGCATCCCCAATGGCCGTTTCAGCTTCGAAGGGCGCGAGATCGTGCTGCCGCCGAACCTGGGCGACCATCCGCACGCCCTGCACGGCCAGGGCTGGCGCGGCGCCTGGACGGTCGAGCAGGTCGAGGGCGAGGTCGCAGTGCTCTCTTATACCCACGCGCCCGGCGACTGGCCGTGGGCCTATCGCGCCGAGCAGCGGTTCGTGCTGGGCGAGGCGGGCTTCCGCGTCGAGCTGACCGTGACCAACACCGACGAGGCGGCGATGCCGGCCGGCCTGGGCTTCCATCCCTATTTCCCGCGCCGCCCGGGCGAGACCGTGACGGCGGTCAATGACGGGGCGTGGATGATCGACGCCGACGTCCTGCCGACCGTCCATCACGTCGGCCCCTGGGGACCCGACTGGGCCGCCGGCGCGCCGGTCGAGGGCCACGACCTGATCGACAACGCCTACACCGGCTGGAACCAGCGGGCCGTGCTCAGCGCCCCCGGCGCGCCGGACACGGTGGTGATCGCCTCGCCCGAGTGCCACTGGCTGCACGTCTATGTGCCGCCCGGTCAGGACTTCCTGTGCGTCGAACCCTGCGCCAACCGCCCGGACCCGTTCGGCGAGGGCGAGACGGGTATGGTCGTGCTGCAGCCCGGCGAGAGCCACAGCATCTGGATGACGATCGCTACGGACTAGTTTCTCGCTAGAAATCCCGCCTTCCTGGGCCTTGTGCCCAGGACCCATCCTTCCAGCTTCACGGCGACTACGGGTGCGCATCGGAAGAGGCGGAGAGCGCCCTGAGACGCACAGCCCCGCAGGACCATGGATCCTAGGCACAAGGCCTAGGAAGGCAGAAAGGAGGGATCGATCCGCTACGGACTGATCCCGGCCTGGGCCTTCAGCCTCGCGACCATGTCGTTCGACAAATAGCCGTCGGCCGGCAGTTGCTGGCTCTGCTGCCAGGCGCGCAATGCCTTGCGGGTGCCCGCGCCGATGACGCCGTCGGCCGGACCCGGATCGAAGCCGACGCGCGACAGGGCGATCTGAGCGGCCATGCGGTCGGCCAGGTTCAGCGGCGTCTCGACCGGCCAGGGCGTGACCAGCGGCCCGCCGCCGGCGAAGCGGTCGGCCAGCAGGCCGATGCCCAGGGCGTACGAGGTCGAGTTGTTATAGGTGCGGATGGCGAAGTGGTTGGGCAGGGCCAGGAAGGCTGGACCCGCCGCGCCCGCCGGCAGGATCAGCATGGCCGGCGAGGCCGCGTCGGCCGCCGTCCAGGGCAGGCCGTCGGCCCGGCGCACGCCGCGGGCTTCCCACCACGCGGGAAGCTGTTTTTCCACCTCGGTGACCGAATAGTCGAAGCCGGCCGGCAGGATCACTTCCTTGGCCCAGCCGACGCCCGGCTTCCAACCGCCCTTCAGCAGCAGGTTGGCGGCGGAGGCCAGGCTGTCGGCGTCTGAGCCCCAGATGTCGCGACGGCCGTCGCCGTCGAAGTCCACGGCGGTGGTGCGGTAGCTGGACGGGATGAACTGGGTCTGGCCCATGGCCCCGGCCCACGAGCCTTTGAGTTGGGCGCGGGTGACCTCCCCCGAATCGATGATCTTCAGCGCGGCGATCAGCTCGCCCTCGGCCCAGGCGCGGCGGCGGCCGTCGGCGGCCAGGCTGACCATCGAGCGGACGACGTCGAAATTGCCCTGCAGCTGGCCGAACGCCGATTCCATGGCCCAGACGGCCAGCAGGATGTCGCGCGGCACGCCATAGCGGGCCTCGATCGCCGGCAGGAAGGTCAGCTCGTCGCGCTTGCGGCGGCCGACGGCGACGCGATCGTCGCTGATCACGCCCTTGATATAGTCGCCGACCGGCTTGGAGAATTCCGGCTGGCGGCTGTCCAGGCTGATGACCTTGGGATCGGGGGTGACGCCCGACAGCTCGCGGTCCAGCAGGGCCGGCGACAGGCCCGCGGCCAGGGCGCGGACGCGGAAGTCCTTCATCCAGGTGTCGAAGGCCAGTTCGCCGGCCGGAACAGGCGTGGCCGGCAAGGGCTGCGGCGCGGACGGCTGCTGCGGCGTCGCCGCGGGTTGCGGCGGCGTGACCGCCGTCAGCGGACCCTGCGGGGAGGTGTCCGCGCAGCCGGCGAGCAGAAGAACGAGAAAAACGCGACGATCCATGGCCATGAGGCGGAAGCTACCGAGGTTCGTGTAAAAGCTTCAATCACAAGCGCGCCAGTGCGGTGAAGTTCCGTAAGGCGGCGATATCCGGCGCGAAGTCCCTTCCACGCATTGACTCAAGGCCGGGTCCTGCTTATACGCACCGCCTCCGAGACACCCCGGAAGTTCCGGCCGCAGGTTTGCGAGCCCGAACCTCTCCGCTGAAGTACAGAGACGGTCATGAAGGTTCGCAGCTCGCTGAAGTCGCTGAAGGGTCGCCACCGCGACTGCAAGATGGTTCGCCGCAAGGGCGTCATCTACATCATCAACAAGACCGACCCGCGCTTCAAGGCCAAGCAGGGCTGATGACG
>FTCT01003334.1_pt1 | contig 25599 bp, 19 predicted proteins | sample 1658881 | NCBI WGS metagenome assembly FTCT01 (sample SAMEA3914864, study PRJEB12502) | metagenome | biome: forest; material: soil | place: USA | collected 2012-03-12 | depth 0.3 m | reverse complement strand
TGGATCTGATCCGCGCGCGCGTCGATCCGGTCCTGCTGTCGATGAGCCAGGACTATGTCGGCGAGTTGTCGGAGACCGTCGCGCATCTGTGGCCGGGCAGGGGCCAGCCCGAGGCCGAAGACCTGCCGTCCTTAAGCGAAATCGTCCACGCCCTGCGTCATACCCCGAAGGCCGATCTGCCGGCCTATGTCGCCGGTATGCTCGATCGCATGACGTCGCCCGAGCGCTGGGCCTTTCTTAAGATCGGCATGCAATCCTTGCGCATCGGCGTGTCGGCACGGCTGTTGAAACAGGTGTTGGCGAAATTCGGCGGCAAGCCGATCGACGATATCGAGACCCTCTGGCACGGCGTCGATCCGCCGTATGAACAGTTGTTTTTATGGCTCGAAGGGCGCGCTGAGCGTCCGGCGGTGCACGAGGCTTTGACCTTTACACCTGTTATGCTGGCGCATCCACTCGACGAAAAGGACTACGGGCTGATCACGCCCGAGGCCTATGCCGCCGAATGGAAGTACGATGGTATCCGCGTCCAGGTGGTCAACAGCCCGCTTGGCCGGGCGCTGTTTACGCGCACCGGCGACGATATCAGCCACACCTTTCCCGACGTCCTGGCGCATCTGAACTTCCACGCCGTGCTCGACGGTGAACTGATCGTCATGCGCGGAGATGAGAACGGCACCTTCAACGACCTGCAACAGCGCCTCGGCCGCAAGGCGCCGTCGCCGAAACTGATCGCCGACTATCCCGCCGGCATCATCGTCTACGACGTGCTGGCGCTGGAAGGCGAGGACGTCCGAGCGCAAACTTACGCCGCGCGCCGGGCACTGCTAGAAGCCGCGCTCGATCATCACAGGCCCGAGGCCATGAAGCTGTCGCCGGAACTGGCTTTCGACAGTTTCGAGGTGCTTTCCGAAATGCGCTCAAGCGTGATCAACACGCCGGTCATCGAAGGCCTGATGCTGAAGCGCCGCGACAGCGCCTATGTCGCCGGCCGCCCGACTGGGCCATGGTACAAGTGGAAGATCAACCCGAAGCTGGTCGACGCGGTTTTGATGTACGCCCAGCGCGGTTCGGGCAAGCGGTCGAGCTTCTATTCCGACTTCACCTTCGGCCTGTGGAGCGGCAACCAGATTCTGCCGATCGGCAAGGCCTATTTCGGCTTTACCGATGCCGAGCTGGTCGAGCTCGACAAATGGGTGCGCCACAACACGATCCAGACCTTCGGGCCGGTGCGCGAGGTGAAGAAGGAACTGGTGTTCGAGGTCGCCTTCGACGCCGTCCACCGTTCGACGCGGCACAAGTCGGGCTATGCCCTGCGCTTTCCGCGCATCAACCGAATCCGCTGGGACAAGCCGGCGCAGGAGGCCGATCATCTGCCAGTGCTGGAAGCACTTATAGGGAGTTGATGTTCATGAACGCCGCGTCGTCGCCGGCGACCTTGACGACCGACTGGCTCTCGACAAATCGCATGACGGCCAATCCGCCATCGGCCACTGCCAGGGCCTTTTCGAGCGTCGGCAGCAGCGATACGCTCCAGCGCGCGCACAGCGGATGGTCGCGCGCCGTGACGAAGTAAGCGATATCGGCGGGCTCCGCTGCCACCAGCTTTTCGACCATATCGTTGGGAAGGTTTGGCATATCGCACGGCGCGGTGACGACGTGGTCGTTGCGGCGCCCGCGCGCCCACTGCAGCGCCGTGCGCACACCGGACAGGGGGCCGAGATCGGACAGATTGTCATCGTCGGTCAGTACCGGCAGGCCGAACGCAGCCAGATCGCCAGCCTGGTCCGGGCGGGCATTGATGGCCATTGCGCTCGCCTGCGCCGCCATACGATCGATGACGGTGGCGATCAGGGTGGTTCCATTCCACGGCGACAGCGCCTTCACGCCGCCCATGCGCGTCGCACGTCCCCCCGCCAGGATGACGATCCCCGTCACGGAATCAGCACCGTCGTGCCCGTAGTCGCGCGGCCTTCCAGCGCCTCGTGGGCGGCGCGCGCCTCGGTCAGCGGAAAGCGCTGGTTGACCGCAATCGTAATAACGCCCCGTCCAATCAGGTCGAACAGTTCGTTCGCCGCGGCCAGCAGGACATCGCGCGACGCCATATAGGCAAACAGCGACGGCCGGGTGACGAATAGCGAGCCCTTGGCGTTGAGGATGCTGAGATCCACGGGCGGGATGGGCCCGGACGACTGGCCGAAGGTGACGAAAAGACCCAGCGGCTTGATGACGTCGAGCGAGGCGGGGAAGGTATCTCGGCCCACCGAATCGTAGACGACGTCGACCTTCTGACCGTTGGTCAGTTCCAGCACGCGCGCGACGAAGTCCTCGTCGCGATAGTTGATGACGTGGTCGTAGCCGTTCTTCAGGGCCAGTTCGACCTTTTCGGCCGAGCCCGCCGTGCCGATAACCGTGGCGTGCAGGTGCTTGGCCCACTGGCCCAGGATCAGCCCCACGCCGCCGGCCGCCGCATGGACCAGCAGCGTGTGATTGGCGTCGACCTTGAAGGTGCGCCTGAGCAGATACTGCGCCGTCAGGCCTTTCAGCAGGACGGCGGCCGCGACTTCGTCCGGGATGGTGTCGGGGATGGGGACGAGCTTTTCGGCGGGTACGACGCGTTTTTGCACATAGGCGCCCGGGCCGTGCATGTAGACGACGCGCTGGCCCTCCGCGATGTCGGTCACGCCGTCGCCCAGGGCCTCGACCACGCCTGCGGCCTCGTTGCCCGGGGTGAGGGGCAGGGTGCTTTTGTAGAGCCCGCTGCGGAAATAGGTGTCGATGAAGTTGACGCCGATGGCGGTGTGGCGGACGAGCACCTCGCCGGGACCGGGCAGGCCGACCTCGACCTCTTCGGGTGTCAGGACCTCGGGCCCGCCCAGGGTATGAACGCGGATCGCTGTGACCATCGCCGGCTCCTCTGAAGGATGATTCGTACACGCAAAAAGGCCCGGACATATAGTCCGGGCCTTTCTTAAAACGCGATGGGAATTGTTTAGAACTTCGTCGTCAGGGTGACGAAGGTCATGCGCGGCGCCATCGGATAGGTGTTGTAGGTGCCGGACGCGGCGCCGACGACGAGCGTCGACGTCGTCTTGATATTGCCGAGGTTGGTGACGTTCAGCGACAGGCGCGCGTAGCGTAAGCCCGAACCCGCCGGCATGTCGAAGCGGTAGCCGGCTTCAAGGCCGGTCAGCAGGTAGCCCTTGACCGACAAGTCGTTGGTATAGGTGGCGTAACGCTTGCCGACATAGTCGCCGGAAAGCTGCATGTCCCAGTTGGCGTAGTTGGCCGAGACGATCAGCTTGTTCATCCAGTCGGGCGAGGCGGGAACCTGTTTGCCGGCCGTGTGGACCGTCGTCGTGCCCGACATGTAGTCATCCTGGAAGGTCGACTTGTTGTACGACACGGCGTCGTAGACCGACCAGTGGCGGCCGAAGTGGACCGTGCCGGCCAGGTCGATACCGTCCGTCTTGACGTCGCCGACATTGGCCAGAACGGCGGCGCCGGCGACCAGCGACAGGATGACCGGGGTCGGGCTGATCGACAGCAGGCGGTTCTTGAAGTCGACGTGGTAGGCGCTGATCTGGCCGTCGATGCCGGTGATCGGGCCCGTGAAGGTATGGTGGAAGCGCCAGCCGGCTTCGGTGGTCACCGAGGTTTCCGGCTTCACATTGGCCTTGAAGTAGTCGAAGGCCGCCTGGTTGGCCAGGCTCCACGCCGAACCGCCGGCGCCGTAGACGATGAACTGGCGCAGGTTCTTCTGCGCGTCGGCGAAGATCTGGTCGTTCGCCGTGACGTCCCAGACCAGGCCGACCTGCGGCAGGAAGTTTTCGGTCGTCTTGATCGTGCCCGACGGATACTGGATCGGGCTGGCCGTGCCGGGCGCGTTCTTCTGGTTGATCGGGAAGTAGCCGGTGCCCGTCTGCGACATCGACTTGAAGCCGTATTGGACCAGCAGGTTCGGCGCGATGCGCCACTGGTCCTGGATGTGCAGGTTCAGCACCTCGATATTGAAGCGGCCGGAATACTGGTCGAAATTCTTGCCCGTCGGGATCTGGTAGGGCGTAAGATCGGTGTTCGACGCCGTGAACGGATACCAGGCGCGGTGCTGGGTCGAATAGAGCTTTTCGTACCAGGCGCCGGCTTCGATGTCGTGGTCGCCCGTGTGGACCTTGAAGGTCGAGATCAGGCCCGAACGGTTCTGCAAGTATTCGGTGGTGCGCACGGCCCAGCCGGTGCCGCCAAAGATCGCCTTCAGGCGCGCGATCTGGTCTGCCGGGGTTTCGCCCGCCGGACCCGGGTAATAGACGCTGAACAGGGCGGGCAGGCCGGCCTGGTTGATCGGGCCGGCGACGATGCCGCGGCCGTAGTCGTAGTGGTAATAGGCCTGGTTCGACCAGCTCATGGTGTCGCTGAAGTGGTAGTCGTACTTGACGTAGGTCAGCGCGTCCTCGCGCTGGGCGGCCGAATGGTAGTTGCTGAAATTGCTGCCGGCCGAGGCGGGCGGGGCGCCCGTCGTCGGGTTGAGGTAGGCCAAAGCGGCGTCATAGTCCGGATAGAGGAAGGGGCGGACATACGGCGCCGAGGTTTCGCCGGCGACGTGGACGATCGAATCCTCGTTGGGCTCGACCTTGGTCTGGTAGTCGAGATAGGCCGTGAACTTGCCCTTATTGCCGGTGCGCGTGTACTTGGCGTTGAGCTGCTCGTCCTTCTGGTGGCCGTTGAAGTCCCAGGCCTTGGCGTCGTGGTGCAGCAGCGAGACGTAGAGCGCATTGCCCTGGCCGAAGGTGCCGGTGTCGTAGCGCAGGAAGGTGCGCGTCGTCGAGTACGAGCCCAGAGTCTCGGCAAAGGTGATGGTGCGTTCCTTGGCCGGGTCGTTGGAATAGGTTTCGATCGCGCCGCCGAGGTTCGAGGTCGAGGCGACGCCGAGACCGGCCGCGCCCGAGGCGAACTGCACGCGGCCGACGTTTTCCGACGTCACGGCGCGCGACGGCGACAGGCCGTTCCAGTTGCCGTACTGCTGGTCTCCCAGCGGCATGTCGTCGAAGGTGTAGCCGAGTTGCTGCAACGAGAAGCCGTGAACGAACAGGGTCTCGTTCTGCTCGTTATTGCCCCAGGGATCGGCCGTTTCGAACAGCACACCCGGCAGGGTCTGGATGGCCTTGAGCGGGTTGATGCCCGGCAGGATCTTCTGCATTTCGCCGCCACCGAGATCGACGGAAGACCGCGTCGTGCGGTTGACCTTGACCACGACTTCCTGGGGGGTGTCTTCGCCGGAGGCAGGGGTCTTGTCCTGGGCCTGGGCGTGAGCGGCGAGAACGAGCGGCGCCAGCGTCAGCGCGCCGGTGGCGAGCAGGGCTGTGCGCAGGCGCATGCGGGTCTTGAAAGTCATGGACGGCTCCGGGGAGGGAGGGATAGGGAAGCCGTCCGGATAGGCTTGGCGTATGACGAAAACGCTGCACTTGCGGAACAGTTTTGTGACGTGGCGTTCTCGCAACAATTCACTTACATCAGAAGGGTTTGCGTGACATCTTACTGTCGCGGAAGTTTGGTTAAACTGTCTTGAATTCCGGGTATGCGACGGGCATGATGACAGAACCCTTTACCCTCGGCCGGCGCGGTTTCTTTACCGGCGCCGCCTCGCTCGCTGCCTTGTCCGCTGTCCGCATGAGCCATGCCGCATCCGCAGAGCCGTTTCAATCGCCGCTGATCGTCGGCCACCGGGGCGCGCCCGGCTATATGCCCGAGCATACGCAGGCCTCGTACGAAGAAGCGATCCGGCGCGGCGCCGACTTCGTCGAGCCCGACGTGGTGGCGACGAAGGACGGCCACCTGGTGACGCGCCACGATCCGGTGCTGACCGATTCGACCGATATCCTGGCACACCCGGAATTCGCCGCGCGCAAGCGCACGGTAAAGTTCGCCGGCGGGTTCGAAATCACGGATTTCTTCGTCGCAGACTTTACCCTGGCCGAGCTCAAGACCCTGCGCTGCAAGCAGGTCATGCCCGGCCGCGACCACAGCCGCGACGGCCAATACCCCATCCTGACGCTGCAGGAGATGATCGATATCGTCCACGCCGGCGCCAAAAAGGCCGGCCGCACGGTCGGCATCTACCCCGAAATCAAGTTCCCGAGCTTTCACCGCCAGACCGGCCTGCCGATCGAGGACAGGTTGCTCGACGTGCTGAAAAAGGCCGGCTACACGTCGGCTTCGTCGCCCGTCTTCATCCAGTCGTTCGAGCAGGGCAACCTGCAATACCTCAAGACGAAGACCGACATCCGCCTGATGCAGCTGCTCGACGGCTCGGGCACCGATCCTGAGACCGGCGCCGTGCAGTTCAAGCCGCCGTCCGACAAGCCCTATGACTGGGTGCTGTCGGGCCGCGCCGGCACCTATGCCGACCTCCTGACGCCGCAGGGGCTCGACGAGGTCGCGAAATACGCCACGGTCGTCGCGCCGTGGAAGCGCCACCTGCTGGCCTTCGTCCAGGGTGCCGACGGCAAGCCGCAGCCCGTCAAACGCCAGGACATTATCGACAACGCCCATGCGCGCGGGCTGAAGGTCCATATCTGGACCATGCGCAACGACGCGCCCTATCTCGACCCCTATTACAATGGTGACGCGGCCGCCGAATACCTCGACTTTTTCCGCATGGGCGTCGACGGTGTCTTCACCGATTTCGCCGATACGGGCGTCGCGGCGCGCGAGGCTTTCCTTAAAGAACAGGGTCGCTAGCACTCGAGTTTGTGTCATCGGTCACCCCCCCCTTCCGTCTGGATCGGCTTGACGCCGACCCAGCCACCTTCCCCGGCCTCGGCGGCAGCCAAAACGGGGCAGGAGGGCGTTCTAAGTGTCTTTCTCCTTCCCTGCGAAGCGGGGAAGGTGGCGCGAGCGGAGCGAGTGACGGAAGGGGCATTCTTTGGGTCAACGCACCTGTTCCCAGCCGTGTGGTTATCGTGTCACAAGATTTTATGTTTAAAATCAGACAATTAACCAATGTCGCAAAAGCTTGCCGCGACTGACACGGTTCCGTTTCGAAACTGTCACGCAGTCACGCTAGCAGGCCCCTCCCATGGGCTACTCCCGGCCCGTGGGGATTATTTATGAAGATCGCACTGCTTTCCGGCGCCGCCGTCCTGACGCTGTTCCAGGCCGGCCTGGTTCACGCCGCGGACACCAAGACCGCCGTTGCCGCCGACACCGCCGAAATCGTCGTGCTGGGCCACGGCCAGAGCCGCCAGACCCAGACGGTCAAGGCGCAGGACCTGACCGAAGTCGCGCCGGGCACGTCGCCGCTCAAGGTCCTGGACAAGCTTCCGGGCGTCACCTTCCAGTCGGCTGATCCGTTCGGCGCCTACGAATGGTCGACCCGCATCTCGATCCGCGGCTTCAACCAGAACCAGCTCGGCTTCACGCTCGACGGCGTCACGCTGGGCGACATGTCGTACGGCAACTATAACGGCCTGCACATCAGCCGCGCCATCATCAACGAAGACATCGCCCGCGTCGACCTGGCGCAAGGTGCCGGTTCGCTCGACTCGGCGACCTCGTCGAACCTGGGCGGCACGCTGAAGTTCGTATCGCGCGATCCGTCGCAAAAGATGGGTGGCGAGCTCGACGCCACGGTGGGTTCGAACAGCACGCATCGCCTGTACGGCCGCTATGAGACCGGCGCGATCGATGCGCTGGGTGGTCTTCGCGGCTATGTCTCGGTCGTCGACCAGAAGAGCGACAAGTGGAAGGGCGCAGGCGAACAGAAGGGCCAGCAAGTCGACACCAAGTGGGTGCTGCCGGTCGGTGAAGGCAACCTGACGGCATTCGTCAACAGCTCGAAGCGCCGCGAACAGGACTACCAGGACATGTCGTTCGAGATGATCAAGCGTCTCGGCTACAACTGGGACAACTTCCAGCCGAACTGGGCCCTGGCCAACACGGTCGCCAAGGACTACCAGCAGGGCATCGCCTTCCCAGCGCCGATCGCCACGGTCGACGACGCCTATTATTACGGCGCTGGCGTCCGTAACGATACCCTGTCGGGCCTGCGTTTCGACACGCCGGTCAGCGGCAATATCCGCTTCTCCGGTACCGTCTACCACCACGACGACAAGGGCCAGGGCCTGTGGGTCACGCCGTACGTGCCGTCGCCGGGCGTTTCGTACTCGCCCTTCTACAACGCCGCGTCGCCATCGAGCGACAACGCCTTCGTGTCGATCCGCACGACCGAATACAAGATCGACCGCACCGGCGCCATCGCCGGCCTGACGATCGACCTCGGCGTCCATCAGGTCGCCACCGGCTTCTGGGTCGAAAACAACGACTTCGACCAGGCTCGCCGCTACTATGGCGAGACGCTGAGCGCCCCGCACCGCGACAGCCTGGGCTTCCAGGCCAATCCCTTCTATACGCAGTGGCAGTACAGCTTCACGACCAAGACGGCCCAGGCCTATGTCCAGGACACCTGGACGGTCAGCGACGCGCTGAAGATCAACTACGGCTTCAAGTCGCTCGATGTGAAGAACACGGTGCAACAGCAGGTCGGTGGTACGCTTAACGCCCAGCTCAAGTCGTCGGACGGCTTCCTGCCGCAGGCCGGCTTCGTCTACAAGATCAACCCCGCCTACGAAGTCTTCGGTTCGTACAGCGAGAACATGGGCGCCTACGTTTCGGCCGCGACGTCCGGGCCCTTCAGCTCGCAGTCGCAGGTCAATGTCGACTATGTGCGCGACCACCTGAAGCCGGAAGCCTCGAAGACGCTGGAAGGGGGCTTGCGCGTTCGCACGGGTTCGTTCCAGGGCGTGCTGGCGCTGTACAATGTCGACTTCAGCAACCGCATCCTGGCCATCGCGCAAGGCTCGGGTATCGTCGGCAACGCCCCGGTGCTGTCGAACGTCGGCGACGTCAAGACCAAGGGTCTGGAACTGGCCGGCAGCTATCGCGTCACCTCGGCCTGGAAGGTCTACGCCGCCTATACCTATAACGACTCGAAGTACCAGTCGGACGTCGTCGCGACCGACGGCACCGTCCAGGCCCACACCCGTGGCAAGACGGTCGTCAACACGCCGAAAGACCTCCTGAAGACCGAAGTCGCCTACGACAACGGCGCGCTTTTCGCCACGCTCAGCACCGACTATACCGGCGACCGCTGGTATACCTACGAAAATGTCGGCGGCAAGGTGAAGGCCTCGACGATCAGCGACCTGACGCTGGGCTATCGCCTGGCGTCGCTCGGCACCACGCTGCAGCTCAACGTCACCAATCTGACCGATGAAAAGTATATCTCGACGATCGGTTCGAACGGCTTCGTCAACAGCGACGCCGCCGGCACCGCTCAGACGATCCTGACCGGTGCTCCGCGTCAGGTCTTCGTTTCGGTCAAGAAAAACTTCTGAGGTTTTTCGGAACCTTCGATTTGAGAGCCAGCCGGGCGACCGGCTGGCTTTTTTGTCTTTTCTTATACCGCCCCGCTCGGCGGGGCGGTCGGGTGAGCGCAGCCGAGGTACAGCCTCGGCCAGCGCAAGACGACGGAGCCGTTGCGAAGCAATGGTGAAGGAGATGTGGTGGTGGGGGCGGAGAGGACGCAAACGCCGCGCTTGTTACCTCTACGCCCCCCACCGTCTGAACCGGCTTGACGCCGGTTCATCCACCTCCCCCGCCGAGCGGGGGAGTATAAGAGGGGGAAAATCCTCCGCCCTGTGGATAAAACCGTCACGTAAACGCAAAATCCCTGTCACCAAATCGCTTTACTGGCGCGCAGCGGTACCCCCTCCGACGGAGCGACCCATGCCGCTGAGCCGCCGAACCCTTTTGTCCCTAAGCGTCCTGCCCGCCATTCCGGCCTTTACCGGTTCGGCCGAGGCCCCGGCGCAGGCCTTGCGTTTCGACCACGGCGTGGCGTCGGGCGATCCTCTGACCGATCGCGTCATCCTGTGGACCCGCATCAGCGGTGTGGATAAGCCTGTGGATGTCGCCTGGCAGATCGCCCGCGACGACGCCTTCTCAGATGTCGTGAGCCAGGGCCGTTTCACCACAGATGCGGCGCGCGACTATACGGTCAAGGTGGACGCCACGGGGTTGAAACCCGATACGGCCTATGTCTATCGCTTTATGTGCAGGCACGTAACCTCGCCGGTCGGCCGCACGCGGACCCTGGCGGAGACGACCGGCGACGTCGTCCTGGCGGTGGTGTCGTGCTCGCTCCATTCCAACGGCTATTTCAACGCCTATCGCGACATCGCAAGCCTCGATCGTGTCGACGCCGTCGTCCACCTCGGCGACTATATCTACGAATACGGCGCGGGCCCCGACGACTACGGTATGGGGAACGGACGGTCCCTGGGCCGCACGCCCGAGCCGCCGTACGAGATCGTGACGCTTGCCGACTACCGCACGCGCCACGCGCAATACAAGCGCGACGAAGACCTGCAGGCGGCGCACGCCCGCGCGCCCTGGATCTGTGTCTTCGACGACCACGAGATCTGCAACAATCCGTGGATCGGCGGCGCCGAAAACCATAATCCGGAAAAAGGCGAGGGGCGGTGGTGGGACCGCAAGGCCGCGGCGCTCAAGGCCTATCGCGAATGGATGCCGATCCGCGACCCGGCCCCGGGGCAGCTTTCCGAAACCATCTATCGCACCTTTCGTTTTGGACAGATCGCGGAACTGATCATGCTCGAGACGCGGCTTCTGGCGCGCTCGAAGCAGCTCGACTACAGCACCGACCTGAAGATAATCGACGGCAAGCCCGACTACGCCGGTTTCGGCCATGCATTGGGCGATCCCGGCCGTCAGCTGCTGGGGCAACAGCAGCGCCAATGGCTGGGCGACACGCTTATCGCCTCGGTGAAGGACGGTGTACGCTGGCAGGTCCTGGGCAATCAGGTGCTGATGGCCAAAATCCCCGGTCCCGACCTGGTCCGCATCTTCGGCCAGGAGCGTGTCGGACAGGTCCTGTCGGCCTTGCCGGACGCTACCCGCGCCAAGGTCCAGGCGATGATCGGGCTGTTCTCGAACGGCAATGCCATGCCCTTCAATCTCGACGCCTGGGATGGCTACCCGGCTGAGCGCGAGCGGCTCTACGACCTGATCAAGGCGTCGGGCGCGCGCGTCGTCGTGACGTCGGGCGACAGTCATACCGCCTGGGCGAACGAATTGCACGACCATGCCGGCAGGCGCGTCGCCGTCGAGCTGGGCGTGACTTCGGTCACCAGCCCGACCAAGTTCCTCGACGCCTGGCTGCCCGACCTGCAACTGGCGAAAACGCTCGCCGAACAGAACCCGGAAGTCATCGCGGCCGACGACGCCTGTAACGGCTATGTCCGCCTGACGCTGACCGAAGATACGATGACGGGTGAATGGATGTCGGTCGATACCATCACCTCGAAGGCCTTTACCTGCTCGCCCCAGATGCGCTTTACGGCAACAGCGGAAGCCGCCGGAGTCTCGAGCTTGACCGTTTCGGGTTGACTCCGCTATCCCACATAATATGGTGATGGTCCAATAAGTAGGAATGCGCCGGCAAGGCGCTGATACAGGGCCACGCCATGACGATCACGCGCTTTGTCGATGCCCATATCCACCTGTGGGACCTGAGCCATCTGCGCTATCCGTGGCTGACCCCGCCCTTTTCCGACAACGGCCCGAACGGCAGCGTCGAGGCGATCGCCTCGACCTACCTGCCTGTGGATTACCGCGCCGATTCCGCGGACTATCCTGTGGAAAAGGCTGTGCATATCGACGCGGGCGCCCATCCTGGCGACGCGATCGCCGAGACGCGCTGGCTGCAGGACCTCTGTGACACGCAAGGCCTGCCCAACGCGATTGTCGCCTTTGCGGCGCTGAACGATCCGGATGTGGAAAAGTGCCTTTCGGCGCATGTGGAAAGTCCCGCCGTGCGCGGCATCCGCCACATCATCAACTGGCACCCGGATCCGCGCCGCACCTATACGCCGAAGAACCTGCTCGACGACGACGCGTTTGCACGCGGCTATGCGTTGCTCGGTAAATATAACCTGTCCTTCGACCTGCAGATCTATCCCAACCAGATGACGCAGGCCTATGCGCTTGCCCGCCGTCACGAGAATGTGCCTGTCGTCATCAATCATATGGGTATGCCGGTCGACCAGGACGGCGAGGGGATCGCGCGCTGGAAGGACGGTATGCGGTTGCTGTCGAGCCTGCCCAATGTGGCGGTCAAGATTTCGGGGCTCGGTTTTATTGTGCGTCCCTGGACGGCGGAAATGATGCGGCCGTTTGTCTTGGAAACGATCGACCGTTTCGGCGCCGACCGCAGTTTGTTCGCCAGCGACTTTCCGACGGACAAGCTGTTCAACACCTACGGGCATGCCATGGCGGCCTATGACGAGATAACGCGCGCCTTCAGTCCCGATGAGCGCGAAGCCATGTTCGCGGGCAACGCCGAACGCATCTACAGGATCTGAACATGAACCCCAATCCGCTTCTCGGCGTTGTCTTTCACTGGCTCGGCGGCTTCGCCTCGGGCAGCTTTTACGTGCCCTATCGTGGCGTCAAGCGCTGGCCATGGGAGGTCTACTGGCTGATCGGTGGGATTTTCAGCTGGATCGTCGCGCCGTGGGTCTTCGCACTCGTCAAGGTGCCGCATTTGATGGACATCCTGCACGGCGCCTCGCCCGAGACACTGAAGTGGTGTGTCATCTTCGGCCTGCTGTGGGGCCTGGGCGGGCTGACCTACGGCCTGACCATGCGCTATCTCGGCTTAGGGTTAGGCACGGCGATCGCGCTGTCGCTGTGCGCCTTCTTCGGCACCATCGTGCCACCGATCTTCAAGGGCACCTTCTTCACCGAGGTCCTGCCGACGCAACACGGCCAGATCGTCATGCTGGGCCTGTTGATCTGCCTGGCCGGCATCTGCGTCATCGGCTATGCCGGTCACAGCAAGAACAACGACCTGCCGGAAGCGCGGCGCCGCGAGACGCTGAAGGAATTCGACCTGAAGAAGGGTGTGCTGGTCGCGACCTTCTGCGGCATCATGTCGAGCTGCTTCGCCTATGGCCTTGCCGCGGGTGATCCGATTACGGCGACGGTGGTCAAGTCGGGCGTCGATCCGCTGTTCGGCGGCCTGGCCACCCTGTGCGTCGTGCTGTTGGGCGGGGCTACGACCAATATCCTGTGGTGCGGCTATCTGATCATCAAGAACAAGAGCATCGCCCAGATGACGGCGCCCATGCCCGCCGGCGAGAAAAAGCCCTCGGCGCTGCTCAACTTCATCCTGTGTGTGGTGGCGGGCGTCACCTGGTACCTGCAGTTCTTCTTCTATCAGATGGGTGAAAGCCAGATGGGCAAGTACGGCTTCTCGTCGTGGACCCTGCACATGGCTTCGATCATCATCTTCTCGTCGCTGTGGGGGTTCGCACTCAAGGAGTGGAAGGGCGCAAAGACGAAGACCCTGACCCTGGTCATGGGGGGCCTGACCCTGCTGATCCTGTCGACCGTGGTCATCGGCTACGGCAATTGGCTGGGCGGGTAATTCCGAGCGCCTTCAGCCCAGCAAAAACCCCGGCGGATCGCTCCACCGGGGTTTTCTATAGTCGCTGTCGCGTCCGTGATCGGTCAGTTCGAGGCCAGCTTGACGCCCTTGGCCGAGGCGGCCGACGCGAGGTTCGGGCTGACCTGCGAGATCGTCAAATCGGTAACGGTCTTGCCCGACACCTTCGCCTTGCCCTGGACCCAGTAGAGGCCGTCGGCGCCGATAACGTTAAACTTGAACGTGGTGGTGAAACCGGCGCCGCCGACTTCGCACGTCTCCAGGTTGACCATCTGCTTGCCGGCGCCGGGGACAAGGCTGGCGACCTTGGCGGACGCTGCTGCCGCAACGGCTTTACCGACAATGTCCTCCTGCTCTTCTTCGCAGTCGGCAAACGCGCTGGTTGCGGCCACGCCGAGAGCGAGAACGGGAAGCAGGTATTTAAAAGTGCGGAAACGCATAGTTGACCTCGATAGGTGTCATGGGGAGGAATGACTTCAGACGGGATCCGGAGACCTGTCACCACGTACCATTTGGAATTTAATTTCTAATGAATCTAAATTGCTTTTAAGCACGTTGCGCCGCAATATTTTTTGAGAGGCGCCTTGTGCCGTAAAGCTTCGGCGCGCCGGCGTATAAGAAAACCCCGGCGGATCGCTCCGCCGGGGTCTGTCCTGTGGCATTATTTTACAGGCTTATCCTTGGAATGCCGTGCGTCCGCCCGAAGCGCTCAAGCAGCGAAGCGATAGCGCGGCGCAAAAACCGAGGGCGCCCCGCCGTTACGACTTAGAACGTGGTGCGTCCGCCCGAAGCGCTCAAGCAGCGAAGCGATAGCGCAACTCAAAAAACCGAGGGCGCTCCGCCGTTACGACTTAGAACGTGGTGCGTCCGCCCGAAGCGCTCAAGCAGCGAAGCAATAGCGCGGCGCAAAAACCGAGGGCGCCCCGCTGTTACGACTTAGAACGTGGTGCGTCCGCCCGAGGTATCGAAGGTCGAGGCGGTGGTGAAGGAGCACTCTTCCGACGCCATGAAGCAGACCATGGCGGCCGATTCATCGACGATGCCCAGGCGGCCCATCGGGATCTTGCCCTTCATATATTCGACCTGGCTTGGCGGCAGCTGGGCCAGAATCGGGCTCTCGAACGTGGCCGGCGTCAGCGCGTTGGCGATCACGCCCTTGGTCGCCAGTTCCTTGCCGAGGCTCTTGGTGAAGCCGATCACGCCGGCCTTGGACGCCGAATAGGCCGAGGCATTGGGATTGCCTTCCTTGCCGGCGACCGACGCGACGTTGACGATGCGCCCGTAGCCGTTTTCCAGCATGAAGGGGATGACCTCACGGCACGTATAGAAGGTGCCGTTGAGGTTGATCTCCATGACCTTCAGCCACGAGTCGACGGGGAATTCCCACACCGGCACGGTGGCGCCGGTGATCCCCGCCGAATTGATCAGGATATCGATCCTGCCCAGGATGTCCTTCGACTGCGCGGCGGCGGCGCCGACCGCGTCGAGGTTCGACACGTCGAGCGCGACAACGCCCGAAGCTCCGGTCTCGGCCTTGGCCGTTTCGAGCGCTTCGGCGTTGAGGTCCCACAGCACGACCTTGCCGCCTTCGGCGACGATGCGCGCCGCGGCTGCCCGGCCTAAGCCGGATGCCCCGCCGGTCACAATGGCCGCGCGGCCGTCAAAACGTCCTGGGTAGGTGGTCACTCGATAATCTCCTGGCCTTCGAGGGTGAACGTCACCACGGTCTGGCGCTGTTCACCGAGCTTGGAAACGCCGAGGTGCATGGTGTCGCCGGCGTTCAAATAGATGGGGTTGGGTTTCTTGCCTTCGCCGACGCCGGGGGGCGTGCCGGTGATGACCAGGTCGCCGGGCTGCAGCGTGATGAAGCGCGAAATGTAGGAAATGCACTCGGCGACGTTGAAGATCAGGGTCTTCGTGTTGCCGGTCTGCATGCGTTGGCCGTTGACGTCGAGGAACATGTCGAGGTTATGCACGTCGCCGACTTCGTCGGGCGTGACCAGCCAGGGACCGGTCGGCGCGAAGGTGTCGCAGCCCTTGCCCTTGACCCACTGCGTGCCGCGTTCCTTCTGGAAGGCGCGTTCCGACACGTCGTTGACCAGGACGTAGCCGGCGACGTGGCTGAGCGCTTCGGATTCCTCGACATAGCGGCAGGTCTTGCCGATGATCAGGCCCAGTTCGACTTCCCAATCCATCTTGGTGGCGTCGCGCGGCTTCATGACATTGTCGTTCGGGCCGGTCAGCGAAGTCACCGCCTTTGTGAAGAAGATCGGCTCGGGCGGGACGGGCAGGTTCGACTCGGCGGCGTGGTCGGCATAGTTGAGGCCGACGGCAATGATCTTGCCGATGCCGTTCACCGGCACACCATAGCGCGGCTGGCCTTCGACGACCGGGAGCGCGGCGACGTCGAGCGCGGTCAGCTTTTTCAGCTGCGACAGGCGCACCGTGTCCGGCGTCAGGTCGGAGATCACACCCGACAGGTCGCGGATCTTGCCGTCTGCGTCAACGATACCGGGTTTTTCCTGGCCCTTGGGGCCAAAGCGGCAGAATTTCATGAGATAATCCTTAGTGCGTGTAAGGCCGCAGCAGTTTGACGGCGGGGTTCAATTCCACGCCGAAGCCGGGCTTGTCCAGTTTGTTGACGTTGAGGCGGCCGTTTTCCGGCACCGGCTCACCCAGCAACTGCGGGTGGAACATGGGTGCGACATGGTCGGCCTTGGGCGCCATCATCAGGAACTCGGCGAAGGGCGAGTTGTGGCGCGTGATGACGAAATGGTATGAATAGACCGATGAGCCGTGCGGCACGACCATGATGCCGCGGGCATCGGCCATGGCCGAGATCTTGAGCAGCTCGGTGACGCCGCCGCACCAGCCGACATCGGGCTGGATGATGTCGCAGCAATCCATCTCCATCAGCATGCGGAAGCCCCAGCGCGTGGCTTCGTGCTCACCGGTCGTGACCAGCATGCCGGCAGGGACGTTCTTTTTCAGTTGCTGATAGCCCCAGTAGTCGTCGGGCGAGATCGCTTCCTCGATCCACTTCAGGCCGTGTTCTTGGCACCTGTGCGCCAGCTTCGTGGCATAGTTGACGTCGAGCGCCATCCAGCAGTCGTACATCAGCCAGAAGTCGTCGCCGCACTTCGACCGCATGTCCGCGATCATCTCGACATTCTTCTTCAGGCCTTCGTCGCCTTCGACGGGGCCGTGCAGCAGCGGCATCTTACCGCCGATAAAGCCCATTTCCTTCGCCAGGTCGGGGCGGGCGCCGGTGGCGTAGAATTGCAGCTCGTCGCGCACATTGCCGCCCAGCATGTGGTAGACCGGCTCGCCGCGCAGGCGGCCCATCAGGTCCCACAGCGCCAGGTCGATGCCCGAGATCGTGTTCACCACCAGGCCCTTGCGGCCATAGTATTGCGAAGCGAAGTACATCTGGTCCCAGATGGTCTCGTACTCGAACGGGTCGCGGCCCTCCAGGAAGCGCGCAAAGTGCTTTTCCACAAGATAGGCGGCCGGCTCGCCGCCGGTCGTCACGGCAAAGCCGACCGTGCCGTCCTCGGCCTCGATCTCGACGACCAAGGTGCCCAGCACGTTGATCCCGAAGGATTTTCGGCTCTGGCGGTACTCGGGATAGCGCCCCATCGAGGTGGCGATATGGTTGTCGATCCAGTGGCCTTCGCCCTGATCGTGATAGTCGGCGCCGCCGCCGCCTTCGCCGCCCTTGATGACCGACGCACGGACCTGTTTGATTTTTGGATATTTCGCCATAGTCTCACAAATTGGGACTCAAAAGTCCGCTTCCTGGGATGAAAGGGAGCGGGATCGACGCTTGCGTTCGTCCCACAATTTAGATATGGGTTCTAGAGAATGAAAAATTCGACGTCAATGGAAAATGCAGGCGAGGGCAACGCAGACGAGGGGACGGTCCGCATGGCGGGCGCGCAAACCCTTGTGCGCGGCCTCGAAGTCCTGACCGCCGTCGCCCACGGCCCGCGCAAATTACCCGACCTGTCGGAGGCGCTCGGCCTGACGCGCTCTACGACCCACCGGTTGGCCACCAACCTTGTCGAGCTGCGCTTTTTGAACTTTACCCCGCGTGTGGGCTACAGCCTGGGACCGAAGCTGCTCGAGCTCGGCCACCTGGCATCGCGGCAGATGAACCTGTCGCGCGTGGCGCACGACTACCTCGTCCAGCTGTCGCAGCAGACCGGGGACACCGTCCATCTCGGCATCCGGGACGCCGACCGCGCGCTCTATCTCGACAAGGTCCAGGGGTCGCGCCGTATCGAGATCAGCTCGCGCATCGGTGAGCGCCAGCCCTTGCGCTCGACAGGCATCGGCAAGGCGCTGCTGCTCGACGACAGCGAACAGTCCCTGCGCCGGATCTACGAAGACGAGACCGTGGCCTTTCCGGGCTATCGCGTCGACGAGGCGCAGTGGCTGGAGCGCATGCGCCAGTACCAGGCGGCCGGCTATGCCTTCGACCTGGAAGAAAACGAAGACCGCATCCGCTGCGTCGCCGCGCCCATCCGCGACGCCGGCTCCAATATCATCGGCTCGATCAGCGTATCGAGCGCCGCCCAGTATATGGACGATGCCCGCATGCGGCAGATGGTCGACCAGGTCGTGCAGACGGCCGGCGCCATCTCGTCGGAATTCGGCTGGGCCAACACCACAAGGCTATAAAGCCGGAACGAAAGAAAAAGGAAGAACGACATGCTGTTGCAGGGACAGAGGGTCTTGATCACCGGCGCGTCGCGCGGGATCGGCCGCGCCACCGCGATCGAATGCGCCCGTCATGGCGCCGACGTCGCGCTCAACGTCTATAATGACGATGAAGCCGCCGCTGCCGTCGTGGCTGAGGTCGAGGCGCTCGGCCGCAAGGCCGTCCTGTTCAACGGCGATGTCGCCGACCCGGCGTCCGCGCCGGCCTTCATCCAGACCGCGGTCGAACGCCTGGGCGGTGTCGACACCTTCGTGTCGAACGCCGGCATCTGTCCGTTCCACAGCTTTCTCGACATGCCGCAGGACGTTTTGCTGCGCACAATGAACGTCAACCTGACGGGCGCCTACTATATGTGCCAGGCGGCGGCGAACCAGATGGTCAAACAGGGCCGTGATAGTCAAGGTCGGGGCGGCTCGATCGTTGCCGTGTCGTCGATCTCGGCCCTGGTCGGCGGCGAGATGCAGACCCACTACACCCCCACCAAGGCCGGCGTGCATTCGTTGATGCAGTCGATCGCCATTCCGCTGGGCCGTCACGGCATCCGCGCCAACTCGGTCATGCCGGGCACGGTCGCCACCGACATCAACAAGGACGATCTGGCCGATCCGAAGAAACGCGAATATATGGAAAAGCGCATTCCGCTCGGCCGCCTCGGCCGCCCCGATGACATCGCCAAGGTCGTCGTCTTTCTGGCGTCGGACCTGGCGAGCTATGTTACTGGTGCCTCGGTGCTGACCGACGGCGGCCTGTTCGTGAATCTGCAATAACCCCGTAGAGTGGCTGAGCGTGCGGCATTCCCCCCTTCCGTCTGGATCGGCTAGCCGCCGACCCAGCCACCTTCCCCGGCCTCGGCGGCAGCCAAAACGGGGAAGGAATTAGATAACTAAGCTCCCTTCCTTCCCCGTTTACGGCGAAGGGGGAGACGGAAGGGGCATTTTGCTCCATCCTTCTGCGTCAACGTTTCAGCTTAAAACCGTGCCGATCCAATGATTATCTCCGCCCCCACCGACTACCGCGAAGCGGCGCGCCGCAAGCTGCCGCCGTTTCTCTTCCACTATCTCGACGGCGGTTCGGGGGCCGAAACGACGCTGGGCGCCAATGTCGGCGATCTTCAGACCGTCGCGCTGAAGCAGCGCGTGCTGAAGGGGTCGGAGACGCTCGATCTCAAGACGTCGTTTTTCGGCGTCGAACATGATCTGCCCATTTGTCTGGCGCCCGTGGGCCTGACCGGCATGTACGCCCGCCGCGGCGAGGTCCAAGCGGCCAGGGCCGCCGCCGGACGCAACATCCCCTTCATCCAGTCGACCGTCAGCGTCTGTTCGCTGAAGGAAGTCGCCACCCAAAGCGACAAGCCGATCTGGTTCCAGCTCTACGTGCTGAAAGACCGCGGCTTCATGCGTGACGTGCTGCAACGCGCCAAGGCGCTGGGCGCCGCTACGCTGGTCTTCACCGTCGACATGCCGGTGCCGGGCTCGCGCTATCGAGATTCGCATTCCGGCATGAGCGGCCCCAATGCCGAGCTCCGCCGCGTCTGGCAGGCCATGACGCACCCGGCCTGGGCGTGGGATGTGGGCTTGAACGGCACACCGCACGACCTTGGCAATATCTCGGCCTATCGCGGCAGCACGACCGGTCTCAAGGACTATATCGGCTGGCTGGGCGCCAATTTCGACCCGGGCATATCGTGGCAGGACCTGCAATGGATTCGCGACGAATGGCAGGGGCCGATGGTCATCAAGGGCATCCTCGATCCTGAGGACGCCCGTGACGCCCAGGCCTTCGGCGCCGACGGCATCGTCGTGTCGAACCACGGCGGCCGCCAGCTCGACGGCGCCCTGTCGTCGGCCAGGGCGCTGCCAAGGATCGCCGACGCCGTGAAGGACAAGATGACCATATTCGCCGACGGCGGCATTCGCACGGGCCTCGACGTCATGCGCATGCTCGCGCTGGGCGCCGACGGCGTGCTGATCGGGCGAGCCTTCGTCTACGCCCTGGCGGCCGAGGGCGAACGCGGTGTCAGGAACCTGCTGGCGCTGCTCGAAAAGGACATGCGGACCTCGATGGTATTGACGGGTGTGAGATCGATCCGTGAGGTCACTTCGGATATCCTGGCCTGATGGCCAGCCGAGACATCCGCGATTTCGGGGGACGCGGCGACGGCGTGACCATCGACACCGCCGCCATCCGCGCGGCGATTGCAGCGGCCGATCACGGCGACAGCGTCATTTTTTCGGCTGGGCATTACCTCAGCTTTTCGATCCCGCTGAAGAGTGGCGTCTATCTCTATCTTGCCGAAGGTGCATTGCTCGAGGCCGCCGATCCCGCGCGCCACAGCGGTCAGTACGATGCGGCCGAGCCTAATCCGTGGGACCTGTTCCAGGATTTCGGCCATAGCCATTGGTGCAACAGCCTGATCTACGGCATCGGCGTCGAGGACGTGTCGATCTCCGGCCCCGGCCTGATCGACGGGCGCGGCCTGACGCGCGAAGGGCCGGGCTCGCGCTGGAAAAAGCAGGCCGGCGAATTCCCGCTCAGCATGCAGGGTATGTCGGCCGAGGAAATGGCCATCCTCTCCCCCGAAGTGTCGGAGATGGCCGGCCTCGGCAACAAGACGCTGGCCTTCCGCGAGGCGCGCAATGTCGTTTTGCGCGACTTCACCATCCTCAACGGCGGGCATTTTGCCCTGCTGGCGACCGGCGTCGATGACCTGACGATCGAAAACCTGTTCGTCGACACCAATCGCGACGGGCTAGATATCGACAATTGCCGGCGCGTGACCGTGCGAGGCTGCCGCGTCAATACGCCGAACGACGACGCCATTGTTTTGAAAGCGGGCTATTCGCTGGGGCAGAAGCGGCCGACCGAGGACGTGCTGATCAGCGATTGCCACGTCTCGGGTTTCGATCTCGGCACGCTTTACGACGGCACGCGTGGCCGCACGCAAGAATTCTCGCCCGACCGCGATCGGGTGACGGGACGCATCAAGCTCGGCACCGAATCGAGCGGCGATTTCCGCCGTATCCGCATCGAGAACTGCACCTTCGAGCGCTCGCGCGGCCTGGCGATCGAAACGGTCGACGGCGGCGTTATCGAAGACGTCACGGTCAGCAATCTCACCATGAACGAGGTCACCACGGCGCCGATCTTCCTGCGCCTCGGCGCGCGGCTGCGGGCACCGGAAGGTGCCGTGCCCGGGAGCTTACGCCGCGTGCATATCAGCGACGTGTCGGCCGAAGGCATTGTCGGCGACTACTGCGCGCTGATCATGGGGATGGATAGTCACGCCATCGAGGACGTGACGCTGGAAAATATCCGGCTTAGCTACAACGGCGGCGGCACGGAAGCCGACGCTGCGCGGCAAATCGATGACCCCGACGACGCCTACCCCGAACCCAGCATGTTCGGCCGCACGCCGGCCTGGGGCCTGTGGACACGGCACGTCAAAGGCCTGAAGCTCGTCAATGTCGAGATGGAAGTGACTGCGCCGGACGCCCGGCCGCAGACGGTGATCGAGGAAACGGAACACACCTAATAGCGTTTCCGCTTCGATAGTGTTAAATAGGATTGAACACTATCGGAGGTGCCGATGCGTACGACTCAACAATTTAGTGTAACCGTGCCCAACGAGATGGCGGAGATGATCCGCGCCAAAGTCCAGTCGGGTGAATATGCCAGCGAAAGCGAAGTCGTCCGCGATGGTCTGCGGGCGCTGCAGGCGCGCGACAAGGCCATGGAGAAGTGGCTTTGGAACGAGGTAGTGCCGGCCTACGATGCCATAAAGGCTGATCCCTCCCGCGGCATTTCCACCGAAGACATTCGTGTCCGGTTGGCGGAAAAGCATGCAAAGACGGTTGAAGGGAAGTGACGGCTGCTTACCGGGTCGTTTGGTCTTCGGAAGCATGGGAGCATCTTGAGCGGATTTATGAATACATTGCTGTAGAAGCCTCGCCGTCTGTCGCAAAAGGCTTCACCGACGACATTGTCGACTACTGCAACGGATTCGACCTCTTCCCAAATCGAGGAATTGAGCGCGATGACGTTCGTCCAGGATTGCGTCTTGTGGGTTTCCGGCGCCGTGTAACAATCGCATTCGGCGTAGGCCAAAATACCGTGGAGATTGTTGGCATCTTCTACGGCGGGCAGGACTACGAGTCGGCGTTGTCAGTCGACTAACGCCCGCGGCCCCACAGCTGCGAATATTTCCAGCCCGTCAAGTCCTCGACGATTGCGCCACTTTCAGGCGTGGCGGGCTCGGTCGCACCGCCCCTCAGGCGGTCGATCTCATCCATCAATACCGCGTGAGTCCTGCCATTGAGCTTGAAGCTGAGCGCCACCAGGAACCCCAAGAGCATGACGACGATCGGCCCCACGACAAGGAGCAGCACCAGGGTCTGCAGCGCCTCGGGACTTTGGGTCTTGGCGCCCGACACAAAGCCGCCGGCGCTGATCACCCAGCCCGTGCCGGCGATGGCGACGGCCTGGCTGAGCTTGCGCACCAGCGTCATCACCCCGGCGAAGATGCCCTCGCGGCGCTGGCCAGTGACGGCTTCGTCGACGTCGGGCAGGTAGTTGTAGACGCTCCAAGGTACGAGGTTGAGCGTGCCGCGGCCGAGGCCCGCGAACATCACCGGGACGAACAGCCAGAAGAGCAGGGCGGGCGGCACGGTGCCGCCGAGCGCGCCCGCGAAAATGTTGTGTTCGATGCCGGCGACCGCCGCGCCATAGCCGGCCGGCCGCACGACGTAGAAGGCGTAGAACAGCAGGCAGCCGATGATGAACGAGGTGATCGCGATGCTGTAGGCGCGCACCGGTCCGGCCCTGAGGATGACCAGGATGGCGATGGCCACCGACAGCAGCTGGAAGCCGTACATGGTCGTCATGGTCTGCGCGATGATCAGCGGCGAGCCCAGCATCACCGCGGCGACGAATAGGGCAAAGGCGCCGTTGAAAATATCTTGCGAAATATAGCCGCCGAGATAGATGCACAGGTGCTGGCGGAAGGCGCGGATGCGTAAGGTAGAGAACAGGTCGCCGAAAATCTTGATCGGGATCAGCAGGGCGCGGCCGAGGTTGAGGGGCGCTGGCTTAACCAGCTTTTCTTCGTCGCTGTACGGGCGTTCCCAGGTGCAGATCACCGAGATGATGATCACCAGGCTGGCCAGGGCGCCGAAGATGGCGCCGTTGATCAGGAAGGTATTGGGTGAGTTCTTGCCGCCAAAGGTATTGATGATGACCGCCGGCAGGCCCGACGCCAGGATGGCCGACGCCTGGGCGCACAACATGCGCGCGCCGGCGAACTTGGCCTTTTCCTTGTAATCCTTGGTCATTTCCGCCGGGAAGGTCTCCCACGGAATCAGCACGAAATTGTAGGTCAGTTCGAAGAAAAGATACGTGCACAGATAATAGAGATAGGTCTGTCCCGACACCCACATCAGGGCGAAGCTGGGCAGCAGCGGAATGGCGATCAGCAGGAAAATCTTGCGGCGACCGATCTTCCGCCCCACCCAGGTATGGCGCAGATTGTCGGAAATATAGCCGATCAGCGGGCAGGTGAAGGCGTCGAAGAAGCGCGAGATAGCGAATAGGCTGCCGGCGCTGGCGGCGCTGAGCCCGCAGAAGGTCGTGTAGAAATAGATCAGCCACCCCGACGTGACCGCCGTGATGCCGGCGCCGACAAGGTCGCCCGATCCCCAGCCCAGATAGTTGAAGAAACCGGGCTTACGCATTTTCTGATCCGCCACGGCGGCACTCCCTATATAATCTCCTCCCCATCGAAGATGGGGAGGGGGACCACGAAGTGGTGGAGGGGGCTGGGTCCAGCTACCCCCTAGTTAGTTTAGATAAACCGGTACAGGAACTCGCCCATGGCCAACAGCGCCATGGCCTGGCCGAACGGCATGCTGGTCAGCGGGATGTCCTTGTACTCCTGGATCGAGTTGAACACCGGCGTGCCGAACGACACCTGGGTCAATTCACCTTCCTTGGAAATATGCGCGCGGACGGCCTTGGCGCCCTTGATGCCGATTTCTTCGTATTTTTTGGAAATGTACCCCTTGCGCACGGCCTTGAGGATGCCGTAGGCGAAGCCGGCCGACGCTGCCGCTTCCTCGTACGAGGTCTCGTCGTCGAGGATGGTGCGCCACAGGCCCGACGGTGCCTGGCATTGGGCCAGCGCCGCGACCTGGGCTTCCAGCGTGTCGATGAGGAAGAGGCGCAGGGCGTCGTCCTTCGGCAGGTTCAGGAGCTCGATGAATTCCGGGATGACGATGGTGACCCACGAATTGCCGCGCGCCCACAGGGCGTTGGCGAAGTTGTGGCGGCCGTCGAAGGTCCAGCCGTGGAACCATAGGCCGGTCTTGCGGTCCGACAGGTACTTGATGTGCACCATGAACTGGCGCTTGGCTTCCTCGACATAGTGCGGGCGGTCAAGCAGCAGGCCGATCTTGGCCAAGGGCAGGACCGACATCATCAACGTGTCGTCCCACAGCTGCTGATTGTTGACGCTGTTGTAGACGATGTGCTGGAAGCCGCCCTCTTCGGTGCGCGGCAACTCGTTATAGACCCACTCGCCCCAGACATCGAGATAGGGCAGGTACCTGCGGTCGCCCGTGCGCTCGTAGAGATAGGCCAGCGTGATGAAGGGCGCGACGGTGTTGATATTGCGCGACGGCATGCCCTCGCGGAACCGGTCCTCGAACCAGTTGATCATCACGTCCCACGCCTTCTGGTCGCCGGTCATCTCCCAGACCTTGTACATGCCGTACAGGCCCACGCCCTGTGTCCATTCGAAGCCGTGCCAGCTCTTGGTGTCGATGACGCGGCCGTCTTCGAGGCGCAGCAGGAATTCGCCGGTCTCGTCGCGGATATTGATCAGGTTGTCGATCAGGCGGTCGCAGGCGTCGAGATAGTCGTCGCGATCCGCGCCGAGCGCCGCCGTCTGGTGCGCCAGCAAGGGATGGATGCGGTCGGGATGCGGCGGCTTCAGCACCTGGTTGTTCATCGACGTCTTGGATACGGGTAGGTTCATGTTAGCACTTTTGGGGAGGCTGGAAGAGACTGAAATTCAGCGTTGCAGATTGGCGGGTGAAGGGACGGGGTCGAGAGGCACGCCGCCGCGCACCGCGTTGAGCACGACGAGCTTTACGGGTTCGAGGGCGTTTTCGGCCTTGCCGTCGCTGGTGACGGCAAGCGTGATCGTGTTCTTGCCGTTGGGATTGAGGATGCCCGGCGGAATGACGAAGGTGCGTTGCGGGCCGACATTGGCGGCGAAGTGGCCGACGTGCCAGCCGTTGACGAAGATCAGCGCGCGCGTGACGTGGCTCGACTGGGGCTTCGACGCATCGCCGATGAC
>FTCT01004354.1_pt1 | contig 25600 bp, 25 predicted proteins | sample 1658881 | NCBI WGS metagenome assembly FTCT01 (sample SAMEA3914864, study PRJEB12502) | metagenome | biome: forest; material: soil | place: USA | collected 2012-03-12 | depth 0.3 m | reverse complement strand
TCGAGTGTGAGGATCAGCGCGCCGTCTCCGAACACCTCGATCCTGATCGCTTCGGGCCATAGTCCGAACACCGCCTCAGCCCGCGCCAGAATATCCTCGGCCGGCGTCAGTTGGAGCGATATCTCTGCGGGCGGTCGGCCGGTTCGGTGGATCAGGACATGGAAGGCGCGCATGGATACGAGGAGAGGGTCACGCAGGCGGGGGCGAACCGTAGCGCTCGGGCGGCGTTGCGGGATTCACATGGGTTAAGCTGGGCGCCGGTTTCGGTCCGCGGCCGGCCTGAGGAGACGATCTGATGTCCAACGCCTTGATCGAGAAGCTGGCGCGCCGCGACGTCCTGGACGCCAACGAGGAAGCAGCGCTGAGGCGGGTCCTGGGGCCCGCCCTTCGCGTGCCGGCAGGGCGTGATATCGTCAGCGAACACGTCCGGGTCGATCAGAGCACCCTGATCCTGAGCGGCTTCACCGCCCGCTATACGACACTCGCGAACGGGCGGCGGCAGATCACCGAGATCAATGTGGCAGGCGACTTCGTCGACCTGCACAGCCTGCTGATGAAGCAGATGGACCACGGCATCGTCGCCCTGAACGACTGCACCATCGTCCACGCCAGTCATGCCGACCTGCGAAAGCTCATCGACGATCACGGCCATCTGGCCCGGCTGCTGTGGCTCGACACGGTGATCGACGCGGCCATCCACCGTCAGTGGCTGGTGGCGATGGGACGGCGCAGCGCCTTGGCGCACCTCTGCCATCTGATCTGCGAACTCTATCTGCGCCTGGAGGTCGTCGGCCAGGCCGAGAGCCGGGCCTTTGATCTGCCGCTCAGCCAGGCCGTGCTGGGCGACGCCCTGGGTCTCTCGACGGTCCACGTCAACCGGCTCGTTTCGGAGCTGCGGACCGAGGGTATCATCACCTGGGTCGCGGGGCGCGTGACCATCCTCGATTGGGAGCGCCTCGCCGGGATCGCGGAGTTCGACCCGACCTATTTGCGGCTGCACAGGGAACCGACCTGAGGCCGAAAAGGCCGTGCCGGATTCACCTATGTTAATGCGCAAGGGGCGGGTCAATCGCAGGACCGCTCCTGATGACCGACGCGCCTGATTCTCAAGATCCCAAGCCTGGCCCCGCGCCGCTTCGGACCGCCGTGCAGGGGCGGGGGCGGGAGGGCGACGCCGGAGAGGCGACCGTCGAAGCCGGCGTCTTCATCGAGACGACAGTGTCGGGCCGGCTCGCGCGCGTCGTGGGCGCCGGAGAGTGGATCCTGGATGAAGGGTTCTGGCTGACGGACGGGCAGTATCGCGAGACGCGGTCCGATCCCGAGGCGCGCGCCGCCGCGTCCGCCCGGCAGACCCAGGTGCTGAAGGCCCGGGTGGATTGTCTGATGTCGCACAGCGGCGGGGCCCGGCTGGCCGACCTCCTGTCGACGCTCCACGGCTGCCTGGGGCGGGATCGCCTGACCGTGACACAGCAGGCCCTGGCGGACCTGCTCGGCCGGCGCCGCGCCACGATCAACGAAGGTCTTCAGGCCTTGCAGGATCGAAAGATCATCCGGATCGGCCGGGGGCGCATCGAGGTCTGTGACGGCGCCGGTCTCGCCGGGGCCGCTTGCGGCTGCGAAAGCCGTTGGCTTCGAGGGCGCAGCGTCGCTTGAGGAAGGACGGGGCCCCCAGGCTCCGGGCGTTAACAGCTTGCGCGGCGGGGCGCGGCCTTCAGGAAGAGGAACCGGGGCCCGTTTCGAGACATCGGCCTCTATTGCGCTCTGGGCCGGACCGCAGTTCGGGATCGCGCTGAAATCCGGCGCTTATGCGGGACTGTCGCGGGCCTTCCATCACCCTTCTCAGGGAAAGACCTTCTCCACGGTCAGGGCGCCGGGGGGCGACGGCCTGATGAGGTCCGCTTCCGGACGTGAGGCCTGCAGCCAGTTCCTTGCCCGATCATGGCCGAGGAGGACGATCTGACGGTCATGATAGGGCTGGATGTCGGTCCCGGGCTCGGTCGTCAACATGGCGAAGGCGCCCTCCCGGACCAGACCCGCAATCCAGAAACTCGGCTGGCCGGCGAGGGCGAACCGCCATTTTGTTTTGCGCTTCTGGCCCGGCTCCGGCGCCGTGAACTCGAAAAAGCCGTCCGCGGGAATGGCGCAGCGCGTGCCGCCGGCGAAACTTCGCCCGTCCGAGCGGAGGTTGAAGACCGGCCGTCCGCCCGGACCTTTCCAGGCCCAGGGGGTCATATGGACCTCCGGCCCGGCGGAGCCTGTCGTGACGACCGGCGCCCGGTCGCCGATCCGGATGCTCGCCATCGGTCCGAAATTGGGCATGCCGCCGGGAAAGACCAGACGACTGCCCGTTCGGTTGAAGGCTTCGATGATGTCGTCGAAGGGCAGGATCAGCTGATATTCGTTGCACATCCGGTCTGACCCGCAGGGTTCTGTATCATTAGGCGCCGGTGTCTTGACGGCGTCAATGCGCCAGGCGTCGCCGACGCCGCCGGCTCAGGTGGCGCACCTGCAAGGTCGCGAATCCGGCAAGTCCGTGAAATCGAAGACGTATGGCCGTGTTGCTGTAAGTCGATATCGGAGTTCGCAAGACTTGAACGCACATGAGTGTCGAGCTTGAATCCGAAAGTCCAGTCAAGTCGAAGACAAGTCTCGATAAGTCTTAATAAAAAAGATCAGAAGTCCTGTTGACAACTGGTCTGATGATTTGCTTGCAATGAGTCGTAACGCGCTGAAATGCGCTGAATGACAGGACAGCAGATATGCAACGGATACCGCGGCGCCGCCTGTTCGGCGCGATGATGACGTGCGGCCTGATGACGGCCGGACCCGTGCTCGCCGGCGGGTCGGGCATGCCTTGGGAAGGGCCGCTGCAGCAGATCGTGGAGTCCATCACCGGGCCGGTCGTTCAGGCGGCGGCGGTCGTCGCCGTGGTGGTGTTCGGGGCCGGGATCGCCATGAGCGAGAACGGATCGTCGATGCGCCGGGGCCTGGGCATCATGTTCGGCCTGTGCATCGCCTTCGCCGCCTCGACCTTCTTCCTGGATTTCTTCGGCTTCGCCGGCGGGGCGGAAATCGGCTGATGGCCCAGGGACGCTCCACCGATCCCGGTTCCCCCGACGGATGGGATCTCCCGGTCGCCCAGGCCCTGGCCGAGCCGGTGCTGATGGCGGGGATGCCGCGAGACTATGCGATCGCCATGGGCACAATCGCCCTGATGCTGGGCCTCGCGCTCAGGATCTGGTGGCTGGGCCTGCTGTGGTGGGCGGTCGCCCACGCCGTGGGCCTCTGGGCCGCGCGGTCGGACCGGCGCTTCTTCGATGTCCTGCGCCGGCACCTGCGCCTGCCCGGTCATCTGGACGGATAGGACGATGCGGTTTCTCGACGAACATCGCCGCCGTCCGGCCGCCCTGGCGGATCATCTGCCCTGGGCCGCGCTCGTCGACCCCGGCGTGGTGCTTAACAAGGACGGATCCCTTCTCTGCGGCTTCCGCTTTCGCGGACCGGATCTCGAATCCGCGACCGAGGACGAGCTGATGGCGGTGCGCGCCCGACTCAACAACGCCCTCAAGCGGCTGGGCACCGGCTGGTGCCTGCATATGGAAGCGCGCCGTCGCCCGGCCGCGGCCTACCCGGAAAGCGCGTTCGACCTCGACGTCGCCTGGCTGATCGACGCCGAGCGCCGCGCCCGGTTCGAGAACGCCGATCCGGCCTTCGAGACCGAGTTCCGGCTCGCCCTGACCTGGCTGCCGCCGGCCGACGAGACCCGGATGCTGGAACGCTGGCTGTTCGATGGCCTGGCCAAAGCGGGCCAGGACTGGAGACTGTCGCTCGCCGCCTTCCGGCGAGAGGCCGACACCATGCTCGATCTGCTTTGCGACGCCCTGCCGGAGATCAAACGGCTTGGGGACGGGGATCTGTTGACCTGGCTTCACGAGAGCGTTTCCCCCCGGTCCTTTCCGGTGCGCCCGCCCGAGACCCCGATGTTCCTGGACGCCTGGCTGGCCGATGCGGGGCTGATCGGCGGGGTTTCGCCCCGGCTGGGCGACCGATGGCTCAGGGTCGTCTCGGTGCGGGGTCTGCCCACGGTGACCCGGCCGGGCCTGCTGGATGGGCTGGGCGCCTTGCCGTTCGAATATCGCTGGACCTGCCGCTGGATCGGTCTGGACAAGGCCGAGGCCGAGCGTGAGATCGTCAAGCTGCGCAAGCGCTGGTTCGCCAAAAGGAAGGGCGTCGGCGTCCTCCTGCGCGAGGCCATAACCCGGGAGGAGGCGCCGCTTCTCGATACGGATGCGGCGACCAAGACGGAGGAATGCGACGGCGCCCTTGCATCTCTCGGCGCGGAGACGGCCGCCTTCGGCTATCTGACCGTGACCGTCACCGTGATGGACGCCTCGGAAGAGGGGGCGGCGGCCAGGGCGCGGGCGATCGAGGCGGCGCTCAACGCCCAAGGACTGATCGCCCGGACCGAGGACCTCAATGCGGTGGAAGCCTGGCTCGGCTCCTTGCCGGGCGAACCCTACGCCGATGTGCGCCGGCCCCTGGTGTCGACGCTGAATCTGGCCGATTTGATGCCGGTCTCCGCCGTCTGGGCCGGCCCGGCCGGAGACGCTCATCTGGACGGCCCGCCGCTGGCTACGGCGCGAACGACCGGCTCGACCCCCTTCCGGCTTGTCCTCCATGTCGGCGACGTCGGCCACGCCATGGTCGTGGGGCCCACGGGCTCGGGCAAGTCCGCGCTCCTGGCCTTTCTCGCCCTGCAATGGTTTCGCTACCCGGACGCCCGGGTGGTTTTCTTCGACAAGGGGCGCTCGGCCCGGGCGGCGACCCTGGCGTCAGGCGGGCGGTGGCGGGCGCTGGAGCCCGGCGCGCGGTTTTCGCTCCAGCCTCTGGCCGCCATCGATAAGGACGATGAGCGGGCCTGGGCGTCGGAATGGATCGCCGAGACCGTCCGGCTGGCCGGGCTGGAGCCGGTCCCGCGGGTCCGGGAAGAGATCTGGATCGCCCTGACGACCCTGGCCGAGGCTCCGGTCGCCCAGCGCACCCTGACGGTCTTTTGCGCCCTGGTCCAGGACAGGACGGTGGCGGCCGCTCTGGAACCCCTGACCCTGAAGGGGCCGCACGGGGCCTTGCTGGACGGGGAGGGGGCGGCTTTCGGCCCCTCCCGGTTCGACACCTTCGAGCTCGAAAGCCTGATGGGCACGCCGTCAGCGGTCGCCCCTGTGCTTGCGGCCCTCTTCCATGCCCTGGAGGCCGGTTTCGACGGCCGGCCGACACTGCTGATCCTCGATGAGGCCTGGCTCTTCCTCGGGGAGACGGGTTTTGCCGCCCGCATCCGGGAATGGCTGAAAACGCTCAGGAAGAAGCGGGTCTGTGTGGTCTTCGCCACCCAGAGCCTCGACGACGTGGCGGCCTCCTCGATCGCCGCCAGTCTGATCGAAAGCTGCCCGACCCAGGTCTTCCTGCCCAATCCGCGCGCGCTGGAGCCGTCGTCGGCCGACCTCTACCGCGGCTTCGGACTGAACCGGCGTCAACTCGAGCTGATCGCCTTCGCGACGCCCAAGCGCGCCTACTACTGGCGTCAGCCGCGGGGGCGTCGGCTGTTCGACCTGCGCCTGTCCGGCGTGGCCCTCGCGCTTTGCGGGGCGTCCTCCCCGGACGACCAGGCTCTGATCGACGCCGTTCTCGACCGGTCGGGCGAAGACGGGTTCGCCCGTGAATTCCTCAAAGCCAAGGGAGTGCAGAATGTGGATTCCGTCCTCGACGCCTTCGCGCGTCCGCTCGCGGCCGAATAGGCTGATCTCCGGCCTCGCCGCCGCCCTGGTCGCCGCCAGCCTTCTGGCCGCGACGCCCGTTCCGGCCCAGCAGGTCGTCTTCGATCCGCGCAATCACATCGAGAATGCGCTCCAGGCCGCGCGGCAGTTGGAGAGCCTGGCCAATGAGGCGCGGAGTCTGGCCGCCTCCCCCTACAGCCATCTGGCGGGCTCGAACCAGGCCTTGCAGGACATGGCCGAACTGGCCCGCACGGCGAGAGGATTGGCCACATCCGTCAATGGGTTGGAGCAGCAGTTTCAGACGCTGTATCCGGAGGATCTCTCGGGCGTTGACCTTGCGAGACTGCTTCAGCAGGGTGAGGCCCGCACGACCACCGCCCGGCGCACGGCCGAGGACGTCGCCCGGGCCGCAGCGGAACTGCAGCGGCTGGGCGAAGCGCGCCAGGCCCGGCTTGCCGGCGCGCTTTCGGCCTCCCAGGCCGCCGAGGGCCAGACCGCCGCGGTCCAGTCGACCAATCAGTTGCTGGCCGTGCTCGCCGAGGAGCTTGCGGGGTTGCGCACCCTGATGCTCGCCCAGTCGCGGCTCATGGCCGAACAGACGGTTCGGGCGGCGGCCCAGGAAACAAGCGGCGCGGCGGCGCGGCGGACGCGGTGGGCGGCGACGGCAGGGCGGCCCGCGGCCCCCGCCTTCGATCCCCTGTCTCACGCCCGGGATTGAGGCCGGGTCGATGGCGGTCAGCGTGGAGACGCCCAACGAGCTGATGGTGGTGTTTTCCAACACCGTCTCGGCCGGGTTCGACGCCCTTCAGGGCGCGGTCAACGGCGTCTTTGGCCTGTTGATCGTCCTGGTCGTGGCCCTGACGGGCCTCCAGTGGGCGCTGTCGGCCAACCGGGAGGTCCTGGCCTCGGGCTTCGGCAAGGTCCTGTTGATCGGCGCCTTCGCCTTCCTGATCAACGACTGGCAGCAACTGTCTGAAACCATTTACGCCGGCTTTCTCGAACTCGGCCTGACGGCGGGCGGCGGCTCCCTCTCTCGGGAGGAGTTTCTGAATCCCGGGGCCATCCTCGCCCAGGGCTGGGAGATCGTGAAGCGACTGGGCGAGACTCCGGCTCCCGTCGACAATCCGCTCGACGTGGTGGGCAATATGGCCGACGCCCTGATCCTGGGTCTGGCGATGATCGGCATCCTGCTGGCCTTCGCGGTGCTGGCGCTGCAGATCATCGTCTCCCTTCTGGAGTTCAAGATCGTCACCCTGGGAGGCTTCGTCCTCCTGCCCTTCGGCATCTGGAACAAGTCCGCCTTCCTCGCCGAACGCCCGCTGGGCTATGTCGTCTCCTCGGGGCTCAAGGTTCTGGCGCTGGCGATCGTCATCTCGGGCGCCCAGACGGTCTTCGACCAGCTGCAGCCGTCCGCCAATCCCGACATCTACGAGGCCCTGACCATTCTGGTGGCGGCGCTTCTGCTGGCCATGCTGGCCCTGTTCATTCCCAATCTGGCGTCGGCCCTGGTTACGGGCGGCCCGGCCCTGGGCGCGGGCGCCGCCGTCACCGCCGGTGTGGCGATCGGGGGCGTCGCCGCCCTGGGCGCGGCCGGCGCCGCCGCCGCGGGCGGGGCGGCGAGCGGAACGGCGGCGCGGCTGGCCGGACCGGCGCGTGCCGCCTCGGGCGCAGGCGGCGGCCGGTCCCCGACGCCCTCAAGGGGCTCGGGCGGCTCGGGCGGCGTGGGGTTTTCACCGTCACCCCCTTCAGGCCGGCCAGGCGGTTCGGGAGGGGCGGCCACGCCCTCGCCGGGCGCCGCGCCGGCGCGCCCTTCATCAGAGCCGACCCCGCCCGCCGCGACGGGTTTCGGTGAGGAGGGCGCAAGCGCCTTCGGTCCGATCCGTCGGTCGCAGGAAGCCGCGGCCCTGATGGCGGACGGCGGACCTGCGCCAGACAGGGACGGTTCCTCTTCTCCGGCGCCGGCGGACCCTGCAGACGCGCCTGCGCCTAGTCACTTGCACGGGTCGTACGCCGGCGGGCCTGGACCTCGCGCCGCGGAGACCCTGGCGCGCGAAAGCGCTCAGGCCCGAAGCGACTTCCACCGGACGGCCGGTCGCGCCGCGAGCGCACCGACCCCGTCCGGGCGACCGATCACACGCTCCCAGGCGCTGCAGGCCTTCTTTCTCGCCAACACCGGGCGCGGCCTCCTGCCCGCCGGAGAAAACAGCGGCGTGCTGTCGCCCAATCTGAAGACCGAGGAGCGCTGAGATGCATCCCTTCTTTCGAGCCAAACGGCCTTTGGCCTCCGCTCCCGACCAAACCCCCTATCAGCGGGCCGGTCAGGTCTGGGACGACCGGATGGGCCTCAGCCTGGCGCATGCCCGCAACTGGCGACGCATCGCCCTGGCCAATCTGGCTCTTGCCGCCTTCCTCGGCGCCGGCTGGTGGGTTCAGGCCGATCGCGCCGTCATCAAACCCTTCGTGGTCGAGGTCTCCGACTGGGGCGAGACCCAGAGGATCACCGCCATCGGCGGCCGCTATCAACCCACAGAAGCCCAGACAGGCCATGCCCTCGCGGGCTGGATCCGCGACGTCCGCTCCAAATCGATCGATCCCATCGTCATCCGCCAGAACTGGCTCAGGGCCTATGATCTGATGACCCCCCGGGCGGCTGCGTTCCTCAACGGCTGGGCCCAGACCCACGACCCCTTCGCCGAGGTCGGGCGCGAGGCCGTCAACGTCGAGGTTCTCAACGTCGTGCGCCGCACCGAGCGCACCTACGACCTGCAGTGGCGCGAGACCCGCTTCATCAACGGCCAACAGGCCGGGGTCGAGCGCTGGCGCGCCCTGATCACCACCACGACCCAGCCGCCCCGGACCGAGGCCGAGCTGATGAAAAACCCTCTTGGACTGAAGATCGAGGATGTTTCATGGACCCCCGACGCCTCCTGATCGCCGCCACGGCGACATTGCTCCTGTCCGGCTGCGCCGTGTTTCGACCCCCGCTTGCGGCGTCGGCCCTGTCCGAACGGGTGTCGGCGACCGCCGGGCCGCCTTCTGGCGCGGCGCCTCGCGTGGAATCTGGGACGGAACCGGTGGAGACGTCCGCGCCGTCCTCTGTGGTGGGGACTGGCCCGGAGGCTGAGCCTGTGACGGCGCCTGCGGCTGAGCTTGTGACCGACCGGGTGACCCTGACGGAGCCGGCGGACGCGACCGCGCCCGGCGAACGGCCGGAGCCGGTCGCGGACCACGCGCGGCCCTGGCGACCCGCTGCGTCCGCAAGCGTCAGGACGGGACGGGCGGCGATCGTGGCGGCCAACGCCGCGGCGCGCACGCCTTCGCTCGAGGACGCCTTTGTCGGCGGCGTTCAGGTCTTCGCCTGGGCGCCGGGCCGGGTCTATGAGGTCTGGACCGCGCCCTTGCGGGTCACCACCCTCAGCCTGGCGCCCGGCGAAACCCTGGTGGCCAAGGCGGCCGGCGACACCGTGCGCTGGCAAATCGGAGAGACGGCCTCGGGCGCGGGCGCCGGCCGGACCGTCCACGTCCTGCTCAAGCCGCTCGAGCGCGGGCTGGAGACCAATCTGGTCCTGACCACCGATCGCCGGGTCTATCTCATCGAACTCAGAAGCGGCTCCGCCGACGGGTTCAACGCCGCGGTCGCCTGGGACGCTGGGGCGATCGCCCAGGCCCCGACGCCTGAGGCCTTCGATACTGTGCCGACGCGGATACCCGATCCGGTCGCCCTGCCTGCCCGCGAGCCCGACGGTCGCTACCGGATCGAGCCCCAGGGGCGCAAGCCGCGCTGGACCCCGACCGCCGTCTTCAACGACGGTCTGCGGACCTTCATCACCTTCGACCCGGACCTTCAGGTCGATGAGGCGCCGGTCCTCTTCATTCTTGCCCCCGACGGCGAACGCCAGATGGTCAACTACCGTCAGGTCGGCGGGCTCTTCATCGTCGATCGGGTGTTCGAGCGGGCCGAGCTCAGGCTCGGAGACCGCCGGGCCCAGGTCGTGCGCATTCGTCGCCTTTCCGGAGACCGCTCATGAACGATCATCCCTCGTCCGAGACGCCGGCTTCGGCCGCCGAGGTGCAGAGCTTCGGCCAGCCGACGCCTCCCAAACAGCCGCCCCCGGGATTGAAGGCTCGCGCCGATCGTCCCCGTGCGGTGCGCCTGCGCAAATCCGTCGTCCAGGCCATGGTGATCGGCGGCGTGGTCCTGGTCTCGGGGTCTTTGGCCTGGGCCTTCGTCGTCCAGCCCGAACTGCGCGCGGGCGCGCGTGAGCGCCAGGCCGAAGGCCGTGAGGCGCAGACCCGGGGCGCCGTGCGGCCGACGGAGGCGGTGACCGACCAGCCGGCGAGCTATGACCGGCTTCCGCCGCCCCGGACCGCGTCCCCGGATCCGTCGGTTGCGGCCGACGGCGGGGAGACAGCCGGCGATGCGCGGGCAAGGCCGCCGGCCCCGGCGGACCGTCCGGTCGCGGCCTCTCGGCCCCCGGCGCCCCGATCCGCGGGACCGGGCCCCAGGGAACAGGCGATCCGGTCCGGCCTTTTCTTCGGAGAGACCGTGAGCGCCTCGACGCGGGAACGGGCGGCGCCGGCCGGGCAGACGACTGTACCGGTCACGGCGTCAACGGCCCCGCGCGGGCAGGGGCGAAGCGGGGACTATGGCGACGCCTATAATGGCCACAGCCTGGTCGCGCCACTTTCGCCCTTCGAGCTGAAGGCCGGCGCCCTGGTGCCGGCGGCGTTGTTGACGGCCGTGGACACGGCCCGGTCCGGTCCGGTAATCGCGGCCGTCACCCAGAACATCTACGATACGGTCAGCGGTCGCCATCTGCTCATTCCCCAAGGCGCCCGACTGATCGGAACCGCCCAAGGCGAGAGCGCCTACGGCGACCGGCGCGCCTTCCTGACCTGGGAGCGGCTCATCCTACCCAACGGCAAGAGTCTGATCCTCGCCGAAGAGGCCGGGGTCGACGCCCAGGGCGCCGTCGGCGTGCGCGGTCAGGTTGATCGGCGTCTTTTCCCTTTACTGGTCGGAACGCTGTTTGCGGGGGCGATCACCACGCTCGGTCAGGTCGCGCGCGATGGGGAGACGGGCGGCGGCCTGCTGGGCGACGCCGGGGACGCGGCCGCCATCGAAGGGGCCCGGGTCGGCGGCCGACTGGTCGACCGCGAGCTCGAGGTCCGGCCGTCCATTCGCCTGCGCGCCGGCGCGCCTGTGCGCGTGATGATCACCCGCGACCTGATCCTGGAGCCCTACCAGCCATGACCTGGACCCCGCTCGACACCGGAAACCGCTGGGCCGCGCTCGGCGTCGCCCTGACCGCCCTGGCTCTGGCCGCGGCGGTGACCCGCGCCGGCGAAGCCCTCGCCGAGGAGCCTTGGGCCCTTGTCAATGAGAGCCGGAGCCTGCCCCGCGGCCTCTATGCCCGCGCGCCGGGCGCAACACCGGTTCGCGGCGCCGTGGTCGCCATCCCCCAGCCGCCGGCCGCCCGCGCCTATCTCGGCGCGCTCGGCATGCCCGCAGAGGTCCTGCTGATCAAGAGGGTCGCCGCCTCGCCGGGCCAGAGCGTCTGTCGTCAGGGGGCGGTCGTGGTCGCCCAGGGCCAGACCGCCGCTCTGCTGGAGAGAGACCGGCGCGGCCGGCGTCTGCAGGGCTGGGGCGGATGTCGGCGGCTGGGACCGAACGAACTCTTCCTGCTCGGTGACACCCCGACCAGCTTCGACAGCCGCTATTTCGGGCCGGTCGATCGCCGAGACATCGTCGGCGTCTATCGGGGCGTGGCGACATGGTGAGGGTTGCGATCGGACTGGGCGTCCTTCTTGCGGCCACGCCCGTCGTGGCCCGCCAGTCGGCCCCGGCGGTGGACTGGCGCGGCGCGGGCGGGGGGCTGTTCGTGGAGGCAGTAGCCGCCGGAACAGGGGAGGAGGACGCTTCGGCGCATTCGGAGATCGCGCAGCTTGCGCCGCTCAGCCAGCCGTTTCAGGCGGCGATTGAGGAGGCCGCGCAGGCTCACGGGCTGGACGCGAAGCTCCTTCACGCCCTCGTCCTGACGGAAAGCGCCTACCGCCCCGAGGTCTGCTCCCCCGCCGGAGCCTGCGGCCTGACCCAGCTGATGCCGGGAACGGCCCGCGAGCTACAGGTGACGAACCGCTTCGATCCCGTTGAAAACATTCGAGGCGGTGCGGATTATCTGGCGCGCCAGATTCTCAGGTTTGGGGATCTCCGGCTGGCTCTGGCTGCCTACAACGCCGGCCCGAACCGGGTCGCCCGGCTCGGGCGCGTGCCGGACATCGCGGAAACCCGGGCCTATGTCGCGACCGTGATCGACTGCTATCTGGCCCTGAGCGCCGGGCGGGGCGTGACGCGTTCGCCTCAGTGCCGCCCCCGGGAGGCGACGCCGTGATCGGGCCGGAGGACACCGTCCGGGCGGACCTGGCTTCTGGCGACGATCGGCTGTTGACGCGCAAGGAGGCGTCGGCCTTCCTGTTCGAGCTCGGAGTGCGTCTGAAGCCGGCCACCTTGGCGCGTCTGTGGTCGACGGGATCGAGCGGTCCGCCGTGCCGCCACATCCGGTCGAGACCCTATTATCCGCAGAAGCTGCTGCGGCTCTGGGCCGAAAGTCAGATCACCGAGGTACGAAACGGCGCGCCCTCGGCCGCCCAGGCGCGCCGTCGTGGCTGATCCGGCGCACCGTCGTCGTGGAACGGGCTCATGACCTTCGCCGTCAACGGAGAGCCTGTGGAGGCAGGCGGCGCCGATGATCGGCTACTGCCCTGGGAGCGCGTACAGGAGATCGCCGGCATCAGCCGCACCACGGCCTGGCGGATGGAACGCGTCGGGGACTTTCCCCAGCGGGTCGCGGTCTCGCCCAATCGGGTGGGTTGGTGGGAGAGCGAACTGACCGCCTGGAAAAACCTGCGCAGCCAGGCCCGGTTGCCGACGCCGAGGCCACTCCGGCCGCCCCGGGCGCCCAGGTTGATCGAGACGGCGCGGTCGCCGCGCCCGTGTCCGCCCCGCGAACTTGCGGCGCCGTCACCCAAACCTTTGCAGACCGAGGCTGTACAAGCCGATCTGCCGCTCACGCCTCCGAAAGCCACCCGGAAAAGGGGACGGACGCGAGGCGGCGCGCATCCGGATCAGATCGACTTCGGCTTCTAGACGTTCGTAGGCTGCGGCGGCATCGAAGCCTTGTAAAGCCGCACCGCCGGCGATCGGACGGCCAGGCGGCCGAAAGCGGCGTTCCGCGCGGCAGCCTCATGGCCGTGGCGTCCTTGGCGCGCGTTGGCGGCGAGACGGTGCATTACTCGTCTGCTGTTTCAGCAGTTCATCGAGGCTCAACGCGACGGGCAGGGGAAACAGGCTGTCGAGGCCTTGCTCGCATCGCAGGACGACGGCGACATGGACCAGAGTCTCTGTCGTAGCGTGACCGTCGCGTTCGAGCCGTCGCCAGGTACGCAGGCCCAGACCGGCGCGGCTCGCCGCCTGTTCCTGGCTCAATCTCTGGACGAGGCCGTACGCGCGGATCGAAGCGCCATGATCGGCCAGCAGCTCTGGAGCAGTCTTAATCATGGGCCACTAATGGCCCATCATGGAGGAGTTTTCGAAGGTAAGAGGCCGTTTGTGGCCTATCGTCCGTGCCTGGCTGGCGGGCGATGTTTGGAAGGGTGAGCGCAGGGGGAACGGCTGCGCTTCAGTCCCCTTTGCAGGGCGTTCCAGACTATCACGGCTTTCGGAGTTGCGCTGATGAGGGTCCGGCGGGCGGAGGGCTGGACCTGCGATCGCCGCTGCGCCGGTCGGCTTGTCGCATGCCGCCATTGGCCATCATGAGTTCAAGACGGATTTCGATAAGACGCTGCTCGAGGCTTCCGAGCATCAGCGCGAACAGCGAAGTCACGACCGCAGCCGCGCTCACGGCCAAGGCCATCCACGGGATCTGGATCGACACGAGGATCGTCGCCAGGAACACGATGGCGAAAATCGCAAAGGACATTCCGGTCGCCCAGGCGCCCCAGGCCTTCATCATCGAACGGCGCGGCGCCGCCTTGTTGATGCGGCCGCCCACCCGGCGGTCCTTGCCGCGCCGCTCGGACCGGGCGCGTCGGTCATTCGGAGACCGCTCGGCGTTCTCCAGGACTCTTTCGGCTTCCAGCGCCATGCCGCTTCTCCTTAATCCTATTGGACGAGTTGTGAACCGCCGTCGCGGGGGCCGACGCCGGTGGGAACCGGGACGTCGGTGGACGCATAGTTGGCGTTGATGATGAGGGACGGCGCACCCTTGAGCTGGAGCGATCTGGCCACGATAACCGTCCAGGCGCTGTCGCGCGCGATGTCCGCCTTGCCGCCCTCGACGATCAACTGCGCGTCCGGGACATAGATGACGCCCAGCAAGCTCTCGACGTGATCGCTCGAAATCCCGAAATCCTGGGTGTTGCCGCGTGCGGCGACCATGACCATACCTGCCCAGGCGCCGCGCTTGCGGCCATCGAGATTGACCGTGGAGTGGTCCTTGAAGTCGAACTTCGATTTCTTGTCGAAGAAGAGGACGACGTCATTGCCTTCGAGACGGGAGTTTCCCTTCATCTCGAGCTTGCCCTCAAGGAACCAGTGCTCCCCGGGGTCGAGCACGAGCACGGAGTCTCCCGCCATTTTGAACTGGCCGCAATGTACGCCGGGCGCCAGATGGAAGGTTCCTGTCAGGACGTCGGGGACCGCAATGTCCACCAACGGACAGGGAGACTGTTCCTTGAGGCTCAGTGTCTTGAATGGGTCATCGATGGGTCGGGCGCCCGTGCCTGGATCCGGCGAGATGATCCCGCGCGCGGAGGTGACGGCCTGGACCTGGTAGGCTTCCAGGCTCCCGCCCTCCACGAGAATGTCGCGGTTGGAATGGACGAGGCACTTCGGAGCGGAGATGCGTCCGCTGTCCTTGATGTTGAGCAGCTTGGATCCGGCGTCTCCGCTCACCAGGACACACAGGGGCGTCAGGCCCACGGCGACGGCGCGCGCCTGGGCCTCATAGTTCCAGCCGCCGGGAGGCAGCAAATTGGCGAAGAAGGAGGGGTTGTGGCCCTTGAGCACGACCTGGATGACTCTTTGCCCATCGCGCGAGAAGACCGTTACATCCGTCTGGATCTCCGGCGCGCCATCCCATTCCGCCACGTGTCCGCGCACAAAGGCTTCGGCGCGCTCAATCGCGGCCTTTTCGTTGATGGCGAGGCCGAGTTCGTTGGCTCCGGCCAAGGCGGCGGTGTCGGCGACGTCCTGCAGCCTGACCCGACTGGACTGCACATGTGCGAGATCGATGGCGCCGACCGAAAGAAGGATCACCGCCGGTCCGCACAGGGCGAACATCAGCGCGATATTGCCCCGTTCGTCGGTGCGGAAGGCCCCAAGCCGCTGCTGGAGCCAGGTCAGGGCGCCTCGCGCAAGACCTCGCCTCACCGTGGGACGGCCAGACGTAGCGCAGCCTCGGCGCGTGCGGCGCGCAAGGTGAAGCGCAGCTGGTAGGACAGGAGGCGCCAGTTCAGGGGTTTGGTGACGAAGGCCGTGGCGCCGGCCCTGAAGGCGCGGTCGATCGCCTCTACATCCTCGCGGCCCGTCTCGACGACGATGGGGAGACGGGCCGTAGCCGGATCGGCGCGCAGATGGGCGAGAAGCTCGAAGCCGTCCATCCGCGGCATGTCGAGATCAACGAGCAGGAGATCGTAGCGGTGTCGGGACAGGGCCTCGAGTGCTTCGACCCCATCGGCCGCGACATCGACATCGGCGGCGGCGGACGCCAGATTCACCTGGGCGAACTCGCGCAGGATGGGATCGTCATCGACGAACAGAAGTCGCGCTTCGTCATCGAGGACGTAGAAAAAGCCACTCATCAGAATACCCCGAGGCAAAAACGCCTCTCCAGTCCCCCGACTAGACGCGAACCTTAAGGGTCGGGTCATTAACATCGCGTATAACCAAAGCACTACATTGACTTGGGAGCACTTGAGTGTACGCAGGCCGACTTAAAGCTCGAGGCGGCATCGCCCGAAAGCTGACCGGCCTGGTGCTGGCATCTCTACTGGCGTCATTTCTGGTGACGGCCACCGTTTCAACCTGGATTGACCTTCGGCGACAGGCAACGCTGGAGACCAATCGTCTGACACAGACAGCGCGGGTCATCGGCTCTCTGGCCTCCGAGGCCGTGGCCTCGGGTGATCGAAGCGAGAGCTTCAGGGCCATCCGGTCGGTGTCGCAAATGCCCGGCATCACCTATGCGCGACTGCGGTCCAACCGGGTCGGTCTGCTCGCGGAGACCGGCGGCGGCGCCCGGCTCGTCTCCGATGCGACCGTCGACGGCGGTGACGGCCGATTGTCGATCTGGTCGGTGCTGAGCACAGGATCCATTCAGGTTACCGCGCCGGTCATGAGCGAAGGCGTGACCGTGGGCGCTATCACCGTTTTCAGCCAGACGCCCGAACTCCGGGGCCGCGTCCTCTCAACCATCTGGACGACCCTGGCCGGGGCGCTTGTGGCGGTCGTCGCAGGCCTCATCGTCGCCCAGCGCATGGCCCGCAAGATCACCGCACCCATTGTCGCCCTGGCCGGTCTCGTCCGGCGGGTGGACGAGACCCGTGACTTTTCCACGTCCGTGAACATTCAGGCGGACGGCGAGGTCGCTGACCTGGTCGCCGGGGTCGATACCCTGCTGGCGGGCATTCGCGAACGCGACGTTCGCATCGCCGCCCAGGTCGAAGGCCTCGAAAGCGAGGTCGCCGAGCGCACGCAGGAGCTGGTCGTGGCCCGGGACGCGGCGGAGCAGGCCAATGCGGCCAAATCGGATTTCCTGGCTGTGATGAGCCATGAAATCCGCACCCCGCTGAACGGCATCCTCGCGCTCAGCGATATGCTGGCGACCTCGGATCTGCCTCAGCGCCAGCAGCGCTATGCAGACGTGATTTCCAAGTCCGGCAAGTCGCTGCTCAGCATCATCAATGACATCCTCGACTTCTCCAAAGTCGAGGCGGGCAAGATGGATCTGGAGACGGTCGAGGTCGATCTGGCGGAGGCGGCCGAGGATGTGGCGAGCCTGTTCTTCGAAAAGGCCGCCGGCAAGGGGCTCGACCTGGCCGTGTTCGTCGATCCGGGTCTGCCATCCGTCCTGGCTGATCCGACCCGCCTGCGTCAGGTGATCGGAAACCTCGTCAACAACGCCATCAAATTCACCGACGCCGGTGGGGTGCTCATCACTATCGACCGTGACCCGGAGAACGAACAGCGGGTGCGTATCGCCGTCCAGGATACGGGCCCCGGGATCGCGGCCGATACATTGCCCACCTTGTTTGAAGCCTTCACACAGGCCGATCAGAGCACGACCCGGACCCACGGCGGTACGGGCCTGGGCCTGGCCATCTGTGACCGGCTCGTCCGATCCATGGATGGCGTGTGGGCCTTGTCGAGCGCCCTTGGCGAAGGATCGACATTCGCCTTTTCCGTCCCGTTCGAGGCGGCAGGTCCCGCCATTTCGATCCCGGCCGTGGAGCCGGGAGGGACTATCGGCGTCAGTGATCTGTCGGCGCAGACGCGGGTCGCCGTGCTGCGTTACCTTGAGGCGTGGGGCGTCGGCGCGACCGAGGCTCAGGACGGGGCCGCGATCATCGGCTCCGGCGCGCCGGTTCCCGAATTCGGGATGGCGGTGTGTGACAACGATGACGCCGCCGACGCCGTCCTGCGCCGCGCGCCGGACGCTTGCGTTCTCGTCAAGCCGATCCGTCGCGCGGATCTGCGTGAGGTTGTCGCCCAGATGCGCGATGGCGCGCGTCCGCGCCTCGCGCATAGGTCGGAGCGGCCGCGCCCTGGAACAACCTTCCCCGGCCTGCGCGTTCTGGTCGTCGACGACTCCGAGGTGAACCGGGAGGTCGCCGTCGAAGCCCTGTCGCGCCTGGAGATTGAGACCTTCACCGCCGAAGACGGTCGTCAGGCCGTCGAGCGGCTGCGAAGCCAGACCTTCGACCTTGTCCTCATGGACGGTTCCATGCCCGTGCTCGACGGCTTCGAGGCCACCCGTCTCATCCGCGGCGAGGAGGCACAGACGTACCGACCCCGGGCGGTGATCGTCGCGCTCACGGCCCATGTGGTGGGGGCCGGCGCCGATGCCTGGAAGGCGTGCGGCATGGACGGCGTCATCCACAAGCCTTTCACGCTTGACGATCTGGTTCGCGCGCTCGGACGCTTCTGCCCTGATCGCGCCCGCATCAAGGCCGACCCCGATCCTCTGACGGCCCCCGCGCCCACGCCAGGCGGACAGACGAATCCGGTTGAGGTGCGCCCCGACCTTTTCGATCCCGGCGTTCGGGGGGAACTGCTGGCCATGAGCCGCAACGGGCGCGCGGACTTCGTGCAGCGCGTCCATGGTCTGTACGTCGCCAACGCGCCTCTGCGCCTGGCGGAGATCCTGGAGCATGCGCGCAGCGAGGATCGGGACGGTCTGGCGCGGGCGGCCCATGCGCTGAAATCCATGAGCCTGAGCCTCGGCGCCGCCGCGGTGGCGCGCGAGACTTCAAGGATCGAGACCGCCGCGCGGTCCGGCGACGCCGTTTCGGCGATCAATGTGGATGAGATACAGGCTCTCGTGGCGTTCACCCTCGCCGAGTTCGAGGGCATGAGCTCCGCGCCGGCCCCTGTCCTGAGCGCCGAAGAGGAACTGGCGGCGGCGATCGAGGGGGAAGAACTGCATCTGGTCTACCAGCCTCTTGTCGATCGGCGCGGCCGGCTTTCGGGCAAGGTCGAGGCTCTGATCCGGTGGACCCATCCTCAGCATGGCCGCCTCAGTCCAGACGATTTCATCCCTCGCCTCGAAGCCGAAGGCGGGATTGCCCGGCTGACGGATTTCGTCCTCGCCCAGGCCATGCGGGATCTGCGGAATCGCCCGGACATCACGGTGTCGATCAACGCCTCCGCTGCGGAGTTCCAGGCCGCGGGCTTCGCGGACAGGGTCGCCACCGCGGCGGCGTCCCAAGGATTTCCGCCGCAGCGGCTCGAGATCGAGGTCACCGAGACGGCGATGCTGGACGTCTCGGCCGCGAGCCGAACCGTGGACGATTTGCGGGGCAGGGGTTTTGGCGTGGCCCTCGACGACTTCGGCGCCGGGTTCACCAGTCTGCATGCGCTGAGAGAGCTGAAGTTCACCACGCTCAAGGTCGATCGGAGTTTCGTTGAGCGCTGCACTCACGACACGGCTTCGGCCGCGATCATCCACGCCGTGATCGGGGTGGGGCGGGCGCTGGGCATGAAGGTCGTTTGCGAGGGGGTCGAGACGGCCGACCAGGCCGAGTTCCTGCGCGTGGCCGGCGCCCACTACCTGCAGGGTTATCACTTCTATCGCCCTCTCACATTGGACGCCCTGCCCGGGATCGCCGAGGAAGCCGCATGACCCCAACCAACCTCAGTTCGCCCAAGGCGACGATCCTGATCACAGACGACGATCCGACGCTGCGCGCCATCGGAGCGGAGCTTCTCACCTGTGAGGGATACCGTGTGCTGGAGGCGGAAGATGGAGACGAAGCGCTTCGCCTGATTGAAGCCGAGTCCGTGGATCTCGTCATCCTCGACATGCTCATGCCGAACAAGGATGGGCTGGAGACCATCATGGATTTGAGACGCCGGGGGTCCGGCGTTCGTATTCTCGCGATCTCCAGCGGCGGAAGCATGGGCGTCGACACCCTGTTGAAATCCGCGATGATCTTTGGGGCGGATCGGGCCCTGTCCAAGCCGCTGCCCCTCTCAACCTTCGCCGACACGATCGCGCAGATGCTGACCCGTCCTGCGGTGAGGAATGACCTGTTCCGCTGAAGGTCTCGGGTCCGATGTGAACCTCTCGGCCCACCGGAGCCCGGGTCTGGGCCGGCGGGTCTCACGATCGGCCTGCTGCCGCCGCCTCGGGCGCCCCCCGGCCCACAACGCTGCTGCCGTCAGGACGTCGCGGCCGACCGAGGGAGAGGTTCTCACGCTCGACCCCACCTGAACGGGTTCAGGATACGCGTGCCTTGCAATACGGGCCGGGCGTCGACGGAAAGACAGGGGCCCGCGGGACCACGACGCCGTCAGGCTCAAGCGGGGAGCGTTCCAAGGAGCGGACCGCGGAGCGCGGATTTCATGCGACGCTCATTGCGGTCCGGGAGGGCGTGTGCGATCAGCCTCCCGACGGGCGGGGGACGCTTCCCGTTGAGCGCGTAGAAGTCGTGCCCGCGCCTTCAGCCAAGGGCCCTCGAAGACGGCGGTGGCGGTGGCGGTGGCGATGGCGTTGCATCGCTCGGTGTTCAATCCGGATCGGCGGACGGCTTCGCCCCAGGGCGGCGGACTGTTGTGGATCGGTCCGATTGTCCTCAATCCTGGAGGTGATCTCGCGAATGCGGTCGACGGCGGACACATAGCGTTCGAGTTCATCGTCCGTGACGTCGGCGGCCACACTGTGGGACTCCGGCATGGGGGCCTTGAGCAGGGCGATGCGGGCGCGAACAGCCGGATCTTCCACAGAGGCTTTCGCGATGGCGTTGTAGCGCTCGACAGGCAGCCCGGACTGCTGGACCACGCCCGCCAGCTCCGCCGGTTGGGCGGCGATCGGAGGCGCCCCATTCAATCCGGCGGTCAGGGCTCTCCGCCTATGCGGACCTCCTGTCTCTGGCGGCGCGCCAGCCTGGATAAGGCCGGCGGCGGCGTGCACCCGCGTCAGGCCAACGGCGGGACGGGGGCAAAATCGGGGGTCGCCCACCGCCCTGTCTTCGCCGGGCGGAACACGCCTGTGACCACAAGGCCCTGCGGCTCGAACGCGCGCTGCAATTCTCCGTCGAGCTCCGTCTTGACCAGTCGGTCAATCAGCCGTGTGCCGAAGCCGGTCCGCGCCGGCGCTGCGACAGACGGGCCGCCCGTTTCGTCCCAGCGGAAGGCGACCGCGCCGTCGACCGCGTCCCACGTCACCCGAACTCGTCCCGCGGGCCGCGAGAGCGCGCCGTATTTGAGGCTGTTGGTCTGGAGCTCATGCAGGATCATGCAAAGGGCGAGCGCGGCCTCGGGGGGCAAAGAGATCTCCGGACCGTTTGAGAGGATGCGGCCGTCGAGCTGTTCACCGCATTGGCCGACAACTTCCCGGATGTCTACGGCGCTCCAAACCGTGCGGGTCAGCAGATCGTGAGCCGCGCCCAGCGCGACCAGGCGCTGTTCGAAAACGCGGGCGCGAACGCGGTCCCCGCCTCGGAAAGTCTGAACGGCCAAGGCCTGAACAGTTGCGAGCGTGTTCTTGACCCTGTGATTAAGCTCGTTGATCAGGAGGGCTTGGCGCTCTGCGCGCACGCCAAGTTCGAGCGAGGCCTGGCTCAGGGCGGACTGGACCCGGTCGATGTTGGCGATGCTCGCCGAACGGCGCGCGACCGCTCCTCCAGCCGAGACGGTCAGGGCGTCCTGTTCCAGACCGCCGATCTCGTCCGCAATCCGGCGCGCGGCGTAACGCGACAGAGAGAGGCTGACGAGAAGGATGAGCAGAAAGACGGTGAGCACGATAGCGGCCATTCGCCAAATCGGGCCCTCAACCTCGGTGCGCGGCGTCACAATCATCACCGTCCAACCCGACAGCGAAGACGGCGCATAAGCGACTACCGTCGGGACGCCTTCGAGGGATCGGCTGGAGGCGAGGCCCGCCTTTTGCTTAGCCATCGCCTCAATCATGGACGCTGTCGCGTGGGCCCCCTGAAACCGCCGCGCCTCCCGGGTGCGTGTGATGACCCGGTGATCACTGCCGACAAGCGTGGCGAAACCCCGCCGCGGGAGGGGTTGGGCGACCATGATGTCGCGCAGCCTGTCTGGATCGATCAGGAGGGAGACGATCTGACGGGGAGCGCCCGCAGCAGGCACGTCAACGGCGACCACGGCGCGACCGGCCGAGGGGCTCACGAACAGGTCCGAGACGCCCGGCTTTCCGCGCGCCAAGACGCTAAGGATGGTCGCGCGCCGCGGTCCGTCCGGTGCGCGTCCGTGCGCGTCGGGAGATCCGGGCCCAGACCGCTGAAGAAGCCGTTCGCTCGCCACATCGCTTACGGCGAACCAAGCCGTGGACCCGAGATCCAGACGCTGGATGCGCGCTTCCACGCCAGCCCAGTCCCGCCGACCCAAGGCGTCGGACGACCCGATGGCCTGCGCAAGCGCGACTTCCCGGGATAAATCCTGATCGATCGCTGCGGCCATGGCGCGGGCGTCGGCCAGAAGCGCGGCTTCAGCGCTCCGTCGCGCTTCCAGCACATTCCAGCCGATCAGGACGGCCGCGACGAGGGCCGTGGGCACGGTCAGCCCAAGCGCCAGCACCATCAACCATCGCCTCAGGGTCGGACGTTTCATGCCCGAAGCAACGCCTTCCGACGCAAATCTACCACGGGGCGTCGCCTCCTGCTGCGACAAGAGCCGCCCGACCGGCATGACAGAGGGGCATCGGGCGTGCAACGCAAATCCGATGCGTGATGCTAAGGGCCCGCCGGCTCGTAAAGGACTCCTGGACGGCTGATGGAACGAGAACCTGGCCGGCTTTCAGCGACCGCAGCCTCTTCGGCATGAAGGCGGAAACAGTGGACTGCACCGGTTCCTCATGGCTCACGCACTCCGGCGTGACGTGGACGCCTTTATGGGCGGCATCGCAGGTGATGGCGCAGATCGCGTTGGCTTCTCTGTGTCTTTTAAAGACGTTCCAATCACGGCGGTCGAAGGCGGCGATCTGGATCTGCCGGATTTCTCGTACGGGCGTCGGCCCGGCCCCCTTGGGTGGAGCCATTCTCCCCGCGGGTTTGCCCAGAAGGGGTGGGAAGGTCGCGCGCGAGTGAAGATCGGACGCTTCTCGGAACGTCGGTTCCCGGGGCGAGTCCCAAGCGGGGCTAGCGCAGCGCACAGGCGGGCGGCCTGAGGCCGGCCGAATCGATCGCAGGGCCTCACATCATCCATGTTTCGCCGTTCGCCGAATCATTGCCTGACAAGGCGGCGTCGGGAGGACGAGGATGACGCCAGAACGATTCCGAAGACCTAGCGCCCCATCCGGGGCCTTCGGGCCCCCGCGTCCGACCGTCCGGCGCCATCCGCCTTTCGCCGTTCGCCGACTCACCGCCTAAGGGGAGAGCTTTGGGGAGGACAAGCATGACGCCGGAGAGATTTGAGGAACTGGCCATGCGCCTGCCGGGTGTCGAGGCTCGTCCCATTCTGGAAACCGTCGAGTTTCGGGTCGCGGGGCGGACTTTCGTCACCCTGGGCTGGCCCGCGGGACAGTGGGCGATCGCGCGGCTGTCACCGGACGACCAGAAAAGGGCCCTGTCTCGTGGCCGCGGCGTTCACGCCGAACCCACGCCTCGTGGGGAACGGGGCGTGACCTTGGTCCGTCTGCGCGGGGTCGGGGAAGAGGAAGTCGCCCTCATTCTGGCCGACGCCTGGCGGACCGCTTACCGGCGGGGGGAGGCGAGCAGTGTCGAGCACGCCGTTGGCGAGAAAACGCTCGACGCCTAGTCCCGGCGTCGCTCGGAAAAGTTGGGTCTTTCTCAGCTTCGGCGCGTCGAACGGCCAGCGTCGGTTTGACGCTTTTGGCGGCGATGTAGGACGGGCGGGCTCAGGTTGTGACCCGGACGGGACCGCGCGACGAGCCAGTCGGAAGTTTCGACGGGGTTTGAGCTAAAGCCAGACAGCCCTGCGTAGATGCGGCTGTCAGCCCGGCCGCTCAGTCAGGTCGGGGCGCAGAGCGTTTCGGGTACAAGTTTCGGAAGCCGGATGCAGACGTGAGAGAGGTCCGGGGGCATGTATCGGCGACCTTAAGGGTATGATACAAAAACTCGGATATTACGATCTAATGTCAGAGGTTTCGAACTGTTATGCCCAGGCCGGACGTGAACAGCGCGCTTGCAAGAAGTCTGCTTCGCGACGGCGCGATCAAACGTCTGTCCGTGCTGCGTGCGGCCGGCGTCCATCCGGCCACCCTGAGCCGCCTGGAGGCCCAAGGGGCCGTCCTCAAGCTCGGGCGAGGTCTCTATCAGGCCAGCAATGCCGATCTGACCGCCAATCATGACCTGGCCGAGGCGTCGCTGAAGGCTCCGACAGGCGTAATCTGCCTGACCTCCGCGCTCGCCTTTCATGGTCTAACCGACCAGATGCCCGCCCGGGTCTGGGTGGCCATCGGCCAGAGCGACCACGCCCTTCGTGCGGGATCGGGCGTGAAGATCGTGCGCTTCAACGAACGGCTGCTGACGGACGGGGTCGAACGCCACATGATCGAGGGGGTGTCGGTCAAGATCTTCGGTGTGGCGAAGACAATCGCGGACTGCTTCCGGCATCGCAACACCGTAGGGCTCACGATCGCGCTGGAGGGGCTTCAGCAAGCGCTGGCGCAGCGAAAGGCGACGCCTGGGGCGCTGTCCGAGGCCTTTGCAAACGGGCGGGTCACCACGATCGCTCACCCCTACCTTGATGCCCTGACCGCAAATGGGTGATCGTCGCCGTAACGTGGCGGCTTCCGTCCGGTCGCGCCTGTTGTCCCATGCGAAGGCGACGGGGCTTTCGTTTGACCAGGTCCTGACGCGGTTCGTACTTGAGCGTCTCCTGTTCCGAATGGCCGCTTCGCAACACGCAGACCGCTTCGTTCTCAAGGGGGCCATGCTCCTGACGTCATGGTTCGACGACCCGCTTCGTCCGACGCGCGACATCGATTTCCTGGGCTATGGGGATCCGGCGCCGGAAGCGATGAAAGCCCTTTTCGCCGAGGTTCTCGCTGTGGCTGTCGAGGACGACGGCGTCATATTCCGTCCGGACGAGATCACGGCCGAGACCATTCGCGACGATGTGGAGTATGGGGGCGTTCGACTAAAGACGGTGGCGAACATAGAAAATGCCCGAGTGACAGTCACCGTCGATATCGGGTTCGGCGATGCCACGACCCCGGCCCCGGAGTCCTTCGACTATCCCGTCCTTCTGGGTTTCCCGTCTCCCCGTTTGCGCGGATACGCGCGCGAAACGGTCATCGCCGAGAAGTTTCAGGCCATGGTCTCGCTGGGCAAGGCGAACACTCGTATCAAGGATTTTTACGACGTCTGGGCGCTTCGGACCCATTTCGCGTTCGAGGATGAACGGCTGGCGACCGCGATCCGCGCGACCTTCGATCGCCGACAAACGGAAATTCCGGTCAACCCGCCCACGGCTTTGACAGACCAGTTTTCGAAGGACCCCGGCAAGAGGGCTCTCTGGGCTGCGTTTTCCGCCGATCTGGCGGGCGCGCCCGCGGAACTGGAGGACGTCGTCGAGAGCTTGAGGGACTTCCTGATGCCGAGAGCGGAACAGGCGAGGGGGCTTGGGTCCTGATCCGTCGGCCTGCGCGAAGAAAACCGGCCGCCGCGTCGCCCGGGAGGCAACGTCCGGGCACGGGATGGCGCCATGTCTCCAACCATAGGCCACTGTCCCGACTGCAGGACAAGCCGCCACGCGCCTGAAGACTCTCCCGACCAGCGCCTGCAAGCCAAACAACAGGACCGCGACAGGATCATTTCAACCTGTTGGCTGCACTGCGGTGAAAAGCTGTGATCAAAAGCCCCACTCTCAGCGCGCTTCGCGACGTTTCGAATGTGCGTCGAAGACCTCGGGATCGGGCCGGAAAATGCGCCTGCTGGTTTTGTGCCCCGGTTGTGCCCCAGCGGACAGAACCAAGCGGCCACGCCTCGGGCGGGGCGGTTTAAGTCGTTGTTTTTTAGGCGGAACGATGGTGGGTGATGTAGGGTTCGAACCTACGACCCGCTGATTAAGAGTCAGCTGCTCTACCAACTGAGCTAATCACCCGTACCGATCGTCTCGGCTC
>FTCT01001438.1_pt1 | contig 26045 bp, 19 predicted proteins | sample 1658881 | NCBI WGS metagenome assembly FTCT01 (sample SAMEA3914864, study PRJEB12502) | metagenome | biome: forest; material: soil | place: USA | collected 2012-03-12 | depth 0.3 m | reverse complement strand
CGGGGGCGGGGGGCGGCGGCCGAACGCGCCCGCCGCCGCCACGCTGTTCACGCCGACGATGGTCAGGCGGCCGCGCACCCCGGCCAGGCAGCGCAGGATGGCGTCGCCGACCAGGCTGCCGGCGCTGGTGATCAGGATGCGGATCGTCACGGCGCGCCCGCGGCCGCCGGGGAAATGGTTCCCGGAAAAGCAACCAGGGGCGACACCGCTGCCCCCATCAGGAAACGCTGGACGGTGGCCGCCGGGGAGAAGACGCGGGGCAGATAGCCGAGCGTGTCCGCGACCATGCGACGGTGGAGCGCCGGATCGCGGGCGCGGTCCAGCCCCTCGTCCAGATCGGCGAAATCCGTCCGCACCGTCACGAACAGCCGGTCCCGGCCGAACAGCCGGTCGCTGAGGCCAGTGGGCGGCGACACGACGAGCGCGCCGGCCGCCATCGGCTGGATCGTCCGCTCAGTGACGCCGCCGGCATAGGGGGGTGAGACGACGACATGGCGAGCCCGGCGATACAGGGCCAGCAGGTCGGCGTGCGCCATGGCCGGCAGGACCCGCGTGTCGGGATGGAGCCGGACTCCCTTGCCGCCGCCGACCAGCGTGATCGGGTGCGCCGCCAGACGCTCCAGCATGATCTGCCGGCGCCGGTTGCGGATGAAGTGATCGGCGGCGACCAGGAGGAGGCGAAACCCCCGGGAGCCATAGTCGATGCGCATGTCCAGGGATCGGGACACCGCGTCGCACACCGCGCTGAACGGCTGGAGGCCGTCGTAGAGCCCGATTTCCAGGATGCCGTCGAACAGGCGGAGGATGAGCGGATCGTCGCAATGCCCCCGCACCACCTCGCGGAAGGGGTCCGGAGGGCGCAGGGAGACCACCGCCAGGACGTCGATGGGGCATTCGTCATCCGGGGAAGCCTGGTCCGGAAGGTTCGCCGGCGGAACCGGGCAGGCCGGCACATAGAGCTGATGCACCCCCTGCTTGGGCACCCAGCGCGACCACAAGGTGGCGAAATCGGCGTCGAGGAAGGCCGTCGTCTGGCCCGGCCGGTCCTGCGCGATCACCTGGGGCATCCAGTGGTTGCACGGGCTGTCGTTGATCAGCGCCACCACGGGCTTGTCCAGGACATCGACCAGTGGCCGCCGGCCGGTCGCGGTTTCCACGTGGACGGCGTTGATCCATCCACCGTCGCTGAAGACGGCGCGCACCCGGGGGGCGCGCATCGCCTCGACATCCGCCGCCGCCAAGGTCCCCAGCTCCACCGTCAGCGTGCGGTAGCCGATCGCCTCGAACGCTGCCCGGTAGACCCCCGTGCTCATGCGCAGGCTTCCATGCGGGTCGACCCGTGCCGGCGGCAAAGCCAGCACGATCATGTCCTGCGCGTCACGACACACGAAAGGCGGCTTTCGGAAGGGGGAACACGAGGAAACGGAAAGGGCTGCGCGGGGGGCAACAGGACGGCGACCCTCTCACCGGCATCCGCCGGGCGTCAAGTCGGGAAAACAGGCCAACCGGATGAGCGCCCCTCGCCCTCCCCGGCCCCGGGCGCATTCCCGGGCAGGAAATGGCGCTGTCTTATATTTTCATGATTTCATGATCATATTTTATGGCTCTATGCCCTGCCGCCATGACCGGCCCTTTCCTTGCCGCCCTCTTCTGCTAAGGTTGCGCCGCGGCAGCCGGGGCAGGCTGGTCGTCGCCCGCTTCCCCGCCCGCCGCCGGTCGTCCATGGGTTTCCGCATCAAGCTCGCCGTCAGCGGCGTCATCGCCGCGCTGCTGCTCACCCGCATCGACGCCGCCGCCGTCGTCGCCGCGCTGGGCGGCCTGGCGCCCGGCCCGGCCCTGGCGGCGGCGGCACTGTTCCTGCTCACCCATGTCGTCAACGCCGCCAAGCTGCGGGTGCTGATGCCGGAACGGCCGCTCGGCACGTTGCTCGCCTACACCCTGCTGGCCCAGGCCTATGCGCTGCTGCTGCCGGGCCAGGTCGCCGGCGAGGCGGTCAAGGCCTACCGCCTCGGCCGCGGCCGCGGCACGCAGGGTGGGCAGGCCGTCTCCTCGGTGGTGTTCGACAAGCTGACGGGGATCGCCGGCGTCCTGGTTCTGACGCTGCTGGGGATCGCCGCCGAACCCGGCCGTTTCGGCGGCTCCCTCGCCTGGGCGGCGGCGGCCGGGCTGTTCGGGCTGGCGGCGGCGGCGGCGGCGCTGTCCTGCGGGCCGCTGGTGCGTCGGCTCCCCGCCGCGCTGTCCGGTCGGGCCGGCGCCCGGCTCGCCCCTGTCCTCGGCCATTCCTTTTCCCATTTCCTCGGCCATTTCCTCGATACCTGGCGCGCCCATGCCGGCCGGCCCGGCCGGCTGGCGCTGTCGCTGGGCTACGGCGTCGCCTCCCAGGCGGTGGCCGTCGCCGGCAGCCAGATGCTGGGCCGGGCGCTCGGCATCGAGATCGGCTTCGCGCTGTGGTGCGTGGTCATCGGCGCCCTCACCGTGGTCCTGCTGGCCCCGCTCACCATCGGCGGCATCGGCCTGCGCGAAGCCTCGCTGGTCGGGCTGCTGGGCGTCCTGGGCGTCGCCCCCGAACAGGCCCTGGCCCTGGCCCTGGCGGTCTTCGCCTTCCAGATCCTGGTCGCCCTGCTCGGCCTGCTGGTCGATCTCACGGTGCTGCGCAAGGCCTAGTCAGGTTTCGCTGGATCGGGCCACAGGCCCGGCCTGTGAGGCCATAAGACTCTGGAGCGGACGAAAATCCGCTCCAGCGCGGCGGCCGGCGGCCGCCGCGAATCCCCGCCCGCGCGCCTTTTTCGTCTTCGCAGCCGTCGGGCTCCCATCGTATGGTGCGCCCCGGAAGGCTGCCCGACCACCGTCGCGGCGGCCGACGATTGCCGGAAGCCTATGATGCTGCTTGTGCCCCATCCCCCGTCCACGCCCGAGGCCGACAAGACCGCGTCCGGGGCCGTCCCCGGGGGTGCTGCCGGGAATACCCCCGGGAATACCGGAGAACCGGCGGCGCCCGTCTACCTGTCGGTGCTGATCCCGGTCTACAACGAGGCCGAGAACATCGCCCCGCTGTGCGCCGGTCTGCGCGCCGCGCTCGGCGGGATGGAGCGGCCCTTCGAGATCCTGCTGATCAACGACGGCTCGACCGACGGCACCGAGCAGGAGCTGGCCGTTGCCGCCGCGACGGACCGGCGCATCCGCATCATCAATTTCCGCCGCAACGCCGGCCAGACCGCCGCCATGATGGCGGGCATCGACCACGCCCGCGGCGAGGTGATCGTGCCGATGGACGGCGACCTGCAGAACGACCCGGCCGACATCCCCCGGCTGGTCGCCAAGCTGGACGAAGGCTACGACGTGGTGTCGGGCTGGCGGCGCGACCGCCGGGACCGCTTCGTCACCCGCGTCCTGCCCAGCATGATCGCCAACAAGCTGATCTCCGTGATGTCCGGCGTGCCGCTGAACGACTATGGCTGCACCCTGAAGGCCTACCGCCGCGAGATGCTGCAGGGCTACCGGCTCTACGGCGAAATGCACCGCTTCGTGCCGATCTACGCCCGCTGGCAGGGCGGCCGGCTGACCGAAATGCCGGTCAACCATCATCCCCGCCGCTTCGGCAAGTCCAAATACGGGCTGGAGCGCGTCGTCAAGGTCGTCCTCGACCTCGTGGTCGTGAAGTTCCTGACCCAGTACGAGACCAAGCCGGTCTACATCTTCGGCTTCGCCGGCGTCGGCTTCATGGGGCTGGCCTTCGTCGCCGGGCTCTACGCCCTCTACCTCAAGCTGGTCGACGACATCTCCTTCATCATGACGCCGTTGCCGCTCCTGGTGACGCTGGGCGTGATCACCGGCGTGATGTGCGTCCTGATGGGGCTGCTGGCCGAGCTGCTGGTCCGCATCTACTTCGAATCCCAGGGCAAGAGCCACTACACCATCAAGACCATGGTCAATTTCGACCAGGACGGCTGATACCGGATCCGAAAAAGCCCTGACTTTTCGGATCCGGCATCGCCCGCGACGGCGGGCACGCGCCATCAGCCTCCGGTCCGTTCCGCGGCGTGCCGTTCCAGGGCCTCGGCGACGCGGGCGACGACCGGGTCCCAGGCGCCGGGGGCCGGTTGGCGGAACAGGCGCATGGTCGGGTACCAGGGGCTGTCCTCGCGGTCCATCAACCAGCGCCAATCCGGCGCGAATGGCAGCAGGACCCAGACCGGCCGGCCCAGCGCCCCGGCCAGATGCGCCACCGAGGTGTCCACCGTGATCACCAGGTCGAGGTGGGAGACGATCGCCGCGGTGTCGGCGAAATCGCCGATCTCCCCCGACAGGTCGGTGATCGCCAGCCCCGGCACCGGGGTGGCGAGCTGGGCGGCGGCCGGTCCCTTCTGCACCGAATAGAACCGCACCCCCGGCACCCGGCCCAACGGCGCCAGGGCGGCCAGGGCGAGCGAACGGTTGCGGTCGTTGCGGTGCCCCGGCGAACCGGCCCACACCAGCCCGATCCGGCAATCCCTGGGGCAGTCCCTGGGGAAATCCCCGGGATTGCCGTCCCCGGACGGGCCGAGGCGGGCGGCCCAGCGCGCCAGCAGCTCCGGCTCGGCGCGCAGGTAGGGGACCGCCGCCGGCACGGTCTCCAGCCGCGTCCCCATCAAATGGGGCACGCTGAGCAGGGAGACATGCCGGTCGAAGGCCGGCAGGGGCGCGAAGCGGCCGACCACCGTGTCGACGTCGGGCGCGCTCTGGAAGAGGCGCAGGAGCTGGGTGTTGCACTCGACGATGACGCGCGCGCCGCGCTCGCGCAGGAGCGGGATGTAGCGCAGGAAATTGATGCCGTCGCCCACCCCCTGTTCGTCATGGACCAGCAGGGTGAGCCCGTCCAGCGGCCCGCCGTCCCAGGCCGGGACCGGGAAGGAGCGGGTGGGCGAGGGGAAGTCGGCGATCCTGAAGCGCCATTCATATTCGGCGAAGCCTTCGGGCAGGTCGCCCTGCAGCAGGCGCGCATGGCCGAGGTTGGTGTGCGCTTCCGCCGAATCCGGCTTCAGCCGGATCGCCTCGCGCGCCGCCGCCGCCGCCTCGTCGAGGCGGTTGAGGTCGCGCAGCGACACCGAGAGGTTGACATGGGCGTCGACGAAGCCGGGCTGGTGGTCGATGGCCTGGCGGTAGCAGTCGACCGCCTCGACGCTCCGGCCCTGCTGGTCGAGGGCCGAGCCGAGGTTGCTGAGCAGCGCCGCGTTGCCCGGTGCCAGCTCGAGGCCCCGCCGATAGGTGGCGATCGCCTCGTCGTTGCGCCCCAGCTTGCGCAGGGCGACGCCCAGGTTGACATGCGCGTCGGCCGAGCCGGGTGCCAGGCGCAGCAGCGCCTCCAGCGCCTCCACCGCCTCGGCCGGCCGGCCGTCGAGGATGAGGACGCGGGCCAGCATCAGCCGCTGCTCGGTCAGGGCCGGCCGGTAGGACAGCAGCCGGCGCAGCGCGTCGGCCGTCTCGGCGTGGAGCTGCTTGTCCAGCAGCACGTTGGCGAGGTTGTTGTAGCCGTCGGCGAAGGAGGCGTCGAGCTCCAGCGCCCGCCGGCAGGCGGCGAGCGCCTCGTCGAGACGGCCCAGGCGGCGCAGCGCGCTGCCCAGGTTCGAATGATAGACGACGCTGCGCGGGTTGGCGCGGATGGCCTGCCCGATCAGCTCGACGGCTGCGGCCGGCTTGTTGACCTGCAGCGCGATCACCCCCAGCAGGTGAAGCGCGTCGGGATGGCCGGTGGACGCGTCCAGCACCCGGCGGTAGGCGGCCTCCGCCTCGGCCAGGCGGCCGGCGCTGTGGTGGGCCATGCCCTCGGCCAGCAGGGCGGCCGGGCCGTTCCTGTCGGCCATAGGGGGAGGCCCCTGGCGATGCTTCATGGCAGGTTCCCTTCCGGATGCCGTTCCGGGTGTGGAGGCCGCGGCGATGCCCCCGGATACAGGATGGGCGGATACAGGATGAACGGGTACGGGGTGATCGGATTCATCGGCATGCGCATCGCTCCTGTCCGGCCCTCCGGCCGCAATTCCTTGCCCGCAACCGCCCGGAGGGGTGGGCCGGCCCCCCAGCCCCCTGGCCCCTCAGCGCCGGAAGCGGACCCAGAACTGGTAGAGCCCGGCGAAGGTGTGGGGATTCTCCGCCTCGAAGCGGTCCCACAGGGCAAGCGCGGTGGTGTCCGGATCCTCCGGGAAACGCTCCCGGTAGCGGCGCGGCACCGCCGGATCCTCGAACTGGAATCCCAGGAACTCCAGCCCCAGCCCCTCCAGCCAGCCGGCGATCTCCGGCAGGCTGGTCCGGTGCTCCTGCACATGGAACAGCAGGTCGCGGCAGGCGCTGATGTTGTAGAAGTCGGGCGACCAGGCGATCCCCGCCGCCGGATGGTCGGCGGGAAGCGCCTGCACGTCCTGGCGGAAGCGGCGGATGTCGGCCGACGAGGAACCATAGCCGCGCTCGGCGATGAAGGCCTGCGCCGCCGTCACCGTGCCGCGGGCGCGGGCGCTGTACAGCCCGATCTTCATCACCCCATGGGGCTGCAGCAACCCGGTCAGGATGCGCAGGCCGGCCAGCGGGTCGGCCAGATGGTGCAGCACGCCGACGGACTGGATGACGTCGAAACGCCGCCCCAGTGTCGCCAGCCCCGTCGCCAGCCCCAGAATGTCGGCCTGGGCGTAGGTCACCGAGGCGATGCCGAGCGCTTCGGTCTGGCGCTTGGCGTAGGACAGGCTGGGCAGGCTGAGATCGACCGCCAGCACCCGGGCCCCGGCCATCTGGTTCGCCGCCCAGACCGATTCCCGCCCGGTGCCGCAGCCGGCGACCAGCAGTTCCGGCGCGGTCCAGCCGGGCGCCGCCTCCAGGGTCACGTGCGGCAGGATGGCGCGGATCACGCGCGGCACCGGCACCGGCGCCTCAAGCAGCCCGGCATGGCGCCAACGCGGATACGGGTTTTCCTCATACTGGGCCCGCACCGCCCGCGAGACCGCATCGTCGATCGGGGTCAGGCGTTCGAGCCCCGCGGCGAGCTCCGCTTCGGCCAGCGGCTCCCGGACATGGCACGCCAGCAGGGCGGCCATGCGGTCGGGCCAGTTGTTGTGGATCAGCAGCTTCGGCGCCCCGTCCCAGTGGACGAGCGGACGGTAGGCGGCGAGCAGGGCGATGCGCGACGGGATCGGCACCTCCTTGCGGCCGATCGCCCCGCTCAGCGCCGCGGCCAGGCCTGCTGCCCGGGCGCTTTCCTCCTCGGTTTCCGCGAAGGTGTATTCGTTGAGGAAACACTGGTCGGCCAGGGCGTAGAGCAGGGGAAGCCAGACCGGGTTGTCGAGCACCGAGACGCCGTCCTCCCCGGCGAAGGACAGCAGGGCCCGGCGCAGCACGGTCAGGCTGCGCTCGAGCGCGGGATCGGTGACGATGGTGGTTTCCAGAAGCGCGCAGAGCAGCCGGTCCTCGGCCAGGGCCGCCATCGGCGCCCCGCGCAGCAGGGCGGTGACCGCCCCGACCGGGTCGGCGGAGGCCACGGCCGCCTGCAGCCGGCCCATCGCCGGATTGAGGGCGACGACGCTGGCCACCGCCTCCAGCAGATAGGCGTTCTCGGCGGCGGGATGCGCGATGGCCGCCAGCAGGTCGGCGCGCAGGGCCTCGTCCGCCACCGTCAGGCGCAGGCCGTGCAGGGACTGCGCGAACATCGCCCAGGCCCGGGCGCCGACGGCGGCCGACGCGGGGGCGAGCCGCACCGCCTGCCGGCAATAGGGGACGGCGCGCATGCGTTCGCCGGCGCGCAGCAGCAGCGCCCCGGCCTGGAACCACCCCTCGACGTCACCGGGGGCGAGGCGGATCGCCTCGCCCAGGGCCGCCTCGGCCTCGTCCAGCCGTCCCTGCCGGTCGAGCACATGGGCGAGCTGCCGGTACGCCGCGGCATCCTTCGTGGCGGCAGCGGCGACGCGCGCCGTCGCCTCCGCCTCGGCCAGCAAGGCCGCCGCCGGCCCGGCACCCGCCGCCGCACCCGTCGCGGCGATGGTGTCGAGCAGGACGGCGGACAGGTTGCGGGCGATCTCGCCGTCCTGCGGCCGGGCCTCGGCGGCGCGGCGCAGGTGGGCCAGGGCCTCGTCGTGGCGTCCCGCCGCCTGATGCAGGCGGGCGATGTTGTTCACGACCTCCGGCAGGCCCGGCTGCAGGTCCAGCGCCCGGCCGTAGGCGGCGAAGGCCCCGTCGGCGTCGCCCTGCTCCTGCAGGACCGCTCCCAGGTTGGCCAGCAGGCCGACGTCGTCGGGGTGGTTCTCCAGGCCGGCCCGGCAGACCGCGAGCGCCGCCGGCGCGTCTCCCGACAGACGCAGCGTGTCGACCAGGTTGGCGCGCGCCTCCAGATGGCCGGGAACGAGGTCCAGCACATGCCGGAAGACGGCCGCCGCCTCCCCCAGCTGGCCGGTTCGCCGCAGCAGCGTGCCCAGCAGGTTGAAGGGCGCCGGCAGGAAGGGCTTCAGCTTGCCGGCCCGGGCCGCCTGGCGGGCCGCCTCGGCGTCGCGGCCCATCCGGGCGAGCAGGGCGGCATGGTTGCCGATGGCCTCGGCCTGCGTCGGCTTGGCCTCGATGGCCGCGACGAACAGGTCGTCGGCCTCCTCCAGCCGGCCCTGCATCATCCGCACCAGCGCCAGGGCGGCACGGCCCTCGGGATAGTCCGGGCGGCGGCCGAGGGCGACCAGGCAGACCCGTTCGGCCTCCTCGACGCGGCGGGCGCGCAGCAGGGCGAGCGCCAGGACGCGCAGGGCGGCCGGCGCGTCGGGCTCGATCTCCAGCGCGGCACGGACGGCGACCATCCCCGGCTCGCCCCGGTCGTCGCTGACCAGCGCAAGCGCCAGCCCGACCCGGGCATCGAGGGAACGCGGGTCGCGCGCGCAGGCTTCGGCGTACGCCTTGGCCGCGGGTTCCCAGCGGGTCAGCTCGCGCAAGGCGTCGCCCAGCCCGATCCAACCGTGCACCGCCGTCCCATCCAGCCCAAGCCCGTCGCGGAAGGCGTTGCAGGCGCCGGGGAAGTCCCGGGCGGCCAGGCGCGCGTCGCCGAGTTCGACCAGCCTTGCGGCGCCGGGGTCGGCGGCGGCGGCGCGTTCCAGCCAGGCGGCGGACGCGGCGGCATGCCCGAGTTCGCCGGCGAGCCGGCCGAGCCCGGCCAACGCCTCGGCGGACGCGGCGGGCAGGGTGGGGGAGCCGGCGAGGCGCGCATAGGCAAGGCCGGCTTCCTCCAACTGGCCGGCCCGGCACAGCTCAAGAGCGTCCTGCAGATCCTGGAGAAGCGGGGAGGGCGGGGTCATGGTCGGAAAAATCCAGGTTCATGCAACAGGAAGGGCGGAAGCGTGCGGCGGCCGGAAGCCGATGGCCAGAAGCCGACGACCAGAAGCCATGGCCAAAACCCGATGGCCGAAAGCTGAGGGCCAAGATCGGACGGCCGCCGGCAAACGGCCGGGATCAATAGGCCTGGTAGGATTTTTCCTCGACCAGCTCGGAGCCGAGCAGCGCGTTGAGGTCGCGCTTGAGGGCGGCGCGGCGGTCGTTGCTGTGGTAGACGCTGCGCGCCAGCTCGACGAAGCGGGGGCCAAAATCCTTCTCGCGCTCGCAATCGCGGATCGCGTCCTCGATGTCCCACAGCGCCTCATTGACGCCGCGCAGCTGGTCGATCACCGCCGGCACGCCGGCCGGCAGCGTCCCGGCCGCCGCCACCACCGCGTCGAGCGCGTCCAGCTCGCGGCCGACGTTGGCCAGCTTGGCGGGATCGGCGATCCGGCGGCTCTTGATGTCCAGGATCGTGATCTTGTCCAGCAGTTCGCCCCAGGACACGGGAACCAGAATCGGCATGTCTTGCTTTCCTATAGAGTCGACGAAAGGCGCAAACGTTCGGCAACCCGCTCCAGGACCGGGGCCCAGTGGCCGGGGGCCGGCTGGCGGAACAGGCGCATGGTGGGATACCATGGACTGTCGTCGCGGCCCAGCAACCAGCGCCAATCCGGGGCAAAAGGCAGCAGGACCCAGACCGGCCGGCCCAACGCCCCGGCCAGATGCGCCACCGAGGTGTCCACCGTGATCACCAGGTCGAGGTTGGCCATGGCCGCCGCGGTGTCGGCGAAATCCTCCAGACCGCTCCCGGGGGCATTTCCAGGGCCGGGGCCGGGGCCGGACAGGGCCGCCAGGTCGAGGATTTCCATGCCCGCCGGCGGGTCGGCGAGCTGGTCGGCCGGCGGTCCCTTCTGCAGCGAGACCAGCCGGACCCCCGGAATCGCGGCCAGCGGCGCCAGGGCCGCCAGCGGCAGGGACCGGTTGCGGTCGTTGCCATGCCCCGGCGAGCCGCCCCACACCACCCCGACCCGCCGGATGGTCCTCAACCCTCTCTCCGGCCCTTTCTCCGGCCCTTTCTCCGGCGCGGCGAGGGCCGCGGCGAGCCGCCCGCCCCAGGCCGCCGCCAGGGCCGGGTCGGGCCGCAGATAGGGCACCGCCGGGATCGTCTCCAGCGTGGTGGCGAAGGCCAGCGGCAGGCTGAGCAGCGGCGTGTGCAGGTCGAAGCCGGACACCGGCGTGCCGGCCGCCACGAACTGCCCCATGCCCTCCAGCCCGGCGAACAGGCGCTCCAGGCTGCGCGGGGCGCACAGCATCACCCGGCCACCGCGCGCCGCCACCATCGGCACGTAGCGGACGAACTGCAGGACGTCGCCCAACCCCTGTTCGGCATGGAGCAGGATCACCCGGCCGTCGAGCGGGCCGCCGTCCCAGCGTGGACGCGGCAACGTCACCGGCGTCGGGGAATCCGCGCAACGCAGGCGCCATTCATATTCCGGCCAGGCCTCGGCCAGGCGGCCCTGCAGCAGGAGGGCGATGCCGAGGTTGCGGTGGGGATCGGGCATTGCGGGATCGAGCAGGATCGCCCGGCGGTAGGCCGCCGCCGCCGCGTCGGCCTGGTTGAGGGCGAGGACGGCGCTGCCCAGATTGCTCTGGGCTCCGGCGAAGTCGGGCTGCAGGGCGATGGCGCGGGCGTGCAGGGCGGCGGCCTCGGCCGGCCGGTCCAAGGCGGCCAGGGCCAGCCCGAGGCCGGACAGCGCGGCGGCGAAATCGGGCTGCAGGCGCAGCGCCCGGCGCTGGAGGACGGCGGCCCGGTCCGGCGCGCCGCCGCCGCGCAGCGCCGCCGCCAGGTTGGCGCAGGCATGGGTGTGGCCGGGGTCGAGCGCCAGGGCCGCGCGGTAGGCCGCCTGGGCCTCCCCGTAGCGCTCCAGCCCCTGCAGGGCGTTGCCCAGCCCGTTGCGCGTCTCCGCGTGGTCGGGCCCGGCGGCGGCGGCGGCCCGCCAGACGGCCACCCCCTCCTCCGGCCGGCCGAGGTCGCGCAGCGTGGCGGCGTGGCCGGCATAGGCGGCGCTGAGCGACGGCTTCAGCCGCGTGGCCCAGCGGAAGACGCGTTCCGCCGCGACGCGGTCGCCGCTGTCGCGCAGCGTGTTGCCCAGGTTGTTGTAGGGCTCCGCGAATTCCGGCTGCAGCGCCACCGCCCGGCCGATCCGCCGCAACGCCGCCGGGCCGTCGCCGAGACGCCGGGCGACGAGCCCCGACAGGTGCAGGGCGTCGGCCTGGTCGGGGCAGACGGCGAGGATCCGGCTGTAGATGGAGGCCGCCGTCCCGAGCTGGCCTTCGGATTGCAGCCGGACCGCGGTCGCCAACGCTTCTTGTACGGTTACCATGACACCTGCTGAGGATCCCGCGTCCGGCGGGACGATATCGCGTCGTCCGGGCGATTTAAACCCGCATTTCCAACAGGAGCCTGGCCTTGGCCGCGCTCGAGGAGGCGGCCGGACCCAAGAGCGGCTGTCCGGCCGGGGATGCGCGGCCCGCGCTTTCCGCCGGATGGGCCAAACGCCCGCTGGGCCAAACTGGACGGGTGGGCAACCTTGCGCCTATCATCCCGCCGCATTCGGCAAGGGCGCAAAAGCGGGGATCAACGGCGTGCAGGTTGCAATCGAAGAGTTCTCCTACTTCCGCAGCGACGATCCTTGCGACTTGTCATACCCTGCGGAAGGAAACCCGTGGTCCCGGCCCTACGAGTACAAGTGGGCGCTGGACCGGTCGCTGGCGGAAAAGGGCCGCAACGGGCCGGGGCGGCCGACCCAGGCGCTCAACGCGGCGTGGGGGTTCAGCGGCTGTCACGTGGCCTTCCGCGAACGGCTCGACGAATCCTTCGAGGCCATCCACACGGATGCCTTCATCGATGCCCGTTTCATTCCGATCCAGATCCAGGCCTACAACCGCTATCCGACCTTCATCCAGGACATCACCCAGGGGTACAAAGGATTCCTGAATAAATTCGACGTCGTCATGTGCGTATCGGTGCTGGAGCATTTGCCGATGCCGCTTGCGAAGGCTGCCATCGCGAATTTCGTCTCCTATGCGCGGGTCGGGGGCGCCGTCCTGATCACGTTCGACATCCCGTCCGAATCGGGCGCGATGATCGTCGCCGCCTATGGCGGCGGCCGGCTGCCCGACGGTTCCCCGGCGTTGCTGGACGGAAACACGTCGCGCCTGCCGAATCCCGATTGTGCCGGCCTGAATGTCGGCCGGCTGCTGCTCCGGCGCCTGTCCTGAACGGTCGTGGCGGCCCCGGTCCCCCGGCCCGGTCCCGGCAGCCTCGGAGGAGTCCGGCCGCGCTTTCCGGTGATCGCCGCCATGGCTATGCTGTTCCGGCCCGTCGGGCCGGATGGTCGATCCGGAAAGGCGATGCCGAATTTACAGGATGCAGGGACTGGAAATGTTGGACATCGATGCCGAAGCCCTTTTCCGGGCGGCGAACACGGATCTTGTCGCTCATAGATTAGCGCCGGCCATCAGGAACTATCAGCTGATATTGTCCATTAATCCGGACAATCCAGTTCTAATAGATACTTGATGGAATGGTTGCTGCATGGTGAGGCATCAAAATTTACTGCTTATTTCCAGAAAAGATGCGGAGACGATTTTCGCAACAATTTATTGAATCATATAAAGAATGCTGATTTCACCGTAATGACGATTGGCGTTGCGCCATGTCTTTTTCATGTGGGGACAAATGGATTCGCGTTTTCTTCAAAGAAGAGCGTGCCGGAATTTCAGCATCTTGACGGTGCGTATAAATTAAGGATGACGTCGGTTGGTGAGAACGTCAGGAATTATCAATGTGTGATCGATGCGTTGCGCCGAATCAATGCGGACCTGCGCATCGTCATCAGCATTTCCCCGGTCCCCCTCGGCGGAATTGCCGAATGCGAGGGGATCGTCGGTGGCGATTCCGTCGTGCCCGCCGATTGCGGCTCGAAATCCACCATGCGCTTGGCTGCGAACGAAATATGCACTGAAAATAAAGGTATAATATATTGGCCGTCCTTTGAAATCGTCCGTTGGATGAGTGCGCATTGCAATTTTAGCGTTTTTGGACGGGATGGGAAATCCCGGCATGTCAACGCTGGTATTGTCAACCTCATCATGGAGCTTTTTTTTGGATTACTACATGGTGCGATAAGGCGCTGCGGGGGGACCGTCCGGCCGTTCCATGCGGGCGTGGCGCCGCATGACCTTGATCGCCCGGGCGATCTTGAGTATCGATCACGCGGACGGCGCGCGACAGGGCCGGCGGTCCTCGGCATCAGCCCCTGCACCGACGGGCAGGGATCACAGGGAGAGCGCAATCGATGTTTCGTGAGAAACGGGTCTTCGTGGCCGGCCATCGCGGCATGGTCGGCTCGGCGGTCGTGCGCAAGCTCCGGCAGGCCGGCCATACCGGCATCCGGACGGCCGAGAAGAGCACTCTCGACCTGCTCGACCAGTCCGCGGTGAACGCCTTCTTCGCCGAAGCCAAGCCGGAGATCGTCATCCTGGCGGCGGCACGGGTCGGCGGGATCGAAGCGAACCGCAAGTCCCCCGGTTCGTTCCTTTACGAAAACCTGGCCATCCAGACCAACGTCATCCATGCCGCCCATACCCACGGCATCGACAAGCTGGTCTTCCTCGGCTCGTCCTGCATCTACCCGGTGGGCTCGCCGCAGCCGATGAAGGAGGACTGCCTGTTCACCGGTGCGCTGGAGCCGACGAACGAAGGCTATGCCTTCGCCAAGCTCGCCGGTGTCAAGATGGTCGAACTCTACCACCAGCAATACGGGATGAACGGCTTCTCCCTTCTTCCCTGCAACATCTACGGCACGAACGACTGTTTCGACCTGCAGCGCTCGCATGTGCTGTCGGCCTTGGTGCGCCGCTTCGTCGACGCCGTCGACGAAGGACGCCCGCGTGTGGAGCTTTGGGGCACCGGCATCGCCCGGCGCGAATTCATGCATGTGGACGATCTGGCCGACGCGATCCTGTTCCTGATGGAACGTCTGGACGGGCGGGGCGAAATCCTCAACGTCGGAACCGGCACCGACATCGCCATCCGCGATCTGGCGACCCTGATCGCCGCCCAGACCGGCTACCGCGGCGAGCTGGCCTGGGATTCCAGCAAGCCCGACGGCATGCTGCTGAAGTGCCTGGACATATCCGGGCTGGCCGGGCTCGGTTTCACGGCCCGCGTGTCGCTGGACGACGGGATCGCCATGACCATCGCCGAATATCGAGCCCGCAAGGCCGCGGGGACGCTCTGAGATGAACACCGAAACCCAGCGGGAACTCGCCCGGATCGTCGAAGGCTTGATGGCGACCGCGACGCGGACCAACGCGGCGCAGCCCCGGCGCTATTTCTACCCGTTGAGCATGGCGACCTACGGGGTCGACGAGGTGATCGAGGCCATCGGCTCCATGGTCAACTTCCGCACCAGCATGTGGGAGAAGACGCTCCAGTTCGAGCGCCAGTTCGCGACCTATCTCGACTGCAACGATGCGGTGATGGTCAACAGCGGATCGTCGGCCGACCTCCTGCTGGCCTTCCTCCTGCGCAATCCCGCCAAGCCCCTGCTCGAGGTCGGCGACGAGATCCTGGTTCCGGCGGTGACCTGGCCGACCCATGTCTGGTCGCCGCTGATGGCCGGTTTCAAGGTCCGGCTGGTCGATGTCGATCCCGGCACCTTCAACCTCGATCTGGACGATGTCGAACGCAAGATCGGCCCGAAGACGCGCGCGCTTTTCCTCGTCCATCTGATGGGCAACCCTTGCGACATGGACCGGGTCCTGGCCCTTTGCGAGCGCCACAATCTCCTTCTGCTGGAAGATTGCTGCGAGTCGCTGGGGGCGGCGTGGAAGGGCCGCAAGGTCGGCAATTTCGGCATCGGCGGCAGCTTCTCCTTCTTCTTCTCCCATCACATCTCCACGATGGAAGGCGGCATGCTGTCCTGCCCCAACGCGGAGGTCGCGGCCCAGCTGCGCGTGCTGCGCGCCCATGGCTGGGTCCGCAACGTCGGCATGCCCCAGCAGCCCGCCCCGTGCGCCGACATCGATCCGCGCTACACCTTCGTCAATTGGGGGTTCAATGTCCGCCCGACGGAGCTGCAGGCCGGTTTCGGCATCCACCAGATGCTCAAGCTTCCCGCCTTCAACCAGCGGCGCAACGAGCTGGCCGAGCGTTTCTTCGCCTTCATCGACGCCAGCGGCTATCTGACGCGGCCCAAGGCGCATCCTTCGGCGCAACCCGCCTGGTTCTGCCTGCCGCTCCTGCTGCAGCCCGACGCTCCCTTCAGCCGCGATGCGATCACCGGCTATCTTGAGACGAACGGGGTCGAAACCCGTCCGGTCGTGACCGGCAACATCGCCCGCCAGCCGGTCGCGCGGCTGTTCGACGGGTTGGCCGAGGATGCGCTTCCCGGCGCCGACGTGATCCATGAGCGCGGCTTCTACATCGGCCTGTCGCCCTATGTCTCCGACGAGATGCTCGACCGGCTGATCGACTGCTTCCGAAAATTCTTCCGGACCTTCTGAAGGCCGGCCCGGTGGTCGCCGGGCCGGCCTGCACCGGGCGTAATCGGCCGGACATAAGAAACGCCGCGTCAGATCTGTCCACCGACGCGGCGTAGTCGTTCGCGGAACCTCTCTGGCCGAGGGGCGCCTGTCCGATAGTTGAGCGTCCGGCAGGGAATTTCAAGAACTGCTTGACAGGACCCGACGGATTCCCGGCCGCGGCGATGCGCTCCGGCCGGGGGTGGGCTCAGACCACGTCGGCGAAGCCCTTGCGGGTCTTCACGAACCAGAGATAGCCGAGCCAGGCGCACAGGGCGCTGACGGTGGTTGTCAGGAACCAGACGGGCCAATCGGGCAGCCGTCCCCAGAACAGCAGGTCACGCGCCTGCTCGAGGATCGGCGCCAGCGGGTTCAGCATCAGGACCGGCTGCATGCTTTCGGGAATCACGGAGGAAGGGTAGAAGATCGGGCTCATGAACATCAGCATGGTGACCGCCACGCCGATGAACTGGCGAATGTCGCGCAGGAACACGCCGGCCGAAGCCAGGAACCAGGACAGCCCCAGCGTCAGCAGGCACAGCGGCAGCAGAGGCAGGGGCAGCAGCAGGAGCGTCGGCGGCGGCGCCCCGAACACCGGGCCGTAGAACAGCCCCAGGATGGCGAAGCCGGTGGCGGCGTTGCACAGCGACACCACCAAGGTGACCACCGGCAGGATTTCCAGCGGAAAGACCACCTTCTTGATGTAGCTGACATTCTCCAGCATCAGCCCGGGCGCCCGCGTGACGCATTCGGAAAAGACGTTGAAGAGGATGAGGCCGGCGAACAGCAGCAGCGCGAATTCCCCGTTGCTTGCGTCGTTGCTGCTCCAGCGCGCCTGGAAGACGGTGCGGAAAACGAAGGTGTACACGCTCAGCATCAGCAGGGGCGTCAGCAGCCCCCACAGCGCGCCCAGCATCGAGCCACGGTAGCGGGCCGCCAGCTCGCGCTTGGCCAGGCGCCAGATCAGCGGCCAGTGCGTTCGGAGGGTGGCGAGCATCGCGTATGGCCCGGCGCCGGATCCGGCCGCCGGAGAGCGCAATCGTCCGCTGAACACCATCATTTCCTTTCGAGCCTTGATGGGCGCCTTGCGACGGGCGGCCCGGCGGCGCGGAACACTAATGCCCCGCCCCGCCCCTGGCAACCGTCTCCACGGGCTCTCTTCCGGCTGCGCGGGGGAGCGGCGCGGAACGCCGGTGTCACAGCGTCCGCAGAACCGTGCCGAGCTGGTCGAGGTCGACGGCGAAGCCGTCGTCGTTGGGAAAAGACACCACACCGGGGGGGCCGAAGCTGTCGTGCAGCAGGGGGATGTGGCGGACCCCCAGCGCCGAGAACATGTCATAATGATCGAAGGATTCCTTGACCTCCTCGAACATTGACCAGCTCGTCAGCTCGATGTAGGTGGTGCCTGCCGGGCAGAACACGACGTTGGCGTAGGCGGAACCGGTGGTGGAGATCACGATCTTCGCCGTGGAGAAGAGCGCGACCTGCTCGAGGAATGAAAAATCCTCCGGCGCTATGGTGTGGAAGCCGTGTGATTCCAGGAATTGGATCACTTCAGGCTCGTTTTCGATCCGGGTGCTGATCCGCTTGCGGCGGGTGATGAAGATACGATCGAAATCGAAGCGTCCCTGGGCGGCCGGCAACAGCTTTTCCCGCAGATAGGCGACCCGGGCATGGATCGGCGGAGCCCCGCAGAACCAGAGATTCTTGAAGCGATGGAGTTCGACGCGCTCCTCGCGCGGCTGCGTCCGGTCGGTGGTGATGGTGCGGGAGGCCAGGCCGAGGGCGGACAGGGACAGCGACTGCCAGGGGGTGACCGCCGGGCAGAAGACCGTGCAGCGGTCGAGGATCCCGCCCGGTTCGAGGAATTGCAGCCTGGGCAGATGATCGATGAGCCAATGGCCGTAATTCATGAAGTTTTCCATGAACACCACCGGCTCCTCGTTCGGATGCTCCACCACCCGGCAATCCTTGAGGTCGGTCATCAAGCGGTTGGAGGCGCCGTGATGCAGGACCTTCGTGAAGAGGCGGTTGATCATCTCCGGCGGCGTACCGCCGTTCGAACTCAGCTCCCCGCAGCGGGCGACCGTGGTCAGCCAGCCGAAAGCCCCCTGGGTGTAATAGGGGATGTAGGCGAGCTCCGCGTTCGGCTGTTCGATCAGGAAGCAGCTGGACGGATTGACCGGATGGATCCGGCGCCGGTGGGGCAGCCGTTCGCCGCGGTAATAGGCATCGTAATCCTGCGTGGGGACCGGCGGTGCCGGAACGGGCATCGCGTGCCGGACCAGCGCGGGCGATGGCGGCCAGTTCAGGTAATAGTCGTGGCGCAGCGACCAGAGTTGATCGGCGGCCTCCCCGGCCGATGTCTGCGCCTTTCCGGCTTCGTGGTGCGCGATCCGCTGGCGGAAATCGGCGGCGGGGTGGGCGGGGTCGAGGACCAGCAGCCGATGGAAAGCCGCCGCCGCCGCCGTCCACCGGGACAGCTCGCCCAGGCTGGCGCCAAGTTCGAAGAAGGCCCCGGCCGGGGCCGGGTTGATCACGGCGACCCGCCGCAAGGTGCGCACGGCGGCGTCATGGTCCCCGAGCGCGCGCTGGACGCGGGCCAGGGCCCGGTGGACGCCCTCGTGGGCGGGCGCGGCCAGGGCGACCCGGGCGAACAGGGCGGTGGCCCGGGCCGTTCGGCCGGCGTTGTAGTGGGCGATCGCCAGATTGGCCGCATCGACGGCGATGCGATCCAGGCTGTCGCCGATGTTCGGGTTCGCCGGTTCGAGGCTCCGCGCCCGGACGATGAGGCGGAGCCCGCTTTCGGCATCGTGCGACAGCTTCTCGATCAGGGCCAGAAGCTGCAGCGCCGGCCCGTTGGCGGGGACGAGCGCCAGCGTCCACAGGCACAGCGCGCGGGCTTCCGGCAGGCGGCCGGCCTGGAAATGCCCGGACGCGCAGACCAGGATTTCCTGGACGGCATTGGCGGTGGCCGTGGCGGAAGCGGCGGCGGGTGCCAGCAGTTGGGCGATCGCGTCGAGGCCGGTCGCGCAATCGCCCATGCGCACGGCCCCGACGCCCAGGAGAAGCAGGGCGTCGGGATGGCCGGGGCAGACCTCCAGGATCTTCCGGCAGAGCATGCCGGCTTCGGCGTAGCGGCCCGCATGGTGATGGGTGAGCGCGAGGGTCAGGGCTTCCTGTACGGTCATCGGGCTTCCAAAGCTACCCTATTTCCACGAGCCGTTCCGCCGGCCCGTTCCACCGGCTTCGAGGGCCGGCGGCTTCAGGGGCCGGCCCGGCCGCCGCCGCCAGGGCGACAGCTATATCGGATCGCCGGAGGGCGGTCCAAGCGAAACGCCGCCACCAGACCGCCATCCCGGAGTGCCATCGCCCGGCACCCCGGCCGGGCCGGGGACCGGTGGGGGCGTGGCTACAGCCGATGCCAGGCGGCCGGGACGACGTGGCCGAGATCGATGGGCGAATTGGCGAACCACCGCGCCGGGGCGACCACCTGCTTGTCCGGGTTGGTGGAAAGCCAGGCTCCCCACCAGCTGAAGGAGCTGTTGGCGATGATGTGGTGGCGGCACAGGCTCATCAGCTGCATGTCGCGATAGGCGTAGGCAATGCCGTGGCCGGCGACGAAGGTGGTCGGGAAGCGTGGCCGGAAATTCTCGCGTACCCAGTCCGGCTCGTCGGAAAACACGAAAAGATGGATGTTCCCCGCCAGCTCGGCGATCCGGTCGACCGCACGCTCGTAATAATCGGGCGTGCAGATGCCGATGTCGGGGAAAGCCGAATAGTCGCCGCGGCGGAAATGCACGCTGACGGCGTTGACGCCGGTGATCCGGTCGAAGGCGGGCCGGCTGTGGATTTCCGCCGGCACCTTGAAACGGAAATCATGGCGGACGGCATCCGCGGCATGGGCGAAATAGGATTCGCTTTGCCAGTACCCGCACATCCAGACCGTGCTGCGGACGCAGGCGCGGGCTCCCATGTCGGGCTTCAGGATGGTGTGTCCGTCGGCCTGGGCGCCCAGCTGGTTCTGTATCGATAGATCGAGGAGCGGCGCGTTGCGTGCCTGCTGGATCTCCTCGGGCGTGGCCTTCTCGGTTTCCAGCGCGAAATGGTTCAGCGCGTAACCGAGATGGGCTGGGACATCCAGATCGAACCAGCTGGTGTCGATCTTGAACGGGACGCCGCTGTTCAGGGATAGGGCCCGGGCCGTGGCGTGCTGAAAGAGCTGGTTGCCCAGCCCGCCCCTGAGGTTGACGATGATCATGATCCGCTGTGTCCCAGATTGCCGGCTGAATGAACCCGTTCCGTGCGGAGAATAGCCATTGTCTCCCGCACCGGCAACGCCCGGCCGCACCCGCGTGGGCGCGGGGGGGCCGGGCGGCCTATACCCAGGGATCGAAGACTTCCAGGGCGGTGTTGTCCTTGTTCGGCCGCAGCCGCTGCCGGGCGTTGCGGTTCAGCGCCAGGGCGGTTTGCGCGAAGCCGCCGGTGCTGATGGCCACCACGTCGGCCTGCGACAGGACATAGAAGTCCTGCAGATAGTCGAGCCCCTCCCAGCGCACCGGAAAGTCGCCGGAGGTCGCGGGCCGGTAGCGGGCGAACTCCGCGACGATCTGTGGATCGTCGGTGGAGACGAACAGCACCGGATCGTCGAAATCGTGCCAGACCTGGTCGAGCCAGGCGTGGTAGAGGGCAAGCGGCGTATAGGCCTGGTCGAACCAGTCGGTGCGCCGGATGTGCAGGGCCACCAGGGTGCGGCCGCGGCTGCGCAGGGTCGCCAGCGGCGGCTCCAGGTAGCCGCGCCAGCAGGCGCGCGGCGTCAGCCAGCGTTGCACGCGTTCCCGGAAGGGCTGGCGCAGGATGCTGACCGGCGAGCCGCCGAGGAACAGGTCCCGGTCGCGGAACGGTGTCTCCACCGGAGCGTCGAAGCCCTCGGCGAAGACGTCGCGGACGGTCAGCCATTCCTCGAACTCGGACTGGATGGCGGGGTCCATCGCCGGATCGTCGAGTTCGAAGAAGCTGTGGCCGACCCAGTCGGGGGTGCGGAACTCCATGCCGTACAGGTCGGCGTAGAGGCGCACGGCCACATATTCGTTCACCGTCTGGGCGAAGCGGCCGTAATTGCCGAGCGAGGCCATGGTCAGCACCGGCCGGCCTTCGGTGGCCGCCCGCCGGGCCGGCAGCGTTTCGCCGGGCGGCAGCGACCGCTCGAAGCAGAGCTGCGAGTAGGAGATATAGGAGGGCGAATAGTTGGGCTTCAGCGCGACGGCCTGGCGCAGCACCGCCATCGCCTCGCCGGCCCGGCCTCGCCGGCGCAGGATCTCGCCCAGCCCGGCGAGGGCTTCCGGATAATCCGGGCGCAGCGTCAGCGCCTGGGTGAAGGCCGCCGCCGCCGCATCGAGGCGGCCGTCGTGGAACAGGGCGACGCCCAGATGGAGGTACCCGTCGGTGAATTGCGGGGCCGCCTCGGTGACCTGCTGCAGCAGGGTGACGGCCCGCAGATTGTCGCGGCGCTTGTGGGCCGACAGGCCCTGGACCAGGTGGGTGACGAGGTGGTTGGGGTCGCTTTTGAGGATGCTGGCGCAGACATGGTCGCAGAAGTCGAGGCGGCCGAAGTTGCAATAGTCGAGCGCCAGGGTCACCGCGTTGCTGATCGACAGCGGTTCGCTGGGCAATTGGGCGTATCGGGGGGGCATCGGCATCCGGTCGGCGTCCTGCTCGGCGTTCCTGGTCTGCCGGCGGCGAGCCGGCGCGGGTGGGGTGGCGCCTTCCCCGGTCAGGGGGAAGGGGGAAGCTTGCGGGCGTGCAGGATGATCGGGGTTTCCCAATGCAGGCGGCGGCCCAGCCACAGCACCGGCTCGATGAGGCGCAGGCGATGCACCAGACCGGCCAGGCGCTTGACCGTGGCGAGGGCGGCCCATTCGCTGAAGGCCAGCGTGCGCAGCCGCCGCTCGAACATGTCCCAGCCCCAGTCCAGCGCCTCGACCTCCCCGGCATGGCGGGCCAGCCAGGCCTTCAGGTGGCGATGGTCGATCAGGTTGAGGGTGTCGATGTAGGCCGGATCGCGGCCGAGCAGGCGAACATAGATCTTGGCCGCCCGGGCCGTCAGCTTGGGCAGCCACAGGACGCCGTAATGCCCTTCCCACCACGAGCCGTAGTTGGGAACGACGAACAGCAGATGGCCGTCCGGCTTCAGGACGCGCAGGGCCTCGTCGAGGACGGCCTGGGGATCGCCCACATGCTCCAGGACGTTCGACGAATAGACGATGTCGAAACTGGCGTCGGGATGGGGGATGGCTTCCCCCGGCGCCTCGCGGATCACGTCCTGCGCCAGGCCGTGATGGTCGATGAGCCGGCGCGCCACGGCCAGCGTGGCGGAATATTCCCCCGAGCTGGGCTCGATGCCGTGGACGTCCAGGCCGTGCGCGGTGCGGGCGCGCACCACCAGCATGCCGCAGCCCGAACCGACCTCCAGGATGCGCTTGCCGGCCAGATCGCCGACGCGGCGCAGCTCCGCCACCTGCTCGTCGGCGCGGGCTTCGGACAGCATGTCGCGGGCCACCTGGCGGGCGGGCAGGCGGGTGACGCCGCCGCCGCCCTGCTCGGCGGCGAAGCCGCTGTCGACGTAGCCGTTCGCCAGCAGGCGGCCCAGCTCGTCCCAGTCCGGGGCAGGCCGGTCAGCCATGCTTGACCGCTCGCACGACGAAGATCGTGGCGCTCTTCACCCGCCCCAGGCGGTCCTGGATGCAGGTCGCCGTGAAGCCGTCGCGCTCGAACAGCGCGACGATCTCCGCGATCGAATAGAAGGTCTTGTAGGGCGGATAGTACCAGTCCTCGACCTGTGCCTGGATCGACACGTTGTCGGCGCGCCGGTTGATCTCCTGGCCCTTGACCAGGCAGACGGCCCGGGTCAGGGCGGTAAAGAAGTCGCAGACCAGCGCCTTGCGGCGCGGCCCGTTCATGAAGGTCCGGCAGAAATGGCGCACCAGCTCGTGCACCGGCGACAGCCAGGTCTTGAGGTAGAGGCCGAGATAGACGACGCCGCCCGGCCGGGTGGCGCGCATCAGGTTTCGCATCACCAGCATCGGGTCGGGCGCCATCATGGCGACGCCCCAGCACCAGACCAGGTCGAAATCGCCAAAGGCGGGGTCGAGGGTCTGCAGATCCTGGTGGTGGAAGGCGATGTTGTCGCGGCCGAAGCGCTTGGCCTGCTCGCGCGCGGTGGCCAGCGAATCGGTGGAGAGATCGACCGAGGTCACGCTGCCGGCCAGCTCGGACAGCACGACGCTGCAGATCCCGTGCCCGCAGCCGGCGTCGAGCGCGCGCCCGACCTGCCGCTCGGCGATGGTCTCCAGCATGTACTTCTTGGTTTCCTCGTAGATCGGCACGAATTTCGGCCAGAAGGAATCGTAGAATTCCTTGGTGGCGGTGTCGATCGTCATGGCCGGTTCCCCTCGGGTTGGTTCTCGTTCATGGCGTCCACGGCGCGAACGGGCGGATGCGGCGCGCCTCGACGTCGGGCTCGACGAAGAGGGTGGCGGTGGTGTTGAGGCGCGCGGCGAGCAGGCTGAAGCCGCTGGCCGCGCTGATGCCGACGATGTCGGCCTTCATCAGCACGTGGAATTCCTGGAGATATTCCAACCCCGGCCAGGCGTCGGCGATGTCGGCCCGCGTCACCGGATGGAAGGCGGCGAAATCGTTGCGCACCCCTTCCAGGTCGTCGCTCGCCAGGAAAAGGACGGGGTTCTTCAAGCCGTCCCAGATCGACCGCAGCCAGTCGACATACCAGGCGGTCTGGGTGATCGGGTATTTGTAGGTGACGAAATCGCCGCGGCGGATGTGGATGGCGACGATGGTGTCGCCCAGGGCGCGCAGCCGTTCCACCGCCGGATCGAGGTTCGGGGCCCACACCGGGCGGGGTTTGAGCCAGGACTGCACCCGCGCCCGGTATTCCTCCTTGTGTTCGAAGAGGAAGAGCGGGGAAAAGATGTCGCAGTCGACGACCGGCGGGTGCTGCGCGGTGCCGGCGACCAGCCGGTTGACGATCCGGCGCGGGAAGTAGAGCGGACGCAGCGGCCCGCTGGGCAGCGGGTCGTCGATCTCGAAATAATAGCCGCCGACCCATTCCGGCGTCTCCAGCACATAGCCGTACTTCTCGGCGTAGAGGCGGACCAGGATATATTCCAGGACGTTGTGGGCGAAGCGGCCATGGGTGGCCAGCGTCGAGGATCCGATGCGCGGCCGGCCGGGATCCGGGTTGGCGGGCCGCGCGAGCGTGACGCCCCGCTCCGCCAGGGTGACGCGCAGGGCGGCGATCGACTTGACGGTGAACAGATGGCTGCTGTCGCCGACGACGCGGGCCAAAAGGCGGCTTGCGTCCTGCGGCTGGCCGACCTGCAACTGGAGAGTGGCAATGGCGGTCAGGCATTCGCCCATGTAGCGGCGCAGGCCGTCGGCCGCGGATTGCTGGACGAGCCCGGTGAAGTAGGCGAAGCCCTCCTCCAGCCGGCCCCGCTGGATGAAGACGTGGGTCAGCTGGCTGATCATGGTGCCGACGTCGGCCCCGGGCAGGGTCATGCCCTGGCGCAGGTCGGCTTCCGCCTCTTCGAGGCGGCCGAGGTCGACCAGCACCGCGGCGGCGCGGACCAGCGCCGGCGCCATGCCGATCCGGGCAGCGCGCCGGTACATGCTCAGCGCCACCTCGGATTCCCCGCGGGTGTGCTGGATGTTGCCGTGGTTGTAGTAGATCTCGGGCGCGGTGGGGGCGAGGGCCATGGCGCGGCGGATGCACGCAAGTGCACGGTCGCGCTCGCCCTCCTCGTTGAGGAAGTTGGCTTGCGCCATGAAGGCCATGGTGAAGTCCGGCTTCAGGGCGATGGCCTGCCATTGGCCGGCGATCGCCTCGTCCAGGCGCTCGGCCTGGCGCAGCGCGATGGCGCGGTCGTGATGGACTTCCGCCTGGCCCGGGTCGAGGGCGATGACCCGGCCGAGCAGCGTGATCACCTCGGACAGCCGGCGGCTGCCGCCATGGGCGCACAGCAGCGTGCCGAGGCCCTGAAGCGCCGGGATCATGGCCGGGGCGAGGCTCAGCGCCTGACGGAAGCTGGCCTCGGCCTCGTCGTTGCGGCCGGCCGCCCGCAGGCTGGAGCCCAGCATGGCGTGGATCTCGGCGATGCCGGGATTGATGCCGAGCGCTTTGCGGAACCGTTCGATCGCCGTCGACGGGTTGCCGCCGTGCTGCTCCGCCTGTCCGGAAAGCTGCAGGATGTTGATGTTGCCGCCGTCCCTTTCGAGGAGCGTGTCGTACAACGCCTTCGCCTGGGCGAGGCGTCCGGCCCGGTGATGCGCGACCGCAGCGGCCAGAACTTCTTCAATCGATGCCATGAATTCTTATCCGCAAGCCGTCGCTGTCTCGACCGACCGGCAGCAGCGGGCGGCGCGGCACCGTATCCCCTTTCGGCGTCCGCCTTCAACGATCGCAAATGCCCTGCCCCCACCCCCGCCTGCCAACGGCGGGCAACGGGTTGCGGACAGCGGACTGGCCGGACCGGTCAATGGGCGGGCAGGGCCGATGCCCGGTCGACCATGCGCAGGATTCCCTGGGCGAGGCGCAGGATGGCGGGCGAGGCGACGAACAGCTCGCGGAGCGCCCGATCCTCGCCGATGCGCAGGACGAAGCCGTTGGGGTTGAAGACGATGGCGATCTTGGCCTCGTCCGACAGCACATGCTGGGTACGGCCCTGGAAGACGGCCTCCAGCATGGCGCGCGCCAGGTCGCGGGCATCCTCCACGGCGAGCAGGCCGATCATCGGATCAAGCCGGCTTTCGTTGAAATGGAACACGCCGTCCAACCGGATCCGGGCGTCCGCGGTCTCGGAAATGGCGATGTGCGACAGGAATTTGCCGTCGGGAAACAGGACGCTGCGGTCGTCCATCTCGACGTTCACGACAATCCGGCTGCGGGTGGGGGCGGCGCTCTGGTTCATCGCTCCTGTATAGACAAGGGGACGGCGCGCATGCAATCCCGGGCGCCGGGGGGCTTATCCTTCCCGGCCGTCCCGGCACCAGCGCCGCCAGGCGGCGCGGAGGAGGCGTTCGAACTGGCGGGCCTTGCGGGGTCCGTCGCAGACGGAGGAGGCGGCGAGGCGGGG
>FTCT01005239.1_pt1 | contig 26096 bp, 23 predicted proteins | sample 1658881 | NCBI WGS metagenome assembly FTCT01 (sample SAMEA3914864, study PRJEB12502) | metagenome | biome: forest; material: soil | place: USA | collected 2012-03-12 | depth 0.3 m | reverse complement strand
GCCAAGGCCAAGCAGGACGCCGAGCGCGCCCACCTGCAGGCCTTCGTCGACCGCTTCAAGGCCAAGGCCTCCAAGGCCGCCCAGGCTCAGTCCCGCATGAAGCGCCTGGCCAAGATGCAGCCGGTGGCCACCACGATCGAGGAGCGCGTCGCGCCCTTCACCCTGCCCTCGCCGCCGCGCCCCCTGCCGCCGCCGCTGATCCGGCTGGAAAAGGCCAATGTCGGCTACGAGGCCGGCCGCTCGATCCTCAAGAACCTCAACCTGCGCATGGACCTGGACGACCGCATCGGTCTGCTGGGCGTCAACGGCGCGGGCAAGTCGACCTTCGCCAAGATGATCGCCGGCGCCTTGGGCGTGCAGGCCGGCGAATTCCACCGCGACAAGAAGATGAAGGTCGGCTGGTTCCACCAGCACCAGATCGAGGCGATGGATCCGGAGGACACCCCGCTGGAGATCATCCGACGGGCGATGCCGGAAGCCTCGGAAAGCTCGCGCCGCTCGAAACTGGCGCAGTTTGGCCTGGGCTTCGAAAAGCAGGAGACCACGGTCGCCAATCTGTCGGGCGGCGAGCGCGCCCGCCTGCTGCTCAACATGGTGGCGATGGACGCGCCGCACATGCTGATCCTCGATGAGCCGACCAACCACCTGGACATCGACAGCCGCCGCGCCCTGCTGGACGCGCTGAACGACTATATGGGCGCGGTGATCCTGATCACTCACGACCGCTCGCTGATGGAACTGGTCGCCGACCGCCTGTGGCTGGCCGCCGATGGCACGGTCAAGCCGTTCGACGGCGACATGGACGACTACGCCAAGTTCGTGCTGGAGCGCGCCAAGCAGGCCGTGAAGCCGACCCAGGTGGCCCGCGAGCCCGTCGCGGCGGAGGCGCCGAAGAAGAAGGCCGCCGTCGAGCCCCTGCGCCGCAAGGTCGAGGCGGCCGAGCAGGTCATGACCCGCTGTAGCCGCAACCTCGCGGAGTTGGAGACCCAGCTGGCCGATCCCGACCTCTATGTGAAGAACCCGGGCAAGGTCGTCGAGCTGACCAAGCGTCGCGACAACGCCCAGACCAAGCTGGACGAGGCCGAAACGGCCTGGATGGGGCTGGCCGAGGAGCTGGCGGAGGCGGAAGCCTGACTGTCGCGCGGGTTTAGGGTGAACGCGGGCTAAACCATCTCGTTTAGCGCTTCCGCGACACCTCGACGCGCATGGTCGGTCTCATGAGCAAGCCCGCCCATTCCCGCAACCATGTCGTGGCCAATCCCGAAGGCCTGTCTGCGCACATCGTGCTGGAAGCGTTCGCCGAGTGGGTGAACGATCGGATCGGCGAGGCCATGCGCATCGAGATGGACCTGGCGTTCCGCGACCGTCCGTTCGATGTCGAGACCGGCCGCAAGCCGGCCCTGGTCGGCTGGGAGCACAAGTTCATCCAGCCCGGCGCCGCCGCGCCGAAGGGCAAGATGTGGACGGTCTACCGCCTGCATGACCAGGACGGCCGCCCCGCGCACCTGCCGCACTCGGGCGACCTGGTCGAGGACCTGACGCCGCTGCTGGGCGAGCTGGGCTATCTGGGCGTCTTCGACGGCGAGCCGGCGATGTTCCCGGGGGTTGGGAAGCGCTGACCCAAATCCTCTCCCCAAGGGAGAGGTGTCGGCGCAGCCGACGGAGAGGGAAGACGCAAGCCCTCAAGTACTTCCCCCACCGGCGCTTCGCGCCACCTCCCCCGCTAGGGGGAGGATTTAGGCGTCACGATCCCAGCTCGGCGTTCCCTTGAACGCCTCGGCCAGGAAATCCACCATCAGCCGCACCTTGGCGCTGAGATGCCGGCGGCTGGGATAGACCGCCAGTACGTCGATGTCGGGCAGGCTCCAGTCGGGCAGCAGCCGCACCAGCCGCCCCTCGCGCAGGTCTTCGCCGATCAGGAAGGTCGGCTGCCAGATCACCCCCTGGCCGGCCAGGGCCGCCGCCCGCGCCGTGTCGCCGTTGTTGGTCCACATCACCGGCCCCATCCGCACGACCGCCTCACGGCCGTCGGCGTTGGTCAACCGCCAGTCCTCGGCCATGGCGGTGTAGCTGTAGGCCAGGCAGCGATGGGCCGCGAGATCCTCCGGCGCCTGCGGCGTCCCGTGGGCCTTCAGATAGTCCGGCGAGGCGCAGACGATGTTGCGCGAGGTCGCCAGCTTGCGCGCCACATGGGTCTGGGAACCGCCGCGCGAGATGCGGATGGCCAGGTCATAGCCTTCCTCCACCAGGTCGACGACGCGGTCCGACAGGCTGATCTCCAGCTCGACCTTCGGGTGAAGCGCCATGAACTTCGGCCACAGGGGGGCCAGGTGCAGGACGCCGAAGCTGAGCGGGGCGTTGATCCGCAGTCGCCCACGCGGCTCGACCGCGCTGGCCGAGGCGGCGGCTTCGGCCTCGGCGATCTCGTCCAGGATGGCGCGGGCGCGTTCGTACAGGGCCTCGCCGGCCTCGGTCAGCGAGAGGCGCCGCGAGGTGCGGTTCAGCAGGCGCACGCCCAGATGCGTCTCCAGCTCGTTGACGTAGCGCGTGACATTGGCCGGCGAGGTGTCCAGCGCCTCGGCGGCCTTGGCGAACCCGCCCCGGCTGACGACGGTGGTGAAGACCTCGAAGGCGCGCAGCCGGTCCATGGCGTTCCATTCATTCAAAGAAGCTGAATGATAGATGCCGTTTCATCCTATCGTTCAAGATCGGGGAGAAGCCTAAATCACCGTCACTGACCGACGCGCGGTGCGCCGGCCCGATCAAACGGAAAGGTTTGCTCCCATGTCCCGCCTCGCCAACAAGACCATCCTGATCACCGGCGGCACCACCGGCATCGGCTTCGCCGCCGCCCAGCGCGCGATCGAAGAAGGCGCCAAGGTCGTCATCACGGGCGCCAACGCCCAGCGCCTGGAAGAGGCCAAGGCCGCGCTCGGCGGCGACGTCCTGGCCATCCTGGCCGACGCCGGCGACGTCGCGGCTCAGGGCGACATCGCCAAGGCGGTCGAAGCCCAGTTCGGCAAGCTGGACGCCCTCTTCGTCAACGCTGGCATTGCGCCGTTCGGCCCGCTGGAAAGCTGGACCGAAGAGACCTTCGACCGCGCCATCGGCGTCAACCTGAAGGGCCCGCTGTTCCTGATCCAGGCCCTGGCCCCGATCCTGGCCAACCCGGCTTCGATCGTCTTCAACGGCTCGATCAACGCCCACATCGGCATGCCCAACTCCAGCGTCTACGCCGCCAGCAAGGCCGGCCTGATCTCGCTGGCCCGCACCCTGTCGGGCGAGCTGATCGGCCGCGGGATCCGGGTCAATGTCATCAGCCCCGGGCCGGTGAGCACGCCGCTCTACGGCAAGCTGGGTCTGGACGCGGCTTCGCTGGACGCCATGTCGGCCGGCATCCTGGCCAACCTGCCGGCCGGCCGCTTCGGCGAGCCCAAGGAGATCGCCGACGCCTTCGTGTTCCTGGCCTCGGACGAGAGCCGCTTCACGGTGGGCAGCGAGCTGATCATCGACGGCGGCATGAGCACGCTGTGATCCGTCGCTCATAACTCGTGTCATCCCGGGCGGCGCAGCCGACCCGGGACCCAGGGGCCGACACGTTGCGGTTGCCCCTGGGTCCCGGCTCTCCGCTTCGCTGCGGCCGGGATGACACGTCTATTTTGTTGGTGAGAGCTTGATGGCCGACACTGTCGCCGCGCCCGCCGACCTCAGCACCAGCGTATTCGTCCCCGGCAGCAGCGCCACCACGGCCCCGGTCTTCACCGGGGCCGCGCCGTTGACCGAGACCTCCATCGGCCCCGTTCCGACCACGCTCACCGCATACCGTCCCGCCGTCGCCGAGACCGTGTAGCGCATCCACTCGCCAGCCACGAAGTCGGTGACCTTCAACCCAGCCGCGTCACGCGCCAGGTCGACGCCGTCATTGCGGCCCGTGCTGCCGTTGTTCCAGCGGGTCCGCTGGCCGCCGGTCGAGACGTGGTAGTTGGCCGCGTCGCTGTCCTGATAGGCCGCGCCCATGACGCCGAGATCGTATTCCCAAGCCGGGATCGCCCCGCCCTTGGCTCCGACCACATGCTTCACGAACGGCCGGGCGCTGGCGTCGTGCGGCTGTCGGAACATGGCGTCGAGGACGTCGCGGTGGACCTCGTTGTTCTCGAACCGCACGTCGTGCGCGGCCAGCTTCATCAGCACCGCATAGGCCTTGTCGGCGCTGACCGGCGTCTTGGCCTCGCCCGTCAACGTGGCGACCACGTCGTCATAGGCCGGGTCCACCTTGATCTCGAGCGGCTGGTTGAAGCCGATCTTCTTCAGAGGCCAGAAGGCCCAGCCGATGCCGTGGTCCTCGACCAGGCGGATGGCGTCGGCGAACCAGACGTTGGAGTTCTCCCCGCTCTCGCCCAGCCACAGCGGCAGGCCCGTCGCCTCGCGCAGCTTCAGATACGGCGCGATCGAGGCCTCGTCGTTGGTGTTCCAGTACTTGTGGACGCTGAGCGCCATGTTGGCGTCCCAGGGCTTGGGCAGCCCCTTGTAGTTATTGCCCCAGCAATTGCCCTCGACCACGATCATGTGGCGCGGATCGACCTCGCGCACGGCGGCGGTGAGCTGCTGATAGAAGGCCCACAGCTTGTCCTGCTTCTCGTCCTTGCAGCCATGCGTGTTGCCCGGCCCGTCGAAATCCCAGTTGGGTTCGTTCAGCAGGTCGTAGGCCCCGATCATCGGCTCGTCCTTGTAGCGGGCGGCCAGCTTCTTCCACAGGGCGATGGTCTTGCGCTGGGCTTTGGGATTGTCCCACAGCGACGGCGCCTTCGGATCGCGGTCGGCGATCGGCAGGTCGTTGCCTTGTCCGCTGGGCGCGGCGTGCAGATCGAGGATCAGGTACATCCCGTTGGCCTTGGTCCAGGCCAGCAGTTGGTCGATGCGCTGGAAGCCCGCTTCGTTCCAGGTGTCGACGCCGGGCTTGGGCTCCTGGTCTACCGGCAAGGTCAGGAGTTCGTAGTGCATGGGCAGGCGCACCGAGTTGAAGCCCCAGGCGGCCATGGCGTCGATGTCGGCCTTGGTCGTGTGGTTGTCGAGCCAGGCCTCGTGGATGGCCTTGGCGCGCTCGGGTCCGACCAGGTCGGCGATCTTGCCTTGAATGACGTGCTGGGGGCCGAGCTTGCCCAGCTTCAGCATGTAGCCTTCCTGCAGCATCCAGCCGCCCAGGCCCATGCCGCGCAGCAGAACGGGCTTTCCGGCCTCGTCGACGATGCGGGCGTCCTGGGCGTGCAGCCAACCGTCGGCGTGGGCGGGCGCGCCGATCGCGAGGATGAGCGCCGCGGCGAGCGCGAGCCAGGGTTTCATGCGGAAGCCTCCCGTCCAGGGCCGCCTCTTGTCGGGCGACGCAAACTGGTCAGGCCACTTCGTGACTTAGAATGACAACGTTGTCTAGGCCGTGGCGGAGCGCGGAACGCCCAGGGCGTAGGCCAGGGTCTCCAGCAGTGACGCCACGGTCAGCGGCTTGGGCGTCGCGCCATCGAACACCGGGTGCAGCGGTCCCGAACGGACGTCGGCCGAGAAGGCGATGATCGGGGCCGTGGCGCTGGGCCCGTTCTCGGCCCGGATGCGCTGGGCCGCGCCCACCCCGTCCAGCCGCGGCATGCGCAGGTCCATCAGGATGGCGTCATAGGCCGCAGCGGTGGCCGCCTCGACGCCCTCTTCGCCATCCCGGGCTTCGGCCACCTCGACCCCGACGGCTTCCAGCACCGAGCGGACCAGTTCGCGGTTGCCGGCGTTGTCGTCGACCACCAGCACGCGGCTGCCGGGCGGCGGCAGCGGGATCTCGGCCTCCTCGCCACCATCGTCGCTGTCGTAACCCGCCGGCGCGGGGATCTCGAACCAGAAGCGCGCGCCCTGCCCCGGGTCGCTCTCGACGCCGATCTCGCCGCCCATCAGCTCGACCAGGCCGCGCGAGATGGCCAGGCCCAAGCCCGTGCCGCCATGCTCGCGGTTCAGCGCCGCGTCGATCTGCGAGAAGCGGGCGAACAGCAGCGCCTGATCTTCGGCCGCCACGCCGGGGCCGGTGTCGGTGACGCTCATGCGCAGCCGGCCGGTCTCGATATTGTAGTCGGTCTCCAGCCGCACCTCGCCGACCTCGGTGAACTTCACCGCATTGCCCACCAGGTTCAGCAGCACCTGGCGCACGCGGTCCGGATCCAGGTGCAGGGTCGGCGGCGCGACGTCGTCGCCCTCCACCCGCAGCACCAGGGCCTTGGCGGCCGCGTCGGGAGCCAGCATCTCCAGCACGCTGGCCACGACGTCGGTGATGGCCACGGGACGCGGGTCGAGCGCGATGCGCCCCTGCTCCAGCCGCGAGAAGTCGAGAATGTCGTTGATGGTCGACAGCAGCGTGCGGCCGCCCGTGGTGATCCGGCCGACATAGCGCTGGGCGCGGACGCTGAGGTCGGGCTCCTCGGCCAGCAGGTTGGCGAAGCCGATCACGGCGGTCAGGGGCGTGCGCAGTTCGTGGCTCATATTGGCCAGGAACTCGCCCTTCACGGCGGCGGCGGCCTCGGCTTCCGCGCGAGCGGCGCGCAGCTCGATCTCCAGCGTCTTGCGGGCGGTGACGTCGCGAATGATGTCGGTGATGCCGGTCGGCTCGCCGGTGACGGGATCGCAGGCCAGGGTCGGGCGCGACTCCAGCCAGATCATGCCGCCGTCCTTGCGGAACGCGCGGTACTCGACCGTCTCGGCCGGCGGCGCGGACCGGCCGTCGGGGCAGTTGCTCTGGATATCGACGACGGCGCGGATCTTGGGACGGTCGTCGGGATGCAAGGCCTTCAGATAGGCCGTGCCCAGCAGCTCCTCGGGCTCGTAGCCCATGATCGAGCGGGCGGCCGGCGAGATGTAGGTCATCTGCCCGTGCAGGTCGCTGTGGGCGATGATGTCCAGCGCGCTCTCGGCCAGCAGGCGGTACTTGGCTTCGCTGCGTTCGGCCTCGGCCCGGGTCTCGACCAGCCGGACCAGGGCCGAGCGGCGATGGCGCTGCATGGCCGCGACCGGCAGGCTCACGAAGATCGACACCGCCAGGAACGACTGCAGCACGGTCGACTGGACGGCCGACCCGGCGTGGATCAGGTGGATGGGTCCGCGCCCGGCGATGGTCAGGATCAGGGCGATCGCCGCGACGAAGGCCGAGCTGATCGCCGCGCCCAGCACCTCCTGGCGCCAGGCGACCAGCAGCATGGCCGGTGGCACCAAAAACAGCAGCGGATAGCGCACCTGGCCGAACACGGCGGTCGTCACCAGGCAGCAAATGATGATCGACAGCACGCCGTCATGGGTCCACGGCCGCTCGCGCATATATTGGCCAGACTTGAACAGGACCAGCAGGCACGGGCCCATGGTCATCATCCCGAGGATGTCGTTCAGGGTCCAGCCGATGATGTTGTTCAGCAGCGAGCCGCCCAGGATCAGGGTGTAGATCGAGGCGGCGACCGTCCCTACGAGCATCGGGGCCATGAAGCCGCCCAGCAGGACGAAGGCCAGCATGTCGCGCGGCCGGCCCAGATCGACGACCTCGCCCGAGACCCTGTGCACGGCCACGGCGGCCAGCAGCGCCTCGCTGATGTTGAGAACGACCAGCAGGCCCGCGATCAGCGGCGGGTCGCCGGCATGCAGTGCGGCGAAGGTCGCGCCGATCGCGGCGCCGATCACGATGGCCGGCCAGCGCCGCGAAGAGGAAGACAGCAGATACGCCGCCAGGAACCCGTTCGACAGCCAGATCGGGGTGCCTAGATGATAGGCCCGGGGGATCTCGACGCAGAGATAGGCCAGCAGCGCGAAGCCGAAAGCGGCGCCGAGCGCGGACAACATGGCCTTAACCAAGTCATCGCGGGTCTCGGATCCGATCGTCGGGTTGGCGACCATGGTTTGAACCGGCCGATCGGGAATCTCCGATCGTTTCGGTTATTTCATCAGGGGTAAGAAAACGCCAGAAAAGCTTGGGAGAACGCGGCTATCAACCGCACTTCACTTGCTGAACGACGCCGGTGTCGGCGTTGAACAGGATGTTCAGGCGGTCAGGCCGGTAGTCCATGGTCACCGGACAGGTCGTGCAGGCCACCCGCCAGCGCGAGGGATCGACCGGCGCCGGCAGGCTGGTGCGCGACTTGCCGATGAAGCTCTGCGCGTCCTTCAGGCCGCACTGGTCCTTCTGCTCGTTCGAGGCGCTGGGCGGCGGAGTGGCCGGCAAGGCGATGGCCGGCGGCGCGGTGGGCGTGCTGGGCGGCGGCGGCGGAGCCGGCTCGGGCGCACTGGAGCACGAGGCCAGGAGCACGCCGAACACCAGGACCGAAACCACACGCTTCATCATGCCTGCTTCTCCCAACCGCGCTCGGCGCCCTGGCGCCAGTACGACACCGGATGCCCGGCCTTCTTGAACACCGACCAGCGTCCCCGCGCCTGCGACAACGCCTGGTCGTCCCTGCCGTCGAACAGCAGGATGCAGCGCGAAACCCCTGAAAGATCTCCAGGTTCTGCCCCGTCGATGAGAAACAAAGCATCGCCCGCGTTGGGGTTCCCGTCCTCGGCGCTCAGCAGCACCGGCTGGCGCTCGGCCATCGGCTCGCTGGCCAGGCCGTGCGGCAGGAAGCTGTCCTCGCGATAGGTCCAGAGGTGCTGGTCCAGCGCCTCGATCCGGCGTGGATCGCCGCCGCGCACCAGCGCCTTCCAGCCCCTGCCCAGCGTCTTTTCCAGAAGCTCGGGCAGCACCGCCTCGAGCGGCGAGCGCTCGAGATGATAGAACCAGACCTCGCACGGCGCGGCGGTCATGCTCAGCCTTCGTAGGCGTCGGCGACGAGGCGGTTCAGCAGGCGCACGCCGTAGCCGACCGCGCCGTCCGGCACCGTCGGGTCGGTCGAGGGCTTCTTCCAGGCCACCGAGGCGATGTCCAGGTGCGCCCACGGCACGTTGTTGACGAAGCGCTGCAGGAAGAGACCCGCCGTGATCGAGCCGGCCGGACGGCCGCCGATGTTCTTCATGTCGGCGATCGGGCTTTCGATCTGCTTTTCGTAGGCGGCCGGCAGCGGCAGGCGCCACAGGGGCTCGCGCTCGGACTTGCCCGCGCTGAGAAGTTTCTCCGACAAACCATCGTTATTGCTGAACAAACCGGCGTAGTCATGACCCAGCGAGATGATGATCGCGCCGGTCAGGGTGGCCAGGTCGATCATGAACTGCGGCTTGAAGCGCTCCTGGCAGTACCAGAGGGCGTCGGCCAGCACGAGGCGGCCTTCGGCGTCGGTGTTGATGACCTCGATCGTCTGACCCGACATCGAGGTGACCACGTCGCCCGGACGCTGGGCGTTGCCGTCGGGCATGTTCTCGACCAGGCCCAGAATGCCGATGGCGTTGACCTTGGCCTTGCGGCCGGCCAGGGCGTGCATGACGCCGGTCACGGCGGCCGCGCCGCCCATGTCCCACTTCATGTCTTCCATGCCGTCGGCCGGCTTGATCGAGATGCCGCCGGTGTCGAAGGTGACGCCCTTGCCGACGAAGGCGATCGGCTGGGCCGACTTATCGGCGCCGCCCATCCACTTCATGATCACCAGCTGGCTCTCGCGGCGGCTGCCCTGCCCCACGCCCAGCAGGCTGCCCATGCCCAGCTCGGCCATCTGGGCCTCGCCCAGGATCTCAACCTCCAGGCCCAGGCTTTCCAGGCTCTTGGCGCGGGCGGCGAACTCTTCGGGATGCAGGATATTGGCGGGCTCGGAGACCAGATCGCGGCTGAAGATGATGGCGTCGGCCAGGGCCGAGAGCGACTCATAGGCCTTCTGGGCCTTGACCGGGTCGGCGGCGGCGACCTTCACGACCGTGACTGAGGGCTTCTTCTCGGCCTTCTCAGTGGTGCGATAGCGGTCGAAGCGATAGGCGGCCAGGCGTGCGCCGAAGGCCGCGCGGGCGGCGCTCTCGGCGTCGGCGCCCAGCTTCAAAACGAGTTCGGAGACGCCCGTGGTCTTCACGGCCTGGTAGGCGGCGGCGGCGGCCACCTCGACCACTTCCGGCTCGACCGCGCCGGCGCCGTCGACGCCGACCAGCACCAGGCGCGCGGCTTCCAGGCCGTGCGGGGCGACGAGGTCCAGGGTCTGGCCCTTGGCGCCGGTGAAGCGGCCGCCGGCGATGGCGCGGGCCAGGGCGCCGCCGGTGGCTTCGTTGGCCGCCTTGGCCTCCGGAGACAGGGCCGCGCCCTCATGGGCCAGGACCGCGAGGGCGGCCGTGGCGCCGGCCTGGGTGTCGACGGGAACGAACTCGATACGCATGCCGCGCTCCTGCAATGTCTATCGCCCGGGATGCGACCCGTCCGGCGACTCGGCGGGCCTTGGCCGCTCTCGCGCGCCCGCACCTGATCTATCGGGGGATAGTCCAATGCCGCGCCTTAGAAAAGGCTCCGTTGGCCCCCAGTTCGCACAGCCAAGTCAGGTCCCCGGTTGTGCCGACGCGAACGCCCCGTGTAGAACGGCGCATCTTCGGGGGTCGTCCCACGAATCCAACCGCCCCGAACCCAGCCTTCATGCGACTGATCGAACGCTATCTCTTCCGGCAGTTGCTGGGTCCGACGCTTCTGGCGACTCTGGCCTTGGTGGCGCTCGCCCTGCTGGCGCGGAGCCTTTCGGAGTTCGACATCCTGGTCGAGCAGCGCCAGAGCGCGCTGGTCTTCCTGAAGATGATCGCCCTGGCCCTGCCGATGCTGCTCAGCATCATGATGCCGCTGGCCTTGTTCGTGGCCGCGCTGGTGGCGCTGAACCGTCTGCATACTGAGCAGGAAATCGTCGTCTGCTTCGCTGGCGGCATGAGCCGCTGGAGCGTGATCTCGCCGGCCATGCGCCTGGCCGTGATGGCCGCCCTGATCTCGCTGGTCATGGGCCTGTGGCTGCAGCCCTGGGCCGCCCGCCAGATCCGCGAGACGGCCTTCGACATCAAGACCGACGTCGCCTCCACCCTGGTGCAGCCGGGCCAGTTCACCGAGCCGGGTCCAGGCCTGACCGTCTATGCGCAGTCGGTGGACCGCGACAACAAGATCCACAACCTGTTCATCCACCAGGAACAGCCGGGCGGCGGCGCCTCGACCTATTCGTCGCGCGAAGCCGAGATCGCGACCCGCCAGGGCCAGCCGATCCTGATCATGCGCTACGGCTCCAACCAGCATTTCTCGCAAGAGGGCGTGCTGCAGTACACCTCGTTCGACGAGTACACCTTCGACCTCTCCAGCGTGTCGCACACCGACGAGCTGCTGCACTACAAGATCTCGGACCGCTATCCCCACGAGCTGTTCTTCCCGGACATGACCCAGGACTGGGAGCAGAAGAACAAGCAGAAGCTGAAGGCTGAGGGCCATTCGCGCTTCGCCGCGCCGCTCTACAACATCGCCCTGATGGCCATGGCCCTGGCGGCCGTGATCGGTGGCCCGTTCAGCCGCATGGGCTATGGCCGGCGGATCGCCGCCGTCGGCGCGGCCGCCGCGGTGGTGCGCATCGTCGGCTTCGGCGTCCAGGCCGCGTGCGAGGACGCGCCGTCTCTGAACGCCCTGCAGTACCTGGTGCCCCTGGCCGCCACCTGGTGGGGCATGTCGCAGATCTTCCGTCAGAAGCTGTCGCGCCGCGAGCGTCGCCGCCTGGCCAAGACCGCTCCCGCCTGGACGGGGGCCGCCTGATGGCCATGGGCATGCTGCAACGCTACGTCCTTCGGCGCACCATGGGCGCGCTGGTCGGCGCCCTGTCGGTGCTGAGCGCGATGGTGATGCTGATCGCCTTCGTCGACATCGCCCGCAATGTCGGCACGCGGGCGGACGCCAGCTTCATCCAGCTGCTGTACCTGACCATCCTGCAGGCCCCGGCCACCATCCTGGTGCTGGCGCCGTTCGTCTTCCTGTTCGGCACCATGTGGGCCTTCGTCGAGCTGAACCGGCGCAGCGAGCTGATCGCCATGCGCGCCGCCGGCGTCTCGGCCTGGCGCTTCATCATGCCGGCCGCCGCGGCCTCGGCCGTGATCGGCCTGCTGAGCATCACCCTGCTCAACCCGCTGACCACGGCGATGACGGCCAAGTTCGAGACCGAGCGCGACACGCTCATGAACGGCTATCTGAAGGAAGCGCCCAAGGGCATCTGGCTGCGCCAGGGCGACGACAAGACCCAGATCGTCATCCGCGCCCGCGCTCGCGACCTGGTGGACGGCTCGGTGCGCCTGAAGGGCGTGTCGCTGTTCATCTACGCCCTGAACAACAAGGGCGTCATGGACTTCACCCGCCGGATCGAGGCCAGCGAGGCGCGGCTGGAGCCGGGCTTCTGGCGCCTGACCGGCGTGCGCGAGGCCACGCCCGGCGCGGGCGCGATCCGCTCCGACAGCCTGTCGATCCCGTCGAACCTGGACGACCGCACCGCCTCGGAGCGCTTCAACACGCCCCAGGCCGTGGCGCTGTGGCGCCTGCCGGCCACGATCAAGCGCACCGAGGACGCCGGCTTCTCGGCCGCGCCGTTCAAGCTGCGCCTGCAGCAGGACCTGGCCACGCCGCTGCTTTTCGCGGCCATGTCGGTGCTGGCGGCGGCGTTTTCGCTGCGCCTGATGCGGCTTGGCGGCCTGGCCGCGCTCGCGGGGTCTGGCGTTGCGCTGGGTTTCGGGTTCTTTTTCTTCAACGAGCTGTGCAGCACGCTGGGCAAGGCGGATGTTCTGACCCCCATGGTCGCCGCCTGGACCCCGCCGGTCGTCGCGATTTTGGCGGGCTTCACTTTGCTTTGCTATACCGAGGATGGGTGAGTCATTGCTTCCAAGGTCGTTCATGACTGAACAGGGTCCCGTCCGGTCCGCTTGTCGCGTCTTCCTCATGGGTGGCGCGGCCCTGCTGGCGCTTGCCTGCGCCGGCGCGGCCCAGGCCCAGCAGGCCCTGGCCACGATCCCGCCGACGCCCGTCGTCAAGGCCGCCCCGTCCGACGGTCTGGGCAGCGAGGGCTATTACCTGGAATCGGACCTGCTGATCCGGGACGACAAGAACCAGGTCATGACGGCGCGCGGCTCGGTCGAGGCCCGCTACCAGGGCCGCACCCTGCGCGCCGACGAGGTGGTCTACGACGCCAAGACCGGCGCGGTGACGGCCAACGGCCACGTCCAGCTGATCAACGAGGACGGCACGGCCCAGTTCGCCGACCACATGGAGATCGACAAGGACCTGAAGGCCGGCTTCGCCCGCAACTTCTCGGCCCGTCTGAACAAGAACGTGAAGATCGCGGCCGGCACCGCCGTGCGCCGCAACGCCAACATCGCCGAGCTGAACCAGGCGATCTACACGCCCTGCGAGGTCTGCGCCGAAAAGCCGACCCCGACCTGGTCGGTCTCGGCCGACAAGATGGTGCAGGATAAGCAGCGCCAGCTGATCTACTACAAGCACGCCGTCATCCACCTGTGGGGCGCGCCGATCCTGTATCTGCCGCTGTTCTGGCACCCCGACCCCAAGGCCGAGCGCAGCTCGGGCTTCCTGTCGCCGGACCTGGGCTTCTCCAAGGGCCGCGGGATCTCGTACCAGCAGCCCTATCTGTACGTGATCTCGCCCTCGTCCGACGTTGTGGTCAGCCCGCAGATCAACACCAAGGTGAACCCGTTCCTGAACGTGGATTACCGCAAGCGCTTCTATTCCGGTTACCTGGATGCGCGCGGCGGCGTCACCTACGACAAGGAATTCGACATCAAGGGCGACCGCTTCGGTCAGTCCACGTTCCGCAGCTACATCCTGGCCAGCGGCAAGTTCGATATCGACGAGAACTGGAAGTGGGGTTTCTCGGCCGAGCGGACCTCCGACTCTCTGATCTTCGACAAGTACCGGATCAAGGACGTCTACCAGCAGCGCGGTCTGTTCACGAGCGATGACCACCGGCTGATGTCGCAGCTGTATGCGACGCGCCAGGACGAGCGTTCGTGGTTCTCGGTCTCGGCCGTCTCGGTCCAGGGCCTGCGGGTCGTGGGCGTCAACACCGCCACGGGCGTGGCCAACGCGTTCGAGAACAGCGGCGCCTTCCCGCTGATCGGCCCGTTGGTCGAAGGGCGCTGGGAGCCCGACACCGCCATCCTGGGCGGCCGCCTGCGCCTGCAGGGTTCGGGCGTGATGCTGAACCGCTCGGAGTCGCAGTACGGCGAAGCCCCCTACGCCCTGGCCGCCTACAAGGGCCAGGACGGCGTCGATTCGGTGCGCGGCAGCGTCCAGGCGGACTGGCGCACCAGCACCATCGTCGGCAACGGCCTGAAGATCTCGCCGTTCGCGCAGGCCCGCGCCGACGCCTATTCGATCAAGAGCTACGTCACCCCCGCCGCCCAGGCGCTGGGCGACGACTCCAAGGAAACCTACACCCGCGCGCTCGGCGTCGGCGGCGTCGACCTGAGCCTGCCCTTCTACAAGTCGCTGAAGAACGGCGGCAGCGTCGTGCTGGAGCCCCTGGCCCAGATCGCGACCGGTTCCGACAGCTCGCAGGTGCCGGTGGTCGTCGCGCGCGATGGCACCAAGACCTATCTCTACAACGAAGACAGCGCGACGCTGGAGTTCGACGAAACCAACCTGTTCCAGGCCAACAAGTCGCCGGGCTTCGACCTCTATGAAGGCGGCACGCGCCTGAACGTCGGCGGTCGCGCCACGGTCAACCTGGCCGGCGGCCGCAGCGGCAGCATCCTGGTCGGCCGCAGCTTCCGCACCGAATTCGACCCGCTGCTGCCGGCCCGCACGGGCCTGCAGTCGAAGTCCTCGGACTGGATCGTCGCGGCCACCGTGACGCCGATCCCCGGCATCACCGCCTTCGTCCGTACGCGCCTGGACGCCGACACCCAGGAAATCCACCGAATCGAAACCGGAATCGACGCCTACACCAAGCGTATCCAGGGTTCGGTGCGCTATCTGAAGGACGAGGTGGACGCCAACGGCGACCGCCAGGAAAACTTCGAATTCCGCGGCCAGTTCAACATCACCAAGAAATGGGCCCTGACCGCCTTCGGTCAGCGCGACATGGTCCAGGACGTCTGGCGTCGCCGCGACGTGGGCGTGGCCTATATCGACGAGTGCATCCGCATCGACGTGATCTATCAGCAGGAAGACCGCTACGCCTCGACGGCGACCGGATTGCGGCTGCAGCCTGACAGAACCATCGCCGTGAGCCTAACCCTCGCCACATTGGGTGATAGAAGTTACGGCGCAGGGAAGAAATAACCGCGCCAGGGGGCGTGCGGTTCCGGCCGCATTCGACTCAAGGCGCGTCTTGGACGCGACAGCCGAGGGGAAAACGCCGGTTTCGGCGACGTCGCCTCCGAAAACGTGATAATCGACCGCGCGCCCCCGATCGGGGCCCGGCCTAGAGGAACGACACTATCCATGCGGTCTGCGCGTAGCGTGACGACTTTCGCGGCCGGCGCCGCGTCCATCCTGGCCCTGACGGTGGCGAGCCTCGGTCTGCCCGCGGCCGCGCGCCAGGCCGCGCCCGCTCCCCAGCAGCAAGCCGCTCCGCCGGCCGCCGCGCCGGATCAGGCCGCCGCGCAGCCGCAGCAAGCCGCGCACAACCCGCTGGCCGAAAGCGTGGCGGCGGTCGTCAACGACGACATCGTCTCGAGCTACGACGTGCTGCAGCGCATGCGTCTGCTGATGGCGACCTCGGGCATGCAGCCCACCCAGGAGAACCTGCCGCAGATCGAGCAGGAAGCCCTGCGGTCGCTGGTCGACGAGCGCCTGGAGATGCAGGAGCTCAAGCGCGTCGAGAAGCAGCAGAAGATCACGATCATCTCGACCGACAAGGAAGTCGACGAGCAGATCTCCGACATCGCCCAGTCCAACAAGATGACCCCCGACCAGCTCAAGCAGAGCCTGGTCAGCCAGGGCATCGGCCTGGAAACCTGGCGCGCCCAGCTGCGCGCCGACTCGTCGTGGCAGTCGTGGATCCAGGGCCGCTACGGCTCGCGCCTGCGGATCGGCGAAGACCAGATCAAGGCCTATCAGCGTCGCCTCGCCGAATCGGCGGCCAAGCCGCAGTACCAGGTCAGCGAAGTGTTCATCGACGCCGCGCGCGTCGGCGGCATGGACACCGCCACCAACGGCGCGACCCAGCTGATCGGCCAGATGCAACAAGGCGCGCCGTTCGCGGCCGTGGCCCGTCAGTTCTCGGCCTCGGCCACCGCGGCCAACGGCGGCGACGTGGGCTGGATCAGCCCCGGTGAGATGCCGACGGAAGTCGACGCCGCGCTGGAACAGCTGCGCCCCGGCCAGCTGTCCAAGCCGATCCCGGTCAAGGACGGCGTCTACATCGTCTATCTGCGCGACAAGCGCGCCGGTTCGAAGAGCACCATCGTCGACCTCAAGCAGGTCGCCGCGCCGCTGGCCGCCGACGCCACCCAGGCCCAGATCGATGCGGCCACCAAGCTGCTGGTCGACCTGAAGCCCAAGATCACCAGCTGCTCGGCGCTGGAAGGCGTCGCCGGCAAGGTGGACGGCCTGGTGGCCGGCGACCTCGGCGAGGCCGAGATCACCGACCTGGCCCCCGCCTTCCAGGAAGCGGCCGGCAAGCTGGACGTCGGCCAGGTCTCGGACCCGATCCGCACCGACGCCGGCATGCACCTGATCGCGGTCTGCGGTAAGCGCCAGGGCGGCGCCAACGCGCCGAACCACGACCAGATCGAAAACCGCCTGCGTGGCCAGCAGTTGGCGCTGATCTCCAAGCGCTACCTGCGCGACCTGCGCAACCAGGCCACCATCGAGACCCGGTGAGGCGAGACCCGGTGAGGTCCCGCCCCCTCGCGCTGAGCGCCGGCGATCCCGCCGGCGTCGGCGCCGAGATCATCGCCAAGGCCTGGCAGGCCCTACGCGAGGACGGACCGTCCTTCGTCGCGATCGGCGACGCCCAGTTGCTGGCCTCGGCCGGCGGCGGGGTGAAGGTCCGCACCGTCACCGGTCCCGAAGAGGCCCTGGGCGTCTTCGCCGAGGCCCTGCCGGTCATCGACATCCCCCTGCTTTCGCCGGTGGTCTCAGGACGCCCCTCCCCGGCCTATGCGCCGCAGGTGATCCGCTGGATCGAGACGGGCGTGGGCCTGGCCCTCTCCGGCGCGGTCAGCGGCCTGGTCACCGCTCCCATCGCCAAGGCGCCGTTGTACGAGGCCGGCTTCAAGTTCCCCGGCCATACCGAGTTCCTGGCCGAGCTGACCTCTTCGGAGACCTTCGACGGCGCACGCGGGCCGGTGATGATGCTGGCCGCCAGCGACCTGCGCGCCACGCTGGTGACCATCCACACGGCCATCGCCAAGGTGCCGGGCGCGCTGACGATCGAGAGCATCGTCAACAGCGGCCTCGTCACCGCCCAGGCCTTGCGCAAGGACTTCGGGATCGCCCAGCCTCGCCTGGCCGTCGCGGCCCTGAACCCGCACGCGGGCGAAGGCGGCGCGCTGGGTCGCGAGGAGATCGAGATCATCGCGCCGGCCGTTCGCGCGCTGAAGGACCTGGGCGTCGACGCCTTCGGTCCCGCGCCGGCCGACAGCCTGTTCCACCCGGCCGCCCGCCTCGGCTACGACGGCGTGCTGTGCATGTATCACGATCAGGCCCTGATCCCGGTCAAGATGCTGGACTTCTGGGGCGGGGTGAACATCACCCTGGGCCTGCCGATCGTGCGCACCTCGCCCGATCACGGCGCCGCGTTCGACATCGCTGGACGCGGCCTGGCCCGTCCCGATAGCCTGATCGCCGCCATCAAGCTGGCGGCCGACATCGCCGCCCGTCGCGGCGCCTGAGAGACACGTAAGATGAGCCTGGCCGACCTGCCGCCCCTGCGCGAGGCTTTGGAGCGCCACGACCTCTTGGCGCGCAAGAGCTTTGGCCAGCACTTCCTGCTGGACCTGAACGTCACCCGCAAGATCGCCCGCCTGGCCCAGGTCGGCGAGGGCGACACCGTGGTCGAGGTCGGCCCCGGCCCCGGCGGCCTGACCCGCGCCCTGCTGGAGACCGGCGCTCGCGTGGTGGCCATCGAGAAGGACAGCCGCTTCCTGCCCCTGCTGTCGGAACTGGCCGAGGTCGCCGACGGCCGCCTGGAGCTGGTCGAGGGCGACGCCCTGAAGGTCGACGGCGCCAAGGCCGCCGGCGGTCCGGCCCACGTGGTCTCCAACCTGCCCTACAACGTCGGCACCCAGCTGCTGATCAACTGGCTGACGGGGCCGTTCAAGCCGCTGTCGATGACCCTGATGTTCCAGAAGGAAGTCGCCGACCGCATCGTCGCGGCCACCGACGACGACGCCTATGGGCGCCTGGCGGTGATCTCCCAGACCCTGTGCGAGGCCCGTACGGTCATGGACCTGCCCGCCAAGGCCTTCACCCCGCCGCCCAAGGTGGCCTCGGCCGTGGTGCGCCTGATCCCCAAGGCCGATCCGCCGCCCGCCGACCTGATCGCCGCCCTGGAACGCGTCACCGCCGCCGCCTTCGGTCAGCGCCGCAAGATGCTGCGCTCCAGCCTGAAGGCCCTGGGCGGCGGCGAGCTGTGCGAGAAGGCCGGGATCAGTCCGGACGTGCGGGCCGAGGTCGTCGACCTGGCGGGGTTCCTCGCGCTGGCGCGGGCCAGCCTGGGCTGATGTCGAGCCGCTACGGCCTGTCTGTCAGGGGCGTCCAGGCAGGTGATGCGGACGGCCTTGCGGAATTGCTGTCGATGGCCGGCCAGCCCGTCGCAAGGGATCGGCTGTCGCATCGCCTGCCCGCCCTCCTGGATCAGCCCGGCGTCGTGTTGATCGCCGAGGAATGGGGCCCGCCCTCGGGTTTGATCGCGGTCCATTGGCATGCCGTGCTCACGGCGGATTTGAAGGTGGCGTCGATCTCCACCCTGCTCGTCGATCCCGAGCGACGTCGCAGCGGGATCGCCCGCCTGCTTCTGAAAGCCGCCTCTCAGGCCGCTCGATCGGCGGGCTGTGGCGAGCTTCGTCTGGAAACGCCCAGCGCGCCTGGGGACCTGCGCGCTTTCTGCCTCGCCACGGGCTTCGAGCCGAGCGGTGAAACCTTCACCCGCGCGCTGCGCAAGCGCGGCGCGCAGGACTAACGCCCCTCGAACGCCTCGATGATCGGGCACGGCCCTTCGTCTGACGCCGCGCAGGCATGGGCCAGCCGTGAGAGTGACGCCCGCGCCGCCTGCAGTTCGGCGATCTTGTCATCCAGCGCCACGATCCGCTCTCGGGCCAGCGCCCGGGCCCGCGCGCGGTCCTGGCCGGCGTCGAGTTCCAGAAGTTCGCCGATCTGCTCCAGCGTGAAGCCGGCCGCCTGGGCCTGGCGGATGAACTTCAGGCGGCGCACATCCTCGGCGTCGTAGCGTCGGATCCCGCCCGAGAGCGCCGAACCGCCGGACTTGTCGGGCGTTCGAAGCAGACCTCGGCGCTGGTAGTAGCGCACCGTCTCCACGCCCACGCCGCCCTCGCGGGCCAGACTGGCGATCGTACTGCTCATCCCTTGACTCCGTACCATGGTACGGACCCCACATGGGGCGGGTCCGATCGAAAGCCAAGGAGAATGGCGATGAACGCCGGTCCCGCCCGCAAGGCCGTCCTGTACCGCATGGTCATGCCCGAGCATGTCTGCCCCTACGGCCGCAAGGCGCTGCACCTGCTGAAGTCCAAGGGCTACGCGGTCGAGGACCATTGGCTGAAGACCCGCGCCGAGACCGACGCCTTCCGGGCCGAGCACGACGTCAAGACCACGCCCCAGGTGTTCATCGACGGCCATCGGATCGGGGGCTACACCGACCTGAAGGTCCATTTCGGCCAGAAGGTGCGCGATCCCAAGGCCCTGACCTATACGCCGGTGATCGCGGTCTTCGCCGTCGCCGCCCTGATCGCCCTGGCGGCCAGCCGGGCGGCGTTCCACACGCCCCTGACAGTCCAGGCCGCCGAGTGGTTCATCGCCTTCTCCATGAGCCTCTTGGCCATGCTGAAGCTGCGCGACGTCGAGACCTTCTCGACCATGTTCCTGAACTACGACCTCCTGGCCCAGCGCTGGGTCCCATACGGCTATGTCTATCCGTTCGCCGAGCTGGCGGCTGGCGTGTTGATGGCCGCCGGGGTCCTGACCTGGCTGGCCGCGCCGCTGGGCCTCGTCATCGGCGGCGTCGGGGCGGTGTCGGTGTTCAAGGCGGTCTATATCGACAAGCGCGAGCTGAAATGCGCCTGCGTCGGCGGCGACACCAACGTGCCGCTGGGCTTCGTGTCGCTGACCGAAAACCTGCTGATGGTCGCCATGGCCGCCTGGATGTTGGCGCGCCACAACGCCTGATCCAGCAAGGCCTAAAGACGCAAAGCCTATTGACGCTCCCGCCGACGCCCGCCAGCCTGACCTTGGGCTGAGCGGGGCGAATGTGAACACCAACGGTACGGTGAAGGCGCCTTCGACGGTCGCCCGGCGACTGCTGTTCATGGCCTTGACCCTGGCCGCTCCGGCCATCCTGCTGATGGCCGCGCTGGTCGCCATGCAGTATTCCGAGGGCCAGCAACGGTTCGCGACCCAGCTGATCGCCATGACGCGCGCCCTGTCCCTGGCCACCGACCGCCAGATCGGCCAGGGCCAGAGCATCCTGCAAGGCCTGTCGGTCTCGCCCGCCCTGGCCGAGGGCGACCTGCGTACGTTCGACAAACAGGCTCGTGAAGCCGTGAAGGGCCGCGACGCCTGGATCGTGCTGATGAGCCAGGACCGGCAATGGCTCAACACCCGCATGGCGTTCGACGACACGCCCCCGGTGATGCACCTGCCTGACGCGGACTGGGACAACATGCGCAGCGGCCGGATCACCGTCTCCGACCTGATCCAGCGCCCCGCCCCCTTGAGCCCGATCGTGGCCTTCGACCTGCCCGTGCTGGTGAAGGGCAAGCTTTATGTGTTGGGTTACATCCAATCCCCGGGCGCTTTCCGCGCCCTGATGACCGCCCAGGCGTTTCCCAGCACCTGGACGGCCAGCATCGTCGACCGCAACGCCGCCCTGGTGGCGCGCTCGCACGGGCAGGAGAAGCTGCTGGGCCGCCACGCCAGTCCCGACATGCAGCGCGCCATGGCCCGCGCCAACGAAGGCGTGATTCACAGCAAGACCCTGGAGGGCGTGCCCACCCTGTCGGCGTTCAGCCGCTCGCAGCAGTCCAAATGGACCTTCATCGTCGGCGTGCCCCGGGCCGAGCTGGACCGGGCGGTGCTGGGCTCGCTGGGCCCGGCCGTCGCCGGATCGGCGCTGATGATCTTCCTGGGCGTGATGGCCGCCCTGGCCTTCGCTCGCCCCATCTCGCGCGACGTGCGCAGCCTGGTCGGCGAGGCCGAGGCCTTGGCCGCCGGCGCGACGCTGGATCCCGCGCCCTCGCACCTGCAGGAGATCGCCGAGGTGCGCGGCTCGCTGCAGGCCGCCGCCGACATCCTGCGCGCCCGCGAGGCCGAGGCCCACAAGGCCGCCGATCGCCAGCAGCTGATGATCAACGAGCTGAACCACCGGGTGAAGAACACCCTGGCCGTCGTCCAGTCCCTGGCCCGCCACAGCCTGCGCGAAGGCGGCGCCAAGGGCCTGGAGCAGTTCAACGACCGCATCTACGCCCTGGCCAGCGCCCACGACCTCTTGACCCGCCGCAGCTGGGAAGGCGCCGAGCTGGAGGAGCTGCTGGCCGGCGCCCTGCGTCCCTACGAAAGCCAGGTCTCGTTCGACGGTCCCGCCACGCCCCTGGCCCCCAACGCCGCCGTGGCCCTGGCCATGATCTTCCACGAACTGGCCACCAACGCCTCCAAGTACGGCGCGCTGTCGGTCGAGACCGGTCGGGTGGACGTGACCTGGCGCGCCGAGGGCCGCACCCAGCTGGTCGTCACCTGGCGCGAGCGCGGCGGACCGGCCGTCAAGCCGCCCAAGCACACCGGCTTCGGCTCGCGCCTGATCACCGCCAGCCTGCGCGGCGATCTGGCCGGGGCGGCGGCGTTCGACTACGCGCCCGAGGGCCTGACCTGCGTGCTGACCCTGCTGGCCCCGCCGCGCGGCGCCGGATAAGCGGGCGAACCCAAGACCGATCGTCGCAGCGCCGCGTTGTCGCCTTGGCTTGGCCACAGGCCGTCTGCAATAGGTTCCCCTGTCGTAGGGGATATTGCGTGATGAACCTGACCTTCCTGATCGGAGCCGTGCTGGGCTCGGGCTTCTTCATCGCGTTCGGCCGCGCCCCGGCCGAGAAGCTGATCGCCTTCGTGCAGGACCGCGTGAAGCGCTAAGCGCCACTCGGGAACTAACGGCGCCGTCAGAGCCTTCTTTGGGCAAGGTCGCGCAGGGCGACCGCTCACGGAGGTCTCCACGATGTCCATTCTCGCCTGGCTTCTTCTGGGCCTGATCGCCGGCTTCATCGCCAGCAAGCTTGTCAACCGCACCGGCAGCGGCGTGCTGCTGGATATCGTGCTCGGCATCGTCGGCGCGTTCGTCGGCGGCTGGCTGTTCAACCAGTTCGGCAGCAACGGCGTGTCGGGTCTGAATCTCTACAGCCTGGCCGTCGCCACGGTCGGCGCGGTTGTCATCCTGGCGCTGTACCACCTGATCTTCGGCCGTCGCGCGCTCTAAGCGCCACGGCTCGCGGCGGCGGGTGAAAGCCCGCCGCTAGCGCTCTAGCCTAGATCTCTTCCTTCAGGAGATCGCCCACCAAACCGCCGATCCACGGGTTACGCGCCCGCTTCAGACGTTCGGCGTGATAGATGTGGGCCAGATCGGAATAGGCCCGATCGAAATCCTCGTTCAGAATGACGTAGTCGAAGCGCTCCCAGTCGGCGACTTCGTCCTTGGCGCGCGACAGGCGACGGTGGATCACCTCTTCGCTGTCCTGGCTGCGCGCATGCAGGCGGCGGCTCATCTCGGCCAGCGACGGCGGCAGGATGTAGACCAGCACGCTGTCTTCCCTGGCCTGGGCGTGGACCTTCATCGCGCCCTGGAAGTCGATGTCGAACAGCGCGCTCTCGCCCCGCTCCAGCGCGGCCATGATCGGCGGCTTGGGGCTGCCGTAGAAGTTCCCGTAGACCTCGGCCCACTCCAGGAAAGCGTCCTGGTCGATCAGCGCCTGGAATTCCTCGCGCGTCGTGAAGTGGTAGTCGCGGCCGTGGTGCTCGCCTGGACGCGGTTCGCGCGTGGTGTAGCTGATCGACAGATGCAGGTCGTTGTGGTCGGCCACCAGGCGGCGGGTCAGCGAGGTCTTGCCGACGCCCGAGGGGGCGACGACCATCAGCAGCAGGCCGCGATGGGGATGGTGGGGCTTATTCAACGTTCTGGACCTGCTCGCGGAACTGCTCGATCACGGCCTTCAGGTCCAGACCGATCGCGGTCAGGCTGGTCAGCGCCGATTTCGAGCAGAGGGTATTGGATTCGCGCATGAATTCCTGGGAGAGGAAGTCGAGCCGACGGCCCGATGCGCCCTCGCCCGACAACAAGGCCCGCGCGCCGGCCACGTGGCTGGTCAACCGGTCCAGCTCCTCGCGCACGTCGGCCTTGACGGCCTGGGCGGCGGCTTCCTGGACGATGCGGTCCTCGTTGGCGGCCTCGCCGACCAGTTCGGCCATGCGGCGGGCGAAGCGTTCCTTCAGCACCGCGGGCTGGCCGGCGGCCTCGCCCTCGGCAGCTTTGGTCAGGCTCTCGATGCGGTCGACCAGGCCGTTCAGCACCGGGTCCAGGGCCGCGCCCTCTTCCAGGCGTGCGGTCTTCAGGCCGTCCAGCGCCTGGGCGATCGAGGCCGCCATGGCGGCTTCCACCGCAGCGCGGGTCTCGGCGTCGTCTTCGTCCTCGCGGGCCTCGATGACGCCCTTGAGCGCCAGCAGACCATCCAGCGTAGGCTTGGCGACCATGCCGGTGGCCACATAGGGCCCGCCGGCCGTCAGGTAGCGCTCCAGGGCGGCGATATTGACCTGGGTCTCGCCGCCGGCCTCGGCGCGCTTGGCCTGGACGTTGACCGTTAGCTGGCCGCGCTGGAAGCGGGCCTGCGAGCCGTCCCGCGCGGCGCGCTCCAGGCTCTCGAAGCCGGGCGGGCCGCGAAAGCGGGTCTCGAGGTTGCGGCCATTGACGCTACGCGCCTCGACCGCCCAGGTCCAGGCGCCGTGCGCGCCTTCGGCCCGGGCGAAACCCGTCATCCCCGACAGCGCCACGGCCTCAGCCCCCCGCCAGCGGCGTCGCCGGCTTGGCCGGGACCACGGGAACGCCCTCGCCCGCCCGTTGGCGCTCGATCTGGCGCCACTTGGCGACGTTGGCGTTGTGCTGCTCTAGGGTGGACGCGAACACATGGCCGCCCGTGCCGTCGGCGACGAAATAGAGGTCGTTGGTCTTGGCCGGGTTCAAGGCCGCCGCCAGGGCCGCGCGGCCCGGATTGGCGATTGGCGTCGGCGGCAGGCCGTCGATCTTGTAGGTATTGTAGGGCGTGGGCGTATCCAGCTCGGACCGGCGCAAGCCCCGGCCCAGCGGACGGCCGCGCGAGATGCCGTAGATCACGGTCGGGTCGGTATCCAGGCGCATGCCGGTGCGCAGGCGGTTGATGAACACCGCCGCCACCTGCGGGCGCTCGCCGGTCTTGCCGGTTTCCTTCTCGACGATCGAGGCCATGGTCACGGCCTCTTCCTTCGAGCGATACGGCAGGCCTTCCTGGCGGTGCGCCCACAGCTGGTTCAGCAGCTTGTCGCGGTCGTCCATCATGCGCTGCAGGACGGCGGCGCGGTCTTCGCCGCGCTGGACCTCATAGGTCTCGGGCAGGATGGCGCCTTCCGGCGGCGTCGCGGCGCTGCCGGTCAGCACGTCGGACTTGGTCAGGATGTCCATCACCATGTCCGAGGTCAGGCCCTCGGGAATGGTGATCCAGTGGCGGACGATGCGGCCGTGGCGGATGGCGTCCAGGATGGCGGCCATCGAGTCGCGGCTGGCGAACTCGTATTCGCCGGCCTTCAGGCCGCGCGCCGCGCCGGTGGCCTTGGCGGCGGTCATGAAGATCGAGGACGAGCGGATCACACCGCCGCGCTCCAGACTGGAGGCGATCTCGGGCAGGCTGGCGCCCTTGCGCAGGATCACCGTGGTCTTGTCGCCCGTTTTCGCGGCGGGGCCCGGACCGTTGTAGATCCAGGCCGCGCCCAGCAGGGCGACGACGCCGATCACCACTAGGGTGGCGAAGGCGCCGAAGAGGCCGCGACCCAGGCGGCGCCCCACCGAGGCGGTTTCCCGGCGGGACGACTTGGCGCGCGGCGCGCGCGCCTTAGGGGGCTGCGGCTTCTTGCTCACGGGACCTTCTTGAACACGACCGAGGCGTTGGTGCCGCCGAAACCAAAGCTGTTGGACACGGCCACGTCGATCTTCATCGGCACGGCCTTGTTCGGCGCCAGGTTCATCGCGACGTTCACGTCGGGATTGTCGAGGTTGATGGTCGGCGGGGCGATCTGGTCACGGATCGCCAGGATCGAGAAGATCCCCTCGATCGCGCCAGCCGCGCCCAACAGGTGGCCCGTCATCGACTTGGTCGAGGACATGACGACGTTCTTGGCGTGGTCGCCCAGGAAGCGTTCCACGGCGCCGGCTTCCAGGCCGTCAGCCATGGTCGAGGTGCCGTGGGCGTTGACGTAGTCGATGTCCGAAGGCTTCAGGCCCGCGTCCTTCACGGCCGCCGACAGGGCGCGGAAACCGCCCTCGCCGTCTTCCGACGGCGCGGTGATGTGGTGGGCGTCGCCCGACAAGCCATAGCCGACCACTTCGGCGTAGATCTTGGCCCCGCGCGCCTTGGCATGCTCGTACTCTTCCAGCACCAGGACGCCAGCGCCCTCGCCCATGACGAAGCCGTCGCGATCCTTGTCGTAGGGGCGCGAGGCCTTCTCGGGCGTGTCGTTGAACGACGTGGCCATGGCGCGGCAGGCGATGAAACCGGCCACGCCGACCTTGCAGACGGCCGCTTCGGCGCCGCCGGCGATCATCACGTCGGCGTCGCCGTACTTGATCAGGCGCGCGGCGTCGCCGATGGCGTGGGCGCCCGTGGCGCAGGCCGTCACGACCGCGTGGTTGGGGCCCTTGAAGCCGTACTTGATCGAGACCTGGCCCGAGATCAGGTTGATCAGGGCCGAGGAGATGAAG
>FTCT01000304.1_pt1 | contig 26501 bp, 21 predicted proteins | sample 1658881 | NCBI WGS metagenome assembly FTCT01 (sample SAMEA3914864, study PRJEB12502) | metagenome | biome: forest; material: soil | place: USA | collected 2012-03-12 | depth 0.3 m | reverse complement strand
GCCCGGGCGCAGAAAGAGCGTGGCTTGTCCGACGTCGTCCGCCTTGAGGAGATATTGGTCGGCGGGAACCTGTGGCGCGTCGTCCTTCGCGTGAACCGCCTGGATGAGCGCGATCGTCGGTCGCGCCTCGGCGGGTAGGGCCACATCGACCCGGCGTCGCTCCGGATCGGCGGCCAGCCAACCTGGCCGATCCGCGATCGAGGGCAGGGGAGGGTGGAACACAGCAAGATCAGCGCCCCTTGGCGCTGCGCCGATCACCTCGTCGCCGTCTTGCACAATGACCGCAGCCTGCCGTGGAAAACGGTCGAAGACGGCTTTGGTCGTCGCGGAACTTTCGCCGAATGGCTCGAACGATCCGGTCGCGGACTGCTCGATCGTCAGGGGGTCCTGGTCGGCAAGACCGCGAAGCCGCTGCGCCAGCCAGATATTGTTTCGACGATCGGGCGTTTCACGCAGATGCGAAAAGCCGACATAGATGATGACGCGTGCGGAGGTCGGCAAGGCGTTCAAGGCGCCGAGCAAGTTCGTGGCCTGGGCCGCCTCTCGGGTCGCGATCGGACTTTCTCCATCCTGACCTGATTGGCCCTCGCGCTGTTCATACCCGATGAACCCGTAGCCGAGATCGGCGGCCTCCCGGATTGCCTCGGCAAATACCGGGTCCCAGCTATAAGTCCCGTCGTTAGGGGCAAATCGCTGCGTGACGCGAAATTGGGCGGCGCCGTTGGAACTGCTGCCGTCGTTGTTGAATGTCTCCACGGCTAGGTGCGTGAAACCCATTGGCCGAAGAGCGCGCAGCAATTGGACCAGGAACATCCGATGCCGGGAGACGCTATGAGCCTCGTTCAGCATAACGATGCGCCGCCCCTCGGCCTCTCGCACTATGCGGTGGATCGCGTCTTCGGCCTCGACCTTTTCACCTAGGGTTTCGACATCGGCCGGCGGAAACATCTGACCGCCGAGGGCGGTCTTCTCGTCACCGACGAAAGCCGCAAATTGAACGAAGGACAGCCCTGGACCGGCTGCACCGAGGGCATAGCGCGGGACATAGCGCCCCTCTCGAAACAGCAGGGTCATCGCATCTTGTGCAAGCGCGACGCCAGGAGCGGACCCGAACGCCGTGGCCGCGGCACCCGCAGCCAGGAACGCCCGGCGACTTGGGCCGTGCTGGATCATTTCCGCCTCGATGGGATGCCGCATCCGGTGAGCCGAACCAGACACGCATAATGGTCCTGTTTTGGAGCGACGCAGGCCGTGAAGCTGTAGGGATAGGTCTTGCCGTGCGCCTGGCAGCTTTCGGCCCCAACCCACACTGAGATATACGCCTCATCATCGGTATCGGAGTTCAGTAGGACTGACGTTTTGCCTTCGCTGAGGACGTCAGGGTGGGACACGCGCACGGGGCGCGCGCCGCCGACGATATCAAGGTATCCATCCGTCATTTCGCCTGACCATTTTCCGTCAGCGCCGATCAGATCTAGCGGAAGAGGACCTCGTGGCGTCGGCCCAGTCGCGCAGGCTGTGACCAAGGAGATCGATAGCAGTACGCTCGTCGCGGCGGCGGCGGTCCAGGCGAACCCAAAAAGCGGACGTTTACGCATTGGCGACGACACTGGCCGAACGAACCTCCACCGACAGTTCTCCTTCAATGACGGTGGCCACACGGTGCGCGCGGGCAATCAGCGCAGGGCGGTGCGCGACAACGATGCGCGTGATCGGAAGGCTATCGATTAGGTTGGCGATTTCCAACTCGGTCGCCATGTCCAGGTTGGCGGTTCCCTCGTCGAGGATCAGGACCGAAGGACGGCGGTAAAGCGCGCGGGCCAGCAAGACGCGTTGGCGTTGCCCGCCCGAAAGCGACGATCCCATGTCACCGACGAGGGAAGAGTACTGCATCGGCGATCGCATGATGTCGGCGTGGACACGGGCCGCCTTGGCCGCTTCCACCACGCCCTCCATGGAAAGCTCCGGATCGAAAAAGGAGATGTTTTCCGCAATCGTCCCCGACAACAGCTTGTCGTCCTGGGCGACGAAGCCGACCTTGTCGCGCCAAGCCTTCCAAAGATCAGCATTCGCCGGCCGGTCGTCCAGGTAGAGGCGACCCCCCGTCGGATGTTGAAGGCCAAGCAGCAACTTCAGAAGCGTAGTTTTCCCGCCTCCCGACGGGCCTGTGATCGCCAGGAAATCCCCTGGGCTAATCTCTAGCGAGATGTTTTTCAGAATGTCGGCGTCGGTGGCGCCGTAGCGAAAACTGACATCCCGGAGGGAGACGTGACCCTCGGTCTGCTCGGTGGTGACGCCCTCCGGCCGCTCGGCGTGCGCGGTGACGATGTCGCTGAGGCGATCAAGATGGAGACCCAAAAATCTGAACTGGAGGATTTGATTGATCAGCGCCATGGCCCGATCGGTGAACGTTCGCTGGAACGACAGGACCGCAAACAGCATGCCCAGTGAGAAGCCGCGGCCTTCGACGATCTCACGGGACCCGAGATAAACGACGATGACGAGCAACAGCCCATTCGTCAGGCCCTGCACGTACTCTCTTGAGAGCTGCAATCGGCCCACCGAAACTGAGTGGTTCACGAACCCGGCATAGAGATTTCGCCAGGCTCCTTCGCGTTCGCTCTCCCGGCCCATCACTCGGAAGAGTGTGGCGGCCCTCACCGTTTCGATCAGGTGAGACTGTTCGCGCCCCTGGACCAGAAGCTGCTCTTCCTGCCTTCGACGCATCGGACCGAACAGTGCGGCCGTGGCGCCGGCGTTCAGGGCAACGCCGAAGCAAACCAACAGGCCAAGCTTGAGAGAATAAACGAAGAGAATGATCGCCGCGAGGGACGCCAGGGCGCCGTCCAATAACGCCCCCGCCGCGCCACGCGTGATGACGTCCTGGATGGTTCGCGCCGAGCCGACGCGGGAGATTATGTCGCCGACGTGACGCTTCTCAAAATAGTCGGCGGGCAATCGCATGAGGTGATGCACGACATTTCCGAGCATCTGGAAGGTCAGTAATTGCCCCAAAGAAAGGAGCGCCCAGTCACGAATTAGTTGGACCGTGCATTGAATCGCCACCAGTCCGGCAAAGCCGACAGCAATGACGCTTAGGAACGATAGATCGCTTCTTGCGACGCCCTGATCGACGGCGATCTGCAATTGGAACGGCAGAGCGAAGGCCGCCAACTGAAATATGATCGACAGAGCTAACACTTGACCCAACGACGACCAGACGCCGCGGGCGCGGCTCCACAAGCTGTTGATCGTAATTGGGGCCCTGGCATCGAGCGCCGCGAAGTCCGTCACGGGTGACAATTCAAGTGCGACACCGGTGAAATGCTCCGAGACGGTGTCGAGAGTCATGATCCGCACGCCAATGGCCGGATCGTGGATCGTGACCTTCTTGCCGACGACCTTCTTCAGGACCACGAAGTGCTGTTCGTCCCAGTGCAGGATGGCCGGGGCTTGCAGGGTGCCCAGCACGTCCAGTTCGACGCGGACAGGACGACATGAAAGCGAGAGCCGGTCGGCCAATTGCATGAGGCCGCGCAAGGTCGCACCGGCCATCGAGATCGAAAATCTCTGACGCAGGCCGTTGAGATCTATCTGGTGACCATGGAACCGACCCACCATCACCAGGCAGGCCAGTCCACACTCCGCGCCTTCCGCCGCGTGAACCATCGGCAAGGACCGCGGTCGCCAGGGCGCCTGAAATTCCAGGTTCAATGTCGTCGCCCCGCAGCATAGAGCGGATCGAGCAGCCACTCGAAAAGTGTCCGCCGGTCGAGCACGATGTCGGCGTCCACCAGCATTCCAGGCCTTAGAGGCAGCGTCTTGCCATAGGCGTCGATGACGGCCTTCGCCAAGCGCACTCTGACCACGAAGACCGGCTCCTTCACATCGACGCCCGGCGCGGACACCTCAGAGGGCGAGAGCACGGTCGATGAGATGGTGGTGATCACTCCCCTCGCCGAACCGAACTTCTGAAAGGGATAGGCTTGGTACATCACCCTGACGGCCTGCCCCTTCTCAATGAAGCCCGCCGCCCGCGACGGTACGAAGACCTCAGCCTCTAGCGCCGAGCCTTGAGGGGAAATGACAGCGACAGTGGCGCCGGCCGCCATTTCGGCGCCCTGGTGGACTGACAGAGCCACCACTCGTCCGGTCACCGGTGAGGTCGAGACATATCGGCTTTGCGCAGTGGTCGTTGTTTGACGTTGGGCGAGCGCCGCGCGCGTGGCGGCGGTTGTCGCTAAGGCCGACCCGACATCGGCCGTCAGACCATTCAGTTGTCCGTCGAGCGTGTTGAGCTCGCGTTCAGCGTCGAAGATGGCGCTGCGCGCCGCCGCTAAGTTGTCTTCGGCTGCAAGCATCGCGTCGCGTCGAGAGGCAAGCTCGCGCCGAGGCAAGTAACCCTGGTTGGCCAACTGGGTGGCCTTGTCGAATTCACCGCGCGCGAGATCCAGCCGCTCCTGATGCAACTGAACACGGCGCCGAAGCAATGGAGCTTCTCGCATTATGATCTGCCGCCGATCCTGGAGTTGGGTTCGTTCGGTGGTAAGCTTGCGCAGATCGGCGGAGGCCTTTTCGGCGTTGGCGTCGGCTTCGCGTTGCAGATCTAGCGCTAGTGAAGCACCGGAATCGCCTTCGGCGAGATCGTTTGAAAGCTTTAGCGTCGCAATTGTCTGGCCGGTCCTGACCAGCGCGCCGTCGTCTACATCGATGGATTCGACCTGGCCACCTTGACGCGCCAGCACGCGGATCATGCCCTTCTGAGGCGTCAGCCAGCCGGTCACCGTCTCGCGACGTTCGTAGGTCGCCGTCGCCACGAACGCAAAGGCGCTGATCGCCACAACACAGACGACACCCGCTACGACCTTGAACGACGGGGACGTTGCGAGAAGTACGTCTCCGGAGAGGCGCCTGTGACGTGCTTCGATCGCCTCAGGTCTGAATAGGCTCGACATTGATCTGCGGCCCTATCGTATCCAGAGGTGGCGGATCATTTGAATTTTCCGAGCGGACAGGCGCCGGACAGCATGCGGGCCTTAATGTTCATCACGCACCCGCATTGGCCACACTGGACAATCCGTCGGCGATTGTCGTCACCAACCGCGAGTTGACGGGAGTGCTCGCAATCCAGGCACTGCTTGATCCGCTCAGCGAACACCTCTTTCGATACTGGTCGAAGATGCCGCAGGGTTTGTCGAAGTTCAGCAATTAACGGGGGGCGGCTGGACGGCGAAGTGCTGGGCGACGACGGGGCGAGCTCGTCGGCCAGCGTATCCAGAACCCGTTCCACGTCGCCGTCCTTCTCGGCCGCGTCCCAGGCGGAGTGAAACTCGGCAACCTTGGTCATGGGAAACTCGATCTCGCTCGCGTCGGAAAGCTGCAGGCGCGGCATGACCCCTCCTATGCGTTGATTGACACCGGAGTCGTCAGCTTCTCAACGCGTGTCTCTGCGGCCCGCAGCGCGATCCGATGGATCACTGTCGCCACGTCTCGGGCGATCGGCAGTTCGACGAACTCTTCAAGCCAAAGCCACTGCCCTCCCGGATTGCATTCGAAGAACACGAACTCGCTGTCGGGCGTGACCGCAAAATCAAACGCCGCGACATCGAGTTTCATTTCGTCCATGTAGGCGAGGATTTTTGACTTCAGCGCATCTGGAATTTCACCCGGCGAGTAGATGTCCGCACGACGTTGCGCTAATCGCCAGTCCAGCTTTGCATAGTTCAATCGCTGCGAATCAATATTGATGACGTTTACCGCATCGCCGGCGACGTTAACTCGCACCTCTCGCAACTTCTTGATTCTCTCCTGGTAGATAGCTGGCGCAACGGTCGCTCGGGATTCGGCCAAGACATCAGCTTTGCGGAGCATCGCGGGCATGGGCACTCCGGTGCCAGCGACGGGATTGGTCGACAACGGCTTATAAAGAAGCTCCTCACCGAAGCTCGCGTCGAGCGTCGCTTCGGAATTTCCGATCACCGTGAAGGGGATGCGCAGTCCAAGGCGCGCGGCGACTTCAAGCTGGACCGGCTTGCAATCGGCGTCTTCGGTCAAGACACCCAGGTTCACGATCCGCGCGTTGGACAAGAACTTGTAGGCTTTCCGCAGTAGAGCGCGGTTGAACACCTGCCATTCGGCGCGCCAGTACATTCTCGTCTGGTAGGGACCAACCGGAGCGTCAGCGGGGGGGAACAGGTCGCTGAACTCCTCGCGGACCTCTCCGAACGGAAGCTTTACCCGTGACCATACGGCCGCTCCGTCCAAGTCCTCCAACCAATCAGCATACGACCAGCGTCCCGGCGCACGGTCGAAGAGGATCGAGGCCTGATCGCGATATTGGTCGAAGACTTGGACCTCGACCCCAAGGTGACGCAAATAATACCCGACGCGATCGATGTGCGGATCGCCAGCCTGTCCGAAGATTAGAACACCCAGACGCATCAACCGACTCTCAGAGAAGCCACAGGGCGGGAGCTCTTCGCCCCCAAGAAGGGGCGGTCACCGCATGGCGACCGCCCCGAAGTCAGTGACCTAGCACCAGGCGCTGTCGTCGCCGTCGGTGTGGCAGCCGTTGCTGCCGCAGGTTTCCGTCGGGGCGCACTGGCCCGGCTTCTTGGTCTTGTCACCGCCATCGGCGCCGTAGATCTCGTCGATCTCTTGCGGCGTGAGGTCGCGATAACGCGAGGCGCGGGCCAGTTCCGGGATTGTCGTCTTGGCGAACATAATTCCCTCCTTAGAGCAGCTTCCCAATGAAGCTGCGCAATCCCAGCGTGAATTTATTTTATAGTCAATCTTAAATAGAACAAATATCGTTGCCTCTACTTTGGGATCATTAGGCGAAGGGGGGCGAGCTTTGCGGGACTGGCAAAGTTGTTTGAAGAGGCTTTGGATGAATGCGAAGCTCTCCCCCGGAGGTGCGAAGGCGCCAACGGAGCGGCTAGGTCTGGACTACGGTTGATGGCAGGTCGCTCGACCGTGCAGGTCGCATGCCGCTGAACTCGGATACAAACGCCAGCATCAACACCTCCCCCTTGTCGCGAGAAGCTAATCATGCAGTCGATGGGGCCACAACCGTAAATATCTAAGGAAAAATTTATTGCCAAAAAATTGATCATCCTGGGGTGGATTTCGGAGTGGAGCTGCTCGTTGAGGTCGGTGATGATGAGCTTAGAGGGTTATTTGCCTGGCATGTTCAGCGAGACGTGGGGGTAATCGACGGGCTAGAGAACCGCGGCAAAAAGCTCCAAAGCCAGATGCCGAAGGCAAGTGTCACATGTTCGAAGCGTGTCGGGCGCCGCAGTTTTCAGGCGTTCCCGGAGTTTCCCGGACAGTTCCCCAGCGTCCGCAGTGCGACGCTCCGACTAGCCGGTTCATGGGTCTAGACGAAACGCCTAGCACCGGAATCTTCGGAAGTCCGCTCAGGGTGCGCCGCGCAGTGATAATCGCCGCCAAGGCTGTGCCGAAGGCAACAAGAATTGCTGCCGTGGCTTGGCCAATCGCGGCAATAGTGGCTGGATCAAGGTTGTCCATCGGAGGTCTCACGTTTCGATGGCAATCCAAGTACACCTGATTTTGCCCGACCGCCCTACAAGACGTCTCTAGTCTAGTAGATCGGCAATTCCCGAACGAACGCATCCGGGGAGCGCTGTGGCTCCCAGGTCTCTAGCTCGTCTGTCAGCGTCGGCGATCGAATGTCCAGTTTCTGGCACGGCGCCAATGTCCGGAAATGGCGCGTCCTAACCGCCATTCACAATGCAACACGGAAAGCGGGGCTCTGAGCGCGCTGCTCTTGAATGGATGCGCGCATGCTCAGCCGCCCGCGCGCGTAGACCCTGCTAAACTCGATCCAGTGATACTCACCGTCATGGGGACGGATCAGGGACTTCTCGGCGAGCTCGTCCAGCGCGGTCACGACGCTGTCCATGTCGAGCGTCTCGCCGGCGACCGTTCCTAGCGCTGTCTCAAGAGAGAATGGCGTGGGCAGCGTGGAGAGCAGTTCGAAGACCCGGCGTTCATTCTCTGAAAGCAGGACGTAGCTCCAATCGAGCATCGCCTTGAGTGTGCGCTGCCTCGGCGAGGCCGTCCGTCGGCCCGGCCACAGCAAGCTCAGCTCGCCGCCCAGCGTTTCAGCGGTGGCGTCGATACCATGGGTGGCGGCGCGCACCGCGGCCAACTCGATCGCCAGCGCGACGCCGTCCAGCCGCACGCATATCCGCGCGACGGTCCTGAGGCGATCCAGATCCTCGCCGACGACGCCTCCGGCCGTCATGAAGTGGTGGAGGAAGAGTTCGACGGCGGAACAGGCCAGCAAGGCGCCGCGATCGCCTGTCGCCACGTCGACCGGAACGTTGTGGGGCGCCAGCCGGTGGACCTGTTCGTTGCGCGCGCGAAGCGCCTGGCGGCTTGTGATTAGGACCTTGACGTGCGGCGCCGTCGAAGCGATCTGTTCGACGAGGTCGGCGACCGCGTGGACTAGGTGCTCGCAATTGTCGAGGACCAGCAACTGGCGCCGAACCCGCAGGTGGTCGATGAGCGCCTCCGTCGGGCGGTCGGCGTCGGTTTCCGCTCGCAGGGCCTGGGCGATCGCCATCGGGAGGCGGTCGGGTGCGTCAACCCCCGCCAGATCGACGAAGCGCGCGCCATCGCCGAAACGCGATTGCAGGTCATGCGCGATCTCGACGGCCAAGCTGGTCTTGCCGACGCCGGCCGGGCCGACGATCGTCAGGAGGCGGCCCGTGGCGATCCGCTCGATCAGCGCGTCCACGTCGCGCTGCCGACCGATCATCCGGTCCAACCGGTCCGGGAGCGTTACGGGCGGCCGCGCGGCGGCGTGCTGTGCTGGGGAAGTTCCCGGACGCATCCACCTGACCACGCCGACGAAGGCGTAGCCGACGCCGACCTGGGTCGCGATCAAGCGAACGCCGTCGCGGCCGTCGTTGAGGATCCTGCGGAGCCGGGTCATGTGGAACCGCAGCGCGGATTCCTCGACGATCGCGTCCGGCCACACGCGTTGGAGCAGCGCGCGCTTGGGCACCATCCGACCGCGTTGTTCGATCAGCGCCAGCAAAAGGTCGAACGAGCGGCCGCCGATCTCCACCGCCAGGCCGTTCTTGGTCAGCAGCCGTTCGTCAGGCGTCAGGGTGAAGCCGTCAAAGCACAGTTGGCCCCATAAGGCGCCTGCGATCGGATCGTCGGCAGGGGAGGCGTCGTTCAGCAGGGCGATGGCGGGTCTAGTCACGGGCGGCGGCCCGGCCAGCGAGGACAGACGCCGCCATTGGTGTGACCGAACCCGAGTTTGCGGCCAAGCGGGAGCATGGCATAAGCCCGCCAATCGGCTGTAGGGGCGTCTTGGTGAGGATGGTCACGACGGGGGTTTGGCGCATGGGTTCGTACTCCGCGATCCGGACCAGGAACGCAGCCTTCGTCCAACCCCGTACGTGGTCGCGGAAATTTTCTTGAACTCTTCGCCCCCTGCGCCGCGGCGCGCGAGCCGACGGACACCGAGCATCGCCCTGGGCGTGGGCCTGGCAGTGGCGTGGACGGCGGCCAGTCAGGCGGCCACGGCCATCCAACTGGACATGCCGGCGCAATCGCTGTCGCTGACGCTCAAGCGCGTCGCGCGGGCGGGATCGGTGGAGCTGGCCTTCGATCGGGCTACGACCGACAGGCTGCGCGCGCCTCGGCTGAAGGGCCAGTACACCGTGGACCAGGCCCTGGCGGCGGCTCTTGCGTCGTCGGGACTGGGCGTCCAGCGGACCAGCGACGGCGCCTATGTGATCAAGCCCCTGGCCGCCCCACCGCCCGCTCGGCCGCCGGCTGACACGGGTGACGGCGCGGTGTCGGAAATCCTGGTCCTGGGCCGGCGCAACCTGAACACCGGCATCCGCCGCACCCGCGACGACATCCAGCCCTACGACGTGGCGCTGGAGGAGACCATCCGCAACGCCGGCGACATGGACGTCGAGAGCTTCATCCGCCGGACCATGCCCGCCGACGCCCAGGCCGGTTCGCTGGCCCAGGCCCCGGCGGCCAACAACGCCTCGGCCCGGTCGCGCATCGACCTGCTGGGCCTGGGCGGCGGCCAGACCCTGGTGCTGGTCGACGGCCGGCGGCTGCCCAGCGTCCCGGACGCGGTCGGCAACGGCGCGGGCTTCGTCCAGGCCGACGTCAACGGCGTCCCCCTGGCCGCCATCGAGCGCATCGAGGTGCTGACCGCCGCGGCCGGCGCCCTCTACGGCCCCGGCGCCACGGGCGGCGTGGTCAACATCATCCTCAAGCGCGACTACCAGGGCGCGGAGGTGGGGCTGAACCAGGGCTTCACCGAGCACGGCGGGGGCCAGGCCACCCATCTTGACGCCGCGATCGGACGGACCTCGGACGACGGTCGCAGCGGTCTTTCGGTGCGCATCGCCCTGGCCAAGGATCACGGCCTGGACGTGGGTCAGCGCAGCTACGGCGAACGCGTGCTGATCACCAACGGCGCGAACTTCAAGACCGGACAGACCGTCGCGGCCTATCTGCCCGTTGGGGCGGGGGTCAACGTCTCCAGCATGTCCGGTCCGCTGACCCTGAAGCCGGCCTATGGCGGCGGCGCGCTGGGCAGCTCAATCACGACCTTCGCGACTTCCGGCTTCACCGCCGCCGAGGCTCTGGCCAACGCCGGGACCCTGAACCTGGCCCTGGCGCCCGACGCCTTCGGCGAGGCTCAGAGCCTGGTGACCGGGACCGACCGCCGCTCGCTGATCGTCAGCGCGCGGCACGAGAGCGGGATCTTCGAAGGCTTCTTCGACTACCTGCTCCTCGACAATCGCGGGACGGCCATCGTTCCGGCCGGGCAGGCCGTCCTCTCTATCGGGGTGGACTCGCCCTACAATCCCTTCGAGCAGGCGGTCTATGTGGCGCGCTCGATCCCCTGGGACGGGCCAGTGCGCAATCGCAGCCTCACCCAGCGAGCGAACCTGGGCCTGATCGCGCGTCTACCTCACGGCTGGATGGCCGAGGGCGACCTCAGCCAGAGCCTGTCCCGCATCCGGATGACCAACCAGGCCCGGGGCGCGACCGTCTACGCCGACTTGGCCGTCTATGGGGATGATCTCGGCCCGGGGCTTTCGCCCTTCGCCTCTGAGAAGGACTTCGTGGCGGCCTATACCGCCTACCGGGTGGCGGACGGCGCCCATCTGAAGCTCAGCGACACGCTGACCGACGCCAACCTGCGCGCCTCGGGACCCCTCTGGCGGTTGCCGGGCGGTCCGCTGACCATGACCATGACCGCCGAGGCTTCGGACGAGCGAGCTCCGGGCGGCGAGCGGGTCGGCTTCGACGTCTCCTCCCAGGCGTCGATCACGGTGGAGGGCAATCGGCTCGACCTGGCGACCCGGTCGGTCTACGCCGAGTGGCGCGCGCCCCTGGGGCCGGCGAACGGCGGCGGCCCCCTCCGAGGGCTGGAACTCCAGGTCGCGCTGCGCGCGGACGCCTATCGGATCGTCGCGCCGCAAAGCAACGAGGTCATCGGCGACGACGGCCCGGCGGCGATGAGCGACGCCATCTCCAAGCACACCGTCTTCGCCAAGACCCTGGGCCTGAAGACCTTCCTGATGAACGGCGTCATGGCCCGGGTCAGCTACAGCGAAGGCCATCTGCCGCCGAGGTCGGACCAGGTGCAGTCGCTGGTCGTGACCTACCTGGCCTATCCATTCTTCGACCCCCAGCGCGGCGGGCAACTGCTCGGCGCGGCCGGACCCTTGCAGGTGATCCAGGGTGGCTCGCCCACCCTCGATCCGGAAATGGCCCGAACCTTCGGCGCGGGCGTCGTCATCGAGCCGCCTTGGCTGAAGGGCACGCGCCTGTCGATCGACTATCTGCGCACCGACAAGAGCGACGAGATCACCGACTTCGCGTCGGGCAGCGCCTGGTATTTCCTGAGCCGGGAAGCCCTCTATCCCACACGGGTGGTGCGGGCGCCGCTGACCGACGCCGACCGGGCGCGGGGCTTCACGGTGGGTGCCGTCACCCTGGTGGACACCACGGCGATGAACGTCGGCCGCTCGATCGCCGAGACCGTCGACGTCAGCCTCAACTACCACCACGCGCTCGGTGGCGGCGACGCGGCCGCCTATCTGCGCGGGGTCTGGCAGCCCAGCTATCGCCGTCATGCGGACCCCGAGCAGCCTTGGCATGAAACCGTCGGCTACAGCGACGGCCCGTTGCGTGTCCGCGCCTTCGCCGGCGTCCAATGGTCGGCGGACGCCTTCAGCGCGGGCCTCAGCGCCCGCTACTACGACGGCTATGCGGCGGAGGTCTCGGGCTTCACCTCCATCGTCAACAACTACGGCCCCGCCGCCTACAAGGGACGCATCCCGTCGCAGACCTATCTGGACGGCTTTGTGCGGTGGTCGTTCGGCCGGGACCGGACCCAACTCCAGATGGGCGTGCGCAACCTGCTCGACGCCGCGCCGCCCTTGGTCCTGGCCTCGCCGATGGGCTACAGCACCTATGGCGACGCCCAGGGACGCAGCTTCCAGATCAGCCTATCGCGTCGGTTCTGAGGATCGGATCTCCATCGTCTCGCCCACCCGGACCGCGCGGACCGGCAGCAGCATCGACACCGTGCGCAGGAACCGCTCAGGCTCGCCCAGCTTGAACCGGCCGCTGATCTTCAGCGCTCCAACACGGGGATCGGCGATCACCATCCGGCGGCCGCCATGGCGGTTCATTTCGGCCACGGCGTCGGACAACGGCGTATCGGAGAACTCCACGAAGCCGTCGCGCCAGGCCAGGACCGAGCCGACGTCCACCGTCTGCAGCATGGGCGGGCGACCGTCGCGCACCATCAGGCGCTCGCCGGGCTTGAGCGCCTGCATCGCCCCGCCGCGAGCGCCGACCGCGACACTGCCCTTCGCCAGGGTGACCGACATCATGCCGGGCATGACCCGCACGCCGAATTCGGTGCCGCGATCGACGATGGTCTGGTCTCGGGCGTCGACCGAGAAGGGCCGCGCCGCGTCCTGGGCGACCTGGATGTAGACCTGTCCCTTCACCACCCGCAGGCGGCGGGCCTTCTCGTCGAAGGCGACGTCCACGCGGGTGTCGCTGTCGATCTCCAGGCGCGTGCCGTCGGTCAGGGTGACGGCGCGCCGCTCGCCCAGCCGGGTAGCCTGCTGGATCGCCGGCGCGGCGGACGCGACCTGGGTTCCCGACGAGGGGGCGCGTCCGGCCAGGTGGCGCCAGCCGACGCCCGCGCCCAGCAGGACCGCGATAGTGACGCAGGCGGCCGCCAGGAGCTTGGGCCAGACTCCTTGAGAAAGGACGGGCGGGCGGGCGGCCAGCGCGCTGGCGCGCAGGGCGTCGGCCAGGGGATCATCGCGCAGGTCGTCGGCGGCGCGTTCCCACAGCGCCTCGGCGCGGGTCCAGGCGGCGGCGTGGTCCTCGGACGCTTCCAGCCAGGCCAGGAAGGCCGGATCGGCGGCGGTGGTCGGATCGGCGTCGTGTCGCGCCAGCCAGTAGGCTGCGGCGTCGCGCGTCGTCATTCCGGAGGCGGGGCGGCTAGACGTCATGGTTCCTCTCCGAACGAGAGAAGGTGCTTGGCGGCCCGCTGCATATGCTTTTCGACCGCGCTCAGCGACAGTCCCAGGCGGCGGGCGATCTCGGGATGCGACAGGCCTTCCAGGCGGCGCAGGACAAAGATCGTCCGCGTGCGTTCGGGCAGGGCCATGATCGCGCGGGTGGTGGAACGGAGGGCCTCGCGGGCCAGTACCGCCTGCTCGGGCGAGACGTCGGTCTGGCCGTGCAGGTCGGGCTCGAACGAGACGTGGCTGGCGCTCATGCGCACCTTGCGGCGGCGAAAGCGGTCCTTCAGCACGCTGGCGGCGGTCTCAAAGACATAGCCCTCGAACCGGTCCAGGTCCTGGCTGTCGCCCCGGCGGACGATGCGCAGGAACACCTCCTGGACCAGGTCGTCGACCTCGTTGGCGTCAGGCAGGCGGCGCTGGAAATAGCGGGTCAGGGCGCCGCGCAGGGCGCGCGAACGGGCGGCCAGATCGGTCTCGCCGCTCTTCTCCGGTGTCTCGTCCCATCCCGCGCGCATCCTTGCGGCATCATGGAGCAATTCGACCCAGCTCGTCCATCGCGGCGCTCCGTTCACGCTCCCGCGCCCGGGTCGTCGAAGTCGGTCGAGGCGCTGAGCCGACCCCAGCGCTCCAGTTCGGCCAGGCGCTGCTGGTCGGCCGCGCTGATCGCGGCGATAGCGTCGCTGCCCAGCGGCAAGCGCAGCGGCGGAGCGTTCATGGCCGCGATCTGGAGCAGGACTTGGGCCGCGCGCCGGGGATCGCCGGGCTGCTTGCCGTCGTACTGGGCCTGCATCCGCGCCGCCTTGCCGACCACGGCGTCGTACTCAGGACGTCCGGCGTTCAGCGTTGTCGAGGCGCCGGCGAAGTCGGTGCGGAAGCCGCCGGGCTCGACGATGGTGACCTTGACCCCGACCAGGGCCATCTCCTGGGCCAGGACCTCGGAGAAGCCCTCGACGGCCCACTTGGCGGCGGAGTAGGCGGCCCGGCCGGGCGCGCCCCGCCGCCCGCCCACCGAGGAGAGCTGGATGAAGTGTCCCGACCGTTGCTCGCGCAGCACCGGGATGGCGGCCTTGGTGACGATGATCGTGCCGAACAGGTTGGCGTCGATCTGCCTGCGGAAGTCCTCGAGGGAGGTGTCCTCCACCGAGCCGATGTCGCCGTAGCCGGCGTTGTTGACCACCACGTCCAGCCCGCCGAAGGCCTCGACCGCCAGGGCCACGGCGCGAGCGGCGGCCTGCGGATCGGTGACGTCCAGGGCGGCCGGCCGCACGGCGTCGCCATGGCGCTCGACGAGGTCCGCCAGGGCGGTGGGATCGCGCGCGGTGGCGACCACGCGATGGCCGGCCGCCAGGGCGGCTTCGGTCAGGGCGCGGCCCAGGCCGCGCGAGGAACCGGTGATGAGCCATCTCTGGGACATGTCTTCTCTCCTTCAGGTTCCCGCGCGGCGCGACGGGATCAGTTGGCGGCCGCCGCCTCGATCAGCTTGGCCACCTCGTGGGGATGCGAGATCATCACCACGTGCGAGGCGCCGGGGATGGCGACCACCTGCTTGGCGCGGGCGCGCTCGGCCATCCATTTCATGGCGGCGGGCGGGATGTTGCGGTCGGCTTCGCCATAGACCCACCACGACGGCAGGGTCTTCCAGGCGGTCGAGACGGACTTCTCGGCCCCGGCCGCGTCGGTCAGCGGGCGCTGGGCCACGGCCATCAGCCGAGCCTGAGCCAGCGGCACGTCGGCGGCGAACTGAGCGGGGAACTTGTCCTGCTGGATATAGAGGTCGTGGACGCCGCCCGGCAGGTCGACCGGCTTGTCCAGGGTCGGGGGTAGGGTGCTGCCCGGGAACTTGCCGGTCAGGTCGAAGATGCTCTCGCCGACCTCGGGGGCGAAGGCGGCCACATAGACCAGCGACTTGACGTTGGTCGCCCCGTCGGCGGCGGCCGAGATCACCGTGCCCCCGTACGAGTGGCCGACCAGGACGACCGGGCCGGGGATCGAATTGATCACCGTCCGCACGGCGGCGGCGTCGCTGGCCACGCCGCGCAGCGGGTTGGCGGCGGCCACCACGTGGTAGCCGTCGCGGGTCAGGTCGGCGACCACGCCGTTCCAGCTGCTGCTGTCGGCGAAGGCCCCGTGGACCAGTACGACGGTCGGCTTGGCGGGCGCTTGGGCGTGGGCCGCAGCCAAGCCGGTCAGGCTGAAGGCCAGGGTCAGGGCGAGGATCTTGTGGGTCATCGGGGAATCTCCGTGGGAGGTGGGGAGGGACAGGATGGCTTCGGGATCGCTGGGGTCTTGGAGGAAGCCGCGGTTAGCCGAAGGTGAAGACGTAGGCCCGCAGGCCGGGATCGAGGGCCCGGAGCTCGAAGGTGCGATCGGCGACCGGTCGGGCCTGGCGGACCAGTTGGTACATGCGCGGCCGGTCGACCAGGCACGCGCCGTCGGCGTCGACGTCCCAGCCGTGGTCCGGACCCGGCGCCTGGCCGTCCAGCCGCACGCGCACGCGCACGGGCCGATCGGCCATGGCTGGGGCCAGCACCATGTGCAGGTCGCGGGCGTGGAAGCGGTGGGCGATCGCGGCGGCAGGCGCGATGCTGGTGGCGAACTCTTCGCCCGCCGTCCAGGCGCCCGACAGGCTCCATCGGTTCAGCGGCAGGTCGCGCGGCGGGTAATAGGTCTGCTGGACGTCGCGCCGCAGACCGCCGGGCGTGACGAAGTCCGCCGCCTGGCCGTAGCCCACATAGGTCTCGCCGGAGCCGAGGTCGCGCCAGTCGGGCGCCGCCTGCGGACCGACGCCGTTCACATCCGACAAGGCCTCGGGCGCGCCCGGGCTGGGACCTTGCGACAGCAGCTTCTGAAGCAGGCGCTCGATCTGATCGTAGCGGCCCTCGCCGTCGACATGGCCGCGCAGGCGACCGTCGGCGCCGATCACGTAAAAGGCCGGCCAGGCGTCGTTGCCGAACGCCCGCCAGACGCGCCGGTCGCTGTCGAGGACGATGGGGAAGGTCACGTCCAGGTCCTTCAGCGCCTGGCGGACGTGGAGGGGCTGGGTTTCGAAGGCGAATTCGGGCGTGTGGACGCCGATCACCGTCAGGCCCCGCGCGCCGTAGCGCGCCTGCCAGGCCCGGAGATAGGGCAGGACCCGCAGGCTGTTGATGCAGGAATAGGTCCAAAAGCAGACCAGCACGACCCGGCCTTCGAGGACGGCGGGCTCGAGCGGCGGACCGTTGAGCCAGGGGCCCGAAAGGTTCAGCGCGCCCAGCGACGGGGAGTCGGCGAACGCCCGGGCCAGGGCCGAGCGCACTGGCGGCAAGGCCAGCGCGCCGCCGAGCGACAGCGGGACCAGTCCCGCCGCCGCGCCCTTCAGCCAGCCCCGGCGGGACAAGCGGTCAGACCAGGTTGAACGCGACATCGATGTTGCCTTCCAAAGCCTTGGAATAGGGGCAGGTGCGGTGCGCCGCCTCGACCAAGCCCCGCGCGATCTCGGGGTCCACGCCCGGGACCGAGACGTTCAGCCGGGCGGCCAGGAAGTAGCCGGAGCCGTCGGTGTTCAGGTCGATCTCGGCGTCGATGGCCACGCCGTTCAGGGTCACGCCCTGCTGGTGGGCGGCGATGGCCATGGCGCCCTGGAAGCAGGCCGACCAACCGGCCGCCAGCAGTTGCTCGGGATTGGTCCCGGCTCCCGGGCCGCCGGGAGTCGACAGCTTGATGTCCAGCCGGCCGTCCTGGCTGTGCGCGGCGCCGTCGCGGCCGCCAGTGACGTGGACTTTGCCGGTGTAGAGGGTCTGGGTCATGGGGATTTCGTTCTCTGGAATGGGGATCAACGGAGGGAGTGGAAGGCGGCGCGGACTTCCTCCACGAACACCTGGGGCTGTTCCCAGGCGGCGAAGTGCCCCCCGTTCGAGGCCTCGTGGAAATAGAAGAGGTTGGTGTAGGCGCGCCGGGCCCAGGTCTCGGGCGCGCGGAAGATCTCGCCGGGGAAGACGCTGACGGCCACCGGAAGGTCGATGACGCCGCGGGCGTTGAAGTTGTTGGAGTGGTCTTCCCAGTAGATCCGGGCCGCCGAGGCGCCGGTCGCGGTCAGCCAGTACAGCGAGAAGTCGTCGAGGATCTCGTCGCGGGTCAGCACCTTCAGGGGATCGCCGCCGCTGTAGGTCCACTGCGAGATCTTCTCGTACATCCAGGCGGCCATGCCGACCGGCGAGTCGACCAGCGCGTAGCCGATGGTCTGGGCCGGGTGTTCATCATCGCCGCATAGGCCGAGTTGTCGCGATAGAAGGCCTCCAGCTGGTCGAAGGCCGCGCGCTCCTTGGGCGACAGCGTGGCCGGCGCCGGATCGCCCGCCGCCAGGACGTGGGCGATCTCGGCCGGGACCACGGCGGGCATGTTCAGGTGGATGCCGATCAGCCCCGGGACCTTCTGCAGCGCCATGCGCTGGGAGATCACCGAGCCGCAGTCGCCGCCCTGCGAGACGTAACGGTCGTAGCCCAGGCGCAGCATCAGCTGCGACCACGCCCGGCCGATGTGGTCCGAACCCCAGCCCGGGACCGTCGGTTTGGTCGAGAAGCCGAAGCCGGGGATCGAGGGGATTACCAGGTGGAAGGCGTCCTTGGCCTCGCCGCCGTAGGCGGTGGGGTTGGTCAGCGGATCGATGACCTTCAGGAACTCCAGGATCGAGCCCGGCCAACCATGGGTCAGGATCATCGGCATCGCGTCAGCGTGCCGCGAGCGGACGTGGATGAACTGGATGTCCAGGCCGTCGATCTCGGTCACGAACATCGGCAGGGCGTTCAGCCGGGCCTCGACCTTGCGCCAGTCGTAGTCGCCGGCCCAGTAGGCCATCAGCGGCTCCAGCGTGCGGCGGCGCATGCCCTGGGTGTCGTCGCCGACCGGCTCGGCGTCGGCCCAGCGTGTGGCGGCGATGCGGCGTTTCATGGCGACGATATCGGCCTGCGGGATGGCCACCTTGAACGGGTGGATTGCGGGTGAGGCGGCCTTGGCCAAGGCGGGGGCGAGGGCCGCCGCGCCGGCCACGGCGAGGCCGCCGACCACCGCGCGGCGGGTGGCCGGGAAGAACGGATCTTTCACTGGAAACTCCTTGGGGAGGGGAGGTGGCGTCCCGCGTCTAGGGCGCGTAGCCGGTGAAGACGTAGTCGCGGTCGGGCGAGAGGGTGGCGTGGCAGGCGAAGCAGGTCTCGTGCTGGGCCTTGCCGACCGGCTTGCCGGCGACGAAGCGGCCGAAGCCCCAGCCGCCCGTCGAGGCGTATCGCTTGGAGTCCTTGACCATCACCTGGACGGTGGTCGCCGCGCCGGGGATTGAGGCGGGCGGGAAGTCGGGCGAGGGCGTGTGCTTCCAGGCCAGCTTGACCAGCACAGTCCCGTCCGGAAACGGATGCGTCCTGCCGGTCCGGTAGGCCTTGAGGGCCTTGCCGTTGCCGACCGTGGCGCGCAGTTCGTCCAGCGGCGCGGCCTCCTGGGCCGGAGCGACCAGGGTCCAGTCGCGGTAGCCGGACGGGATCCGCACGCCGTAGATCGGCGAGGCGTCGGACGTGGCCCTGGGCGCCGCCCAGGCCCAGGATGTGGCGTCGGCCCAACAAAGACCGGCGACCACGGCGCTGGCGCCGATGGCGAGGGCGAACAGGAATGGCGACTTCATCGATTGCGTCCTACAGCTTGCCGACGTCGAGCACGGCCTGGGCGAAGGCGGCGGGCGCCTCCTGCGGCAGGTTGTGGCCGATTCCGCCCGTGATCAGGCGATGGGCGTAGGGACCCTTGAACTTGCCGGCGTAGGCGGCCGGCGGCGGATGGGGGGCGCCGTTGGCGTCGCCTTCCATCGTGATGGCCGGGACGGTGATCGGCGGGCCGACGGCCAGCTTGGCCTCCAGGTCGTCGAACCGGGCCTCGCCTTGGGCCAAGCCCAGCCGCCAGCGGTAGTTGTGGATCACGATGTCGACGTGGTCCGGATTGGCGAACGACTTGGCCGTGCGGGCGAAGGTGGCGTCGTCGAAGGTCCATTTCGGCGACGCCAGGGTCCAGATCAGCCGGTTGAACGCCTCGGTGTTGGCGGCGTAGCCGGCCCGGCCCCGCTCGGTGGCGAAGTAGAACTGGTACCACCATTGGAGTTCGGCGGCGGGCGGCAGGGGCGCCGCATTGGCCTTCTGGCTGCCGATCAGATAACCGCTGACCGAGACCAGGGCCTTGCAGCGCTCGGGCCAGAGGGCGGCCATGATGTCGGCGGTCCGCGCGCCCCAGTCGAAGCCGGCGACGATGGCCTGCTTGACGCCCAAGGCGTCGAGCAGGCCGATCCCGTCCATGGCCAGCGCCGCCTGCTGGCCGTTGCGCGGCGTGTCGATGGACAGGAAACGTGTCGTACCATGGCCTCGCAGGTGGGGGACGATCACCCGGTGGCCGGCGGCGGCCAGGCGCGGAGCGACCTCGGCGAAGGCGTGGATGTCGTAGGGCCAGCCGTGTAGCAGCAGGACGGCCGGACCGCCCTTGGGACCCATTTCGACATAGCCGATGTTCAGCCCCCCGGCGTCGATCTGTTTAGGTCCGTCGAAGGCGGCCGGAATGATCGCCGCCTGAGCCGATGTCTCGGCGCGGGCGCCGAGCGGAAGGCCGGCAAGTACGGTCGCAAGGCTCGCCGCGCGGATGAAGCCACGCCGGTTGGGGTCTTTGTCCTCAAGGGGCGGGGTCGGCATTGCAAGATCCTCCGGCTGCGGGTTCGAAGAAAGACTAGAGGATCCGCCGCCGGATCGGCGTTAGCGAGTGTGAGCGGGCGTGAGCGCTTGTCATCGCGCCGGTCCGAGGTCGAATCGGCGCGGGACCTAGGCCGTCCATCCGCCGTCGATCGTCAGGCTGGCCCCGGCGGCGTCCCGGGCTGGTCAGCCACGCGACATCGATCCAAAATGGTGGGATTGAACATGGCCAGGCCTTCCCAGTTCGACCGAGACGAGGCGATCGCCAGCGTGATCAAGGTGTTCGCACGCCATGGCTTTGAGGCGGCGTCGACCAGCGATCTGATCCAAGGTATGGGCATCGGCCGCCAAAGCCTTTACGGCGCCTTCGGCGACAAGCGTCGGCTGTTCCTGGAGGCTCTAAGGCGGTATTCGGCGGACTCTCTGGCGCAGATGAATCGCGCCCTTTCAACCGGGACGGCGGCCGAAGCTACCGAGGCGGCGCTGCTGGTCGGACTTAGCTCTAGCGACGATATCGAGAGCGGATGCTTGGGCGTCGGCTCGATCGTCGAGTTCAGTCGCTCCGACGCGGACGTCAGCGCACTGAACGACAGCGCGGCGAAGCGGTAATCGCGGCCTTCGCCGCCAGAGTGCGTGAGGCTGTCGCGGCAGAGGCGTTTGACGCAGATCTGAACCCGTATGCCGTCGGGCGCATGTTGCTAACCCTGCGATGTGGCCTGAAGATCGCGGCTCGCGGTGGCGCGAGCCAAGCCGAACTTCGCGACACCGCGCGGCTGGCGTTGCGCGGACTAGGCCTGTTCAGCCGCCATGAGCGAACCGGTCATGGACAGCGAGATCGTCGCGGCGGCGACGACGTGAGTGGGTTTGAGCAAAAGGCGCCTATTCCATCAGAGCCCGGCCAAGCCGGGGGCGCGGGGCGACGACCTTTGGAGCGAGTGGCCAGGCGCCACAAATTGCGATGTCTGAAGTGACGCTTGAGCCGCGCTGCTGAATGGGCGGACGCTGGACTGGCCACCCAGAAATGCTGGGCGCGCCTTGCGGAAATTTGCGCGCGCCCAAGCCGGTGAATCGGTCAGCGCGCGCCTATCTGTCGTGCGGACTGGCAGGGCGTTTCCCGCCGGCCCGGGGACGTCTCGATGAGCAAGACCAAGCAACTGAAGCTGGGCGCTTTCATGCGGCCGGTGAGCATCCACACCGGGGCCTGGCGTTATCCTGGCGCCATCCCGGACGCCAACTTCAACTTCCCGGCCATGAAGCGCTTCATCCAGACTCTGGAGCGCGCCAAGTTCGATGCCTTCTTCATGGCCGATCACCTGGCCGTGCTGAACATGCCGATCGACGCGCTCAAGCGCAGTCACACGGTGACCTCGTTCGAGCCGTTCACCCTGCTGTCGGCCCTGGCCTCGGTCACGCAGAACATCGGCCTGATGGCCACGGCCTCGACCACCTATGACGCGCCCTATCATATCGCCCGCCGGTTCGCCTCGCTGGACCACATTAGCGGCGGCCGGGCCGGATGGAACATCGTCACCACCTCCAATCCCGACGCGGCCCTGAACTTCGGGCTGGAGGAAGACATGGAGCACGACGCCCGCTACGCCCGGGCGCGCGAGTTCTACGACGTGGTCACGGGCCTGTGGGACAGCTTCGCCGACGACGCCTTCGTGCGCGACGTCGAAGCCGGAATCTATGTCGATCCGGCCAGGATCCACGTGCTCGACCACAAGGGACCCAACCTGTCGGTGCGCGGACCGCTGAATATCGCGCGCCCCGTGCAAGGCTGGCCGGTGATCATCCAGGCCGGGGCGTCGGAAGCCGGCCGCCAGCTGGCCGCCGAGACCGCCGAGGTGATCTTCGCGGCCGGCGTCAATCTTGACGCCGCCAAGACCTTCTACGCCGACATCAAGCGCCGGATGGCCTTGGTCGGCCGAGATCCCGACAGCCTGAAGATCCTGCCGGCCGCCTTCGTCGTAGTCGGCGACAGCATCGAGGACGCCAAGGCCAAGCGCGCCAGGCTCGACAGCCTGGTGCACTACGACAGCGGCATCGGCACGCTCAACAGCATGCTGGGGCATGACGTGTCCGGCTATGACCCCGACGGCCCCCTGCCGGAAATCCCGCCGACCAACGCCAGCCACTCGGCCCGCGAGCGGGTGATCCATCTGGCCCGGAGCGAGACCCTGACGATCCGCCAACTGGCCGCCCGCGTGGGCAGCTATGGCGGACCCGCCTTCGTCGGCACGGCCCAGACCATCGCCGATGAGATGCAGCGCTGGCTGGAGGAAGAGGGTTCGGACGGCTTCAACATTATGTTCCCGTACCTGCCCGAAGGCCTGGACGACTTCGTCGACAAGGTCGTTCCCGAGCTTCAGCGGCGCGGCATCTTCCGCACCGAATACGAGGGCGCGACCCTGCGCGAGAACCTCGGCCTGGCGCGACCGGCCAATCGGTTCTTCCCCGACTAGAACCCCATCTGTCCACAGTTCGCCCGACAAGGGCCCGCTTACCGGAGATCGCCATGGACGGCTCGACGACCACCAGATCCGCACAGGACGCCACGCCGCTTAACGATGATCCCGAGGCGCCCGCCGCCTGGACCGCGATCGGAGCTCTGGCCTTGGGGGTCTTCGCCCTGGTGACCTCTGAATTCCTGCCCGCCAGCGTTCTGACGCCTCTGGCCGCCGACCTGCATGTCAGCGTCGGCTCCGCCGGGCAGGCGGTCACCGCCACGGCCGTGGTCGGGGCGATCGCCGCGCCGCTCACTCCGGTGCTGACCGGGCGCCTGGATCGCCGCTTGGTGATGTGGGGCCTGATGGCGCTGCTCTGCGCCTCGAACCTGCTGACCGTGTTCGCCGTCAACCTGCCGACGCTGTTGGTCGCGCGGATCCTGCTGGGCGCAAGCCTGGGCGGCTTCTGGTCGATGGCTGCGGCCCTGGCCATGCGGCTGGTCCCGGCCAATGCGCTGCCGCGCGCGATGTCGATCGTCTTCACCGGGGTCTCCGTGGCCACGGTCTCGGCCGCGCCGGTCGGGGCCTATGTCAGCGCCACCTTGGGCTGGCGCGCGGCGTTCGTGATCGCCGGCGCGGTCGGCACGGCGGCCTTGCTGGCTCAGGTCCTGACCTTGCCGAGACTGGCGCCGAGCGCCCCGCCGAAGCTTGCCGGCCTGCTGCAGGTGGCTCGTCGTCCCAGCGTCGCGGTGGCGCTGGTCGGTGTGCTGCTGGTGATCTCCGGCCACTTCGCGGGCTTCACCTATGTGCGGCCCGTGCTGGAGCAGGTGACGCGGCTGGACGTCGCGGCGATCTCGCTGGCGCTGCTGGCCTTCGGCGTCGCCGGCTTCTTCGGCAACTTCGCCGGCGCCTTCCTGGCCGAACGTGACCCACGCCTGGCGGTGTTGGGCGGGGCGGGCCTCCTGGCCGCCTCGGCTCTCGCCATCGTCGCCCTGGGCGTCTCGCCGGTCGTGGTGATGGCCGCCCTGACCGTGTGGGGCTTCGCTTTCGCCATGCTGCCGGTGGGCTTCCAGGCCTGGGCCACATCGGCGGCTTCGGACCAGGCCGAATTGGCGGGCGGGCTGCTGACTTCGACCTTCCAGGTGGCGATCGCGCTGGGCGCGGTCTCTGGCGGGGCGTTGGTGGATCGCCTGGGCGCGATCAGCGCCCCGGCCTATGCAGGCTTCGCGGCCGCGTTGGGCGTGGCGATGGTCGCGGCGGTACGTCGCCGCGCGCGTCCCGTCGACGCTCCAGCTGCGTGCCAAGCTTGTTCCTGAGGGCGCAAGCTGGCGGCGCTGGCGGGCGGGCCTGATCGGATGTCGCATGACGGCCATCAACCATTGGTTCTAACGGCCGCGAGACGTTGCGCTGAACATCGATTTTGCTTCCAATCTTCTCCTTCTCCCCCGCCCCCCTCAACCTCATCTTGAAAGAAAGATGCGCGGCGCGCGCGAGCGGAAAGGCTCGCGCCGCGCAATAAAAACAACGCTACAGCAGCAAGTCGTTGTCATTTTCGCTGGATGAAAACGAAAAACTTTCGTTAGATCAATGGCTTGTCGGCTTTTGTGCCTAATAGGTGTGCAAACCCTTTTAGAGCAAGGCTGTCACAGGCTTTTCGAACTTGGCCGGCTCCTTGCGGAGGCGGCCATTTTCATAGGTGTCAGACGGCGTTGCGACGCGCGATCGCGCCGTAGACGGCGGCGCTGGGCTTCAGCTTGCGCGCGAAGGTCTCGCGGTCGACGCTGGCCAGGCCGAAGTGGGGTTTGTAGCCCTGTATCCATTCGAAATTGTCCAGCAGCGACCAATGGCAGTAGCCGATCACCGGCACGCCGCCCTCGATGGCCGCGTGGAGCTCGGTCAGCACCTGCGGGATGTACCATTGGCGGCGGGCGTCGTTGTCGGTTTCCAGGCCGTTCTCGGTGACGAACACCGGCAGGCCGGTCTGCTGGTGGGCGTACTCGACCATGTGGCGCAGGGCTGAAGGCTGCTTGATCGTCTCGCGCTGGTCGGTCGGGTCGATGAACGGCATGGCGGGCGGGGCGGGCAGGGCGGCGCCGGCCCCTGGGACGCGGACCTGACGATAGGTCTGCACGCCCACGAAATCGCCGGCGCGCTTGGCCGTGTCCATCCAGCCGCCATAGGCCAGCTTGAGCAGTTCGCGGTGATGGCTGCCTTCGTTGGCGGGCTGGAAGTCGACCAGGTTCAGGGTGACGCCGGTGGACAGCTTGGGCCGCGCGGCCTTGATCGCGGCGAAGCCTTGCTCGTGGGCCGCCATCAGCTGCGGGGTCATCGCCTTGATCGCCGGATGGTTCATCGTGACGAAGCGCTCGACGCCCAGCTTGCGGGCGGCGGCCTCGTGGGCCTGGGTCTCGACCTCGTCCTCCTTCTTGAAGTAACCCTCCGCGCCCGGCACGACGCGGTAGGTCAGGCCCACCTGCGGCTCGTTGATCGTGCAGGCATAGGCCATGCCGTCGCCCAGCTCGCGGGCGACCTTGTCGCAATAGCGCGCGAACAGCGCCGGAGACTCCGGATTGAGCCAGCCTCCGGCTTCCGCGAACCAGCGCGGCGCGGAGACATGGTAGAAGGTGACGATCGGATCGATCCCGGCCTTGCGCAGGGCGGTGATCATGCGCCGGTAGTGATCGATCTCGGCGCGTGAGAACTGGCCGCGATTGGGCTCGATCCGCGCCCACTCCACCGAGAACCGATAGCTGTTCAGGCCGATCGTCTTCAGCAGGGCGATGTCCTGGTCGTAGCGATGGTAGCTGTCGCAGGCGTCGCCCGATCGATCCGTGAAGGTCTTGGGTTCGACCGTCTCCATGAACCACAGGTCGGAATTGACGTTGTTGCCCTCGATCTGATGGGCGGCGGTCGAGGCGCCCCAGCGAAAGCCGCGCGGGAAGGCCTTTCGGGCCTCGGCCGCTTTGGCCGCCAAGGCCGCCGCGGGCGAAGCCGCCATCGCCGCCACCGCGCTCGCCAGGAGCGTCCGTCGTTCGATCGTCATGGTCGTTCTCTGTCTTCGTTGGGATCAGGCCGCGCGACAGGCGGCGTTCGCGGCGTTGGGGACGGCGACGAAGGTGATGCTGGCGGGCGGCAGGGTTAGCGCGCCCTTGGGGCTGGACTGACCCTTCAGCGTCGGCAGACGGTCGCCGGGCGCCAGATCCAGCTCACGTCCGTTCAGCCTGACCTTGCCGGCCTGCGGAGTGTCGGCGGTCAGGGTGTAGCGCTGGCCGGCCTTGGGAAGCGTCAACGTCGCCGGGGCGGCGGCGTCCAGGTTGATCGCCACTAGGCCGACCCCGCCGGGCTTGCCGCGCAGGCACTGGGCGTAGACGTGCAGGCCGGGCCGCGTCGGGCCGGCGTCGAGCACCGTCTCGCCCATCAGTCGGCTCCACAGCAGGGCGGCCCAGTAGCTGGGCCGGGGCTGGCCGCTGACGTCGTCGATCAGGGCGTAGTCGCTGGCCGCCAGGGTGTTGTGGAAGATCACCGACGTGCCGCGCTTGGCCAGGCGGGCCATCTGGTCGACATAGCGGAAGGTGTCCAGCCAGGTCGCCGCCCAGGCGTCGCCGCCGCAGCCGGCCTGGCCCATCTCGGTGATCCAGATCGGCGCGCCGGGCGCGTACTGGTCGCGCAGCGCCTTGTAGTAGTCGAACGCGGTGTCGGCCCGCGCCAGCCAGGCCTCGGACAGGGCCTGGTCGGGCGTGACGCCGGCGCTCTTGTCCATCGCCCAGCAGCGTTTCGAGACCGTGCCGTAGAAGTGG
>FTCT01000412.1_pt1 | contig 27232 bp, 23 predicted proteins | sample 1658881 | NCBI WGS metagenome assembly FTCT01 (sample SAMEA3914864, study PRJEB12502) | metagenome | biome: forest; material: soil | place: USA | collected 2012-03-12 | depth 0.3 m | reverse complement strand
GACCCTGTCGTCGCTGGCCCTGAACTACTCCAAGACCGGCAACCCGAACTGCAACCCGGCGACCACCGCCAACTGCATCGGCATCGACACCTCGGCCACGCCGACCGGCGACGGCCACAACTATTATGACAACCGCACGCCCTACACCCTGACGTCGGACGCCCTGTTCGGCGAAATGTACTGGCAGGCCAATGACGACCTGAAGTTCACCCTGGGCCTGCGCCAGACGCGCGACAAGAAGGCGGTCAAGAACTACTCGACCGTGCTGCTGGCGCCCGGCTACGGCCTGACGCTGAACCCGACCAACCCCGACCAGCGCGCGCGTTTCAGCGAGCTGACCGGCCGCTTCGGCTTCGACTACAAGGCCCACCTGTCGTTCACCGACGACACCCTGCTCTATGCCTTCTATTCCAAGGGCTACAAGGGCGGCGGCATCAACCCGGGCGTCCCGGCCAACTCGGTCGGCATCAAGCAGACCTTCGACCCCGAGTTCGTCAACGCCATCGAGGTCGGCACCAAGAACACGCTGCTGCACGGCAGCCTGCTCTTCAACGCCACCGGCTTCTACTATGACTACCAGGGCTATCAGATCTCGAAGATCGTCAACCGCACCTCGGTCAACGAGAACGTCAACGCCAAGGTCTACGGCCTCGAGTTCGAAAGCATCTGGTCGCCGGTCCATAACCTGAAGCTCAACGCCAACCTCGGCTATCTACACACCGAGATCGCCGACGGCGTCAGCTCGATCGACACGATGAACCGGACCCAGTCCAACGCGGCCTATACGGTCGTGAAGGTCGGCCCGAACTCGTCGGCCGTCGGCGCCAACTGCGTGCTGACCACCGCGGGCGTCGCCACGATCCTGGGCCTGGGCGCGGGCGGCACCCTGCCCTGGGCCTGCTCGGGGGCTGCGGCCTACCAGGCGTTCCTGGCCACTCCGGCCGCCGCCGGCGGCGCGGGCCTGCCCGCCGCCACGGCCGCCTTCCTGGCCAACGGCACCGGCCTCTACAACTACGGCGCCGGCTTCTCGATCGAAGGCACCGCCGCGGACCTGTCGGGCAAGCAACTGCCCAACTCGCCGCACTGGACCGCCTCGGTCGGCGCCCAGTACACCTTCGACCTGCCGGGCGGCTGGTCGGGCACGCTGCGCGGCGACTACTACCGCCAGACCCAGCAGTTCGCCCGCGTCTACAACACCGACTACGACCGCCTGAAGGCCTGGGACAACGCCAACATCACGCTGAAGCTCGAAAAGCCCGAGTGGGGTGTGACGCTGGAAGGCTATGTGAAGAACATCGGCAACAAGACCCCGATCGTCGACGCCTACACCACCGACGACAGCTCGGGCCTGTTCACCAACGTCATCACCCAGGAACCGCGCCTGTACGGCGTGGCCATCACCAAGTCCTGGTAAGGCCTTCGTCCCCGGACGAAACGAAGGGGCGGCGGATCACCCGCCGCCCCTTTTTCGTATCGCCCCCGCGCTCCGCTCGGAAAAGACGTGATCTTTCCGGAACTACGGCGTTGGGAGCGCTCTCAACTTAACGACTCCGCAAGGCCGCCCGGGTCACAGTCACCTTCCGAATTCCCAGCGAAGCGCCGTATGGAAACGCTGAACCGCCTGATCGATCACCACGCCCCGATCTCGCCCGCCACGACCTGTGGCGAGGTGGCGGCGATGTTCGACGCCGAACCGGCCACGCCGGCGATCGCGGTCGTCGAGGGCGCCACGCCGATCGGCCTGGTCTATCGCGACGTCCTGCAGGGCATGATGCGGGTGGCCGGCGAGGCCCTGGCCGCCAAGCCGATTTCCCAGGTGATGGACGCCGAGCCGCGCACGGTTCCGGCCGACACCGACGCCAACGCCTTCGTCATCAATCTCGCCGACAGCGCCACGCCCGTGTACCGCACGGCCTATGTCGCCGTGGACAGCGCCGGCCGCTATGTCGGCGTCGGCGGCCTGACCTCGCTGCTCAACTCGCACCGCCGCCGCCAGCGCGAGGCGCGCGACGCCATGGCCCTGGTCGAGCGCATGGCGGTCGAGATCGGCAGCCACCTGGACGGCGTCCTGGCCATTACCGAGCGCCTGGAACAGCAGCGCCTGACGCCCGACTCCGCCGCCTTCGTCCGCGCCATCGGCGACACCAGCCGCGACATGGGCGCGACGGTCGGCCGGGCCATCGACCTGCACCGCTCGTCCCAGGGCCAGCTGACCTTCACCCCCGCCCCCACGCGCCTGCGCGACCTGGCCGATGCGCTGGAGGCCCGCTGGGCCGGCCGCGCCCAGGAAGGCGGCTCGACCCTGCTGGTCTCCTACGACGGCGATCCCGAATGCGGCGTCGAGGCCGACGGCGAGCGCCTGCTGCAGGTGCTGGACATCCTGATCGAGAACGCCCTGGCCTCGGGCCGCGGCCTGATCGAGGCCCGCCTCACCGCCCGCGCCGAGGGCGACCAGATCCGCCTGGACGGCCAGGTGCGCGACAATGCCGAAGGCCACGCCGAAGAGCGCCTGGCCCGCATCCGCGAGCCGCTGGCCGCCTCCAGCCTGCAAGATCACAGCGAAATGGCCCTGTGTGTCGGCATGGCGCTGGCCCACCGCGTCATGCGCGCCATGAACGGTCCGCTGCACGCCGAGGCCAATCGCGGCGCCGGCGTCACCGTCGGCTTCTCGCTGGCCGTCGCGCCCGCCACGACGATCGTCGAGGCTCACGAGGCCGACTCCGCCGTGGCTGGCCGCGCCGCCCACATCCTGATCGTCGACGACAACGCCACCAACCGCATGGTCGCCGAGGCGCTGTGCGACATGTTCGAATGCACCTCGGAACAGGCCGTGGACGGGCTCGAGGCCGTCGAGATGGCCCGAGGCGGCCGCTTCGACCTGATCCTGATGGACATCAAGATGCCGCGCATGGACGGCATCGCCGCCACCCGCACCATCCGCGAGATGGGCGGCCGTCCGGCCGTCACCCCGATCGTGGCCCTGACCGCCAACGCCGACCCGGCCGACGTCCAGACCTACATCGCCGCCGGCATGCAGGACGTGGTCGAAAAGCCGATCAAGCCCGAGCGCCTGGCCACCGTCCTGTCGGCCCTGCTGAGCGGCGGCGACGAGGACGGCGACGCCGAAGCGGCCGCCTAGCCTATCGGCCCCGACTTTCGGCCGCTACGCCGCTAAGTCGGCTTCACAACACAGCGTTATGCGACAATTCGGCGCACGGCCCAGGCGCCACCCTGGATAGCAAGCGCTTGTCGGCGCCGGGAATCCTTGCCTAGCCTAACCTTGACGCGTGTTTCAGGGTTTTTCAGCGTGCTTACAACGGCGGAACAACAGGCCTGGGCCTTCCTCAGCCAGGCGCCTCACCTGGCCTCGGCCCAGGAGGTCGAGACGCATTTCGCCCAGGCCATCGGCGCCTTCGGCTTCGATCGCTTCTGCGCCACCCTGATCAATGCCGAAAAGTACGGCAAGGAGCCGCCGACGCTGAGCCGCCAGGACTTCGACGCCTGGGACCAGCGCTACTGGAGCGAACGCTACGTCGTGCACGATCCGTGCGTGAAGCTGCTGCTGAAGTCGCCGCGCGCCTTTGCCTGGAGCGACGCCAAGCCCCTGGGCGACAGCCGCGCCCACGCCATGTGGGGCGAGGCCGGCGAGCACGGCATGCAGGACGGCTTCGTGGTGCGGGTGTTCGGTCCCGCCGGCCAGGAAGTGCTGATCCGCATGTCCACCCAAGCCGCCGACATCGATCCGGGCGAGCGCGCCGTGATCGAGAGCCTGGCCACGGTGTTCGGCACCGTGATGCTCAAGCACTGGGAGCTGCAGGACGACAATCCCGACTACGGCGTGATCTCCGAGCGCCAGGCCCAGTGCCTGTACTGGGCCAGCCGCGGCAAGACCGACTGGGAGATCGGCGCGATCCTGGAGCTGTCGCCTCGCACGGTCCACCACCACATCGAGGCCGCCAAGAAGCGCCTGGGCGTCGTCAAGCGCCAGGAAGCCGTGATGAAGGCCGGCGAGCTGGGCCTGCTGGCCAGGGCGGGGTAGTTCGCCCTCTCCCTATGGGAGAGGGATCAAAACTTCCGCTTCCCCGTCACCGTCTCGAACCACAGCCGGAAGTCCCCCATAAGGCTGTAGAGCGGGTACTGGAACGTCGCCGGCCGGTTCTTCTCGAACACGAAGTGGCCGACCCAGGCGAAACCGTAGCCGACCAGCGGCGCGGCCGCGAAGAACCAGGGGCTGCGCAAGACCCCTAGCGCCAGACAGGCGACCACCAGCGTCGTCCCCACCACGTGCAGCCGCCGGCTGACCGGATTGACGTGTTCGGTCAGGTAAAACGGGTAGAAGGCCGCGAAACTGCGGTAGCGATCCTGGCTCATCATGCTCATGGCCAAGATGCTGGCCTCGTACGCGAGCGCTGGCAAGCGCGCGGTGGAGAATGCCGCATAGGCCGTTTGGCCTATCGTCCGTTCGCCGGATCATGCCCCTTAATGCAGGCCGTCCCAATCACCGCCAGCTTTGGGGGCCGGCATATGATCCACATCATCACTTCCGAGAACCGCCACCTTTATGGTCCCCAGCTCTGGGCCATGCATGAGGAACGCCGCCGCCAGTGCGTCGAGAAGAACGGCTGGGTCGACCTGGTCGTCCTGGATGGCGGCGAGGTCGACGACTATGACGACGATCGCGCCATGTATCTGCTGGGCTTCAGCGACGCCATGGAGCTGGAAGTCGGGCTGCGCCTGCGGCCCACCGACGATCGCTGCATGCTGGCCGACAAGTTCCCGCAGCTGATCGCGCCCGGCGAAACGCCCAAGAAGGGCGTCGACGTCTGGGAGGCCACGCGCCTGTTCACCACCGAGGCCTATCGCAAGCGCAAGGGTCCGGGCCGCGGCGAGCGCGTCTTCGAATGCTGGGCCGCCGCGTTCGAGCTGGCCCTGCGCCACGGCGTGACCCGTTTCGTGGGCATGATCGACATGCAGCTCTATCCGGGCATCCTCAATTCGCCGATCGACACCCGCCTGGTCGGCATCCCGCGCCCCTACGAATACGGCGTCGTGGCCGGCTCCGAGATCGCCGTCAGCCAGGAACTGCTCGACCGGGTGCTGGAATCGATCTGCCGCGAGTCGCCCGTCGGCTACGAAATCGACACCCTGGACATGATGGCGTTCGGCGACATCGCCGCCGTGCAGCGTCAAGTGAAGCGCGCCATGACGCCGCAGCTTGTAGCGGGCGCCGAGCGTGACGAGACCTTGGCCGCAGAGACTCTCTATCGCCTGCACGACACCAAGGGTCAGGCGCGCCGGATCTGGAGCGATCGGGCCCAAGGCCCGCAACCCCTGCACGCTTAAGGTGTTGACGCGCCCTGGCCCGCCTCCGGCCAGGGCGCGAAACCCTGAGTTTCGCCTCAACTAAACCTAAAAGTTTCACTTGTCTTTCGAGGCCGCCCCTGGGTTGGCGGCGAATCGCGCGAAAGGCGAGTAGTCTGCTCGGATCGGGGAAGGAAGCCCAACCATAGCGACGTAACGACGCGCCTAGCGGCGCCTTGCTTCCACCAACGTCACGGTCGTGTCATTTTCTCCGAACAACCGTTGGAGGCGGAAAACACTATGAGCGAAGAAACCGAAGGCCGTCGCCCCAACCCCGTCGACCTGCATGTCGGCGGCCGGGTCAGGATGCGTCGCAAGCTGCTTGGCGTCAGCCAGGAACAGCTCGCGGACTCCCTGGGACTGACCTTCCAACAGGTGCAAAAGTACGAGCGCGGCGCCAACCGCGTGAGCGCGTCAAAGCTGTATGAAATCGCCCGCACCCTGCAGGTGCCGGTGTCGTTCTTCTTCGACGGCCTGGCCGATCCGATGAGCGGCGCCGAACTGGACGACGCCACCCAGCACGCCGAAAAGGTTGTTCAGGAATTCCTGACCACCCCGGAAGGCCTGGAACTGGCCGAAGTCTTCCCGCGCATCGGTCGCGGCCGCGTTCGCCGTCAGGTCCTGGACCTGGTGCGCGCCATGGCCGACGAAGCCGCCCGCGGCGACGTGGCGTAAGCGATACGACAGCTTCGCGTCGCCCTGGACGCGAATAGAGTTCTGACGAGGCCTCGGTTGGCGGACCGGGGCCTTGTTTATTGGGGGGTGCGGCGGAGATCGACATACGATCCTGACCCAATATCCCTGCCTTCCTGGGCCTTGCGCCCAGGACCCAGGCCAGGGCGACCTCGGCTTGGCCGACTTTCACAGCGGCCAAGCACAGCCCCGACTGCCTTCGCCATTGCTGCTGAACCCTGGGTCCTGGGCACAAGGCCCAGGAAGGCGGGTTCTAGTGGGGAAGTCGACCAGCCTCAGCCCGTCTGCCGCTCGGTCCGCGAGGCCAGCCAGATTCGCTTGGCCGTCCCGGCCGCCGCCGGCGCCAGGCCGCGCAGGTCATAGGTCTTGCCGATGCGCAGACCCAGTTCGCGATCCTTGCGCCAGGCCACGGTGACGTCGTGGGCCAGGCCCGCCACCAGGTCGACCAGCTGGATCTGATCCGGCGGCGTCGCGCCCGCCAGCATCTGGACCCGCACGCCGCTGCTGGACAGATCGCGGATCACGCAGTCCCAGGCGAAGGCGCCGCACAGGACCTTGCCGGACCTCTGCGTCTGGATGCGGACCGCTGTCCGCCGATCTTGATCCACGCCCGTCGGGAACTTCGACATAGGGGGATAAACGCATGGCGCGGTTAATCGGGCGTGCAAAAGTAAGATTTTTGTAGGGAAGGTTAACGGAAACCGCCCCCGGACCGGGTTTCCCGCGCTCCCGCCCACGACACGATGACAACCTTGTCAGTCGAGACTAGGCGCCGCTCGCCGAACGATGTTACCGCTCCAAAAAAGAGCAGCAGCCGGAGCATCTGACTTCGGCGCGACGAGGAAACGACCATGGCGAAGGGATCGGTCCTATTGGCCGACGTGAACGGGCGCGACCTGGCCTTGGCGCTCGTGCGCCCCGGCGATCCGCCCCGCGATCATCGCGAACTGCCCTGCGCCTCGCTGCGCGCGCTGGAGCAGCATCTGAAGGCTCTTCTCGCCGAGAAGGGCCAGGGCGGGCTGGTCGGCGCGGCCGTCTGCGGCGCGGGGCCCGAGATCGACGGCGAGATCGCCATGACCGCCGGCGACTTCACCCTGACCCAAGCCTGGCTGCGGGCGGTGCTGCAGACCCCGCGCGTGCACCTGCTGAACGATTTCGCCGCCTGCGCCCTGGGCGCGCCGCGCCTGGCCCCCTCGGCCATGACCCTGGTCCATCCGGGCAAGCCGGCCCGCAACGCCCCGATCGCGGTGATCGGCCCCAATCTCGGCCTCGGGGTCGCGGGCCTGACGCCGCATCGCCTGGACGGCTGGACCCCGGTGGCCAGCGAGGGCGGCCATATCGACTTCACGCCCGGCGAGCCGCGCGAAGTTCCGGTGTTCGAGGCCATCGCCCGGCGTCATGGCCGCGTCTCGGCCGAGCACTTCCTGTCGCAGGCGGGTCTGATCGATATCCACGCGGCGCTCGGGAACGGCAAGCGTGACGGTGACGACCTGATCCTGTCCCGCGCCCGCGACGGCGATGCGCGCGCCAAGGAGGCCGTGTCGATCTTCAGCGCCCTGCTGGGCGCCTTCGCCGGCGACGCGGCCTTGATGTTCGCCGCCCGCGGCGGGGTCTATCTGAACAGCCCGTTCCTGGAACGCGTCGACGGCCTGCTGGACCAGGACACCTTCGCGCGCAGGTTCACCGACAAGGGCCGGATGAGCGCGTACCTGAAGGATATCCCGGCCTATCTGACGATCGGGCGCTGCACCTTGCTGGGTCTCTCCGGCCTCTTCAGCGCCAGCGACATGAAGTACGAGGCGGACGAGGTGAAGTTCCTGGATTGCTGAGCTCTCCTCCCCCTCTGGGGGAGGTGGCCCAGAGGGCCGGAGGGGGCAGCGCGGCAGAGGCAGCACTAGCCCCCTCAGTCGCTCCGCGACAGCTCCCCCAGCGGGGGAGCAGAGACGGAAACGCTTCCGCCCAACGCCCCCTCCAGATCCCCCAGAATATCCGCCACGTCCTCCAGCCCCACCGACAGCCGCACCAGCCCCTCGCCGATACCCGCCGCCGCCCGTTCCTCCGGCGAGTAAGTCGAGTGCGTCATGCTGGCCGGATGCTGGATCAGGGTCTCCGCATCGCCCAGCGACACCGCCCGCCGGATCAGGGTCAGACGGTTCATCATCGCCACGCCCGCCGCATGGCCGCCCTTCAGTTCGAAGGCCATCATGCCGCCGCCGGACGCCATCTGCCGCTCGGCCAGGATGCGCTGCGGGAAGCTTTGCAGGCCCGGATACCAGACCCGCTCGACGGCCGGGTGCGCCTCCAACCAGCGGGCCACCGCCTGGGCGCTGTCGCCGTGTCGCGCCATGCGCAGCGACAGGGTCTTCAGGCCGCGCAGCACCAGGAAGGCGGTGAACGGCGACATCACCGCGCCGGTCATGTCCTTGACGCCGACCAGCCGCACGCGGGCCATGTCCTCGACCCCGCCGACGGCGATCCCGCCCACCAGGTCGCCGTGGCCGCCCAGGTACTTGGTGGCCGAGTGGACGACGATGTCGGCGCCCAGCGCGATCGGCCGGGTCAGGACGGGCGTGGCGTAGGTGTTGTCGACCACCACCTTGGCCCCAGCACGCCGCGCGATCCGGCTGATCGCGGCGATGTCCACCAGGCGCATGTTCGGATTGGCCGGGGTCTCGAAATAGACGATCCGGGTCTTGGCCGAGATCGCCTCGGCCAGTTCGCGCGGCTCGGTCATGTCGACCTGGCGCACCGTGACGCCGAAGCGCGAGAGGCCGTCGCGCAGGAAGGCGAAGGTGCAGCCGTACAGCGTCTGGTCGGTGATCACCTCGTCGCCGGCCCGCAGGAAGCTCCACAGCACCGCCGTGATCGCCCCCATGCCCGAGGCGGTGGCGACGGCGGCCTCCGCGCCCTCCAGGCTGGCCAGGCGGCGTTCCAGCAGGTCGGTCGTCGGGTTGGAGATCCGCGAGTAGAAGTGCCCCTCGCGCGTCCCGGCGAACATCTCGCCGCCGGCCTCAGCGCTCTCGAAGGCGAAGGTCGAGGTCAGGTGCACCGGCGGCGTCAGCGCCCCGTGCTCGTCGGCGGGGTCGTAGCCCGCATGGATCGCCCGCGTGGAAAAGCCGCCCTGGTCGCTACGCATCTGGTCACTCCCTGTTGCAGCGACTGTGGCGCGGCTTGAAGCGCGTGGGATTGCGAACTCTGCTACGATGAGCTTCTGTTTTGGCAGATTCTGCTCAAGAGGCGCCTCGTGGACTCAAAAGACCGCCAGATCATCCGCGAGCTGCAAAAGGACGGCCGCCTGACCAACCAGGACCTGGCCGAGCGGGTGAATCTCTCGCCCTCCCCCTGCCTGCGCCGGGTGCGCAACCTGGAGGCCGAGGGGGTGATCACGGGCTACACCGCCCTGGTCGACCAGAAGGCCTATGGCCTGCCGATCACCGTCTTCGTCCGCGTGCGGCTGGACCGCCACGGCCAGGACCTGATCACCGGCTTCGAGGCGGCGGTGGCGCGGATCGACCAGATCCTGGACTGCTTCCTGTTGGCCGGCGGCGACGACTACCTGCTGCGGGTAATCGTCGACAGCCTCGAGGCCTATGAGGACTTCATGCGGCGCAAGCTGCACGCCATTCCAGGCATCGCCTCGATCGACACCAGTTTCGCCTATGGCGTGGTCAAGCAGACGCGGGTCTTTCCGGTTGCGGGCTGACGGCGGCGTCACCTCAATAGCCCACTCACGCGAAAGTCAGGTCCAGCCTCAACCATGGCCCGGTACGATGTCGGTGCGATGATCGACGAAGCGCCGCCCCTCTCTGCGTCTCCCAGCGTCACGACGGCGCTGAAGCATGCGCCGTTGGGCATCGCCATCTTCGACCGGCAGATGCGCTACCTGGCCGCCTCGCGGCAGTACCTGACCGACCAGCGCCTGCCCGCCGACATGCCCCTGATCGGCCGCGCCCACTACGAGGCCTTCCCGGAGGTGCCTCAGAAGTGGCGCGACCTGCACGCCCGCGTCCTGAACGAAGGGATCGAGCTGCGCCACGAGGGCGACCCCTATGTCGACCGCGACGGCCGCACCGAGTGGATCCGCTGGTCGATGGCTCCCTGGCGCACGGATGCGGGCGAGATCGGCGGCCTGGTGCTCTACACCGAGGTGGTCACGGCCGTGATCGAGGCGCGTCTGAAGCTGGAAGCCGCCGAGGCCCGCTATCGCGCCGTCTTCGACCAGGCGGCCATGGGCGTGGCGCGCCTGAAGCCGACCGGCGAGATCCTGGAAGCCAATGACAGCTTCTGCGCCTTGCTGGGTCGCGACCGCGACGCCTTGCTGGGGGTGGCGCTGCAGAGCCTGGTGCACCCGGAGTCGCTGGACCGCACCCTGCTGTCCAGCGCGGCCCTGCTGGCCGGCGAGGTCGAGACCTGCGCGGCCGAGCGGCGCTTCGTGGTGCCCCAGCCGTCCGGCGCGACCGGCGACGTCTGGATCCACCTGACCGCCTCGATGGTGCGCATCGAGGACGCCCCGGCCTACATCCTGGCGATCATCTCCGACATCAGCGTCCGCAAGGAGGCCGAGGACGCCCAGGCGCGTTATCAGAGCCAGCAGCGCCTGCTGATCAACGAGCTGAACCACCGCGTGAAGAACACCCTGGCCACCATCCAGTCGATGGCCGCCCAGACCCTGCGCAACGAGCCCGATCCGCTGGTGGCCTTCGAGAAGTTCGAGGCTCGCCTGATGGGCCTGTCGCGCGTCCACGACGTGCTGACCCGCGAGAGCTGGCATGGCGCCGAGCTGCACGAGGTGGTCAGCCGGGCGCTGGCGCCGTTCGACGAGGCCGGCTGGCGGATCGACATGGCCGGACCGCCGGTGCGGCTACAGCCGGGCGGGGCCCTGACCATGGCGCTGATCCTGCACGAACTGGCCACCAACGCCCTGAAATACGGGGCGCTGTCCAATCTGGACGGCCGCGTGACCCTGGCCTGGACCTATGATCCGGCCACCCGCGCGCTGGCGCTTACCTGGACCGAGCGTGGCGGCCCGACGGTCGCGCCGCCCTGGCGCAAGGGCTTCGGCTCGCGCCTGATCGAGCGCAGCCTGCGCGGCGAACTGCACGGCTCGGCGGAGATGGATTACGCCCCGGAGGGCCTGACCTGCGCGCTGGTCGCCACCCTGCCCGAAGCGCCGGAGCATGAGCTCTAAATCGGTCCGAACCACGACGAAGATTTTCCAGCGCGACCATGGAGGGCGTTCGACTCCAGCGGCGTCGACTTATCGAGAGAGTTCGCCGGCGCCCGTCCCACCCGCCGGTTCTCTTCCAGCCGGCCGGGAGTCGTGTCCCGGCCGGCGTCCCACCGCCCCTCGCGCCGCCGCGTCTCCGGAGCTAGGCTCCCGACCATGACGCGCGCTCGATTCACCCGCCGCTCGGCCCTGGCCGCCCTCGCCGCCGCCGGTCTTTCACCGTCGCTGGCCAATGCTCGCACCGAGGATTGGAAGGCCCTGGCCGCCGACGTGCGGTCCGAGTTCCAGTGGGCCTGGCAGGGCTATGTCGCCAAGGCCTGGGGCAAGGACGAGATCAATCCCGTCAGCGGCACAGCCAGCTCGTTCTTCATCGAGGGCCACGACCTGGGCCTCTCGCTGGTCGAGGCGCTGGACACCCTGTGGATCATGGGGCTGGACGCCGAGTTCCAGGCGGGCGTCGACTGGGTGAAGAAGAGCCTCAGCTTCGACATCGACGGCGAGGCCCAGGTCTTCGAGACCAATATCCGCCTGGTCGGCGGCCTGCTGTCGGCGCACCTGGCCTGCGGCGATCCGGTGCTGCTGGCCAAGGCCAAGGACCTGGCCGACCGCCTGGCCAAGGCCTTCGAGGCCTCGCCGCACGGCCTGCCCTGGCGCTATGTGAACCTGAAGACCGGCGCGGTGCGCGATCCCGAGACCAACCTGGCCGAGATCGGCACCTACCTCTCCGAATTCGGCACGCTGAGCCGGCTGACGGGGGACAGGCGCTATTTCGACATGGCCAAGCGGGCCATGAAGCACGCCGTCGACCGCCGCTCGAAGATCGGCCTGATGGCGGCGAACATCGACGCGCGCACCGGCGACTTCACCAGCCGCAACGCCAGCATCGATATCTATGCCGACAGCTTCTACGAATACCTCTGGGACGCCTCGGAGCTGTTCGGCGACGCCGAGTGCAAGCGCTGGGCGCAGGAATGCACGGCCGCGCAGCTGGCCCATCAGGCCAAGCGCTATGACGGCCGCCTGTGGTTCCCGATGGTCGACTTCGAGACCGGCGCGGTGACCTCGACTAGCCAGAGCGAGCTGGCCGCCTACTACGCCGGCCTTCTGGCCCAGGTCGGTCACCGGGCGGAAGGCGACGACTACCTGGCCTCGTTCACCGAGCTGCAGGCGACCTATGGCGTCATCCCGGAATCGATCGACGTCACGACGCGTCAAGCGCGCCGCAAGGCAACGGGCCTGCGCCCAGAATTCCCCGACGCCTGCCTGAACCTGTGGCTGCTCTATCCCGACGAGCGCTACCGCCAGCTCGCCGCGATCCACTATCGCGAGATGAAGGCCACCAGCCGCGCGCAGTACGGCTACACCGCGCTGAAAGACATCACGACCAAGCCGATGACCCAGGGCGACAATTGCCCCGGCTACTGGTGGTCCGAGCAGATGAAATACTACTACCTGCTGTTCTCGGACACGCCGCGCATCGACTACCGGACGCTGCAGCTCAGCACCGAGGCGAATGTGCTGCGCGGGTTCCGGAAGGTTTAGGAACCGCCCCCGCCGGACAACTTGTCGCACCCGCGCCACTGAGGCCCCCCGCACCCGGCGCCGTCATCCAGGTAAGGCCGAACTGCCGCATGCGCGTCGCGTGAATCGCGCATGTGGAGTAGAGGCCCGGAGCCTAATGACCATGCGTTTCCTCGCGCTTCCGATCGTTCTGACGCTGATGGCCGGCTCGGCTCACGCCGCCGACCTGCGCGACAAGCTCTACAACCCGAACGGCGAAGTGCTGGTGGTCGCACACCGCGCCTGCCACGCCCCGGCCCCCTCGCGCGGCATGACCACCGACCTGCCGGAGAACTCGGTGTCGGCCCTGGAGCGCTGCATCGCGCTGGGCGTCGACATGGTCGAGATCGACGTGCGCCGCACACAGGACGGCGCCCTGGTCGTCATGCACGACGCCAAGATCGACCGCACCACCACCGGCAAGGGCAAGATCGCCGACCTGACCCTGGGCGAGATCCAGGCCGCGCGCCTGAAGGTCGGCGACCAGCAGTTCGAAGCGCCGCCGACCCTGTGCGCCTTCCTGCGCGCCGCGCATGGCCGCATCCTGGTCAATCTGGACATCAAGGAAGGCCCGCTGGCCGCCCAGGCCGCCAAGGTCGTGCACGACGTCGGCGCCGAGGACTGGGTGCTGTTCAAGGCCCGCGCCGACCTGGGCGCCACGCCGATCGCCGACCAGCCGCTCTACAAGAACATGGCCTTCATGCCGATCATCTCGCGCAAGGCCGCCAGGCACGCCGACCAGCTGGGCGCGATCACCACGGCCCAGGCCTCGGGCGCGCAGCCGATCCCGGCCGTCGAGCTGGACGCCCTGAAGAAGGACGGCTTCATCGCCGTTCGCGACGCGGCCCACGCCGCCCGCGTCCGCGTCTGGAGCAACAGCCTGGGCGGCAAGGGCCTGAAGGGCCTGGCCGACGCGGCCGGCGACCGCGACGCCCTGACCGATCCGAACAAGGCCTGGGGCGGCCTGATCGCCGAGGGCGTCAGCATCGTCCAGACCGATCACCCGGCGGCCCTGCTGGACTATCTGGACAGCCAGAACCTGCGCGGCCCGGGCGCGGTCACTGTCGCAGACGCGCGACCGCTGCCGTCAGCGTCGAACGCTGCTTCGTCCAACGCGCGCTGAGATCGGCCGCCTCGGCCTCGAGGTCGCGACGGCGCTGCTCCAGCTCGGCTTCGGCGTCCTGCTGCTTGGCCTCGGCCGCCTCCAGCGCGGTCTCAGCCTCGGCCAGAGCCTTCTTCCGTTTCACCTCGGCCGCATCGGCCTTCTTCGGCGCGGCCTTGGCCTTGGGAAGCGTCTCGACCGCCGCCTTCAACCCGCCCTCGGCTCGGCGGATCACCGCGCCCGGCGCGGCCAGGGCCGCCTTGGCGTCGGGCGCATCCGGCGTCTCGCTCGCCACGCCTTCCTTGAAGAGATCGCGATCGGTCTCCCACGCCGCCAACGCCTTGGCGCGCGACGTCGCCGCCACGGTGTAGCGGTGAAAACCGTCCGACCACGAAAAGACCTTGGGCGCGCGAGCCATGCCGCGACAACGAGCGAGATCATGGCGGCGTTGCTTGGCGTCTGTACGCTGCTGAATTATTGTAGTTACAGAAATTAGACTTCGATCCGCGCAGTTTGGCGCACTATCTCAATGAGCAGCGCAATGACCGGGACCAAAGAAGATTCTGGAGACGCCTGGATTGATCCGGATGACGCTCCGGAGTGGACCGACGACCAGTTTGAACGCGCGGAGTTCAGCATCGGTAACCGGATCATCAGGCCCGCCAACGGCACGCTGACCAAGCCGGGCCGTCCGAAATCCGAACGCCCCAAGCAGCAGGTCACCCTGCGGCTGGACCAGGACGTGATCGAAAAGCTGCGGGAAAGCGGTCCCGGCTGGCAAAGCCGGGCGAACGAAATCCTCAAGAAGGCCGTCGGGGCCTGAGGATCGATCTTCTTGAATTTTAAGGAAGAATAGTCCGTCCTGGTGGCGGGGGGCGGGATCGAACCGCCGACCTGTGGGTTATGAATCCACCGCTCTAACCATCTGAGCTACCCAGCCATCGCCAGGACGGACGGGGGTCATACGCCCAAGCGCGCTTCGCATCAAGTGTTGGAAAGCATTCCGTCCAAAGCTGCTTCCAACCGCCGCGCCAGCTCGCCGGGACCGTATTCCTCCAGCACCAGCGTGCGGGCGACCGCGCCATAGCGGCGGGCGACTTCGCGGTCGGTGATCAGCTCGCCCAGGGCCTCGGCCAGGCGGTCGGGGTCGTCGTCGGGGACGAGACGGCCGTTGATACCCTCGCGCAGGATCTCGTTGGGGCCGTCAATCTCGGTGGCCACCACCGGCAGGCCCACCGCCATGGCCTCCAGCAGGGTCAGGGGAAAACCCTCCTGGTGCGAGGGGAAGGCGAAGAGGTCGCCCGTGGCCAGGAAGCCGGACACGTCGTCGGTCCAGCCGGTCAGCTTCACGCAGGGATCGAGGTCCAGTTCCTTGATCAGGGCTTCCAGGTCGGCGCGCTCGTCGCCCTCGCCGGCGATCTCGCAGGTGACGTCGAAGTCCCAGGCCCGCAGCTTGCCCATCGCCTGGATCAGGACGTCGAAGCCCTTCTTCCGATGCAGGCGGCCGGCGGCGACGATCTTCACTGGCCCGGTGTCCTGCGCGAACGGATGGGCCACGGCGCTGGGCGGGGTCACGGCGTTGGGGATGAACCACACGTGGTCCGCCGGCGCGCCGCGCTCGATGGCCAGCCGTGCGAGGTGCCGGCCTACGGCCAGGTAGTGGGTCCCCGGCGTGACGTCGAACGAGGGCTTGTGCAGGCAAACGGCGTGGATCGCGTCCGGCGCGGCCTTGCCGAACACCCGCGCCGGGCGCTGGCCATGGCTGAGGATCAGGTCAGGGGCGGCGGACTTCACCACCGCGCGGGCGCCGCCGAGGGTCAGCGGGTCCCAGTCGGTGAGGGCTGGCATCGCCTCCAGCGGCGGGGTGCGGGACGCCTGCTGCTCGGCCACCTTGCCACCCTTGCGCACCACGCCGACGCAGCGCCCGCCGTGCTCGGCCGCCCAGGCTTCCAGGATCGGCTGATAGTCCAGGAACACCTGCTCGAGACCGCCCAGGCCCTTGCCCAGCATGGCGTGCAGCAGGTTGGTCAAGGCAAGCTCCGACGCGGCGTTACGGCGCGCGACCATCGGAGGGTGCGGGCGTGGTGTCAACGCGGCAAGCAATCCTCCCCCTAGCGGGGGAGGTGTCGGCGCGCAGCGACGACGGAGGGGGAAGAAGCAAGACCAGCAGAACGTCCCCCTCCGGTCGCTCCGCGACCACCTCCCCCGCTAGGGGGAGGATTTGCGACCTCACTTCCCCAGCAACGCCTTCACCGCCGCATCCAGCTGCGCGTCCTTGCCCTCCAGCGTCTCGCCCAGCGGGCGGTCGACCGTCACGTCCACCGGGCGCGGATGGCCTTCCATGTTTTCGCCCTTCAGGTCGTCGATGCGGATGAACGGCAGGCGCACGGCCGAGCCGTCCAGCAGTTGGCGGCCGCCGGTGAAGATGATCCAGCCGGCCGTCGGCTTGCCGACCACCTTGCCCAGGCCCAGCGCGCGGTAGCCCTCGGTGAAGTCCTCGGCGTCCGACAGCGACGACTCGTTGGTGACCAGCACGGTCGGCAGGCCCAGCGCCCGCTGACCCAGCGCCTGACGAGACGGCGTCGGGAAGCGGTCACGCGGGGTCATCATCAGGTAGTTGCGGCGCGCGAAGACGTCGATCACCCGGCCGTTGACGTAGCCGCCGTTGTTGTTGCGCACGTCGACGACCACGCCCTCCTTGCCCTGGTTCTGGGCGTCGAGGTCGATATAGAGCTGGTCCAGCGCGCCGTCCGACATGTCGGCGATGTGCACATAGCCCAGCCGCCCGCCGCTGACCTTGTCGACATAGGCGCGGCGGTCGTTGACCCACTGGCGATAGACGAGGCCCGAGGCCGTGGCGGTCGAGACCGGCCGCACCACCGCCTCGCGCGCCTTGCCGGCCGCGTCGGTGATCGTCAGCACCGTTCGCTTGCCCGCCTGGCCGCGTAGCAAGCGGTCCAGATTGACGCCGGGCGAAAGCTTCTCGCCATTGACCGCGGCCAGGGTCTCACCCGGTTTGATCGAGCCTTCCAGCGACGCCGGACCGAGCGCCACCACCTCGCGGATCACCAGGCCCTTGCCAGCTTCATAGGCCGCACGGTCGAAGCGCAGGCCCAGATTGGCGGCCCGCACGACCTGGACCGACGCGTCCGGCGCCTTGCTGATCCCCGAGTGCGAGGCGTCCAGCTCGCCGATCAACAGGTTGATGTTACGGCGCAGCTCATCACCCGTGCGCGAGCCGGCGATATAGGGCTCCCACTTCTGGCGCAGAGCCTCCCAGTCCTTGCCGTGGAACTTGCCGTCGTAGAAGCCGCGGTTCAGCACGCCCCAGGCCTGTTCGAAGACGACCGTCTTCTCCACGTCGAAATCAACGTCCAGCTCGGCGTTGACCTGCAGCGGCTTGACCTTGGCCTGGTCGACGGGCGTGGAGACGATCGTCCCGCCCTCCAGGAAGTAGACTTCCTTGCTGTCGGGCGTGAAGGCCAGCGCGCCCTTGGGCTTGCGGCTGGCGGTCAGTTGCTGCGGGCTGGCCGGCTCCTTGGCCAGTTCATCCAGGCTGTAGGCGTAGTAGTTGGTCTGGCCGGCGTTGCGGGCCTTGAACACCAGGGTCTTGCCGTCGGGGCTGATCACCGGATCGCTGGCGTCCATGCCCAGCGGCAGGAAGGTCGCCCGCTCGCGCAGGCCGTCGAAGACGATGCGGACCGGCTCGACCTTCTTCTTCGGGGCAGCCGGCTTGTCGGCGGCGGCGACCGGCTTGGCCGGCGTGTCGGTCTTGGCCGGTTCGGCCTTGGGCTCGCTCTTCGGGTCGGCGGGGTTCTTGTCGGGCGCGTCGGCGGGCTTGAAGAGGTCGCGGAAGGCGTCCTCCTTGTACTTGGGCACGTTGGGCAGGAGGTCGACGCGCAGGATGCGGGCGTCCTCGCTGCGTTGGGCCATGTCGACCAGCAGGTACTTGCCGTCCGGCGACCAGGCGGTCTTGCCCACCTGGCCGTTGGCCAGGAACGTCACCGGCCGCGCCGCCCCGCCGTCCATCGACACGACATTGACGTTGTCGAACGCCTTGCGGTCGGTGACCGTGAAGGCCAGCCAGCGGCTGTCGGGCGACCAGGTCAGCGGCGACTCGTCAAAGCCGCTCAAGGGCCCCGTGTAGAGCACCCGGTCGCCGGTCGCCTTGCCGGCCGGATCGAAGCTGATGACCCGCACTTCCTTGCCGTCGCGCACATAGGCCAGGGACTTGCCGTCGGGCGACCAGACCGGGCCGGTGCTGCGCGCCGCGCCGGTGGTCAGCGCCGTCTCCTGGGCGCTAGCGAAGTCGTAGACATAGAGGTTGGCCGCACGGTCGCGCTCGGAGGCGTAGACCACGCGCTTGCTGTCGGGCGACCAGGCCGGGTCGCGCTCGACGATCGGAGTGCGGGTCACGCGCTGGGCCGCGCCGCCGTCCTTGGTCGAGGCGGCGAACACCTCGCCGTGGGCGATGATCGCCACCTTCTTGCCGTCGGCCGACAGGGCCAGGTCGTCGAAGCTGGTCTCGTTCTTGTGCTCCTCGCCCTGGGCGGCGGGCGCGCCGTGCAGGGCGATCGAGACCTTGGCCGCCTTGCCGGTGGCGGTGTCCAGCGACCAGATGGAAAAGTCGCGCTCGAAGACGATCGTCTTGCCGTCATAGCCGATGGTCGGCCACAGCACGCGGCCGCTGGTGAAGTGGCTGACCTGCTGGGGCGCCCCGCCCAGCGGCAGGCGCCACAGGTTCTCGGTCCCGCCCTCGTTGCTCATGTACCAGATGGCCTTGCCGTCCGGCGTCCACATCGGCCAGGCGTGCTTGGCGCCCTCGGGCAGCAGTTTCTGGTAGGCGCCGCCGTCGATCGGCTTCAGCCACAGTTCGGTCTGGTCGATATGGGCGCCGCCGTTGCGCCACCACTGGCCGTTCGACAACCCCTTGGCCATCAGGGCCACCGACTTGCCGTCCGGCGAGGGGGCGGACTCGAACTCGGCCAGGAACTGCTCGCGGCTGACCTCCAGCGGCGTGCCGCCCGAGGCCGCGACGCGGAAGATGTCGCCCTGACGGCCGACGTCGTTGATGCCCGAGGTGAAGTAGATCCACTGACCGTCGCGCGACCAGCCGTCCAGGGCCTCGGCGGCGTCGCCATAGGTCAGGCGGCGCACCTCGCCGGTGGCCAGGGTGACGATGTAGATGTTGGCCACGCCCGAGCGGGTCGACAGGAACGCCAGCGACTTGCCGTCGGGCGAATACAGCGGCCGCGACTCGGTGGCGGGGTCGGTGACCAAGAGGCGCGCCTGGCCGCCGGCGGCGGGCACGGTCCACAGGTCGCCGCCCGAGGCGAAGGCGATCTCGCTTCCGTCCGGCGACAGGGCCGGCTCGGCGAACGACGGCAGCGCCTGCGTGGCCGCGATCGCGGAAGAGGAAACCGCCGCGCTCAACGCGACCGCCGACACGGCGCCGAGCAGCGCCTTGAAACCCAGACCCATGAACGCCCCTCGTCCCTGAAATTCAGCCGACCAAATTGCTAGCACGGGGGTTGGCGCGGTCGAGGGTTAAGAAAGTTTCATGCGCTATACCGTGTCATCCCGGAAGCCTCTCAGAGGCTATCCGGGACCCAGGGGGTGAAGGAATGCCGTGCCGGCCGCCCGTGGGTCCCGGCTCTCCGCGCTCGCGCGCTCCGGCCGGGATGACACGGGAGGGAGGGCCTTAGCCGACCAACCGCTCCGCCACCGCTTCCCCGATCGCCAGCGAACTGGTCAGCCCCGGGCTTTCTATCCCGAAAAGCGCCATCAGCCCCTCGAGCCCATGATCCTCCACGCCCCGCAGCTGGAAGTCAGGCTGCGGCTCATCCGGGCCATGCAGCTTGGGTCGCACGCCGGCGTAGTCGGGAACCAGCGCGCCGTCGGGCAGGCCCGGCCAGAACTTGCGGATATAGGCGGCGAAAGCGTCGGCCCGGCCCGGGTCGACCGAATAGTCGGGCGCGGGCACATATTCCAGGTCCGGCCCGAACACCGCCTGGCCGCCCAGGTCGTTGCGGTAGGGGTGCCCAGCGCCCCGTGGATCGGCGGCGGATAGATCAGCCGCTGGAACGGCGCCTTGCCGGTCAGGCGGAAATAGACGCCCTTGCCGTAGTGGGCCTTGGGGATGTGGTCGGCGGGATAGCCCTCGATCCGGCTCGCGACCTCCTGCGACGACAGGCCCGGCGCGGTGATCAGCAGGCGGCAGGTCAGGCTGGTGGGATCGGCCCCGCCGGCCCGCACGGTGAAGCCGCCGCCCGGCAGGGCTTCCGCCCCCTCGAACGGCGTATCCAGCACCACCGCGCCGCCGGCGGCCTCGATCTCGCCCTGCAGGGCCAGCATGTAGTCGTGGCTGGCGAACACGCCGCTCTGCGGCGACAGCAGCGCCGCATGGGCGTTGAGGCCGGGCTCCATCGCCTGGGCCTGCGCGCCGGACAGCCGCTCCATGCCCTCGACGTCGTTGGCCAGGGCCTGGTCCCAGATGGCGTCCAGACGCGGGATCTCATCGTCGCTGGTCGCCACCACCAGCTTGCCGCAGCGCTTGTAGGCCACGCCGTGCTTGTCGAGGAACGCGTACAACAGCCGCCGTCCCTGCACGCACAGCTGGGCCTTCAGCGATCCGGTCGGATAGTAGAGCCCGCCGTGGATCACCTCGGAATTGCGCGACGACACGCCCTGGCCGATGTGATGCTCGGCCTCCAGCACCGCGACGATCAGGCCGCGCTGGGAGAGGGCGTAGCCGCAGGCCAGGCCCACAGCGCCCGCGCCGACCACGACGGCGTCGAAATCGAAGTCCTGGGTCATGTGATATTCTTCGGAAGGCGCGCGCCGTGGATGACGCGCTCGATGAAGACGTCCTCTCCGGAGACACGATAGAGGATGACGTACGGCTTGACTGAAAGACCCCGGACGCCCTCACCGTAGACGGGATAGGGCGGCCCCAGTTCCGGCGTCGCTCGGAGCGCTTCTGTTCGCTCGACCAGTCGCCCAATCACGCGGCGCGCCGCCAAGGGGCGGTCGGCGGCGATCCAGGCGCCGATATCCACGAGATCGAATTCCGCGCGTCGCGAAAACCGAAGGCGTTTCAATCCTCGGCCTCGCCAAAGCGTTCGCGCAGTCGGGCGAACACCACTTCGGCGTCTTCATAGTCTCCCTCGGCGATCGACTTCTCGATTGAGAGGCGGATAGCCTCGGCGTCGTCGGTAACGCCGAACTCAAGTCGATCCGCGAAGGCCCCGGCGGCGACAAACACGGCCTCGCCGACGCTCTCGAACACGCCTTGCTCCACGGCGGGCTGGAAACGCTCGGCGAGAGATGGCGGGATGTAGTGTCGATCGGGGTGTCGAACCGGCTTGTTCATGGCCTAGCCTTCAAATCCGCCAGCATCTGGGAGAGCGAGCGCTTGCCGCCCACCCAGTCGGCGGGGTCGATCGTGTCGGCCTCCAGCACGTCGAGCAGCGCCTCCAGCTTCTCCGAACCGCCGACGATCTCGGCCGCACGGCGGTAGTTCAGCTCGGCCAGCTCGGCCGCCACGCCTTCGTCCAGCGACGCGAACTCGCCCCGCTCGACCCGCGCCTGCAGGTCGGCGGCGTCCTCGGCGGTGAGGGTGACGGTCACTTTGTTCGCCGGCTTGGTCATGGCGGGAAACCTAGCACGAACCTCATGACACGCCAGACGCCTTGCCAAAGCGTCGCGCGTTTGCTCACCCTCCGACCACGAGTGACTGGGGCGTGGAATGAACTGGAAATCGTTGGCTGTCACAGCCGTGGCGGCGATGCTTTTGAACGGCGGCGCGCACGCGCAGACGCTGCATCCATTGCCGCCGATGGGCCTGGCTTGGAAGATGAAGCCCAACGCTGACCAGATGGCCAAATATTATCCACCCGAGGCCCAGCGCAAGGAGCGATCCGGCTGGACCGTGATCGAGTGCCAGACCGAGGCCACGGGCGACATGAAGGCCTGCAAGGTCCTGGGAGAGAGTTCTCCAGATCTCGGCTTCGGCGATGCCGGATTGAAGCTGAGCCAGTTCTTCAAGCTGGATGCGAACAAGGTCGCGCCGGACCTGCTGACTGGCGGCGTGGTGACGATTCCGATCATCATGAACGTACCCACCGGCGTGCGGTCTCCCGTCTCGTCGCCGGACGTCCTGGCCGGACAGCCTTCGGTCTTGCTCAAGCCGGCGAAGGCCGGCGACTTCCCCTGCCCGACGACAGCCGCCCCGAAGCAGACCTGCGCGCCCCACGCGTTCTACTGGGCCCAGCACCCCGATATCGGCGAGACGGCGCCCTTCATCCGCGCCGCCGCCGCCAGTCCCGCCACGACCAAGCTGATCTGTCCGATCGGCGCGGACATGAAACTGGTCCAGTGCATGCTGGCGACCAGCGCCGACGCCAGCCAGTTGGCGGCGATGGACAGCCTCATCGCTCTCTTCACCGTCCCGGCCCAGGCCGACGATAATGCGTACGCCAAAGGCGGCTTCGTGCTGATGCAGTTCGACTGGCCGGCGCTGAAGCACGCGGTCGAGACGAGCGTGCTGACGAAGCAACCGTAGGGGACGGACAACCGCGCCTGTCGTCACTGGACTCCTTGCCAAAGGCCACGCGCCCGCTCACCCTCTGATTGAGATTTTGTGGGGCGCATGAAGTGAAGAGATTCCAGGCCTGGGTGCTCGCGGCGTTCCTGGCGTTGAGCGGCGCGGCGAGCGCGCAGGCCTTGCACCTGTTGGCGCCGACAGGAGCGATCTGGAAGACAAAGCCGACCGGGAGCGACATGGCGCGCTTCTATCCGGACAGGGCCGCGCGCGCTGGCCTATCCGGGTGGGCTGTCATCGAATGCCTGACCGAGACGACCGGCGATCTGAAGGATTGCCAGGTGCTGGGTGAAGCGCCGCTGAAGCAGGATTTCGGCGCGGCCGCGCTGAAACTGAGCCGCCTCTTCAAGGTCGACACCGCCAAGATCACGCCCGAGATGCTGAACGGCGGCGTCGTGGCGTTCCCCATCGTGCTGACCATGGACAAGGCGCCGCCGCCGCTGTTCAACCACAGGGCCGGCGACCCGGCCGTCCTGCTGACGCCGTCGACCAACGGCGTGACGCCCTGTCCGACGCCGGCCGCGCCGAAGCAGCTTTGCACGCCGCATCGCTTCACCTGGGCGGCGGCGCCGATGCTCGTGGAGAGCGCGCCCTTCGTCCGCGCCGCCGCCGCCAGTCCGGCCTCCACCGCCCTGATCTGCCCGATCGGCGCGGACATGAAGCTCGAGCATTGCATGCAGGCGGGTCCGGCCGACCCCAGTCAGCTTGAGGCCATGAAGGGCCTGCTGCCGCTGCTCACCGCGCCGACCCAAGGCGAGGACAATGCGCCGGCCAAGGACGGCTTCGTCGCGATCCAGTTCGACTGGCCGGCGCTGAAGCACGCGGTCGAGACGAGCGTGCTGACGCGGCAGAACTAGGAGGGCGGCTTAACGCCCCCTCCGTCTCGCTGCGTATTCGCAGCGATCCACCTCCCCCGCTGCGCAGGGGAGGAAAAGATCCTCCTCACCCGTGAAAACGGGGGAGGTGGCGCGGCGCCGATAGGCGACGTGACGGAGGGGGCGCTTAAGCCCTACCGCCCCCTACCCCGCCCACTGCTCCCAAAGCTTCGCTTCGGCAGCCTTGGCCGTCACGATCGAGGCGTCCTTGACGTGGCCGTAGCCGCGGATCTGCTGCGGGATCTCGGCGATCTTCAGCGCCAGGGGCAGGCTCTCAGGCGACAGGCCGGCGGCCAGGCGGTCAAGGGTCGTCTCGTAGGACGCCATCAGGCCGCGCTCCATCCTGCGCTCCTCGGTGTGGCCGAAGAGGTCCAGCGCGCCGCCGCGCAGGCCCTTCATCTTGGCCATCATCGGGAAGGCCAGATCCAGCATCCAGCCGCCGAACGCGATCTTCTTGGGCTTGCCGTCCGGGCCCTTGGGGGCCAGCAGCGGCGGGGAGAGCCAGACCTTGGCCTTGCCGCCCTTGAAGGTCCCGGCCAGCTCGGCCGCGAAACGTCCGTCCGTATACAGACGAGCGACCTCGTACTCGTCCTTGTAGGCCATCAGCTTGTAGAGGTTCACCGCCGCCGCGCGGGTCAGCGGCAGGGCCGAGTCCGCGCCCGAAGCGGCGACCTCGGCGACGCGCACCTTAGCCACCTTGTCGGCGTAGCGCTGGGCGTAAGACGCGTTCTGATAGGCCGTCAGCTCGCGGATGCGATGGGCGATCAGGTCGTCCAACGGCATCACCTCGGGCGTGGCGACCTTGTCTTCCTTCACCGCGACCGCGCTCGGATCGTGAGCGATCCGGCGGCCCAGTTCGAAGGCCTGCAGGTTGGCCTCGGCGTCGACGCCGTTCAGCTTGATGGCGCGATAGAGGGCGCGGCTGGAGACCGGGATCACCCCGCGCTGCCAGGCGAAGCCGACCATGATCATGTTGGCGTAGATGGCGTCGCCGAACTCGGTTTCCGCCAGGCGCTGGGCCGGGCAGGCGTCGAAGGTCTTGGTCGCGCCCTTCACGCGGCGCGCCATGGCCCCGCTGTCGAAGCGGACGTCGCGGCTGGTGACGAAGTCGGCGGTCGGCGCGAAGTCGCTGTTGCCGAACGCCCGCGTGCGGTCCTTGGCGTAGAGCGACAGGCCTTCCGGCGAGGCGGCCACCAGCAGGTCGCAGGCGATCAGGACGTCGGTGCTGGCGGCCGGCACGCGGCCGCCGACGATCGTCTCCTCAGTCTCGCCGATCTTGACGTGGCTGAACACCGAGCCGCCCTTCTGGGCCAGACCCGTCATGTCCACGACGCTGCCGGCGCGACCGTCGATGTGAGCGGCCATGGCCAGGATCGAGGCCACGGTGGTGACGCCGGTGCCGCCGACGCCCGTGAACAGGATCTTGCGCACGCCGGTCAGCGGCTCGAACTCGGGCAGCGGCGTGGAGTCCGCCGTCAGGGCCGCCGGCAACTTCTTGGACTGGGCGTTCTCGGCCCCCTCCAGCGTGATGAACGACGGGCAGAAGCCTTCGACGCAGGAATAATCCTGGTTACAGGACGACTGGTTGATCTTGCGCTTGCGGCCAAACTCGGTGGCCAGCGGCTCGACCGACACGCAGTTGGACTTCACCGAGCAGTCGCCGCAGCCCTCGCAGACCAGCGGGTTGATGAAGACGCGCTTGGTGGCCTTGGGCATAGAGCCGCGCTTGCGGCGGCGGCGCTTTTCGGTGGCGCAGGTCTGGTCGTAGAGCAGCACCGTGGTCCCGGGCGTGTCGCGCAGCATCTCCTGCACGCGCATCAGGTCCGAGCGCGGGAAGACCTCGACGCCGGGCGCCAGGTCGTTGACGCCTTCGTAGCGCTCCAGTTCGTCGACGACGATGACCATCTTGGTCACGCCCTCGGCCGCCAGCTGGCGGGTGATCTGGGCGGGGGTGAAGCCGCTCTCGGCGCGCTGGCCGCCGGTCATGGCGACAGCGTCGTTATAGAGCAGCTTGTAGGTGATGTTGGTCTTGGCCGCGACCGCGCCGCGAATGGCCAGCGAGCCGGAGTGGTTGTAGGTGCCGTCACCCAGGTTCTGGAAGACGTGCTTTTCGCTGGTGAACGGCGCGGCGCCCACCCAGGTCAGGCCCTCACCGCCCATGTGGGTGTTGAGGTCGGTCATCGGGTCGTTGAACCCGGCCATGTAGTGGCAGCCGATGCCGGCCAGGGCGCGCGAGCCCTCGGGCAGCTTGGTCGAGCTGTTGTGCGGGCAGCCCGAGCAGAAGAACGGCTTGCGGGCCTGGTCGGCGGCCAGGCTGACGGCGGCGACGCCGGCGGCCGAGACGCGGTTCAGATAGGCGCGCGCCCGCTCCATGTGCGGGCCGTCCGGCAGGCGGTCGTAGATGGCCAGCGCGATTTCGGCCACCGACAGGGCGCCGAGTTCGGACAGCAGCGGGCCGCCCTTCTCGTCGGTCTTGCCGATGATGCGCGGACGCGCCTGGGCCGGCAGATCATAGAGCGCCGACCGGGCCTGGGGCTCGATCAGGCCGCGCTTGTGTTCGATGACCATCAGGGTCTCGAGGCCGGCGGCGAAGGCGCGCAGGCCCAGCGGCTCAAGCGGCCACGGCATGCCGACCTTATAGATGGAGACGCCCAGGTCGGCGGCTTCCTGCAAGGTCATGCCCATGGCCGTGAAGGCCTCCAGCACGTCCTTGTAGGCCTGGCCCTGGCAGACGATGCCGAGACGGGCCTTGCCGACGCGGACGTGTGAGGCGCCCAGCACCACGCGGTCGATCTGGTTGGCGCGGGCGAAGGCCAGGGCCGCCGGGAGCTTGTGGAGCCGCATGCGCCGCTCCTTCTCCATCGGCTGGTCCTTTTGCCGGATGCCGAGGCCGCCGGGCGGGAACGCGAAGTCGGGAACCACGATCTTGTGGCGGTCCAGCGAGACGTCGATCGTCACGCCGCTGTCCATGGTGTCGGCCAGGGCGATCATGCCCGTCCAGAGACCCGAGAACCGCGACATGGAAATGCCCAGCAGGCCGTAGTCCAGCACCTCCTGGACATCGGCCGGCGACAGCACCGGCATCTCGAAGTCCTGGAAGGCGAACTCCGACTGCGAGGGCAGGGTCGAGGATTTGCAGTTGTGGTCGTCGCCGGCCACGGCCAGCACGCCGCCGGTCGGGAAGGTCCCGGCGAAATTGGCGTGCTTGAAGACGTCGCCGGTGCGGTCGACGCCGGGCGCCTTGCCGTACCACATGCCGAACACGCCATCATAAAGCGCGCCGGGGAACAGATTTGCCTGCTGGCTGCCCCACACGGCGGTGGCGGCCAGGTCCTCGTTGAGGCCTTCCTGGAAGACCACGTCGTGCGCGGTCAGCAGCTTCTTGATGCGCGCCGCCTGCTGGTCGAGACCGCCCAGGGGCGAGCCGCGATAGCCCGACAGGTAACCGCCGGTGTTCAGCCCCGCGAGGCGATCCAGGCGCTTACGATCCAGCAAAACCCGGAGCAAAGCTTGCACGCCGGTGATGAAGGCGCGGCCATCTTCGAGCACATATTTGTCGTCTAGCGTGACTTCCGAGTGCCGCATGGCAAAAATTTTCCTCCTGGGTCTTCCCGCCCGTTACGCAATATCTTATAGAAGCGCGGAAATTGTTTGCCCAAGGCGTGCCCGACTCGTGGCCGTTTTGCGCAAAATTGGAGCGTCAACGCCCACTTGGGGGAGGAATTTCTTGTCCGAACAACTCGACGCCGTGGATGCCAAGATCCTGGATCTCATCCAACACGACGCCGGACTGTCCGTCGCGGAGATCGCCG
>FTCT01002156.1_pt1 | contig 27707 bp, 24 predicted proteins | sample 1658881 | NCBI WGS metagenome assembly FTCT01 (sample SAMEA3914864, study PRJEB12502) | metagenome | biome: forest; material: soil | place: USA | collected 2012-03-12 | depth 0.3 m | reverse complement strand
GTCAAGCGGTTGATCGGCCGCAAGTTCGACGAAGCGGAAGTGCAAAAGGATATTCACTTGATGCCTTACAAAATCATCAAGGCGGATAACGGCGACGCCTGGATCGAAGTGCGCGGCAAGAAGTTCGCGCCGCCACAAATCTCGGCCGAAGTGCTGCGCAAGATGAAGAAGACGGCCGAGGACTATCTTGGCGCGGAAGTCACCGAAGCCGTGATCACGGTGCCGGCCTATTTCAATGACTCGCAGCGCCAGGCAACCAAGGACGCCGGCCGCATCGCCGGTCTGGACGTCAAGCGCATCATCAATGAGCCGACCGCGGCCGCGCTGGCCTTCGGCCTGGACAAGACCGACAAGGGCGACCGCAAGATCGCCGTGTATGACCTCGGCGGCGGCACGTTCGACATCTCGATCATCGAGATCGCCGACGTCGAGGGCGAAAAGCAATTCGAAGTGCTGTCCACCAATGGCGACACCTTCCTCGGCGGCGAGGACTTCGACCAGCGCATCATCGACTTCATCGTCTCCGAGTTCAAGAAGGAACAGGGCGTCGACCTGACCAAGGACGTGCTGGCCCTGCAGCGCCTGAAGGAAGCCGCCGAGAAGGCCAAGATCGAGCTGTCCAACTCGTCGCAGACCGACGTCAACCTGCCCTACATCACGGCAGACGCGACCGGCCCCAAGCACCTGAACGTCAAGCTGACCCGCGCGAAGCTGGAGTCGCTGGTGGACGAGCTCATCGAGCGCACCATCGCCCCCTGCCGCACCGCCGTGAAGGACGCTGGCGTGGCCCTGAGCGACATCGACGACGTCATCCTGGTCGGCGGCATGACCCGCATGCCCAAGGTGCAGGACAAGGTCAAGGAGTTCTTCGGCAAGGAACCGCGCCGTGACGTGAACCCCGATGAGGCCGTGGCCGTCGGCGCCGCCATCCAGGGCCAGGTCCTGGGCGGCGAGCGCAAGGACGTGCTGCTGCTGGACGTCACCCCGCTGAGCCTGGGCATCGAGACCCTGGGCGGCGTGATGACGAAGATGATCAAGAAGAACACGACCATCCCGACCAAGTTCAGCCAGACGTTCTCCACCGCCGACGACAACCAGCCGGCCGTGACCATCAAGGTCTACCAGGGTGAGCGCGAGCTGGCCCAGGCCAACAAGTCGCTGGGCGAGTTCAACCTCGAAGGCATCCCGCCGGCACCGCGCGGCGTGCCCCAGATCGAGGTCTCCTTCGACATCGACGCCAACGGCATCCTGCACGTCGGCGCCAAGGACAAGGGCACCGGCAAGGAAAACAAGATCACCATCAAGGCGAACTCGGGCCTGTCCGAAGCCGAGATCGAGAAGATGGTCAAGGACGCCGAAGCCAATGCGGCCGAGGACAAGAAGAAGGTCGAGCTGGTGCAGGCCCGCAACCAGGCCGACGGCATGGTCCACAGCGTGCGCAAGTCGCTGAGCGAGCATGGCGACAAGCTGGATGCCGGCGAGAAGGAAAAGATCGAAGCCGCCGCCAAGGAACTGGAAGAAGCCATCCAGGGTGACGACCAGGCCGTGATCGAGGCCAAGACCGAAGCCCTGATGACGGCCAGCCAGAAGCTGGGCGAGAAGATCTACGCCGACCAGCAAGGTGCCCAGGCCGCCGCCGCGGCAGCCGCCGGTGCCGGTGGTGCCGAGCAGCCCCAGGCCGCGCCGCAAGGCGAAGCCAAGCGCCCGGCCGACGACAACGTCGTGGATGCCGAGTTCAAGGAAGTCAAGGACAACAAGTAATCCTTCGATGACTTCAACGGCCCGGGAGCGCTCCAGAGCGCCCTCGGGCTTTTTCCCTTGAAAAGAGAAGCAGCAAGCATGGCTTCCAAGCGCGATTACTACGAGATCCTGGGCGTTGCCAAGAACGCGTCCGAGGACGACATCAAGAAGGCCTACCGCAAGCTGGCCATGAAATTCCACCCCGACCGCAACCAGGGCGACGGGGCGAAGAAGGCCGAGGAACAGTTCAAGGAGGCCAAGGAGGCCTACGAGATGCTGTCCGACGGCCAGAAGCGTGCCGCCTATGACCAGTACGGCCATGCCGGTGTCGACCCCAACATGGGTGCCGGCCGCGGCGGGCCGGGCGCGGAAGGCTTTGGCGGCTTTGCCGAGGCCTTCGGCGACATCTTTGGCGACATCTTCGGCGGCCAGGGCGGGCAGCGCCGCGGCGGCGGTGGCCAGCAGGTCTACCGCGGCAGCGACCTCAGCTACGCCATGGAGATCACGCTGGAGGAAGCCGCCCGCGGCAAGGAGACGCAGATCCGCATCCCGAGCTGGGAGAGCTGCGAGACCTGCTCCGGCACCGGCGCCAAGCCCGGCACCAGCGCCAAGACCTGCGGGTCATGTCAGGGCTCGGGCACGGTGCACATGCGTCAGGGCTTCTTCAGCATCCAGCAGACCTGCCCGCATTGCCACGGCACCGGCAAGATCATTCCCGACCCTTGCACCACCTGCAATGGCCAGGGCAAGGTCAAGAAGCAGAAGACGCTGGAGGTCAAGATCCCGGCCGGCATCAACGAGGGCATGCGCATCCGCTCGGCGGGCAATGGCGAGCCCGGCGTGAACGGCGGCCCGGCGGGCGACCTCTACATCGAGATCCGCATCAAGCAGCACGAGATCTTCGAGCGTGACGGTGACGACCTGCATTGCACCATGCCGGTCTCGATGATCACGGCCGCCCTGGGCGGCAACATCGAGGTGCCGACGCTCGGCGGCAAGGCCGAGATCGAACTGCCCGAGGGCACCCAGCACGGCAAGACCTTCCGCCTGCGCGGCAAGGGCATCAAGGGCGTGCGCTCCAGCTATCCCGGCGACCTCTACTGCCACATCGCCGTGGAGACGCCGGTCAAGCTGACCGAGCACCAGAAGAAGCTGCTCAAGGAGCTCGACGAGTCGCTGAAGAAGGGCGGCGAGAAGCACTCGCCCAATGCCAAGACCTGGACAGATCGCGTCAAGGATCTGTTCAAGTAAGTCCTTCGCTTTTTCGCCTAAGCCGTGGTCCCGCAAGGGTCCGCGGCTTTTTTCTGCCCGTTTGCCTCACGTAACGCGAAGCCTCCCTGCGTCTTAAGTCACGGCAGGCCACCCGCACCTACGCAAACGAGGTCTCCCGGTTTGACGCGAAAACCCTAAAGTCACTCAATCGTCACACCGAAACCTCATAAGTGATTCCATCGGCGCGCTTTCCCATCACACCCCACGGCGATCTGCCGGGGTGGGAGGTCGCATGTTCCTGATGGACCAGACCATCCAGGATGCGTCGGCGCTGATCATCGACAGCAACGCCAATTCGCGCAGCCTCATGTCGGCGCAATTGCGCGACCTGGGTGTCGGCACGGTCAAGCAGACCCCGCGCGTCAAGGACGCCCGTGTGATGCTGGAGCACCAGACCTTCGACATCGTGCTGTGCGACTACCACTTCGACAGCAGCGACACCTCGGGTCAGGACCTGCTCGACGAGTTGCGCCGCGAAGGTCTGCTGCCTTACTCCACCGTCTTCGTCATGGTGACCAGCGAGGCCACCTATGCGAAGGTCGCCGAGGCGGCGGAGGCGGCGCTGGACGCCTACCTCATCAAGCCCTACACCAGCGCCAACCTGGCCGAGCGCCTGGCCAGCGCCCGCCAGCGCAAGCGCATCCTGAAGGACATCTTCGAGGCCATCGAGAGCGAGGACTTCGAGACCGCCGCCAACCTGTGCATGGCCCGTTTCGAGGCCAAGGGCAAGTACTGGCTGTACGCGGCCCGCATCGGCGCCGAGCTGCTGCTGCGCCTGAAGCGCTTCGACGACGCCAAGACCCTGTACGAAGCCATCATCGCCGCCAAGACCGTGCCCTGGGCGCGGCTGGGCGTGGCCCGCACCGAAGTCGCCAGCGGCAATCTGCAGAAGGCGCGGCGCACACTGGAAAACCTGATCGGCGACCTGCCCGACTACGCCGACTCGCACGACCTGATGGGCCATGTGCAGATGGAGCAGGGCGATCTCGGCGAAGCCCTCAAGACCTACCAGACCGCCGCGACGCTGACGCCGGGCTGCCTGCTGCGCCTGCAGCGTTGTGGCACCCTGGGCTTCTACGCCGGCCAACGCGCCGAGTCGCTGAAGATGCTGGAGCGCGCCATGTCGCAAGGCCTGCGCTCCAAGCTTTTCGACATGCTCAGCCTCGTCCTCGTGGGCCTGATGCGCTTCGACGCCAAGGACTTCAAGGGCTTCAAGTACACCCACGACGCCCTCATCGCGGCGTTGGAGCGCGCGCCGGGCTCCATCCGATTGCAGCGCTTCGACCTGGTCTTCCGCGGCCTGGCCTTCCTGCTGGAGCGCCGCGTGGGCCAGGCGCTGGTCGTGGCGCGCGAGTTCACCGAGCATGCCGACGCCGGCAACTTCGACCTCGAGGCGGCCTCGCTGCTGACGGCGCTGTGGATCCGACTGTCCAGCCAGGAGGTCGAGCTCGAGGAGATGATGCCCATCCTGAAGGGCCTGGGCACGCGCCACTGCGCGGCCAAGGCCAGCACCGAAATCCTCGTCTCCATGTCCGAGGGACACCAGGGCGCGGCCGAGCAGTTCCGCGAGTGCCACCAGCAGATCTTCAACGTCGCCGAGACGGCCATGCGCCACTCGCTGCGCGGCAGCGCCAAGATTGCCGTCGAGCTGCTGATCCAGCAGGGCGAGAAGACGCGCAATGCCAAGCTCATCGACATGGCCGGCCTGGTGCTGAAGCGCCATGCCGAGAAGATCGAGGACGCCGACGCCCTGGCCGTGCGGATCGAAGACCTGCACGGACGCTATGTGAAGCCCATGACGGGCGGGCCGGCCAAGGCCCGTGCCACGGGCGGCGTCACGCTGCGCACCTCGACCGCTCCCGTTCCGGCCTGAATCGCCCCCGCGCGACCCGCCGCGCATCACCGGATGCGGCCCGTCACCGGGAGCCGCGAGAATCGGCGCAGCCCCCGATCACCGGTCTCCCTGAATGCCCCTCTTCAAGCGCCTGCTGGCCTGGTTCCAGCCCGACACCTCGCGTCCCCTGACCCAGGCCTGGCTGGCCGCCCTGTGGATGGGCTTGGCGGCCAACTGGCCGCTGTGGAAGCAGTTGCAGACGCTGCCCGGCGTCGGCATCGGCTTCACGCTCGCGTTCGCCGGCATGGTCGTCGCCGCCACCGGCGCCGTGCTGAGCCTGCTGGCCTGGCCGCGCCTCATCAAGGGTGTGCTGCTCGCGCTGCTGCTGAGCGCCGCCGCACTGGCCTATTTCATCGGCAGCTACGGCATCGTGTTCGACCCGACCATGGTCGTGAACATGCTGCAGACCGATGCGCGCGAGACGCGCGACCTGCTGAGCTGGAAGCTGCTCGCCAGCCTGCTGCTGCTGGGCGCCCTGCCCGCTTGGTGGCTGCTGCGCCGGCCCAAGGCACCGTCGCAGGCGGCAGCGAAGCGGCTGCGCGACAACCTCGCGGCTTTTGCGCTCGGCCTGGTCGCGATGGTGCTGCTGGCGCTCAGCGTGTTCGCGACGCTGTCGTCGACAATGCGCAACCACAAGTCCATCCGCTACCTGGTCACGCCACTGAACGCCGTCTACTCGGTCAGCATGGTCGGCGTGCGCAGCCTTTCCGGCCCCAAGGGCCCGCCGGTCGTCATCGGCGCGGACGCGCGCCTGCTGCCGCGCGCCGAGGGCAGCAAGCCGCCTCTGCTGATGCTGGTTGTCGGCGAGACGGCCCGGTCCATGAACTTCAGCTTGAACGGCTACGGGCGGCCCACCAACCCCGAGCTGGCCAAGCTGCCGGTCGTGAGCCTGAAGGACGTGACCTCCTGCGGCACCGCGACGGCCGCGTCGCTGCCCTGCATGTTTGCGCCGCAAGGCCGTGCCGGCTTCGACGCCGACAAGCCGCAGCAGAACCTGCTCGACGTGCTGCAGCGCGCCGGCCTGGCCGTGCTGTGGCTGGACAACCAGAGCGGCTGCAAGGGGCTGTGCGACCGCGTGCCCAACAGTCCCACGTCCAAGCTGCCCGAGGGCGCCGCGCCCTTGCCGGCCGGCCTGTGCCACAAGGACGAACTGGACGGCGACGAGTGTTTCGACGAGTCGCTGCTGCATGAGCTCGACAAGCGCATCGCCACGCTGGACCCGGAGCGCGTCAAGCGCGGCGTCGTGCTCGTCATGCACCAGATGGGCAGCCACGGCCCGGCCTATTTCAAGCGCTCGCCGGACGACCTCAAGCCCTTCCTGCCCGAGTGCAAGAGCAACCAGCTGCAGGACTGCGAGCGCCAGCAGGTCGTCAACGGCTACGACAACACCCTCGTGACGACCGACCGCCTGCTGGCCCGCTCCATCGCCTGGCTGCAGGCGCAAAGCAGTCGCTTCGATACCGGCATGCTCTATGTGTCCGACCACGGCGAGTCCCTCGGCGAGAACGGCCTGTTCCTGCACGGCATGCCCTATGCGATAGCGCCCGCCGAGCAGACGCATGTGCCGATGATCCTGTGGGTGCCCGAGGGCGGCGCGCTGGCGGCGTCGCTCAAGCCCGGCTGTCTGCAACGCCTGCGCGACAAGCCGGCCTCGCACGACAACCTCTTCCACACCACCATGGGCTGGGTGGGGGCCAGGGCGGATGTCTACAAGCCGGAGTGGGATTTGCTGGCGGGCTGCCGCAACGACGTCGCCAAGCCATGAGATTGCCTGCGCATGCCAGCCTGGCCGCCGCATTTGTCGGTCTGCTGGGGAGCAGTGGTGCTTCGGCCGCCAGCTTCGACTGCGCCACAGCGAAGAAGCCCATGGAACGGGCCATCTGCGAAAGCCCGGCAGTCTCCAAACTGGACGAAGAGATGGCGCACTCGTACCAGCGAGCGTTGCACGCCTTGAGCTCAGCAGGAGCTTCAGCGCTCAAGACCTCGCAGCGGTCTTGGCTGCGGTACGCCAACCAACGCTGCTTCGGGAATCAACGAACGGAATCGTCGCGCGGTGCCTGCCTGGAATGGCTGTTGCGAGAACGTGTCGGCCAACTTGGGCAGGCCGGATTGAAGCTCGGTGCGCTGGTACTGAACCGCATCGACGGGTTCGAAGCGTTTCCCAATCCGCCCCATGACGATACCGGCGGCAACGACGGTCTGGTGGTCCATCGCGCCGGCTATCCGCAGATAGAAGGTGCCATCACCAAAGCCGTGGCCGACTGGAACGAGCGGCAAGCACAGCGTGCCCTGAGCCTGCTGAACCCGCAGATCACGGCGGGAGAACGGAATGAGACTGACCTTCATAACGACTACGTCATCGCTTGCGCCAGCGCCGAGGTGCTGAGCATCCGCGTGACATTCTCCGAGTACAACCACGGCGCGGCACACGGCCTCTACAGCAACGGCGCCGATACTTTCTGGCTCAAGCCCGACCTCCATCCCCTGACGGCCGCCGATCTCTTTTCGCAGGAGTCCGGTTGGGAAACGAAGCTGCCGGCGCTATTCATCCAGGCCTACCTCGCCGATGAGCGGCGTGGACCGCGTTCATTGAGCGAAGCGGCGGAAAACACGATCCGCGAGGCGGCAGTTCAATACGGGCGCTGGCTGCTGACGCCCGCGGGCTTGCAGATTAACTTCAGCGCTTACGAGGCCGGCAGCTACGCCGGCACGCCCGGGCCGATCACCATCCCCTGGTCGACGCTCAAACCCATGCTGATCCGCCGAACCGCGCCAACCTGCGACTACTCGTTCGTCGACACGCGCTGACGCCGCCCCAGCACCAGCGCGTCTCAACGAAAACTAGAACAAGCTGCCCTGCGCCGACGGCTTGCGCGGCGGCTTGAACAAGGCCAGTTGCACCGGCCTGCGCTCCGTGCGCAATCCCAGCTTGACCACCACCCGCCGCAGCCGTGCGCGCAGCAGGTCGGCCCAGATGCCTTCGCCGCTGAAGCGGGTGCCGAAGCGAGCGTCGTTGTCCTTGCCGCCACGCATGTCGCGGATGCGGGCCATCACGCGGTCCGCACGGTCGGGGAAGTGGCGCTGCAGCCAGTCCTGGAACAACGGGTTGACCTCCCAGGGCAGGCGGATGGGGATGCTGAAGGCGCTGCTGGCGCCGGCAGCGTGGGCAGCCTCCAGGATGTGCTCCAGCTCGGGCTCGTTGATGAAGGGAATGATGGGTGACACGCTGACGCCCACCGGCACGCCCGCTTCCGCCAGCGCCTGGATGGTGCGCAGCCGCCGCGCCGGCGCCGCGGCGCGCGGCTCGAGGATGCGTGCGAGGTCGTTGTCCAGCGTCGTGATCGACAGATAGACCGACACCAGGCCCTGCGCAGCCATCGGCGCGATCAGGTCCAGCTCGCGCTCGATGCCGCTCGACTTGGTGACCACCGAGAAGGGGTGGCTGGTCTCGGCCAGCACCTCGACGATGCGCCGCGTGATGCAGAGCTTGCGCTCGATGGGCTGGTAAGCATCGGTGGCCGTGCCCAGCACCAGCGACTTGGGCTCGTATCTCGCGCCCGCCAGCGTCTCGCGCAGGCGCTCGGCCGCATTGACCTTGGCGACGATGCGGGTCTCGAAATCCAGGCCCGGCGACAGATTCAGATAGCTGTGCGTCGGTCGCGCAAAGCAGTAGACACAGCCGTGCTCACAACCCCGGTACGGATTGATCGAATAGTCGAAGGAGATGTCGGGCGACTGGTTGCTGGTGACGATCTTCTTCGCATGCTCTTCCATGATCTGCGTGGCCACCGGCACATGCTCCTCGGCGGCCTCTTGATCCAGCGAGCCCCAGCCGTCGTCGTACTGCTCGCGCTCGCGCTGCTCGAAGCGATGCGGCATGGCCGTGGCCGTGCCGCGGCCCTTGATGGAGTCGAGCGGGACGAGGCTGGGCTGGGCGGCGGCAATGCGGGTAGGAGCGGGCGACATACTGTGAATATATACAGCATTTGGCGCCGCTTCCAGCAACGGGTCGATACCTGATGGGGGATGGTCGGACGCAGGCTGCTGAGTAGAGTCCGCGCCATGCCGATTGACCTTGCGCGGCGCCTGCCGTTCTCCCTTCTTGCCCTGTCACTGAGCTGCGCCGCAGCGCCTCCCATGCCCTCACCGGGCAACTACCGCATCGACGGCGAAGCCCGCATGCGCAGCGGCAGCGGGCCCACGCTGACCGAGCACTTCGAGCGTTGGGACGGCAGCACGGGCAACCGCGTCATCACCAGCATCGCCGGCGGCCGCTCCCATGAGCAGACCTATGCCAGTACCGAGCCGGTGACCTGGTGCGTTCCGGGCGTCTCGGTGTCGCCCAACCTGCTGCCCGACCGCTGCAAGACGACATGGTGGCCGGCCCAGGGCGGCGCCGAGTTGCAGGCCGAATGCCGGGCCGGCCGGCTGCAGGAGTATTGGAAGCAGATCGACGACGACACCTGGGAGCGGCAGATGACATTCACGCCAGCACCGGGCGGTGGCGGCAGCGACCCGGCGGCCACGCTGGCCCTGGTCGAGAAAGGCCTGTCGCCGGCCGAAGCCGCCAAGGCGCGAGCGGCCGTCGCCGCCCTGCCCTCAGCCCAGCAGCGAGCCGACGCGATGGCACCGGTCTACGCCAAGATCGAGGCGACCATCCGCAACGGCACGCCCCAGCAGGCCGCCGAAGCCCGCCAGATGCTGGCGGCCCTGCAAGCGGCGCAGGGAGGTGGTGCCGGCGTCGCCTGGACCACGACGCTGACCGAGCGCTGGACGCGCATCAGCTCAGCTTGCACGCTGCCCAGCAAGCCTTGACGGATCACCGCGCCGACGTCCTTAGACTCTCGGCCGGATGACCATTTCAGAAGCTCTCTCCAGCCCACCGGTGCGCCTGCGTGACCAGCGCGACTACCTGCGCCTGCTGGCCGCCCGCGTGACCGGCGGCGCGGCCAACCAGATGCTGATGGTGGCCCTGGGTTGGCAGATGTACGACCTGACCTCCAGCGCCTGGGACCTGGGCCTGGTCGGCCTCGCGCAGTTCCTGCCCGCCCTGCTGCTGACCCTCCCGGCCGGCCATGTCGTCGACCAGCACGACCGTCGCCTGCTGCTGGCCGCCAGCCTGGGGTTGCAGCTGATGGCCGCAGCCTGCCTGACGCTGTCCAGCGCGGGCGCCTGGGTCGGGCCGAACATGATCCTGCTGCTGTCCGTGCTGCTCGGCTGCGCCCGCGCGCTGCAGATGCCTTCCCAGCAGGCCCTGATGCCGACCCTGGTGCCGCCCACTCTGCTGCCGCGTGCCGTGGCGGCCGCGAGTTCGACCATGCAGGTCTCCATCATCGCGGGGCCGGCCCTGGGCGGCGCGCTCTACGCGCTGGGGCCCTGGGCCACCGGCGCCGCAGCGCGTGGCGACGCAGCGCATTGGGGCGCGGCCATCGTCTACGGCGTCTCGCTGCTGCTGCTGGCCAGCGCCATCGCCAGCGTGCTGACCATCCGTCACCGTGCCGCCCAGGCCCGCCGCGCCGCACCCGACCTGGCCCAGCTGACGGCAGGCATCCGCTTCATCTGGCAGCGCCCCGTCGTGCTCGGCGCGATCTCGCTGGACCTGTTCGCCGTGCTGCTCGGCGGCGCGACCGCCCTGCTGCCCATCTTCGCCAGGGACATCCTGCACACCGGCCCGGAAGGCCTGGGCCTGCTGCGCGCGGCGCCGGCCCTGGGCGCCGTCGTCGTCGGTGTCTGGCTGGCGCGCCATCCCATCGCCGGCCGAGCCGGTCATTGGCTGCTGAGCGCCGTGGCCGCGTTCGGGCTGACGATGATCGGCTTCGCGCTGACGACATCCTTCTTCGTCGCTTTCTCCGTGCTCGTGGTCAGCGGCGCGGCCGACATGGTCAGCGTCGTCATCCGCCAGTCCTTGGTACAGCTGGAAACGCCCGACGACATGCGCGGCAGGGTCGGCGCCGTCAACTCGGTCTTCATTGGCGCCAGCAACCAGCTCGGCGAGTTCGAATCGGGGGCCACGGCCGCCCTGCTCGGCCCGGTGGGCTCGGTGCTGCTGGGCGGCTTGGGCACGCTCGCCGTCGTCGCGCTGTGGTTCAAGCTCTTCCCGGCGCTGGCGCAGCGCGACCGGCTGGTGCCTTAGCGTCCACACGGAGATCGCTAATATGCCGCCCCATCAAAGCGGCCCATAAGCCGCATCAGGGAGGAAGCAGGATGTTCATCGTCTGGGGGAAGAAGATCGTCCGCCGCGGCTGCGGCTTCGTGGCCGACTTCTGTCCGATCTGCCGCACGGCGCGGCCTTTCAGCATCGAGCGCGTGGGCTCGGCAAGCCATGTCTACTACCTGAGCTTTGGCGAGGGCGACCTGCTGGGCCACGAGCGCACCTGCACCGAGTGCCGCACGCCGATGCGGGCGGAGCCCTCGAACTACCTGGCGATGGCCAAGAAGCGCCTGCCGCTGCCGCAGCTCGTCGCGCAGACCTTTCCCAATCTGCGGGAGGCGCAGCACCAGCGCTTCGCCCTGGAAGCGCGCATCAGGACCGATCTGGGCTCGCTGTCGCGCGATGACCGCACGGCCCTGATCCACGGCCCCTTCCTGCTGCTGTCGCCCAAGTTGGACCGGCGCTTCGAACGCACCCACATCGACCTGCCGCTGGCAGCGGCCATCGGCGCGGGCCTCGGGCTGCTGATCACCGGTCCGGCCCTGCTGCACCGTGCCTTTCCCGACCAGGAGGGGGCGCTGTTCCTGACCTTCGGCCTGCTGGGCCTGGCCCTCATCGTCTGGGCGGGCATCCAGTCGGGCCGGCGCTTCGTGCGCACCGAGGTGTTGCCCCAGCTCGTTCGCGCCCTGCACCCGCTCAAACCCGACGAGCGCGAAGTGCAGCAGGCATTGACGGCGCTGCGGACCCACGGCCACCGCATCGGCCGACGCGTGAAGGCGGCCGATGTGATGGCAGGCCTGGCCAGCCACCAGCCCGAGCCGCCGCCGGCGGAGTTCGTGCTGCCGGAATCGCGCGTGGTGTGAAGCGACGTTGGCGGTCTCGGCCGCCGAACGGCGAGGTCTTCCAGTTCGCTTCTGACGCGTAGGCCCGGGCCTACACCTCGACGCGGTATCGACGACATGGGCGGCCCAAGCGCCGTCACCTAGAGTTGAATCGTCGGAAGCCAGGAGCTGTTGCCTCAACAGGCCGTTCCAAAGGCCAACGACTGAAGGCCCGATGCCATGCGTCGGGCCTTCTCTTTTGGGCCACCCGGTCGAGGGCATGGCTTATGACATCGGCAGCGCTGGCGGCTACAAGCAGCACATGCGCAAGCTCATCGCGTTGATCGCCGCCCTTTTCGCCACCGCTCTTCTCGCGCCAGGCGCTGCCCTTGCCGATGAGCCCGACGCGACCGCACTGCACAAGCCCCTGTAGTTGGAGGCCGGCACCTGGGACGCCGAAGTGAGCTTCTTCGAGGACGGCAAGCCGTCCGGCAATGCGCGCGGCGTGCAGGTCAACACCCTGCTGGCCAACGGGCATTGGATGGTCAACGACTTCAAGATCGCGGGGACCGACCGTTTCCCGGCCTACCACGGTCATGGTGTCTGGGGCTTCGACCCCGTTGCCAAGACCTATGTGAACACCTGGGTCGACACCAATGACCGCACGGTGCGCACCGACGACGGCTTCTGGCACGAACCCGAGCAAACCATGGTGTGGTCATCCAAGCAGAACGATGGCCTGGGTCATTTCGTTGACTACCGCATGACCGAGCAGTTCAAGGGCGACACACGCATCTTCACCGTGCACCAGCTCACGATGGTGACAACGAGGCCTTCCCTGCTGCTGCGCATCGTCTTCACGCGGCGCGCCTGAACGCCGCGGCGGACGCTAGATTCGCCCCATCAGCAGCAAGACCACCACGATCAGCAGGACGAGCCCAAGGCCACCGGTGGGCCCATAACCCCAGTCGCGGCTGTGGGGCCAGGTCGGGATGGCGCCGACCAGCAGCAGGATGAGAACGATCAGCAGAATGGCACCGAGACTCATGGTCTTCTCCGGAGTGGCGAGGGGCAGGCAAGCCAACGCGATTCGGTGGGAGGCCGAAGCACCGACTGCCTGACTGCACTCTCAGCGCAGGGCGAATCTGGAGGTGTAGGACTTGGCCGAAGCGCTCGTGAGCAGACGCCTTGCGCCGGCGGGCATCACAAGCCTTGTCGGGAAGTCCTTGCGGCGGATCGGTACTCATCCCGCTCGCCGCCGCGCAACGCCATTCATATTTTCTGAATATTGAAACTCCAATCTTCAGATATTTGACCTTTGGATGTAGTGTCTTCAGAATTTTTTGGCGTTCCCAGAAAAACTCTGAATTCACTACAAATGAGACAAGCACAAACAACCCGTCCCATCTCCCAGATTGCTCTCGCGCTGCTGGCCCTCGCGGGCGCCGCCCATGCGCAGGACAAGTCGTCCGTCACCCTCTTCGGCATCATGGATGCCGCGGTGCGTCACGTGAGCAACGAGGGCAAAGGCTCCATCACCTCGGTCGTCAGCGGCTCCAACAACACCAGTCGCCTGGGCTTTCGCGGCAGCGAGGATCTGGGGGGCGGACTCTCGGCCGGCTTCCACCTCGAGACGGGGATCTCGGTGGACAGCGGCGCTCCGGCCAACTCGACCATATTCTGGGATCGCCGCTCCACCGTCAGCCTGATGGGTGGCTTTGGCGAAGTGCGCGCCGGTCGCGACTTCGTGCCGACCTATACCGCCTGGGTACGACACGATCCGTTCGCATTCGTGGGTGTCGGTGCCAGCTCGGTCCTGCTAGGCGCATCGCCGACGTCACCGTCCACGGGCCTTGGAACGCCTCCAGTCTTGCGCACGGGCAATGCCGTCCAGTACCTGCTGCCGCGGGGCCTGGGCGGCTTCGACGGCGGCGTGATGGTCACCGCCGGCGAGGGCGGCAAAGCCTCCGACGGTCAGCACAAGCTGATTTCCGGGCGCCTGGTGTACACGCTCGGCGGCCTGAGCATCACGGGTGCCGTGGGCAGCACTGAAAACGACGTCACCACCCTGGGCAAGTTCAAGGACACCGTTTTCGGTCTGCGCTACGACTTCGGCGAAGGCCGCGTCTCGATCGCGCAGCGCCGCTTCAGCTACCCCGGCAGCAGCCAGCGGACGCTGATCATTTCCGGTGTGATGCCCATCGGCTCACACGAATTGAAGGCTGCGGTGCTGACGACCAAACTCGATGGCAAGGTGGGCAGCACCACGATCACCGGCAATGACGCCCGTCACATCGCCATCGGCTACGTCTACAACCTGTCCAGGCGCACGGCGCTTTACACGACGGCGGCACGCATCACGAACGAGCGCAATGCCAACTTCGTGATCGCCGGCGGCCCGACGCCGCTGGCAGGCAAGGCCTCCACCGGTTACGAGGGCGGTATTCGCCACAACTTCTGAACATGCCGGGCCTGCCGAAGCGCGCATGTCGCATCGGTTGGGCGGCCACATTGGCAGCCCCCTTGCTGGCCGGCTGTCAGGCCTTGCTCGTTCATGGCGGGCCAAATCGGCGTTTTCTCCAGACGTTGCGCAGTTCCTGGTCATCCCTCGCACGTTGGCGTGGATCGGCGCTGCTCACCATCGACAGATGCGTTAAATGCAGCAAGGGTCACGGATGCGCCATGCGCATCCGTGACCCCTCTGTGCAACGGCCGACGCCGGCCTAGTACTCGTCCCGCTCCACCCCCACGTACCCAGGAGCCAGGTTCTCAAACTTGGTGTGCATGCGCTGGAACGCGAGCTTCACCGTTCCCACCGGACCGTTACGCTGCTTGGCGATGATGATCTCCGCCACGCCCGGTTCCTTGCACTCGTCCTTGGTGTAGTACTCGTCGCGGTAGATGAACATGATGATGTCCGCGTCCTGCTCGATGGCGCCGGACTCGCGCAGGTCGGACATCATGGGGCGCTTGTCGGGACGCTGCTCCACCGAGCGATTCAGCTGCGACAGCGCGATGACCGGGCACTTCAGCTCCTTGGCCAGGGCCTTCAGGCCCCGCGAGATCTCGCCCAGCACCGTGGCGCGGTTCTCCTCGCTGCCACCGCCGTTGCCTGACATCAGCTGCAGGTAGTCGATGACGATGAGGCCGAGCTGCCCGCTGATGCGCGCCTGGCGCCGGGCACGGGCGCGCACCTCGGAGGGGCTCAGGCCCGGGCTCTCGTCGATGTAGATGGCGGCCTTGCCGAGCTTGTCGACGGCCTCGGACAGGCGGCCCCATTCGTCGTCCTTGAGCTGGCCCGTGCGCAGCCGGCTCTGGTCGATACGGCCGATGGAGCCGACCATACGAAGCGCGAGCTGGGCGGCGCCCATTTCCATCGAGTAGATGACGACCGGCAGCCCTTCGTCGATGGCGACGTTCTCTGCGATGTTGACCGCGAAAGCCGTCTTGCCCATGGACGGGCGCGCCGCCAGCACGATCAAGTCGCCGCCCTGCAGGCCGGCGGTCTGCTTGTCGAGGTCGTAGAAGCCGGTGCGCACACCGGTCACGTCCTGGGCGCCGCTCTCGGCCAGTTCGTTGACGCGGTCGATCAGGTCGATGACCAGCCGGTCCATGCTCTGGAAGCCCTGCTTGCTGCGCGAGCCTTCCTCGCCGATACGGAAGATCTTGCCTTCGGCCTCGTCCAGGATCTGCGTGACGGCGCGGCCCTGGGGGTTCATCGCGGCGGTGGCGATCTCGTCGGACGTGGACACCAGCTTGCGCAGGATGGCGCGCTCGCGAACGATCTCGGCATAGCGGCGCAGATTGGCGGCGCTCGGCACGCTCTGGGCCAGGGCGTTCAAATAGGCCAGGCCGCCACACTCCTCGGCGCGGCCGACGGAGGTCAGCTCGTCGAAGACCGTCACCACGTCGGCCGGCTTGCCGGCGTTGATGAGTTTGCCGATGGCCGAGTAGATGTGCTTGTGCTCGAAACGGTAGAAGTCGGTCTCGTTGAGCAGGTCCGCCGCACCGTCCCAGGCCGAGTTGTCGATCAGCAGCCCACCGAGCACGCTCTGCTCGGCCTCGACCGAATGCGGCGGCACGCGAAGGCGCGCGACTTCATCGTCTTGCGGTACGGCGGAGGAGGAAGCGGGAAAGATCGCTGACATGCCTGTGGACAAACCTGTGGACGAACTGGGTGTGACCGGTGGGTCGAAGGGGAAAACTCAGGCCATAAAGACCGAAGGCCGAAACCCTGAGGGTATCGGCCTTCGTTCGATGATGCGGCGACCAAGTGTCACCGCGCCATCAGGGGAAGCGAGATTTACTCGGCTTCGGCAACCACCTGGACGGTGATCTCGACGACGACGTCCGTGTGAGCGGCAACGCTCACCGGGAACTCGCCGACGGCCTTCAGCGGGCCGTTGGGCAGGCGGACTTGCGACTTGGCGACGGCGGTGCCGGCCTTGGTCAGCGCGTCAGCGATGTCGGCGTTGGTCACGGAGCCGAACAGGCGACCATCGACACCGGCCTTCTGGGCGATGCGAACGGTGGAACCGGCCAGCTTCTCACCCAGCTTCTGGGCTTCGGCCAGCTTGGCGGCGGCGATCTTTTCCAGTTCGGCGCGCTTGGCTTCGAATTCCTTGATCGCGGCTTCCGTGGCGCGACGGGCGGCCTTGGTCGGGATCAGGAAGTTGCGGGCATAACCGTCCTTGACCTTGACGACATCGCCGAGGTTGCCGAGGTTGGCGACTTTTTCGAGCAGGATCACTTGCATGTCGTCAGCTCCTTAGACCTTGTGCTGGTCGCTGTACGGCAGCAGGGCCAGGAAGCGCGCACGCTTGATGGACACCGTCAGCTGACGCTGGAAGAAAGCGCGCGTGCCGGTCAGGCGAGCGGGCGTGATCTTGCCGTTTTCGGAGATGAAATCGCGCAGGGTGTCGATGTCCTTGTAGTCGATCTGCTCGACACCGGCGACGGTGAAGCGGCAGAAACGCTTGCGACGGAACAGCAACGATTGTTGGTTGCGCTTGGGCTTCTTGTCTTTAGAGAAGCGACCTTTGCCACGAAGAGGGGGCATGTTGGACCTCTGTTAAATCTATCCGGATCAATCAATTCCGGGTTCAGGGAGCAGCGGGTTCGATCACGGTGACGTGGGCGATGAAGCCCCGACCGTTGCGCTGGTGGGTCAGGAAGCCGCGAAAGATCGCGATGCCACCGACTCCCAGCGCCTGCAACTGCTTGGCCACCTCGCCCACCGCGACCGCCTTGATCTCCAGGGAGATCTTGCGCGGCTTGCCGGCTTCGATGACTTCGGACTCGGCCTTGAGGCTTGCGTCCAGGGCCATCAGCCCGGCGGGGGTGTAACGGATCAGACCGAGTTGCTGGATCTGCGCCTGGAGGTGAAGCTGGTTCACTCAGTCCCGACGCTCAAACTACTGCTGCTCGAAAAACCTGGTGCTTTAGCGATGAGCAGTGCTCAGGCCGCTTCCTGTTGCGGAGCCTTGCGGGCTTCTTCGCGCTCGACAGCCTTCATCATGACCGAGGGGGTCGTGATGGCCTTGTCCTGAACCACGGTGAGGTGGCGCAGCACGGCGTCGTTGAAGCGGAAGCCGGTCTCGAGTTCAGCCAGGACTTCCTTGCTGCATTCGATGTTCAGGCACAGGTAATGGGCCTTGGCGAGCTTCTGGATCAGGTAAGCCATCTGGCGACGGCCCCAATCTTCGACTCGGTGCACGACACCACCACCGGTGGTGATCAGGCCCTTGTAGCGCTCCAGCATGGCCGGAACTTGTTCGCTTTGATCCGGATGGATCAGCAGAACGATTTCGTAGTGACGCATACGTACTCCTTGTGGATTCCAGCCCAGACGGATGCCTGGTCTGTGGAAGCCGCATCACGGCGTCGACACGCGGTGCGGCAAGGGGGAACCAAGGATTCTAGCCTGGAAGGCGGGAACGGCCAAATCGGCGGATTCCGTCAACGCGCTGGGCGGCGGCGCAAGGCGTCGATGAAATCACGGTCGCGCTGGGTGGGCGCCGGGGTCAGAAGGCTGACGATGGCCAGCACCAACGCTCCTGCCGGCACGCCGAACAGTCCGGCCGACGCCGGCTGGATCTCCCAGATCAGCGTCGCCGGCCCCGGCAGCCCGATCAGGGCCCGTGCCCCAGGATGGGCCAGCACGAGATAGCCCAGGCAGACGATGAGGCCGGTCAGCATGCCGGCCAGGGCGCCGGCACGGTTGGCGCGGCGCCAGAACACGCCGGCGACCAGAGCCGGGAAGAAGGTCGAGCCGGCGATGGAGAACGCCGCCGTGACGACGGCCAGGATGTCGGCCGGCCGGCTGGACGCCACCGCCGCCGCCGCCAGCGCCGCCGCCAGCAGCAGGGCCTTGGACAGGGTGACCCGCCGCGTGCGCGAGGCCTCGGGGTTGATGGCCTTGTAATAAAGATCGTGAGACAGGGCGCTGGAAATGGCCAGCAGCAGGCCATCGGCCGTGGACAGCGCCGCCGCAAGGCCACCGGCCGCCACCATGCCGGAGATGACGTAAGGCAGGCCGCCCAGCTCAGGCATGACCAGCATGACGAGGTCGGGATGCAGTCGCAGCTCGCCCAGCTGCAGCTTGCCGTCGCCGTTCAGGTCCACGGCCGACAGCAGGGCCGGGTCGACGCGCTGCCACTGGCGTATCCAGGCCGGCAATTGGTCGAAGGCCGTGCCCACCAGGCCGTTGAAGACCTCGGTCTTGACCATGACGGCCAAGGCTGGCGCGGTCAAATAGAGCAGGCAGATGAAGACCAGGGACCAGGCCACCGACTGACGCGACGTGCTGACCGAGGTCGTCGTGTAGTAGCGCACCAGCAGATGCGGCAGGCCGGCCGTGCCCACCATCAGGCACAGGGCCAGGGCGATGAAGTTGCGCCGCGCGGCGCTGGCCTGCTCGCGCTCGGGCGGACTGCCGTCGGGATTGCCGGCAAAGGGCTGGGTGTGGGGCACCAGACCCGACAGGGGTTGGGCGAGCAGGGCCTCGCTGGCCTGTTCGCGCCGCCAACGCTCCTCGGCCTCGGGCGGTGTGCGAGGCAGGGCAGCACGCTGCTTTTCGGCGGCCTGGATGCGGGCCAGCGGCGCGTCCTGGGCCTTCAGCGCGGCGACCTGGGCGGCCGCCTGCGCCTGCTCATCGGCCAGGGCCTGGGGCACATCCGCCAGGCGGGCAGCCGCCGCGTCGGCGCGCTGCTGGTGGATGGCGCGGACCTGCAACTCGCCCGGGTCGCGCATCAACTCGCGCTCGCGCTCGGCCAGCTGGTGCAGCTGCTGGCCGTAGACCAGTTGCGGCAGCGGCCAGCCCGTCTGCTTGACGCTGAGCCAGATGACCGGCACCAGATAGGCCAGGATCATGATGAGGTACTGGGCCACCTGGGTCCAGGTGACGGCGCGCATGCCACCCAGGAAGGAGCACACCAGCACGCCGCCCAGGCCGACGAAGACGCCGACCTCGAAGCCCAGGCCGGTCAGCCGCGTTGTGATGAGACCGACGCCATAGATCTGCGCGACCAGATAGACGAAGGACACCAGGATGGCGGCGCAGGCCCCGACGATGCGCAAGGCGCGGCTGTCAAAGCGCTCGGCCAGGAAATCGCCCAGCGTGAACTGGCCAAAGCGGCGCAGATAGGGGGCGATGCACAGGGCCACCAGCACGAAGCCGCCCGTCCAGCCCAGCACATAGGCCAGGCCCGCGTAGCCGCTGGCGTACAGCGTGCCCGCCAGGCCGATGAAGCTGGCTGCGCTCATCCAGTCGGCACCGGCGGCCATGCCGTTGTAGAGCGGCGGCACCGTGCGGCCGGCGACGAAATACTCGGCCGGGTCGGTGGTGCGGCACAGGATGCCGATGACGGCATAGACGGCCACCGTCGCGCCCAGAAAGGTGTAGCCGATCCAGGCCTTGGGCATGCCGCGCTGTTCGGCCAGGCCCAGGCCCACCACCAGCGCGATGAAGCTCAACGCGAACAGGGCGTAGCGGCGGTGGAGAGGGCGGGCGGACACGGCCGCGATCATGGCAACAAAAGCCGCCGCTTCGCTTACGGAGAACCCCGGCTCGCGGCCAGAGGTCGGCCGACGGCCCCATGGACAATGCCGCCATGACCAGATTGCCAGATGCCGGCCTGTATGTCCTGCCGTGCCAGTCCCGCCGCGCCAGCATGGGTGCGGCCTTGTGTTTTGGCGGCGGCATGCTGCTTTTCGCCGCTCAGCGGCACTGGTTGGGGCTGGATGCCACCGCCATGCCGACGGCGCTGAGGGGCTGCCTGCCCAGCTTCATCCACACCTATGTCTTCGTGCTTCTCGCCGGCATCTGGCTGGCGCGCTCCTGGCCGCAGGTGATCGCGTTGGGGCTGACGTTCTGGGCTGTCGACGTCACGCTGGAAGTTCTACAGCAGCCCGCGGCCCACGAGACCCTGCATATCCCTCGCATGTTTCGACGGGCCTTGACGGGCACTTTCGATCCGCTGGACCTGCTGGCCATGAGCCTGGGGCTGCTGGCGGCCTGGGCCAGCCTGGCAAAGCTGAGCGCGCGGCGATGAGCGGCTCCGACTCGAATGCGCCCCTGCGCCGTCGCCCCCTGCTGGCGGCCCTGCTGCTGCTTTGCGTCCTGAGCAGCCTGGGCCATTCAGCCGGCAGCCCCGGCGACCTGGCCCAGTCGGTCCTGGATCCGGAGCCGCCCGGCTGCGCCGACAACACACTCGCCCTGGAGGCGACCGGCGATGGCCAGAGCGGGTTCGCGGGAGCCCCTCTGCCGCAGCCCCTGACCGTTGTGGTGACCTGCCTTTCCAAGCGTGACCGCAACCGGCTCCTGGTGAGAGACGCGATGGTGGCGTGGGAAGCGACGAGCGGCGGCGGCGCAGTGGAAGGCCAGCCGCGCATGGAGCAGACACCAAAATCCGATCCCAACGGCTACACCGTCAACTGGCAGCTGGGCGACGTCGTCGGCACGCAGTCCGTGATCGCGCGGTCACAGGGACTGAGCAAGGTCTTCACGGCCACCGGCCTGAGTCCCAAGCCCGGTGGCGGCTGTGAAGACAATACGCCCGGCACCGGCACCGATTTCGGCGCGGCGTACACCATCCGCGGCAACGAACGGTGGCCGCTGGGTGGCAGCCCCTACCGCGTGAGCTCACTGCAGCTGACGGGCGGTCAGTTGAGCATCGACGCAGGCGTGCAGGTCTGCGCCACCAACGTCGCCGTCTTCGATGCGGCTCGGCTGCTGGTTCAGGGACGAGCCGAGCTGCCGGTGCGCATCGACCCGCTGACCGCTGGCGCCGCGGGCCTGGTGATTTCGTTCCACAACAACGCGCTGGCCACGCCCCCCAGCCCCAGCGAGTTCCTGCACACCCGCGTGCGCAGGCTGGCGACCCTGCAGGCGGACAGCCATGCACTGCGCATCGAGGATTCGACCTTCAGCAACGACGGCACCGGGCGCGGTCAGCCCGGCTGCGGGTGGGTGCGGCTGCGCTCGGCAGTGGCGGACCTGGGGCCCACAACGGTGTTGCGCAGCACCTTCGACGGCTTTGGCGGCAGCGGCGGCGACTGCGCACAGCCTGGCGTCCTGCTCGACGACTTCGTGTCGCGAGGGGCTGTGAAGTCCGTGTTTGCCGCACGCGTCATCCGGTCACCGGGCACGGGTGTGCAGGTGATCGCGGCCGGAACGGGCACCAGCCATTGGGCCTTCGAGAACTGCGAGCTGGCCCGCAATGGCGGTGATGGACTCGTGTTGTTGAGCCCGGTGCGGCAGGTCGACAACTGCGCCTTCAGCCAGAACGGCGGCGTGGGCCTGCGCAACGGCTCGCCCACGGCGTTCGCCGTCACCGCGCGCAGCAATTGGTGGGGCGACGCGGCCGGGCCGGGCGGCCCGTCGGGCGACGGCGTGAGCGCCGGTGTCGACTTCACGCCCTTCCTGACCGTGCCGCCCAGCCTCGGCTACTGATCCTGCCTCTCAGCGGGACAGGTGCAGGCTCACTTGGCGGCCAGGCGCTGCCAGGTCTCGATGACCGTGTCCGGGTTCAGCGAGATCGACACGATGCCTTCCTCGGCCAGCCAGTCGGCGAAGTCGGGATGGTCGCTGGGACCCTGGCCGCAGATGCCGATGTATTTGCCGGTGGCGCGGCAGGCGCGGATGGCACGCGAGATCATGGCCTTGACGGCCGGATCGCGCTCGTCGAAGTCGCCGGCCAGCTGCTCCAGGCCGGAGTCGCGGTCCAGGCCCAGCGTCAGCTGCGTCAGGTCGTTGGAGCCGATGGACATGCCGTCGAAATGCTCCAGGAACTGCTCGGCCAGGATGGCATTGCTCGGCACCTCGCACATCATGATGACGCGCAGGCCATCGACGCCGCGCTTCAGGCCCTTCTCGGCCAGCATCGTCACGACCTTCTCCGCCTGCTTCACGGTGCGCACGAAAGGCACCATGATCTCGATGTTGGTCAGGCCCATTTCCTTGCGCACGCGCTTCAAGGCCTCGCACTCCATCGCGAAGGCGTCCTGGAACTCGCCGCTGATGTAGCGGGAAGCGCCGCGGAAGCCCAGCATGGGGTTTTCTTCGTCCGGCTCGTAGCGGCTGCCGCCGATGAGCTTGCGGTACTCGTTGGACTTGAAGTCGGACAGGCGCACGATGACCGGGCGCGGGAAGAAGGCGGCGGCGATGGTCGCGATGCCTTCGGCCAGCTTGTCCACGTAGAAGGCGCGCGGTGAGGCGTGGCCGCGGGCCACCGACTCGACGGCCTTCTTCAGGTCGGCGTCGATGTTCGGATAGTCCAGGATGGCCTTGGGGTGGACGCCGATGTTGTTGTTGATGATGAACTCGAGGCGGGCAAGGCCCACGCCGCCCGAGGGCATCTGCGCGAAGTTGAAGGCCAGCTGCGGGTTGCCGACATTCATCATGATCTTGATGGGGCAGTACGGCAGCTCGCCGCGGTGCACCTCGCTGATCTCGGTCTCGAGCAGGCCGTCGTAGATGTAGCCGGTGTCGCCTTCCGAGCAGGCCACGGTGACCAGCTGGCCGTCCTTGAGCTTGTCGGTCGCGTCGCCGCAGCCGACCACGGCCGGGATGCCCAGCTCGCGGGCAATGATGGCCGCGTGGCAGGTGCGGCCGCCACGGTTGGTCACGATGGCGCTGGCGCGCTTCATGACCGGCTCCCAGTTCGGGTCGGTCATGTCGGTGACGAGGACGTCGCCCGGCTGCACGCGCTCCATCTCGGCGACGCTGTCGACCAAGCGGACCGGGCCGGTACCGATCTTCTGGCCGATGGCGCGGCCTTCGGCCAGCACGGCGCTGTGGGCCTTGAGCTTGTAGTGGTGCTCGACCTGGCCGGCGGCCTGGCTCTTCACCGTCTCGGGGCGGGCCTGCAGGATGTACAGCTTGCCGTCGACGCCATCGCGGCCCCACTCGATGTCCATCGCGCGGCCATAGTGCTGCTCGATGATCATGGCGTACTGGGCCAGCTCGGTGACTTCGGCATCGTTCAGCGAGTAGCGGTTGCGCGACTCGACGGCGGTGTCCACCGTCTTGACCAGCTTGCCGGACGCGGCCTTTTCTTCAGGCGACGCGAACTCCATGCGCAGCAGCTTGGAGCCCAGGTTGCGGCGGATGATGGCCAGCTTGCCGTTCTTCAGCGCCGGCTTGTGGACGTAGAACTCGTCCGGATTCACGGCGCCCTGCACCACCGTCTCGCCGAGGCCGTAGCTGGACGTGATGAAGACGACGTCGGGGAAGCCGCTCTCGGTGTCGATGGTGAACATGACGCCGGCCGAGCCGAGGTCGCTGCGCACCATGCGCTGCACGCCGGCGGACAGGGCCACGTCGCCATGGGCGAAGCCCTTGTGCACGCGGTAGCTGATGGCGCGGTCGTTGTACAGCGAGGCGAAGACCTCACGCATCTTGTGCAGCACCTCGTCGATGCCGACGACGTTCAGGAAGGTTTCCTGCTGGCCGGCGAAGGACGCGTCGGGCAGGTCTTCGGCGGTGGCGGACGAGCGCACGGCGAAGCTGACGCCGGGGTTGTCGGCGGTGAGCTGCGCGAAGGACGCGCGCACCCCGGCTTCCAGGTCGGCCGGGAAGGGCTGGTGCTCGATCCAGCCGCGAATCTCGGCACCGGCCTCGGCCAGCGCGCGCACGTCGTCGGTGTTGAGCGTGGAGAGGCGAGCCGCGATGCGCGCGTCCAGGCCCTCGTGCTTGAGGAACTGCCGGAAGGCATGCGCCGTGGTGGCGAAGCCTCCGGGGACGCGCACGCCGCTGGCGGCGAGCTGCGAGATCATTTCGCCGAGGCTGGCGTTCTTGCCGCCAACAGACTCGACGTCGGTCATCCTCAGGTTCTCAAACGGTACGACCAGGGCGGTCGCCTCGAACAGGGTGGACATGGGAAAACTCCGGGAGGTTGAAAAACCGGTGTCGTCGCGTCGTCCGTGCCCAATGCCGAGCCAGGTTGCTCAAGGCAAGCGCGGCTCCATCCATTTCTGGATTCTTCTCGGAGGATGGGGCGGCGCATGGGGCTGATCGCGAGGAATTGCGGCGGATTCTAGGCTGCGGGTTTCACCTGGGTACGAAGAATGGCCGTGCAATAAGTCCGGCCATGTCGCCATGCCCCCTCTTTGGGTGTCGTGAAAACGTTGTCACCGCGCCGATCCAGCTCATGTGCCCCCGGTCCCAGCCTGGGCAAAATGTCCACGTGACCATCGAAGCCGCGCCCGAAGTCAACCCGCACTACCTGGACCATGTGATCCAGACCTCCGAGTCGCGGCCCGTCGAGGCCAGCGAGGACATCCTCAGCCAGAATGGCATCAAGCTGCTGGCCAAGGGCGCCCAGATCAACGACAAGGTGCGCGAGCGCCTGTTGATGCACAAGCTGCAAAAGCCGCTGGAAGACTGCATCCAGGTGACCGACGGCGTCATGCCCGAGAGCTTCGGGCCGCTGGGCCAGGCCCTGTTCGAACAGCACCCGCTGCTGCGCGCCCTCTGCGCCCACGACCTCTATCCCAGCGCACCGACGACGCTGGCCACGCTCAAGCTCAGCGCGCCGGTGCAGTCGCTGCTGACCGTCTATGCCGAGTACCAGGGCGACCGCCTCAAACACACGGTCGGCGTCGCCATGCTGGCCCTGGCCCTGGCGCGCCGCATGCTGCCCGGCGAGACCGAGCAGCACAGGATGCTGGCCCTGGCCGGCCTGGTGCACGACGTGGGCGAGCTCTATATCGACCCGCAATACATGAAACCGGGCACGCCGCTGGGGCCACAGGAATGGCGCCACGTGGCTTCCCACCCCGTCGTCGGCGAGCGCGTGCTGCGCGGCATGCCGGGCGCCGGCAAGGCCGTGGCCAGCGCCGTGCTGCACCACCATGAGCGTCTGGACGGCTTCGGCTACCCACGCGGTGTGCAGGGCCCTGCCCTGCCCCTGGCCGGCCAGATCCTGGCGGCCGCCGAATGGTTGATGGCCCTCATCGAAACCGGCGTGACGCCGCTGACGCGAGCCAGTGTCGCCACCAAGCTCATTCCCGGCGAATTCAGCCGCGAACTGACCGAGGCCATCACGACCGCGGCCCTGGCCGACCAGGCACCGCCCGCCAAGGCCGCCGAACCCCAGCCGCTGGAAACGGCCATCCCGCGCGTCGTCAACATCGCCGCAACGCTGAAGCGCTTCCGCGACGCCCGCCCCTGGATCGAGGAACGCATCGCCGCCGCCCGCCCCGGCTTGAAGGCCGTGCTGCAGGCCGGCCTGCAGCGCCTGCTGCGCATCCAGACCGCCTTCTCCAGCACGGGCCTCGATGCGCATGATCCCGACGCGCTGGTGGCCGTGCTGTCCGAGCAGCGCGACGCGGAGCTGCAGGTCGAGCTGATGACCGTCGTCGGCGAGCTGGAATGGCGGCTGCGAGAGCTGGAACGCGAATCGCTGCTGCGCGCAGGCCTGTTGCCGGCCGAGGAGAGCGACGTCATGCGCGAGCTGATCGGCAAGCTCAAGGGCTAGGTCGCTGGCTATCATGGTCTCGCCCTGAACTTCGCGAGCTGCAGCCATGACCGCCAGAACCGTCTACTTCGTCTCTGACGGCACCGGCATCACCGCCGAAACCTTCGGCAATTCCATCCTCGCCCAGTTCTCCATCAAGGCCCGCCATGTGCGCCGGCCCTTCATCGACTCGGCCGAGAAGGCCCATGCCGTCGTCGCCGAGATCAACGAGACGGCCATCCGCGAAGGCCAGCGACCCATTGTCTTTGCCACGCTGGTGGACCGTGACGTGCTCAAGGTCGTGCGCGAGCACTGCCAAGGTCGCGTCATGGACATGTTCGGCACCTTCATCGAGCCGCTGGAGGACGAGTTCGGCATCAAGAGCAACCACCGCGTGGGCCGCTTCTCCGACGTGGCCGAAAGCAAGGAGTACCACGATCGCATCGAGGCCATCAACTTCTCGCTGGCCCACGACGACGGCCAGTCGGCCAAGAACCTCGACGTGGCCGATGTCATCCTGGTCGGCGTGTCGCGCTCGGGCAAGACGCCGACCTCGCTCTACCTCGCCATGCAGCATGGCATCAAGGCCGCCAACTATCCGCTGATCCCAGAGGATTTCGAGCGTCGCAAGCTGCCCGCATCGCTGGCACCTCACAAGCGCAAATGCTTCGGCCTGACCATCGACCCCGAGCGTCTCTCGTCCATTCGCAATGAGCGCCGCCCCGGCAGCAAATACGCCGACGTGCTGAACTGCCGCTACGAGGTCAACGAGGCCGAGGCCATGATGAAGCGCGACGGCATCTCCTGGCTGTCGTCCACGCACAAGTCCATCGAAGAGATCGCCACGACCATCCTGCGCGACATCCGGCCCGACCGTTTGATGTACTGATGCCGGTCCACGCCCTCCTCCTCGTCCTTGCTGCCGCCCTCCTCCACGCCCTCTGGAACCTCGCCGCGAAGAAGTGGGGCGGAGGCACGCATTTCGTCTTCAGCTGCGCCTTGGGCGTCTGCGTGCTGTGGCTGCCGGCCGTGCTGTGGGTGGGGCTGGACGAGCTGCCGCGCTGGTCCTGGCTGGCCTGGGGCTTTGTCGCCGCCAGCGCCGTCGTGCATCTGGGCTACTTCAACTGCCTCATCGCCGGCTACCGTGCGAGCGACCTGACCGTCGTCTACCCGGTCGCGCGCGGCAGCGGGCCTTTCCTGTCGGCCCTCGCAGCGGTCGTGCTACTGGGTGAGCATCTGGGCGTCTACGGCGTTCTGGGCCTGGCCGGTGTCGTGGGCGGCATCCTGCTCATCACCATGGGCCCGCGCCTGATCGGCCGCGGTGTCGTGGACCATGAAGCCACCGCGCAGATCCGCCGCCGCCACGGCGTCTACTGGGGCATGGCCACCGGCACGCTGATCGCCGGCTACACCGTGCTGGACGGGTATGCCGTCAAGGTGCTGGCCGTCTCGCCGCTGATGCTGGACTACTTCGGCAATGCGCTGCGCGTGCCCCTGCAATTGCCCACGCTGCTGCGCCAGCCGCAGAGCTTCTGGCCCGAGCTGCGCCGCAGCTGGAAAGGCGTGCTCGCCGTCGCCGGCCTGGGGCCACTGGCCTACATCCTCGTGCTGCTGGCCATGCGGGAGGCGCCGCTGTCGCGCGTGGCGCCGGCACGCGAGGTGTCCATGCTGTTTGCCGCGCTGCTCGGCGGTCAGTTGCTGGGCGAGAGTGAACGCGGCTGGCGCATTGCCGGCGCGGCGCTGATCGGGGCTGGCGTCATCGCGCTGGCGCTCTAGGTGTTGAGTTCCAAGACGTTGTTCACAGCCGGAATCCGACTCATGGGCGGCTGGTGGTCGAGAGCTGAGTGTGGCCGATGCCAGTTGTAGTGATG